>Ga0233424_10002345_pt1 | contig 13676 bp, 24 predicted proteins | sample Watercolumn_Towu_FD_181011 | JGI IMG/M metagenome (GOLD analysis project Ga0233424, IMG submission 181011) | Freshwater microbial communities from Lake Towuti, South Sulawesi, Indonesia - Watercolumn_Towuti2014_125_MG | ecosystem: Environmental > Aquatic > Freshwater > Lake | place: Indonesia...
TGAATCGTTCATTGTTTGTCTACAAGAACACTCGCGAACAGTTCGAGATGCGGGTGCACAAGCGCCTCATCGATATCGTGAACCCAACCCCGAAACTTATTGAAGCACTCACGAATCTCTCGCTTCCCTCGGGAGTGACGATTGATGTGAAGATGTTGTAGAAAATAGGAAGCCATTCTGATAGCGACCATATTTTCAAAATCCCGCACTAAATTCACGGAGCTCTCAAAAGCAACTGAACGATGTTTGCGTAGTCAAACGCCCAAGCGGTTGAAAAGTTTCTTTCCTCCCAATTTAGTGCTGTGGCTGTAAAACACGGAACAAGACTGAACAGAAAACCGCCCTTTACGGGGCGGTTTTCTCGTGAAGGTTTTTGTGTTAGAGTGGTTCCATGAAGTCGCAAAAAATCTCAAAACAAGTCCATAGCTACACTGCCTTTTTCGACCGCAATAGCAACGGCTCATATACAGTTACCGTGCCGAGCCTTCCCGGTCTTGTAACTGAGGGCAGAAACATAGAAGAAGCCCGCACAATGGCCGGAGATGCCATTAAATGCTATGTAGAAGGACTTGCTAAAGACCGAGAGGAAATTCCAGAGGAAACAGAAATGGCACAAATGCGCATTACCGTTACGGTCTAAGCATGCCGAAGCTTCCAAGAGTAACCGCGAAAAAAGTTCTCGCCATACTTCTCCGCGCTCGCTTTTACGTACACCATCAAACCGGAAGCCATGTGAATCTTCGTCATACTTCGAAAGCCAACCTGCGGGTTGTCGTACCCATGCATGGGAGAGAACTGTCGCCTAAAACCGTAAAATCTATTATTGTGCAAAGTGAAATGACGGTCGAGGAGTTTTTGAGATTACTTTAGCTACAATGAAAAAGTTTTTTGATTTTTAAAGTGTTGGCATCCGAGCCGCGTGGATAGCGGGACTTCTTGGGTTATTAGGAGTTGTTTTACTTATTGTATTTCAGAACGGCGTCGGCATACACATAACTAAAAAAGTTGCACTCCTCGAACCAAAATTCAACGTAACTATCTTGTCTTTAAACCAAGCGGAAGGAGACCGATTCAAAACTTCTATAGAAGTAGAAATTATTTCTCCGTTTGCTTTGGGAAGTTTAAAGATGGGCGTAAAAAACATACCGAGCGTTACATATATTGATGTTGCCTCCCTATCATCTCTTAACCTTCAGTACGGAAAGGATTTATCAGAAGAAAATGGGTATGCTTACGTCATAGTTTCTAATGCAATTGGCAGATATCAGATTGACATCTACACAAAAGAGGCAGAGTCAATTACATCAGAGGACGTCGACATTTTGAGACTCATATAATTTTGACTTTTCCCAACCCTTTTGATAGGCTACTTCGCACTGCTACAGCACGGATGTCACGGATGAAGCAGGAACCGCTACGCCAAAGGCGCACGTTCACACAAATATGACCAAATTTCTCCTTGGAACCAAGGTTACTATGACGCAGGTGTGGGATGAGCAAGGAAATGCTCGTCCGGTTACGGTCGTGTCTGTTTCCCCGAATGTCGTGACGCAAGTGAAGACCGTTGAGAAAGATGGCTACAGCGCCGTGCAGCTCGGGTGGGGCGTACGCAAAGCAAAGAACGTGAACAAAGCAATCAAGGGCCATGTGAAGGAATGCGGTAGTTTCATGGGGCTTCGCGAGTGGCGGCTCGATGCTCCTGCGGCGCAAGCTGTCGGAGACAAAATTGCGGTTGATGTTTTTAAAAAAGGAGATGCGGTGACCGTTTCCGGCATTTCAAAAGGCAAGGGTTTTCAAGGTGTCGTGAAGCGCCACGGATTCCACGGCGGCAGCCGCACGCACGGCCAGAAACACAGCGAGCGCGAGCCGGGAGCAATCGGCGGCGGCGCGCGCGCTGGTGGTCGCGTTGCCAAAGGTATCCGTATGGCCGGCCGCATGGGCGGCGAGCGTGTCACCGTCAAGGGTCTCCGGGTTATTGATGTCATTCCGGCGGACAACCTTATTCTGATTGGCGGCGCAGTTCCGGGACGTCGGGGCACCATCCTCGAAATACGAGGATGAGTTTATAAAGTTGCAAGTTTATCAAGTTCATAAAGCAGATTCGGACTTTACAAACTTTTAACTTACACTATGGATGCTATTGTCTACAACCAGAAAGGCCAAGAGTCAGGAACGATAACACTTCCTGAAACCGTCTTCGGCGTGAAGTGGAATGCAGACCTTGTGCATCAGGTGGCGACTTCACTTGCCTCATCGGTGCGCAGCAACACCGCGCATACGAAAAATCGCGGTGAAGTGCGCGGAGGCGGAAAAAAACCCTGGCGTCAAAAAGGTACTGGCCGCGCGCGCCACGGTTCCATCCGTTCTCCTTTGTGGGTCGGCGGTGGCGTTGCGCATGGGCCGCGCAACGAGAGGAATTACGCGCGTGCAGTGTCCAAACAGACGAAGCGAGCCGCTCTTTTGAGCGTTCTGTCCGCGAAGTATTCAGAGGGAGAAGTTCTTTTCCTCAATGCTCTCTCCATTCCTGAGATAAAAACAAAGGAGGCAAAGAATATTCTCTCCGGACTCTCCACAGTGAAAGGTTTTGAAGCGATTCAGAACAAGAAAGTAAATGCCGCGCTCATCCTCATGCCGACCAAGGAGAAAACCGCGGAATTGAGTTTCCGCAACCTACGCAATGTGAAAATGTGCGAGGCGCGCAACTTAAACCTCCTTGACCTTCTGACTTTTAAGCATCTCGTAATTGTGGGTCCCGGCGAGTTTTTGAAATTGAACACACGCGAGTCAACATAACCACTATGGCATTATTTGGCCGAAAATCGAAAAAGGAACCCACACAAGAGCGCCCGAAAGAGGAACGCAAAGCGCTCGCGGTGTCTCCGACTGTTCTCAAAACCGTAGCAACCGGCGGTACGCACACCCTCGCGATACGGCGCCCGCACATTTCGGAGCGCGCAAGCGACGAAGCGGCAAAGGGCGTTTACGTCTTTGAAGTAGCGCCGCACGCGACCAAGCCGGAGATACGCGCCGCCGTGGCCGCTCTGTTTAAGGTAACTCCCATTAAGATCCGCACGGTGACCAAGCACGCCAAAACCATCATGATGAAAGGACGACCGGGCACCCGCCGAGGAGGAAAGAAGGCGTACGTCTACCTTAAGAAAGGTGAGAAAATCGAAATCGTTTAATCTGACCAACAACCCACAACTCACCACCGACAACGAAGTCAGTCAGTCCTAGTTGTTGGTAGTCGGTTGTAGGTAGTAAGTTACTTTATGAAATTCTACAAGCCTACAACAAAATCACGTCGCCACATGACCGGTATCGACTACCGGAAGCTCCTTTCGACGCTCACACCCCTCAAGTCTCTTGTGTCGGGAGGCACGCGCGCAGTCGGGCGCAACAACTATGGGCGGCTCACGGTGCGGCACAAAGGCGGCGGCCATAAGCGTCTCTTCCGTGACGTCGATTTTCGCTACAACAAAGTAGACATTCCGGCGCGCATCGCAAGCATTGAATATGATCCGGCGCGCACGGGGTTCATCGGCATTGCAGTCTACGCCGACGGCGAGAAGCGCTATGTTCTTCTTCCGCAGAGCGTCAAAGTTGGCAACACGTTTCTTGTGTCTGAAAGGGCAGATATCGCTCCGGCAAATCGTCTGCCGCTTCGCAAGATCCCTGTCGGCACCTTTGTGTACAATGTCTCGCTCAAACCGAATGGAAAATCAGTTCTTGTCCGCTCCGCTGGTACCTTCGCGGAAGTAATCGCACAGGAAGGAGGTTACGCGCTTTTGAAACTTCCTTCGACCGAAGTGCGTAAAGTCATCAATACCGCGTGGGCGAATATCGGCGCTGTTTCAAATGAGGAGAATCACCTTGTTTCCATCGGCAAAGCGGGACGCTCTCGCTGGCTTGGTATTCGTCCGACGGTTCGCGGCTCCGCGCAAAACCCACCGGACCATCCGTACGGAGGCGGTGAAGGCCGCCAAGGCAGAGGCCTGCGCCGCGCCAAAACAAGGTGGGGCAAACCGGCAGGAAAGGGGCAGAAGACGAGGACTCCGAAGAAATACTCTAACGTCTTCATCCTCTCCCGCCGCAGAGTTGGCTCCAAGAGAGTTGCAAGTTAAAATTAAAAGTTTTAAGTTTTAAGCTCTAAGTTAAAGCGAAGGCCGCCCTCTCATCGGGGCGGCTCTTTGAGGCGTGTTCTCGATTACTCGCCGGCGCGTTTTCGAAAGTGGAGAGCGAACATGAAAACAACTGGGGCGAGTAGGAAGCCAATCCACTCCTCCGTCTGATTTCTGAAAAGGTGGTTGAAGGCGGTGTCTTCGAACGGTTCGCCTTTCGTTGCGAAGAGTGCGACGTAGGAGGTGAAGGTGACGATGGATGCGTAAAAGAACAAGTGATAGGCAAGGTGGGATGGGCTCGGCTCTTTCATGGGAATTTAGAACTCGACACACCCTATAGAAAGCCGAAGTGAAAGTCAATACGGCAATTTGACTTTTGCCGCCTGTTCCTGTTAGTATGTCCGAACGCTCGCCGGAGATGCAGAATGCTCTTTCGACGCAGAGGTGCGCCGATTTTTGTTTGTAAGTTCTGCGTTAGTTCCGTGTTGGCTCCGTTCATTTAGCTTTCGTTTATCGATGACAAGATCGCTTAAAAAAGGCCCATATGTTGACCCGCGAGTTTTGAAAAAGATAGCGGGCAAGCGTCCCGAATCAGCCGCGCCAATTAAAACATGGTCGCGCGCCTGCGTGATTTCGCCGGAAATGGTCGGATTCAAGTTTCTCGTGCATAACGGCAAAGATTTTCCGGAAGTACTGGTATCCGAAGAAATGGTTGGGCACCGGCTCGGCGAATTCTCCCTGACCCGCAAGTTCATCCGCCATGGAGGCAAGATGCAGAAAGAGCAGGAGGCCAAAGCAAAAGAAGCAGAAATAGCAGCCGCACAAGCGGCCAAAGCGACGACGGAAGCAAAAAAATAACCAACGACGGTAGGTTGTCGGTTGTAAGTCAGAATTATGAAAGCGTACTTGAATAATTTTCGCCAATCCCCCCGCAAGATGCGGCTCGTCGCGGATACTCTGCGGGGAAAGACAGTCGCCGAGGCGCGAGGGCTTCTCCACGTTCTTCCCAAGGCCGCGACCGCACCTCTCCGGAAACTGCTTGAGAGTGCCGCATCCAACGCAAAGGAAAACGCGAAGATCGCGGACCCGTCCACCCTCCGTATCACTGATGTGCGGGTAGACGGCGGCACGGTATTGAAGCGTTTCATGCCGCGCGCGCACGGCTCTGCCTACCAAATCTTGAAGCGCACATCAAAAGTAACCCTTATTCTTTCAGAAAAGAATAAATAATCCTTAATCATTTATCCTTAATCCTTAACATTAAAGATTAAAGATGAAGGATTAACGATTCATCACCATGTCCCACATCGTTCACCCCTATTCTCATCGCCTCGGCGTCATCAAGGACTGGAAGTCCCGCTGGTTCGGCGTGAAGGGCCAGTATCAGAAGCTTCTCAAGGGCGATATTCTCGTGCGTGAATTTCTTGGGAAACGCCTTCGCGGTCTCTACGTCTCGGGCGTCGATATCGAGCGCGGGACGAAGTTGTTTCGCATCATCATTCGTACATCCCGCCCCGGCCTTCTCATCGGCAAAAGCGGCGAGGGCGCGCTCCGCCTCAAGAATGACATCGTCAAGCTCATGCGAAAGCACAATCTTCCCGGGACCGATAACTTGAAGCTCGACATTGAAGAGGTCCGTTCACCGGAATCAAACGCGGCCATTGTCGCTCATCAGGTTGCCGAAAGTCTTGAAAAGCGGTTGCCGTTTCGGCGAGTCATGAAGCAAACCATCGACAAGACGATGGCGAATCGCGATGTCAAAGGTGTCAAGATTTACCTCGGCGGCCGTTTGGGTGGCGCCGAAATGGCGCGAACCGAAGAACTGAAGAAGGGACGCATCCCGCTTCAAACATTGCGCGCAGACATTGACTTCGCGCGTGAGCGCGCACACATGACCTACGGGGATATCGGCATCAAAGTGTGGATTTACCGGGGAGAAATCTTCGACAAAGAAAAAAAATAACCAACAACCAACGACCCACAACCATCAACGAGAGAAGAAGTCTTCAGTTGTCGGTAGTAGGTTGTCGGTGGTAGGTCAGAGCTATGCTTTTGCCCAAGAAAATCAAATATCGCAAGTGGCACACGATGCGCCGCAACCCTAAGAAACTCCGTGTGGAAACGCGCGGCATCGGTGTATCGTTCGGCTCGTTTGGTCTCAAAGCAATCACCGGAGCCCGCGTCCGATCGAACCAAATTGAGGCAGCCCGCAAGGTGCTCTCCCGAAGCGCCGGCAAGGCGGGGAAGATCTGGATCCGCATCTTTCCCGACATGCCCTATACCGCCAAGGCCGCTGAAGTCGGTATGGGGAAAGGCAAAGGTGATCCACAAGGCTATTGTTTTGAAGTGAAGCCCGGACGCATGATCTTTGAAGTGGACGGCATTTCAGAGAGCGATTCCAAAGAGGCGTTGCGGAAGGCCGGTACCAAGCTACCCGTGAAATCCAAGGTCGTTGCGCGTTGATTTGAGATATGTGAAGAAGTAGGGGAAGGTGCTTGGGATCTCCGATTCCGCCCCATTACAAGAGAAACACTATGAACGAGTACATCGGAAAAACAAAAGAAGAGCTCCGCCGCACCCTCGAGGAATTTCGAGGGAAATTGCAGGCATTTCGTTTTGCAATGGCGGGAAGCAAAGTAAAGAACGTCAAAGAAGGCAAAGGCATCCGGAAGGAGATCGCGAGAATCTCTACCGCGCTCAATCAAAAATAACATGGCAAACGCAGACAACCACACGCAAGGAACAGCAAAACGTCCGAGAATTCTCTCGGGTGTTGTCGTGTCAACCAAGATGAAGGATACCGTCGTGATTTCGGTGAACCGTTTTGTGAAGCATCCGAAGTATCGCAAGTACGTCCGCGTCTCGAAGCGCTTTAAGGCGCATGACGCGGGCAATACCAAAAAGGAGGGTGAGAAAGTCACCATTGTAGAATGTCGCCCCTTGTCCAAGGACAAGAAGTTTAAAGTTTTAAGTTAAAAGTTAGAAGTCACAAACTTACAACGTACAACTTGTAACTTACAACTATGTTGCAGCCTCGCGCCATCGTCAAAATCGCGGATAACTCCGGAGCAAAAATCGGACGCATTTTCAAGGTGCTCGGCTCATCCAAAAAACGTTACGCGGAGATTGGCGAAGTCGTGGTACTTTCCGTACAAAAAGCAGAGCCTCGTAAGGCGGTGAAGAAGAAAGATGTGCTTCATGCCGTTGTCGTGAGGCAGCGAAAACCACTGCGCCGCAAAGATGGTTCCTACATCCGTTTCGATGAGAACGCCGTGGTTATACTTGAAAAAGGTAAGCAAGAACCTCTTGCCGGCCGTATCTTCGGCCCCATCCCGCGCGAGCTTTCTGAAAAAGGGTTCCATTCGATTACGTCGAAGGCAGCCGAAGTAGTTTAACCAACAACCACCAACGACCAACAACGAAGAAAGAGAAGTCTTCAGTTGCCGGTGGTAGGTTGTAAGTAGTAAGTAACTCTTATGATTCGCAAAGGAGACAACGTCATAGTCATTTCGGGCTCCGAGAAAGGGAAGAAGGGACAGATCGCGCATAAGATCGGCGATAGAATTATCATAGAGGGCCTCAATCTTCTCAAGCGGCACCAGAAGGCCAGGAAGTCCGGTCAAAAAGGCCAGATTATAGACAAGCCGATGCCCATCCACATTTCGAATGTAGCCCTCGTCGAGGGCGGCAAAGCGGTGCGCACGGGAAGAAAGAAGCTTGGCGAGAAGTGGATGAGAGTGAGCCGCAAGACTGGGAAAGAGATATAGTTCATAAAGTTGCAAGTTCATAAAGTTCATAAAGCAGATTCTGACTTTATAAACTTTATAACTTTAAAGACTTTACAAACTTACTATGAAAAGTATCAAAGAGAAACAGAAGGACGCATTTCAGCATCTTAAAGAAAAGATGGGCTATTCGAATGTTATGCAAACGCCTCGCCTCGTTAAAGCGGTCGTGAGTGCCGGTGTCGGGTCGTTCAAGGACAAGAAAAAGATCGAGATTGTGGAAGACCGTCTTTCAAAAATCACTGGCCAAAAGACGGCGCGGCGCGGCGCGAAGAAGTCGATCGCTTCGTATAAAACACGTCAAGGCGACACCGTTGGCGTGCAGGTGACTCTTCGCGGGGCGCGAATGCACGGATTTCTTGACAAACTCCTTCATGTCGCGCTTCCGAGAACCCGAGATTTTCGCGGTCTTTCTACCGGAGCGATCGATGAGATTGGCAACATCACCCTCGGTATCCGCGAGCACACGATATTTCCTGAAAGCTCGGATGAAGATCTCCGTGACGTGTTTGGCATCGGTATTACTGTGGTGACCACAGCCAAAGGCAAGGACGAAGCAAAGGCGTTTTTCGAACATCTCGGGTTTCCCTTCAAAAGGGAAACAAAAGAGGCACCCAAACACTAGCGGCGCGCTTTCACACGGATTTCTCCGCCGTCGGTATAACCATACGCGTCTACAAACTGCGAAAAAGAAAAGTTTGACTTTTGACAGCCCTTCCGTTAGTATTTCCCCACGCTCTTCGGGGCTTTTAATTTTGTTATGGCCAAAACGTCGGTAAAAGCACGTGCACAGAAGAAGCCCAAATTTTCAACTCGCATCGTGCGGCGTTGTTTCCGTTGCGGGCGCAAGCACGGCTATCTGCGCGATTTCGGACTGTGCCGCATCTGTTTTCGTGAGTATGCCAACGAGGGGATGATACCGGGAGTCAAGAAGTCATCATGGTAACCAACGACCAACAACCCACAACCGACAACGGAAGAAAAAAAGTGTTAAGGTTGTCTGTAGTAGGTTGTCGGTTGTAGGTTGAATTGTATGGATTCCATCGCTAACTTCATAAACAAGCTAAAAATCGCGAGTAAAGCGCGAAAGGAATCTGTTCTTTTCCCGTCATCGCGCTTGATCCTTTCAATCGCAGAAACTCTGGAGCGAAAAGGATATATTGCATCGTTTGCCAAAAAGGGCAAGAAAGGCCGGTACGTTGAAGTCATGCTCGCCTACGACGGCACCTTTGCGAGACTTTCCGGCGTGAAGCGCATCTCTCGTCTTTCCAAGCGTGTCTATAAAGGAGCGAAAGATCTTCGTCCGGTGCGGAACGGATATGGCTCGGCGATACTTTCAACTCCCAAGGGAATTCTTCTGGATACGGAAGCTCGGGCACAAAAGGTTGGGGGGGAAGTGTTGTTCGAAGTGTGGTAGCTACTAATCAAATACCAATCCGCAAATGAGAACTAATCTGCTAATACCAACGAATAAGAATCAATCAGATTAGCAGGTATTCGTAGATTGGTACTGGATTAGTTGATTGGTATTTTATTATGAGTCGCCTAGCGAAAAAACCCATACTGGTTCCGGAAAAAGTGGACGTAACCGTTTCGGAACATACGCTTGCGGTTAAGGGCCCCCTTGGCACGCTATCGCGTACCCTACCTTCTTCCGTGATGCTTGCGCGGGAAGGCAGGGAGATCCGCCTTTCGGCGAAGCATGGCTCCCCCGAGGCAAAAACACTGCTCGGCACAACCGTCGCCCATCTTAAGAACATGATCAAGGGCTCCTTAGAGCCCTTCGTGAAGAAGCTCATTATAGAAGGGATTGGCTTCAAAGCAGACATCAAAGGAACCAACATTGTGTTGTCTCTCGGTTTCTCACATCCGGTGAACGTGCCGATTCCTTCTGGAGTTAAGGTGGTCAATGACAAAGGAGTGCTCTCAATAAGCGGCGCTGACATTGAAGCGGTCGGATCCTTTGCGGCGACCATACGGGCGCTCAAAAAGCCGGAGCCGTACAAGGGAAAGGGAATTCGATACGAAGGTGAAGTTATCCGCAGGAAGCAGGGGAAGAAAACCACCTAAGAAGCATTGTAGACAGTAGAAGGTAGCAAGTAGAAAAGAGAAACATCAGAGACTACCTTCTACAAGATACTACATCTACACCTCTAAACACTATGGAATCAAAAAACGAACAACGACAGAAGCGACACAAGCGTATTCGCGCGAAAGTGTCCGGTACGGCAATGCGCCCTCGTCTTTCGGTATTTCGTTCAAATCGTTTTCTTTCCGCACAGGTCATCAACGATGAGACCGGCACGACAGTTGTGTCCGCGACCTCGCGCGGCCTTCGGGCAAACAGTTCCGGCGAGCGTGCTAAGGAGGTGGGTAAACTCGTGGCGCAACGTGCACAGGAAAAGGGAATCACTTCGGTTGTGTTCGATCGCGGGGGCTATCTTTACGCCGGCGCCATACGGGCGCTTGCGGACGGCGCGCGCGAGGGGGGGCTTGTCTTTTAACAACATTTCTTATGACAGACGAAGTAACCACAACACACCAGACAACCACTCCGGAAAAACAGGATACATCGCCTGAAGCATCTGGACGCAGACGCAGTTTCAGCCGCGATCGCGTTGCTTCGCGCGGTGCGCGCCGCGGAGGAAGGGATGACCGCGAACGTGCTCGGCCCGAGTATGACCAGAAGACGCTCATGGTGCGGCGTGTCGCGCGCGTTGTCGCCGGAGGACGGCGCTTCAACTTCAGCGTGCTTCTTGCCATTGGCAACCGCAAGGGTTCCGTAGGTGTCGGGCTTGGCAAGGCAGCCGATACGGCGCTTGCGATCGAGAAGGCCACAAAACATGCCAAAAGAGAAATGATCACGGTGTCACGCACACAGAACAATTCCATACTGCGGGAGGTAGAAGCAAAGTATTCGAGCGCGATTGTCGTCATACGCCCCGCAAAAGGGAAGGGCCTCATCGCAGGGAGCGCGGTCCGTTCCGTTTTGGAACTTGCTGGTGTGACCGACATCAACGCGAAGATTCTTTCAGGGAGCAAGAACAAGCTCAACATCGCCAGAGCTACGATAAAAGCTTTATTACAGCTTACCAACAACCAACAACCAACAACCAACAACCAGAAGACATCCGAAGCGAAGTCTTAACGTGGTCGGTGGTAAGTTACTTGTATGCAATTTCACACCCTACAACGAACGCATGCGAACAGAAAGCGGATGACCGTCGGTCGCGGAGGAAAACGCGGCAAGACGTCCGGCCGCGGCGGCAAAGGACAGACCGCACGTTCGGGACACAAGATCTACCCGCAGATACGCGATGTCATCAAACGTATCCCGAAGCTCCGCGGACGCGGAAAGAGTTCCTTCAAGAGTTTTCAAGAGCTGGCGACGCCGGTGAATCTTGAGGCGCTTGAGAGGGCATTCGACAGTGGCGCCACGGTGACGCCGGAGTCGCTGTTTCATGCAGGAGTAATTTCAAAAAAGAGCGGATACCTTCCGCGCGTCAAGATACTCGGCGAGGGGGCGCTCACAAAGAACCTCACCATTTCCGGTTGCTCAATTTCAGCTTCTGCACGGGCGGCAGTAGAAAAGGCAGGCGGCAGTGTGAACACACAACCAACCACCAACCACCAACCACGAAAAGAGTCTTGACCTCTTCTTTGTTGTCGGTTGTGGGTAGTACGTGGTAGGTTAGCGTATGGATTTTATACAAAAACTCAAACTGATCTGGACCGATGCAGGGCTCCGCAGGCGTCTTCTCTTTATCGCAGGGGCGCTCATCGTGTTTCGTTTGCTCTCCTCGATTCCGGTTCCAGGAGTCGATCTTCTGCGACTCGAATCGTTCTTCGCGGATAACCAGTTTTTCGGCCTTCTCAACCTCTTTTCGGGCGGAGGACTTGCTAACCTCTCGATCGTGATGCTTGGTGTCGGACCGTATATCACTGCTTCCATCATCATGCAGCTTCTTACCATGATGTCACCCAAACTGAAGGCAATGTATCAGGAAGAAGGGGAAACGGGCCGCGCCAAATTCGCACAGTATTCCCGCCTGCTCTCGGTGCCGCTCGCGCTCGTACAGGCGTTCGCTTTTTTGGTGTTGCTTGAACAGCAGGGGGTCGTTCCGGAACTTCCGTATTTCGGCGTACTCGTCAACGTCATCATCATTACCGCCGGTTCGACGCTTCTTATGTGGATCGGGGAACTCATGACGGAGTACGGCATCGGGAACGGGACCTCGATTATCATCTTTGCCGGCATCGTTGCATCTCTCCCGCAAGCACTTTCCCAGCTTGCGTTTACGTTCACTCCTGCCGACCTGCCGGTCTATATTGCTTTTGTCGTTGTTGCGGCGGCCATTGTCTACGGCGTGGTCGTGGTCACCGAGGCGGAGCGTCCCATTCCGGTCACCTATGCGAAGCGTGTGCGGGGCATGAAAGTCTATGGCGGCGTTTCAACGTATCTCCCGCTTCGTGTCAATCAGGCCGGAGTTATTCCTATCATCTTCGCGCTCTCAATCCTCCTGTTTCCCCAAATGATCGCCACGGTCCTAAGTGCCGTCGGGAGCGACGGCCTCAAAGGATTTGCAGGTATGCTCACGTCCGTCTTCGCAAATCCGTGGGTGTATTCGGTGGTCTATTTCATTCTCGTCTTTCTTTTCACGTATTTCTACACAGCGGTTACTTTCGATCCGGACACCATCTCGACTAATCTGCAAAAAAATGGCGCCTTCATCCCGGGCGTTCGCCCCGGTCAGCCGACATCAGACTACATCGCGCAAGTGCTCACGCGAATCACGCTCGTCGGGGCGCTCTTCCTCGGTCTGGTCGCGGTTTTGCCGCTCGCCATGCAGGGCATCACTGGCAACCAGACCCTTGCGATCGGCGGTACCGCGCTCCTTATTGTCATCTCGGTCGCGCTCGACTTCATGAAAAAAGTGGACGCGCAAGTTTCAATGCGGGAATACTGATTGACCTACAACCAACTACTCACAACCCATAACCACGAGCATCGTTTTGTTTTTTGTGGTAAGTTGTTGGTTGTTGGTAGTAAGTTCCATTATGACTCCCCAGACCTTTATTTTTGCCGGGCCGTCCGGCAGTGGAAAAGGCACACAAGTTGATTTGCTCAAAAAATATCTGGCGGAGAAGTCGCCAGAGATTGCGCAATTTTCCTCATACACGGGTGATGGGTTCAGGAATCTCATGGGTGGTACGACGCTTGCGTCACATCTCGCAAAGGAGATTCAAAATGCCGGTCTTCTGCAGCCGGAGTTTCTAGCTGTCTACCTTTGGGCGGACAACCTCATCAAGAACGTCACCGGCAAGGAGCATCTTTTTATAGACGGCAGTCCGCGCAAACCCGCCGAGGCAATCGTGCTCGATTCCGCCATGGAATTTTATAAACGCGAACCCGTTCACCTCATTGACGTGCAGGTTTCAAATGCGGAAACGAGGCGTCGCCTCCTGCTTCGTGCGCGTCACGACGATACCGAAGAAGGGATTGTGCGGCGGCTTGGCTGGTACAAGACGGAAGTTGTTCCCGCCATCGAGTATCTACAAAAGCGGCCGCGTTATCTCTTTCACGCGATTAACGGCGAGCAGACGCCGGAGGCAGTACACCGCGACATACTTTTGGCACTGAACCTGCAGTAAGTAGTACGTAGATGGGAAAAAACGAAACAATTCTCATTTCGGTTGGATGTTCTATAATTGTTCCGAACGAGGTGGACGCACATACCGTCCGGGAGTTTAAGCGTGTTATTTCTGAAGA
>Ga0233424_10002346_pt1 | contig 13669 bp, 13 predicted proteins | sample Watercolumn_Towu_FD_181011 | JGI IMG/M metagenome (GOLD analysis project Ga0233424, IMG submission 181011) | Freshwater microbial communities from Lake Towuti, South Sulawesi, Indonesia - Watercolumn_Towuti2014_125_MG | ecosystem: Environmental > Aquatic > Freshwater > Lake | place: Indonesia...
CGTCGAAACAACTCATCGGGCACGATTGCCTCCTGCTCGCCCTGATGTACCTCGTCCTTGTACTTGAGCTGGCCGACGTAAGTGACATTGGTGAGGAGAGCGTACAAGCTGTTCTTGGTGAAGAGCCGCCCACCGCGCTGAGCTCCTTTCTTGGTCGTCCAGCGCTTTGTCGTCCAGCCACGCCGATTGAGCTCTGTCACCGCGGGCAATAGCGACTGGTATTCGAGATACATCTCGAAGATCTGCCGCACTCGCTCCGCCTCGACCTTGTCGACGATGAGCTTCGTCTCCTTCACGATGTAGCCCAGGAGCGGCATGCCGCCGGACCATTTGCCCTTGCGGCGCGAGGCGGCGATCTTGTCGCGGACCCGCTCGCTGATCATTTCCCGCTCGAATTGGGCGAAAGAGAGCAGAACATTGAGCACGAGGCGACCCATCGACGTGGCCGTGTTGAACTGCTGCGTGACGCTGACGAACGAAATGCCATGCTTCTCGAACGTTTCCATCATCCGGGCGAAATCGAGCAAGCTGCGGCTGAGCCGATCGACCTTGTAGACGACCACACAATCGATTTTGCCAGCCTCGATGTCGGCCAAGAGGCGCTTTAGCGCTGGCCGATCCATGTTGCCGCCGGTGAAGCCGCCGTCATCGTAGTGCTCCGGCAGGCAGTGCCAGCCTTCGTGCCGCTGGCTGGCGACGAACGACTCGCCCGACTCGCGCTGGGCGTCGAGTGAGTTGAATTCTTGTTCCAGTCCTTCGTCCGTGCTCTTGCGAGTGTAGACGGCGCACCGCACCGTGGGCGTTGCTGTTGGTTTGTTGCGGCGCGTCATGAGTCGCTCCCTTCAGTCCGCAGGTTGAAGAATTTGAAACCATTCCAGTGCGAGCCAGTAACCTTCTTGGCTACCGCGCTCAGTGATTTGTAGAGTTCGCCCTCGAACTCGAAACCGCTGGCGACGACCTTGACCTGGATCAGCTGGCCCTTGTACTGGCGCGTGATCAGCGTGCCTGGGAGTGGAACGCGCGAACCACCTTCGATATGGCACTGGGATGTTGCCGTGCGCGCCGCCGAGTCAGGGGACGGCCTGGGTTCGCGCGGAGCGGTGACACGGAGATCGGAGGTATTGGCGAGCTCGTCGGCCCGCTGGCGGGCACGCTCGGAGAGGCCACCACCTGCCTGGGACTGCATCCGCCAAATGATCCTTCGGACGAGCCACTTGCGGTTGCGGGCCCGCGTCGTCTCCTGAAAGAGTGTCGCGTACCGCTCACGCAGTTCGCCCACGGACATTCGCTCCAGCGCGGCGACCGCTTTTCCAACGTTCAACATGTGCATAGCTCCTCGTATTGATACTCTCGAAACCGCTATTCCTCGGTCGGCAAGGACTGGCCCCGCAAGGTCAATACGGCCGTGATGCATCGGGTGGGCCTGGTGTCGCAGCTCGGCGAGAAGTTCGCCTCCGGCGAGGGCATCCAGGACGCGCTGCACCTCACGCCGGCGATGCTGTTCCAGACCGACGAAATCGACGGCCTATTGCAGTCGATCAACAAGGCCCAGGACGCCCGGCACGAGAACATCATGGGCACACTGCTCACGATGTACTCCGCCGCCAACAGCATCTACCCGATGCGGCGAAAGGCCGGCAAGGAACCGCCAGGCGTCATCGACCAACCCTGCCTGGTCGTTTACGGCACCGCGATTCCCACGCACTACTACCAAGCGCTTTCCGAGCGGATGCTGACCAACGGCTTCTTCGCCCGGATGTTGATCGTCGAGAGCGGATCTCGCAGCGAGGGCCAGGAGCCGGGGATCATCGATCCGCCCGGCCGTATCATCGACACGGCCCGCTGGTGGTCCGAGTTCAGTCCCGGCACCGGCAACCTGGAACACTGGCATCCGCAACCCAGAATCGTGGAGGCCGACGACGAGGCCCGCTCGCTGCTCGCCGATGCCCGCAGGACGTCGGAAACGGAATATGCCGCCGCCGAGGCGCGCGGCGAACCGCGAATGGTACGACCGCATCTCACGCGTTTGCACTTATCAGCCGATCACGCGGCATCGCCACCAGATCGTTTTCGTACCGGACTACAACGACGCGCCGATGGACGACCACCAGTGGTCGGTCGTGCTGCTCGACCACGAGCCGCCGCCACGGCGCGGCGTCGACGCGCTGCGGCTCAAGGATCGCAGCCAATTGATCATCGGGCACGACTCCGAGCACCCAGACTACGGTTACGGTCCCGTTTTCGACACGTTCAAGTATCGCTTCACGCTTTCCAGCGTCTTTCCCTGGACGACGGTCGTCAGCGAAACCGACCCGCTGGACTGGATCGCGGATGCACTTCGGCCCCTGTGGTGATCCCATGAAACTCGCCGCTCTATGCTGCACGTATCTTCGTCCCGAGGGACTCGGCCAGTTGATCGAGTGCTTCTTGCGGCAAGACTACCCGCGGGAACTTCGGGAACTGGTGATCCTCGATGACGCCGACCAGTATGAAAACCAAGCTGGCGACGGCTGGCGACTGGTGTCGATTCCGAGCCGGTTCCGCTCATTGGGTGAAAAGCGAAATGCGTGCGCGGCGCTGGCGTCGCCCGACGTCGAGGGTTTTCTGGTCGCGGACGATGACGACATCTATTTCCCGCACTGGTTCCGGACACAGGCCGAAGCACTCAAACGTGCGGACTGGTCGCATCCTGGTCTGGTGCTGGTGGAACATGGCGACGGACTGCGGGAGTGCGACACTGGAGGCCTTTACCACGGCGGCTGGGCCTTTCGCCGTGATGCGTTCTATCGGGTTCGTGGCTACGGTCCCTACAACAACGGCGAGGACCAGGAACTGGCCGAACGCCTCATCGCTGCGGGCGCGACTCAATGCGATCCGTGCGAGTTCGCCCCGCCGTTCTACATCTATCGTTACGACAACGGCAGCTACCACCTGAGCTACATGGACGACCACGGCTATCGTGAACTGCGCGCTCGCGACATACCTGGCAAGGCGACGATTCCGATCCATTGGTCGCGCCAGTGGGAGAAGCTGCCCGTGCTGCGGCGCTACTCGTTCGCGCCGTACGTCAATCCGAAGAACGACAAACTGCCCGTGGAACTCATCGGCCCGGTTGACGCTCCCGGCGGCAACGGTCCGTCCAATGGCATGTACGCGCTGCAGAAAGAACTGCGGCGGCGGATCGCCGACGGGCTCGACTGGCTCTCGATCAAATCGTTGCCGGCGAGCAAGGGCGCGCTGCCCTGGTTCTGGCACTGGGATGACCGTCGCTACGCGATGTGGTGGAACGCGGAAGGCCAGCCCTTCGTGCAGGGGCCGAACATGCTGTTCACGTATTCGGGATCGCCCCGCATCGACCGCGAGGAGTGCACCCTGCTCGACGCCGACAACTGCCGTGCGATGTTCTGCCACAGCGAGTGGTATCGCGACCTGATCGCCAAACACCGGGGGCCGGCCAACGAGTCGCCGATCATCCTTTGGCCCTACCCCATCGATCCCTGGCCGGGCGAACCGCTGCCCGACGAGTACGACCTCTTGATCTACGGGAAGAACGGACATCGGCCGCAGTTGCTCGAACACCTCGCCGAGGTCTTTCCACGGCACATCCAGATTCACTACGGCCGCTACCGCCGCGAGGAACTGTTCGAGGCCGCCCGCCGCTCGCGGGCCTGCGCCTATCTGGCCGATGATGACCACGGTCCCCTCGCGCTCCAGGAGATTCTGTTGGCAGGTTGTCCGACTGTGGGAGTGAGAACGGGGGCGTCATTCGTTCGCGATGGCGCGACCGGCATGGTTGTCGACCGACTTCCTCCAGGCCGACAGCGTGTGGAAACGGACAAAGACGAGAAGGCGCTAGCGGTCTACCTGACGGCCATTGGGCAAGCACAGGGGCTAGATCGGATGGTCGTTCGAAACGAAGCTGTCGTTGACTTTGACACCACCCGAGTCGTGGATTCCCTAGTCAAAGCACTCGATGCGGCGCGCCCGATGCCGGAATCGTGTGCATTGGTCAGGATCGTGAGGAATGGCTGTCAGCGGGGTTCTGAATCGTAGCCAACTGGTCGGACGGGGAAGTTACCATGCGAAGCGGCGATTGTTGGCGGCGCGCGATCGAGTTGCGCCAGGAGCGTGGTAGCCTGAATCAACGATGGGTCCTCCTCCAGGGACCGCCGAAAGTGGTCGCGTGCCAGGTCGGTCTTTCCTTGCCGCATCAGAACTACACCGAGATTGCTGTAAGCGGCCGCAGGTCCGGAAATTTCCGAAAACGCAGCGAAGCTTTCTGGTAGCCTTCCTTGCATCGCCAGGGAGATGCCGAGATTGTTTCTTGCTCGAGCATGCGCCGGCTGGCGTTGCAACGCTCGGCGAAAGCAGACTTCGGCTTCCGCGTGTCGTGAACGGCGCAGGTGGTACATGCCGACGTCGTTCTGCAGATCCGCATCATCGGGTGTTCGAGCCAGCGCCTGCTCGTAAGCGGTCTGGGCTTGTGATTCGTCACCTTTTTGGTCGTAGAGCATGGCCAGTTGACGACCGAGATGATCCATTCCCGGGTTTAGTGTGCGCGCTTGCTCGTAAAGCCGTATCGCCTCGTCGATCTTACCTTGACACTCCGCCGAATGGCCCGCCTGTTCCATCAGTTGAGCCTGATGTGCCGCAAGCCTAGCACCGTCGACGGCGGGCGACTTGCTCCATGGCAAAGAAGCGCGCTCGTTGAACGACGCGCAGCCAACACACGTGAGAAGGCCAATGACAAGCACGATTGTTGTCTTCGCGCTCGCAAGCTGGAAGCTCACGCCACGCGGGCGATTTCGAGTCAGCGTCATTAGAAGAACCCTCCTCCTCCGAATCCGCCGCCAAATCCACCTCCGCCGCCACCGAAGCCGCCTCCGCCAAATCCACCGCCGGCGCCACCGAATCCACCGCCACCGCCTCCCTGGTTCCCAACACCACGACCTCCGATGAAGCCGTTGGAAACGCGCGGTGACTCGAAACCGTACAGGGGCTCGGCCTCCGAGCGTCCGACAACCACGGGATAATCCGCCCAGGCGTCATCGTACTGGGCGAGGTGTGAAGTCATTGCCGCGACTCGCAATTGGTCGCGCTGGGCATCCCCGCTCGCTTCGATCACGATCGGCGAAAGTGCATGCGGCAAGCGAGTCAGCAACCGATCGACGTGTCGCTCGCCAAACGGACTAAGCTGATCGGATTCGCCGAGCCATTCATACTGGTAGAAGACAAGATAGTCTTCGTCGGCGCGCGACTCCTGGGACTGCTGCCATTGGTTGTTGTAGGTTCCGGGTGGGGCCGGGACCGCACCATGTGGAATATCTGCGCAGTGGTCTCCCCGCCAGCCGCAATGCTGGCATCCGCCGATGAGGATCAGCACGGATGCCGGCCCAACGCGTTGAAGCAACCGATGTAGAAACCGTAGTTGTTGCATGGCAGGGCTTTCCTCAATCTCGGACTCGGATTGGCGCAGCCGGCGCGGAAACAATTTTCGGGCTTCTCGGTTGAGGAGCAGTGGTTCCCTCAGGCGTCGCGCCGTAGCAATAACCGCTGGGCCCGATGATGTACTGGTCCTCGCAGCATCGTTCAAACCGCCGAATTCTCGCCATGTCGGTGCGAACGGGACTGCGGAAGTCCTGCATCCGGCGGCTCTCCATGCGGTTGCCAAGATAGAACTCGTGATCGGTCGGTTCGTACAGGTCTGATCCAGGCAGCGGCGGGCGATCGCATTTCTCCAGCGGATGAGCCAACTCGGGCGTGACCAGCACCACCAACTCCTGCTCCGTGGCCGAATTGTTCTTGTTCGTAAACAGAGTTCCGACCACCGGGAGATCGCCGAGAAATGGAACACGTTGTGCGTTACCGACGAGCGTGGTTTGCATCAGTCCTGCCATGGCAAGCGTTTGACCGTCCCGCAGCTCAACGGTTGTGAAGAAGTCGCGAGTCCGTGTGCCGGGAACGTTCGTCCCGGCGATGTCTGCGCTTTCTTCGTCGTCCCGCGCGCTCACCTGCCCACGTACACGAAGGCGGATTCGGTCGCGGTCAACGATATACGGAATGAACTGGACATCGACGCCGACGAACTGCTGGCTGACGCTTTGGCCAACGCCGCCGAAAGCGGTCTGCGCATTGGGAACTGGAAAGGTGTCGCCTGCGCGGAACGAAGCGACCTGGCCGTTGATCGCCGTCAGATTCGGCTCGGCCAGCGTGCGCGCGAAGCCGAGATCGCGCAGCGCGTTTAACGCCAGGCGAAAGTCCGGAGTATTGACCGCCAGGTTGCCGCCGGATGCTGCATTGAATCCGTTTGGCAGCAGCAGAGAGACGAAGCTAACGTCGCCGCTGCCACCAATCTCGATGTTCGTGCCGATTGAACGCAGCGCGCTGCGGTTCACTTCGGCCAGCGTCACGTGTAGCGTCACTTGCTGTTCACCGGGAATGGTGAGCAGGTTGATGATCCCGGACTGGGCGAGGGCGGTTGAATCCATCACCGATCGCCGAAGGGCGGCGTCTTCTTCCATTGCGAATTGGTCTTGATCGATAAAGACGTTCGTCGAGCGCGTTTCGGGGTCGCGATTACGTCCACCTTGTTGCGATCTGCGCGTTTGGGCGAGAATCGTCAGAATCTGGCCAGCTTCGATCGAGTCCTTGGCCTGTCCGCGAACTACGAGTCTGTCTCGCACAATCGAAAGCTGCACATGGCTGTCGGGGAATAGTTCGGCGACTTGCCGCTCGAGGTCGGCAAGCGTCGTACGGAACTGTGGGTCCTCGAAAACCCGCACGCGAAAACTGAGTACGCGTTTGCCGGTATCGGTCGTCGGATCGGCGAACCAGATCGCCAACACAGTAGTTCCGGGTTGCAGCCCGACGACGGCCACTTCCGAATCGGAGATGATGTCCCACCGGACAATGCTCTCGTCAGCGAGGTAAAGCCGCACTTGCGGCTTGGTCGCCCATTCGGCGAACGTCAGGATTCTTGGATGTCCGACGACGAGACTCAATTCCTGTTGCGGGTCAATGATTTTGGGGATAAACCGATCCTGCTGCCGCTTGGCTTCGGGCGTGACCGGGCGCGGCAGTATTTCCTCGGGAAGGCGATGCTGATAGGGAAGCGGAAAGTCGTCCTGCGATCGTGGTACAGGATTCTGTCCTGCGGGACGCACCGGCTGAATGGGGGACTCGGCAGCTTCGTTGGCAACGGGTGGGAGCGGATTCGCCTGGCTGCTGCGCAGCGGCTCGGACCAGCGACCGTAGCTTTCGGCACGCAGAGGCGTACCGTTACTGCCTGGAGTTGGTGACTGAGGGAATGCAAGGCTGCCGATTGCGATTGGCGATAGCAGCGCTAGCAGCGCCGCCATCGCGACGCGAGGCCGCGCATGCCCTTGTGTTAACCTGTGTCCTCCCATCGACTTCCCTCGCACACGAATTGCGGGAAGGGCGACGCAGTTGCGTACCGCCCACGTGCGAGGCCCAACCAGTAACGGATGTATCGGTCTTGACGATCGTGCCGGATGAGCCGATTTTGTCAATTCTCGAAACCAATCGAACTTCAGCCTGGGAAGTTTCGTATATCCCGTTGACGAGCCTCTCGGCGACGTCAATAATGCTGCGATCTGGTCGGACCGCACTATACAATCTTGGTTCAAGCTGCGTCCGGCCATGCACTTTTCCGCTCGAAAGATCACCGCCGCTACTCTTGCCGCCCTGCTGGCGGCACTGGCGTGTTTCGAGCATGCTCTGCACGACGTTTCGCATTCCCATTCGGGCAATGGATGTTGCCGGTCCGGCAAGCTGAAAGCTTGCTCCACGGGCCAATGCTGCTCACACGGATCGCACTCGCATGGCGCGATGGACACGTCGTCCGAAGGCGAACCGCCGACAAAGCACGATCCCGAGAATTGTGCCGTCTGCCGGTTTCTCGCACTTCCGCAACTGTTCGAGCCGCCGCAGGAATTGTGTTCCGCCGCGCAACTTGTCTGGGGGCACATCGCGGAGCCCCCTCGCTCTTTGGCCACGCGCATCGTCAGGTTCGCGCCGATCCGTGGTCCGCCGCTGCGCTAACTCGGTCTCGCACGTCATGTCCGCCTCAGCAGTGATGGTTTGCTGCGCGAGGAGTTCTCTGTGGCATGTGGCACGGCAGTTCGCGCACCGGCAACAGAAAGCTCGATCAACGTGAAGCCAGTTCGTATCAATCTTGACGCGCTCGGCGTGTGCGCATCGACGCTCTGCATGTTCCATTGTTTGATGTTTTCGCTTCTGCTGGCGGCGCTGCCGTTGTGGAAGCTGCCGTTAGGCGATGGCGACTCGGTTACGGCGGCGACCGTTGTGGACACGTCGCCGGCAGTCGATCTGAGCCGCGCGCACGTCGCCGCTTTTTGCGTAGATCGAGACTGCCGCGTTCAGGCGGCGTCAGCAAGGTCCGTCGTCAAAGGCGACGATGCGTGCGCGGTTTGCTGTACGACGCCGACCGACTTCTGGAATCACGTCGGCCTGTTGGCCGCGGTCGCGCCGTTGGGCATCGTTGCCTGGGGCGCGGGGTATCGTCACCATCGGCGGATCGGTGTCCTTGCTCTCGGACTGCTGGGTGTTCTGCTGCTGTGCGGAGCGTTGTTGTTCGGCCATCACTTACTGGGCGGTCGCGGCGAGCAGGTCATGACCGTGGTGGGCAGTATCTGCATGGTGACCGCTCATCTGTGGAATCGCCGGCAATGTCGCTGCTGCCTTTAACCAATGGAGGTTTGTCATGAGTCCGATATTTCGTGTGTCTTGGTTGGGGTTGGTGGCGATCACTTGTGTTTCCGTCGTGGGATGCGGCGATGCGCAGACTGCGGCTTCCAACCCGCAGTCCAAGCAACATGATCACGAACATGCGTCCCATGGTGACGAACACGAACACGCTCATCCCCAAATGTTTGCCGAGACGCTGACGAAAGTCGACGAGCTTCGCACGAAAATCAAGACCGCCTTCGCCGCCGGCAAGCTGGACGAGGCGGATGGCCCCGTTCACGAGATCGGGCACTTGCTGGAAGACTCGCCTGTGTTGGCGGCCAAAGAGTCGCTTTCCGAAGCCGATCAGCAGCGGATTAAACAATCGGTCGATTCGTTGATGGAGTGTTTCGGCGCGCTCGACGAGCGCGTCCACGGTGGCGACAGCGCGGGCAAGTCGTTTGAGGAAGTCGCGGCACGGATCGATTCCGCGCTCGCCGAATTGAAATCGATCGGAAAGGAAATGTCGCCATGAACATCTTCTTGTGGGGCAAGCTTCCAGCTTGTCATGTCCATTCGTTGGTATCGCTGGCAACTGTGCTGTTGTTTGTCGGCTGTTCCACGGAAGACCCGCAACTGGCCATGTTGTGGCATCGGTTGATACTGGCCGCCGAACCGGAATCGGTGACAACGATCGGCGCGGCGAAGGCGGCGCAGGCTCCGTATGCGGCGGTGCAGTTCGTTGACTCGTCCGGCGAGCCGTTGGCAGTCGACGCCCGCAAGCTGTTTGGCATTCAGGTCGGCGACACGGTCGTGATTCGCGGACAAGGCGAAGTGCTTGCCGACTTGGACATGTTTCAAGTCACCGCGGACGGTATCTACGTGCGGCGAACTGGAGGTGGCCCATGAAACATCGTGGCGTAGGGTTCCAGCTTGCGAAGCGTTTTTCATCGCGACTGGCAAGCAAGATGCTTGCACCACTGGTCGCGATCGGCAACCACGACTTCTGCCCGTGGGCGAATCGCTACGTGAATTGGCTGAAGCAGCCGATTGGCTGGTTCGTTGTGGGAGCAACAGTGGCTGCGTTGACGGCGGTATTTTTGGAGCCGCAAGTGTGGATCATCTTCGGGTCGCTCGTGGCGGTGATGCTGGTGGGTGTGGCGTGGCCGTGGGTGGCGATGCGCGGCACGTCGGCCAAGATCGCGTTCGATCGCGGTCGCTGCCGCGAGGGCGAACGAGTGCAAGTGCGGCTGTCGCTGCACAACCGCTGGCCGTGGCCGCTGTGGGGGCTGTCGGTCGAAAACGGTTTCTTTTTGGAACCAACCGAATCGGGAGAGCGCCCGGTCGCGGCGTTGGCTCGAGTCCACGGATGGAGCCGATCGGAATTTGTCTTTGAGTTTCGCCCCGAAGCACGCAGTGTTTACCCTCATAGCGTGCCCGAACTGGCGACGGGATTCCCGTTCGGCATCTGGCGAGCGTCACAGGAGATATCCGTGCAGCGCGAATTGCTGGTCTGGCCGCGAACGACGCTGCTCACCTCGATTCCGTCCCTGGGCGGCGACATCGCCGACGTGATCGGCATGCTGTTTGACCGGCCGGGCAATGAAGGGGACGTCATCGGAGTCCGACCATTTCGGCATGGCGACCGGCTCCGCAGCATCCACTGGGCACAAACGGCGCGGCGCGATGCTCTGGTCGTGACCGAACGGCAAGCGGCCGCTCGCCGTTTGGTGGTGATTGCGGTGGACGTTTCCGCCTTCTCAAACGACGGTTCCGCGAATGGGCACAAGCGACAACAGCTTGAAACAGCGATCCGTGTGGCGGCCAGTCTCGCACAGGAATTTCACGCGCATCATGCCCAAGTGCGATTCGTCATGGGCGATGTGAATTTGCTGCTGTCGCCGGACGCGCCGGGTCTGCGGCAATTACTCGACGCGTTGGCGCGATTCCACGCCCACCACGATTCGGCGCGGCAGCCAAGCAACTTCGGCCGCAGTGTGTTCACCGTGGTCGTGACGTCCCGCCAGTGCTGGCCGGAGTGGGAAAGCGGCGCCGGGACGAGAGGTCGGCTCCGGGTGGTGCTCATCGGCGGCGCGGAAGACGCGTCGCCTGTTCGCGGTCGAAATGTTTGGATCGCACTCGACAGCCACTCCGATTGCCCAACGCGACTTCGTCAACAATGGGAGCGTGTCTGTCATGACCTGGCGTAAGCTTCCCTCTTGCGAAGGCAAGGCCAACCACACGAACGGCAAGCAGGCTGCTTGTCCCAAGGCGCATCTCGACCTACTGTTGCTCGTCTTGACTGCGGGCGCGGCATTGACCGTGGTGCGGGCCAACGCGGCGTGGAACCCAACGCCGATGGCGATTCGCGGGACCGGTGAATTGCTCATCGCGATGGCCGTCGCGATGGTCTTGCGTCGCCGGGCCAGAACGGTTCCGCAGGCGCGATGCCGCGCGACGATCGCCGTCTTGGCGGCAATCGCGTATCCGTTAGCCGCCGAGTTCGCGTTGCGATCGTTCGCGGAAGGGAGTGAGCCGTTCGAAATGCTGCTGTTGATCGGGTTGAAGTTGTCCGCCGTCGTGCTGGCCGTCTTCTCCCACGTAGCGCGGCTGGGCGGCGCGGCGGTGTTGTTGAGCAGCTTCTTGCTGCTCTTCGCCATGACCATGTCCAACGCTCGGCTGCCGCTGCTACTGGCCGTCATCTACGGCATGATCGGTTTGTGGTGGCTGATGGGCGCATATTGGGACCGGCTGGCCGGGGCCTTTGCGGCTTCCAAAATCGAGCCGCGGATACCGGTGCGGGTTTCGGTGATTGGGGGCACGGGAATCGTTCTGTTGCTGCTGGCGACGCTTATCAGCATGACGGACATTTCGGCGGTGGCCTTGCACGGATTCATGCCGACATCCGGGGGCACGCGGTGGCATGATCCGCACGCCCGTTCCGGCATAGGCGATGGCGACGCGATGGTCGCCGCGAAGGACGAGGCGTTGAGCTTCGGGCCGGTGGAGAGCGAGTTGTTTCTCGATTCCGACATGCCGACGCTGTACGACATGTTCAACGACCTGTACGGCGATCCTCCCAAGCCGAAGGACAAACATGAACGCAACATCGGCTTAGCGCAGAGCGAAATGAATGAGACCGAGCAGCGGATCGCCAAGACTGAGCGAAGCGGCCGCGAGTTCTCGGCCGTGCGGCGGAAAGTCGAACGCAAGCCACGGGCGCTCCACGATCGCGAAGCACCGGCGATGCTGTACGTGGCCGGCCGCGTGCCGTTGCATTTGGCACTTGAACGATTCGACACGTTCGATGGCCGAGTCTGGACACACTCGGGCGCAACGGAAGACCAACCGACGATCCGGATCGAAACAAAGCACGACAAGCCTTGGGCGTACCTGCTGAGCATCGGTTCGTCGTCAATCCACCGCGGCCTGGAACCGCACGCGGTGAAGATCATCAATCTGAAATCGAACCGCTTTCCGTCGCCGCCGCAGTTGACGGCGGTGCATGTCGACAAGGTCGATCAACCCGACTTCTTCGGTTGGACCGACGATGGCGTCGCCTGCATGCCCGTCCGCGATCTCATCCCGCAACTGACTGTCGTCCACCTGCGATCGCAAGGCGTGAACCTTCAGCCGATCCGCGAGGCAAGTTTCCAGTTTGCCAAGCACAGCAATCAGCAGTCCGAAGGGCAACTTGGAAGCCGACCCGGCATAGTCGTTGATCGCTCCGCGATCAAAACGTTTTGTTCGCGGAGCGAACCACGACTTTCGCAAACGGGAAGCTTGCCCCACAACTGGCAGCAAGTGGACGCGGTCGTCGAACGGCTGCGGACGGAGTTTGCCCACGATCCCAGCGCGCCCGCGCCCGAAGATTGTTCCGACGTGGTCGCCCATTTTCTGCAAGCGAAACGAGGGCCAGCGTATTTGTTCGCGACGACAGCGGCCGTGCTCTTGCGCGAGCTGGGTTACGAAACGCGATTGGTCACCGGCTTCTACGCGCGTCGCGATCGGTTCGACCATCGCGCCGGTCAAACCAGCGTGTTGTCCGACGACGTGCATGTGTGGGTTGAGGTTTGCGTGTGTGGAAGCACCTGGGTGGCGATTGAACCGACGCCTGGGTACGAACCTCCGCGCGAGACGCTCACGTGGCGGCAATGGGCGATGATCGCGCTGGCCAAGTGCGTCGATTTGGTCGCGCGACACGTCGCCATGCTCGCGGGCGGCCTCGCGCTGGCCGTGCTGGTGTTCGTCGCTCGCCGCGCGTGGCTGGATGCGCTGGCTTTCTGTGTTTGCCGCGTGATGGGACTGCGATCCACTCGCTCGCGGCTGCTGTGGACGATTCGGTTGTTGGAATGGCGGGCTTGGCTGGCGGGCCGCGCGCGTCCCAAACGGTCCACGATTGCGGCCTGGTATGCGCCGCTTGTGGACCAAGCGCCGCCACACGGCAAACCGCCGTTCGTCTACTTCCTGAGCTGGACCGACCGACTGCTGTACTCACCTGCCGGAATCGATCCCGCCGAGAACGCGGCCATTGATTCGGCTTGCCGCTCCGCTGCATCCGTCTGCACGCGCAGACTACTCGCCACAAACTTCCGCCAAGCTTAGTGAGGTAGAGAACATGCCGATTCAAACGGTTGCCGAAAACTCCGGGCGAAATGAAACGACCCTCGCCTCGCCATGCCAGCACCAAGCTGCAATCGATGGCCTGCGCCGATCGCTGCAGGCCGCCTTGTTCGGAAAAAGCGACATCGTCGAGATGGTGCTCGCTTGTCTCCTGGCCCGCGGGCACTTGCTGTTCGACGATCTTCCAGGTCTCGGAAAGACGACGCTCGCCAAGGCGGTGGCCCGAGCGGTCGGTGGCCACTTTGCCCGCGTGCAATGCACGCCCGATCTGCTGCCCACGGACATCACCGGCTTCAACATGTTCGACCAGAAGACGCGCGAGTTCGAGTTTCGCCGCGGC
>Ga0233424_10002347_pt1 | contig 13663 bp, 21 predicted proteins | sample Watercolumn_Towu_FD_181011 | JGI IMG/M metagenome (GOLD analysis project Ga0233424, IMG submission 181011) | Freshwater microbial communities from Lake Towuti, South Sulawesi, Indonesia - Watercolumn_Towuti2014_125_MG | ecosystem: Environmental > Aquatic > Freshwater > Lake | place: Indonesia...
ATCTTTGACCGGGCGTTCGCGCAGTTGTGTTAGATTTTCAATACCCATCGCGTTCAAACGCTTTTCGATCCGTGGCCCGATGCCGCAGATGTCCTGCAGGTTCAGTCGGTCGAGAAAAGGAAGAACTTCCCGTGGACGGACAACGGTCAAACCATCCGGTTTTTTGAACTCGGATGCTGCTTTCGCGACCAGCTTGTTCGGTGCAATGCCGATCGAAGCCGTGATGCATTCGCCGCAATCTTCTCGGAGGCGCTTTTTTATCTCAAGCGCGATCTGCTGTGCATCTTCATACGTTCTTGCGATGTCGCTCACATCCAAAAAACTTTCGTCTACGCTGAATTGCTGAACGCGATCCGTGAATTCGTGAAAAATGTTGTTGAACCGCTGCGTAATTTCTCCGTATTTTTCCGGGTCGCCCATCACGATAATGATGGACGGCAGAATGCGTTTCGCTTCCCAGGTCGCCATCGCGGTTTTCACGCCGAGCTTTTTTGCTTCGCGCGATGCGGCCGCAACGACCGAACGTTCCTGGCGTTTGCCGGTGACGCCGATCGGTCTGCCACGCAAAAACGGATTCGCCTGCTGTTCGACGGAAGCGAAATAGGAATTCATGTCGATATGCATGACGATCCGAGACATAGGAATCGCTTATCCGTCCGTATACAGTTCAACGAGCCGCCACTCGAGCAGATCCGGATCCAGCTTTAACTTAAACGCATTCGTTTTGTCCGACACCGAGAAGTAGAACACGCGTTTCAACCCTTCGCGCGCCGTGTGTACCAAATTCACCTGACGAATGTCGTAATTTTGATCGTTCCAGCGCATTCGGCGGGGGATGACCCTGTTCTCCGAAAACGCGACGATCATGTCGACGGGGTCGTTCAAGATTTCATGCATACAGGTTGCGCACGAATTTTTTTACGCGTCGGCGGCTCAAGCGAACGCGCAGGCTGCGCGCGAACGAATCGATTTGGCGTTCGCGACGAGCGTGTACGAACGCAAGGGTGAGACCGTGGAAGCGTAGAGCTGCTGAGGACATAAGCGTGGTCTAGATAAGTTAGGAGTTGTCAATTCTAAGTCCGCCGATGAGGGAAGCCGATCGCCCCGAGATGCGTGATCCCCCGCGCACCTCGATGCGAGCGTGTTCCTCGTCAGCAGACTCAGAATTGTCACTACACGGGTCTGAACTGACGAATGACGGCGCGAACAACTCCTTGGATGATGCAGTCTTTGACGAAGATCGGTTCCATCGTGGAATTGGCGGGTTGGAGACGGATGCGGTTTGTTTCGCGATAGAAGCGTTTCAGCGTGGCGTAGGCGTTATCCAGAAGCGCCACGACCACTTCGCCGTTGCGCGGCGACGGATTGCGCTCGACGACCACGTAATCACCGTCCAGAATGCCGTCTTCGATCATGGAGCGGCCTTTCACTTTCAAGACGTACGAATTCGTTCCATCCACGACGAATTGCGCGGGCACGGCCATGGTTTCGTTCTGCTCCACGGCTTCGATCGGCGAACCGGCGGTGATAAGGCCTGCGAGCGGCAGGACGACCGCGAAGCGATCCATTGGTTCCACGGCCTGCACGAGCTCGATCGAGCGCGCTTCGCCTTCATCGCCGATGGCGATCACGCCTTTTTCCGTGAGCGACTGCACGTGCTGGTGCACGGTGGCAGGGGACGAGAGGCCGAAGTGGTCGGCGATCTCGCGATAGCTCGGCGCGTAGCCGTGCTCGGAAAGATGCGACCGGATGTAGGCGAGTATCTCGCTTTGTTTTTTCGTAAGAGGCGGCATAGAGGTTGTTCGGTTTATGTTCGTATATTAGACCGAACAAAAACCGAACGCAAGAGGAGAACTGTGGATAACTTCGGCTGTTTCTGCTATCCTCCGGTCCAGCTATGAAAAAGGCCGTTGAAGCCCAGACCGCCGGGCAGCCGGACAAGGTGTGCGATCAGATCGTGGACGCGATCGTCGACGAATATTTGAAGCGGGATCCGACGGCGCGCATTGATCTCAAGGCGCTTGGCTCCCATGGCATGCTCATGATCGGCGGGGAAGTCACTTCGAACGCGGATTTCGATCTGTCGGCGCTGGCAAAAGCCGTGTATCGCGACATCGGCTACGCGGATGACATCGAAGTTTTCGTAAACATCGACAAGCAGTCGCCGCAGATGCGTTCCATGACGCACGGTTCGGCGGACACGGTCATTGCGCACGGATACGCCACTGCCGAAACGCGCGAGCGCTTGCCGGTCGCGGTCGTGTTCGCGCAAACCATCGCGCGACGTTTGGATGATCTGCGACGCGCGGACCCGGCGTTCTCTTGGCTCCAGCCGGACGGAAAGGCACAGCTTGTTTTGGAAAAAGACCGCGTGGTTGCGGTGACGATTTTAGCGTCGCACGCACCCTCGATTCAGCCGCGCGACGTGCAGACCGCGATTTTGGAACGCGTCGTGTCACCCATCGTCGGTCAGGATGGCGTACGCATCCTTATCAACCCGATCGGACCGTTCACGCAATGCGGATTTGCCGCGGACTCCGGCGTCTCGGGCCAGTGTACGGCGTCCGACACGTACGGCGGGCTCATTCCAAGCGGCGACCTTTCGCTGTGCGGCCGCGATCCTTTGCGAGCGGAGCGGGCGGGAACGTACATGGCTCGCATGGCGGCGCGCTACATCGTGGATCAGGGCTTAGCCGCGAGCGCCATGGTGAGCGCTGTCTATTCTTTGGGGATTAGCGAGCCGGTGCACATTCACGCGGTCGGCCTCGGCGAAAAATCGCGTGGGACCAAGATGGATCTTACCAACCTCATCAAACAGCAATTCGATTTTCGTCCCGAAGCGATCGTCGAGCGGCTGCAATTACGCCGTCCGCTGTATCGCGCGGTTTCGCTCTACGGTCAATTCGGGCGCCAGGAACTGCAGTGGGAGGAATCGGCCGCCGCGTGATATCATAAGGAGGAATGTCGCTCTACGTTTTTCTCATCATGTTTTCCGTGTGCGTCACGCTGGTCGGGGCCGTGCTGGTTTTGGTGTTGCAGAATGTGGAACAGAATCACGACGAAGAGATCGCCATGCACGAGCATCTGGTCGAGCAGTTTGAGCAGATGCAAGGCGAGCATAATGAATCGAATCACGAGAAATCCGTTTTTAAGAAAAGAAGCAGGGCAAAGATATGAAATCGCGCGCATCGAATGCGGCCGTGAGTGCGCTTGCGATCGCGATCGCGGCTGGAACACTGGTCGTCATGCTGCTCTCACCGCCGGAAAGCATTGATGCGGTGTCGCAGGATGGCGCGGTTCGGCTTGAGGGTCGCGGGCCGTCGGACGTTTCTGTTGCGATTCAGCCTCTCTCGACCGTACCCGGACCGATTTCAGATATCCGCGGGCAGGCCTATGGCATCGTGATGACGCAAGGGAAGAACCCGCGGCCGTCGCAGACGTTCTGGACGCTCACGTTTATATACGATCCGTCCGTGACCGGCGACGTATCGCCTTGGGATCTCGTTGTTCTGCGTTTCGACGTCGATCAAGCCGCGTGGGTCGCACGACCAGCAGTCGTTGACGCGCAGCAACGCACGCTTACCGTTGACCTCGAAGGCGATCCGACGGGAATGTGGGCCCTTGGCGTTGCGCCGAGTTTGTCCGGTGTATAACTTTCTGGTACACTGTTTGTAAACTATTTTTCATCCGCTCCTTTAGGAGGAGAAAATTATGCCACGAAAAGCGTCTGCCTCGTCGTCGCGAAAGAAACGCGCGTCAAAACGGATCGAGACGGTTGAGGTCGCCGAGCCGCGCATGGAACTCAAGAACGTCCTCTTGAGCCAGATGCCGACGGACCCGCCGGCGGATCTTCCGGCTGAACCGGAGGAGCCGGCCGCACCAGCTTCGAGCATGGATCCCGAACCAGAGCCGGAAGCGGAACCGGAAACCGCACCGCAGACCACCGTCACTTCGTGCGCGAATTGCGCGCATCTTCCCATGAGCGTGAACGCCACGGTCGCCCTGCTTGTCGCGCTGGTGTTCGGCATGTCCACGCTCGTCGTGGCCGCGTCCTTCGTCCTGCAAAACCAAAATTTTCAGATTGAAGCCTATCACGCCACGAGTCGAACGCTATGAGTAAGTCGATGCGCGTCGGAGCGATCATCCTCGCGGTTGTCGTTGTCTTCGGAGCGATCTATATGCTGACGAATCGAACGCCAGAAATGTGGACGAAGCCGGACGTGCTTTCAGCGTCGCAGATTCACAACAAGCAGGCGCGCATCACAACTCCTAAAGGCGACATTGTCATCCAGCTGTTCGATGAAACGGCGCCGCTGACGGTTTCGAACTTCGTGTTTCTCACCAATCTCGGCTATTACGACGGCCTTACGTTTCACCGCCGCGAAGAAGGATTCGTGATCCAGGGCGGCGATCCATCCGGCGACGGCACGGGCGGTCCGGGCTACGTGTTCCAGGATGAATTGAACGACGCGTACGTGTATGACCGCGGCATCGTTGCGATGGCCAACCGCGGGCCGAACACGAACGGCTCCCAGTTTTTCATCATGCTGTCGGATTATCCTCTTCCCAAGAACTACACTATTTTCGGGCGCGTCATCGAAGGCATGGACATCGTGGACCAAATCCAGGTCGGCGATGCGATGACCACCGTCAAGATTGAAACAAAAAAGTAGACATCTGCTGTCTCATAAATCTCTTCCGTATATGTTTAAACTCACTCCGCAGCTGTACATCAAGGAAACCGCCGTCATTTTCGCGTCTGTCGCCCTGTTGCACCTCGCATCTCTTGTTTACGGCTGGCAGGTGACGATCGGACCGTGGGCGATGCCGTCCTGGGTCAGCATCGTGGTCGTGGTCGTCGCGGGCGTTTACGCGATCAAGGCGCTCTCGCTCATCAACAAAAAGTAGCCATCGAAAAAACGCCGGGGCATACGCTCCGGCGTTTTGATTCGGTAAAAAAATCCGACGCTCACCGTTCGTTGGCGGTTCTTGCGTCGGGGAGAACGTTGATCGGGGCGTGCTTGCCGGTACAGCGGGCGTAGTGCTCGTGTCCCTCGCAGGCGCGGCGATTGCAGTAGACCTGCTTGATCGGGATCATCTCGCGACAGTCCGGACACCGCCATTTGTCGCGGCCGAACGCCATCTGCCGCGCCTGGTAGTACTGGACGTACCACACGGCGTCAGCGAACGACCTGGCCGCCATCTCCGCAGCTTCGCGGATGCCCTCCGGGAGTTCGGTCGAGATCACCAGCGTCCCCAGGGGCCGTTCGTCGTAGGTGAGCTGATCCAGACCGCTGTCTTCGAGCCGCTTCACGACGAAGGTCAGCCGCTCGCGCAGGAAGTCCGGCAGCTCGTGCAGGCGGACGGTGCCGTTGCCGACACGGAACCGCGTCAGCGTGTAGTTGAAGTGGTCGAGCTCGATGATCAGCCTTCCTTGCACCTCCCTGGGCGGCGGTAGATCGGGGCCGTTCACGAACGCTTCGAACAGTTCATCTCTTTCTGGTGCCATGTCACTCCTCACATGTCACTGTAACACGATTTCGGAACGCATCATGCTATACTATCTACATGCCGCGGCTTATCACGGAGAAGTCTTTTTATCAATTCATTAAATGCCCGAATTGGGTCTATTTTGACGCCCACGCGCTGGAACCCAAGCCCCATGATCCGTTGCTGCTGAAATTGCTTGAGGAGGGGTTAATCGAGGAAAAACAGCGCGCTGTACTTGCGGATCGGGAAGATCTCGTCGAGGTGACGGCCGAGGATCCGGAACGCGCATTCGAGCAGACGCTCGCGTTCATGCGGGAGGGCCGGCAGACGATTTACCGCGGCGTGCTCATTGACAAACACTGGGTCGGGCATCCGGACGTGCTCGAGCGCGTGGAAGGGCAGTCGCATTTCGGAAATTATTACTACATTGCGGCGGACATCAAGCGCGCGCGGCAGATGCGGGACGATTACGCGTTCCAGGGATGTTTTTACGCGGAGCTGTTGGAAAAAATTCAGGGCGTGCGTCCGCAGCAGGGATATGTCATCAGCTCCGAAGGAGAGGTGTTGAATTATCTCATCGAATCGTTCGCGTCTGAATATAAGCTAACGCTCGACGCGATTGAGGCGATCGTGGCCGGAGACAAGCCCGCGCATTTCGTGACGTCTGGATGCAAAAATTCGCCGTGGTTTTCCGAGTGCAAGGCGCAGGCGCGATCGTGCGATGATCTGTCTTTACTTAACCGCGTGTGGGGGGAAGAAATCGCGCGGCTGCGTGCGGCAGGAATCCTGACCGTCGAGCAGCTGTCGCAGAAATCGATTCATCAGCTCACGGATATCGTTCCCGACATCCGGCCGGACCGCATGGAACTTCTGCACGCGCAGGCGGTCGCGCTTCAAAGCGGCAAGCACATTATCCGCGGCCGCGCGGATTTACCCGAGGCTCGCGTGGAGATTTTTTTCGACATCGAAAGCGACCCGCTACGCGACTTCGACTATCTCTTCGGTGCGCTTGTCGTGCACGACGGCATCCAGGAGTACGTTTCGTTCCTGGCAGAGTATCCGGATCAGGAAGGGGAGAACTGGCGCGCGTTCGTCCGCTTCATCGAAAGCCACATGGACGCGCCGATCTACCACTACGGCGGGTTCGAACAGGACGTCGTCGCGCACTTCAGCGCCAAATACGGCGTGTCGGAGCTCGCGCGCGAGGCCTTTGAGCGCAACATGATCGATTTGATCGGCGTCATCCGCGCAAGCGTGATTTTCCCGCTGTCGTTTTATTCGCTCAAGGACATCGCGGCGTACATCGGTTTTGAATGGCGCACCGCGGACGCGAGCGGGGCGAATTCCGTGCTTTGGGCGGAGGAATGGCTGAAGCACAAGAGCGAGGATGTGAAGCGGCGGATTTTGGAATATAATGAAGACGATTGCCGTGCGACGTGGATCATTCAGCGGTGGTTGCGTGAGACGACGTAGGTTTCGCGACTGCAGGCAGATGTTCCGAAGGGAACGAATGCTGTCTGAGCGTTCGAGCCAAGCCCGTAGGGCGCAGGCGAGTAGCGAGTTCATGAGAGACCGGAGGAATGTCTGCCTGCGGTCCGAAACATAACCTTATATGTCCAAAGTGATGAAAAATGAAGGTCTGTATATCGCCATCCTTGTCGGAGTGGTGGTGTTGGTCGCGGTGCTCGGCGCGGTCGCCGCGCGCCAAACCCCGAATGTCATCCAACTCCCGGGCACGGGGTCGCCCACTAAACCCGCGCCGGTGGAGCCGCCAACCGAGCAGCCCGTTCCGAATGAACCGCAGGGCATCACCCAGGCCGCTTGTGAGGATGCGGGCGGCACGTTCGACGAATGCGGATCGGCGTGCCGTGGCGCTGGGCCGGACACGATGTGTATCCTCATGTGCGTTCAGTATTGTTATTGCGAATCCGACGCGCAGTGTCCGACCGGGTACAGCTGCGGCGATTACCTGGACAAGCAGGGGATTTGCGAAAAATCGTCATGAGCGAGAAAAAACTATTCATCGCAGGATCGGCCGCCTTGGCGATCGTCGTCGCCCTGGCTTTGTTTGCGGCCAAGCAGGCCACCGCTCCCTCGGACATGACCAAGCTCGAAGACCTGCCCTTGAGCACCTACTCCCAGACATTCGATCCGGATCCCTCGGACTGCGAAGCGGCCGGTGGCGAAGTTCGCTATGAGCGCAGCAGCCAGTGTTTTTCCGAGCCGGACGTGCATGATGTTTGCGGATTCGGCGTGCCGTGTTTCGACGGCGGCCAGGGGTACCGCTGCATCGACGTGAAGGACCCGTACTGCGCCTGTACGTCCGACGATCAGTGTCCGGACGGGTACGGCTGTGACAAGGGTTACGCGCCGGACCGGTGTATCCGCAACGTTGACGAGAACGGTCCGCCGCCGTACCCTGCCAAGCCGATCTATCGCTAGCTCATGAAACGCCTCCGGCTTCTCGCCTCGTCATTTATCCTGATCATCGCCTTTGGCGCCGCGCTCTATACGCAACGCGTGCGGCTTTCCGATTTCGCGCGTGTTTGGAGCCAGCCGGCCGTGCCTGAATCCGTGACATACGAACAGGTAATACAGGAGCAGGAGGCGCCATTGCCGGTTGAACCGCAAGCGGAAGAGCCCGCACAGGAACCGGCAGTCGAGGAAACGCCGCCAGCTCTGGAGCCGGACGCAGAAGAGCCTGCGGAAACCGAACCCGACCCACAGCTACCAGCCCCCAGCCCCCAGCTACCCGATGAATTCAACCTCGCGGTTCCGTTCACGTCCCAAGCGCCGTTCGCCAACTGGGACGACGTGCACGAGGAAACGTGCGAGGAAGCGTCGGTGTACATGGTGCACCTCTATTACGAAGGCTAGCCGCAAGGCTTGGTCGATCCGCAGACCGCGGAAGACGAATTGCAGAAAATCGTCGCCTTCGAAAATTCGATTTTCGGATTTTTCGAAGACACTACGTCAGAACAGACGGCCATCTTCACCGAACAGCTTTATGGCTATACGGACATTGATATCATCGAGAATCCGACGGTCGAGCAAATCAAGGAAAACGTGTCAGCAGGATTTCCGGTCATCGTGCCTTCGGCCGGCCAGCTTCTGGGCAATCCGTATTTCACCTCACCCGGCCCCGAATACCACATGCTAGTCATCCGCGGATACACGAAGCACCAGTTCATCGTGAACGACCCGGGCACGCGCCGCGGCGAGGCCTATCTGTACGACATCGACACGATCATGAATGCGATGCATGATTGGAACGGGGGAGGCCCGATTACGGAAGGGCGGAAGGCAATCATCGTGATTCACCCCGAATAGTATGGATTATTATCTAGGAGCGGCGATTGGAGGGTTGGTCGCGTTTGCATTTTCGATTCCCGCGATCATTCTGGAGACGGTCGAGCGTGGCAACGTCGGCAACCTGCCATTGCTGGTCGACATTAAAACGATCTTTGGAAAAAAACTGGACCGAAACGAAGTGTTTTGGGTGGCAATTCTGTTTCACACGACGATCGGAACCCTGTTCGGCCTCATTTACGTCGTGTTCGTGAAAAACAACTGGCTCATTTTCACGCATTCCCCGTACAGCTTTTTGTCGCTCGTGATTTATGCGTTCGGGAGCTGGCTGGTTGCCGGGTTCGTTGTGTTTCCGGCTTGCGGGCTGGGGATCTTTGGCCGGCGCGAAGGCAAACGCGTGTGGATCGAAATGCTCGCGACGCATTTCCTGCTCGGCATCGGCATGTGGTTGATCGTTCAGTATTACCAACCATTCTTTTTCGTAAATTAGTGTGCCGCAGACCGTTCTTTCCGTCGGCCAGTATCTCGATTTCGTCAACGGCGTATTGCGCGAATACGTGCCGCGCGACGTGATCGTCGAAGGGGAAATTTCCGGCTGGGGCATCAAGGACGGGAAGTGGATCATTTTTCAATTGAAGGACGAAACGAACGCACGCGCGAAGGTGAATTGTTTTTCGACGACGTTCAAAGTGACGGGCGCGTTTGAAGACGGGATGCGGGTGCGCGTCTACGGTTATCCGTCGGTGAAAGAGTGGAGCGCGTTTCAGATCGACGTGCACGCGATCGAACCGGTTGGCGAAGGCGCGCTGAAAAAAGCCTACGAATTGTTGAAAAAGAAATTGGAAGCCGAGGGATTGTTTGACGTGTCGCGTAAGCGCGACCTTCCGGCGTTTCCGGAGCGCGTCGGCCTCATCACCTCGCGCGACGCGGCCGCGTACGGCGACTTCCTGCGGATCCTCAACAACCGCTGGAGCGGCATCGACGTGCAGTTCGCGCATGTGCACGTGCAAGGCAAGGAAGCCGTGCCGGAAATTCTCGGGGCCTTCGCATATTTCAACGGGCTTCCCAAAGAGGAACGACCGGATGTGATCGTGCTCACGCGCGGCGGTGGCAGCCTCGAAGATTTGCATGCGTTCAACGACGAAGCGGTCGCGCGCGCCGTGTTCCAGTCAACGATCCCGGTCATTTGCGGCGTTGGGCACGAGCGCGATGAATCGCTGTGCGATTTCGTCGCGGACGTGCGCGCCTCGACGCCCAGTAACGCCGCAGAACGCATCAGCCCGGAGCGGCGCGAGGTTACGTTCGCGATCGAGACGATGGCGCGGCGCATGGAAGATCGACTGCGCGACGTCGCGTCCCGACGGCAGCAGACCCTTGATCATGCAACACGCGCGATGGGTTTCGCGCTCGAACACCAGCGCGAACATTTTAAAACGCTTGTGCGCGGATTGTTCGAGCGAGTCGATCAATGGCTGCCACGGATTCGGGAAACCGTGCTGGGCCACGAGCGGGTTTTGAAGAGCGTCGATCCCAAGCAGGTGCTCAAACGCGGCTACGCGATCGCGACCGTTGGCGGGCGGGTCGTCGCAAACGCGGCGGACCTTGAAGTCGGAGGCGAAATCGGCGTACAATTGGCCCACGGTTCGTTCGATGCGGAGGTGTTGCGGGTGAACGGCAAAGGGAAACAGCGGCTAGTTTAGTGCCGCGGGATTCCCTTGCTGGCTCGGCAACTCGCTTCTCGGCGTCGCCTTCGGCTAGTCTCGTACGCTCAAACAATCCTCGCTGGCGCGCGGGAATATCCGCGGCACTAAACGTAAGTATGGGATCAAAAGGAAAGGTGAATTTCGCCAAGGCCTTCGAGGAATTGGAAGGCATCACGGAATGGTTCGAGAAAGGCGAGGTGGATTTGGACGAAGGGCTCAAGAAATTCGAGCGCGGATTGGAGCTCGCGAAGCTGTGCAAAGAGAAAATGTCCGAGGTTGAAAACAAGGTGACGGAAATTAAGAAAAAATTCGCGTGATATGTACATCATCCTGCGCTGGGTGATCAACGCGGTCGCCCTGCTCGTTCTCAGCAACATCCTTCCGGGCTTTCACGTCTCCGGGTTCTACGCGGCGCTTATCGCATCTCTGGTGCTCGGGCTTTTGAACGCGCTCATCCGCCCGATCCTGCTCGTGCTGACGCTCCCGATCAATATCCTGACGCTCGGCCTGTTCACGTTCGTCTTGAACGCATTCATGCTCTGGCTCGTCTCGACGATCGTGAAGGGCTTCACGGTCGACGGATTCGCCCCGGCCGTGCTTGCCGCGATTTTGCTCTGGGTCGTTTCGCTCGGCACCAACTGGCTCATCAAAGAAGCGCGCGAGTCGTAAGTATGACATTCGTCGTTTCCATCGGCGGTTCGATCGTCGTCCCCAATGGCGAGATCGACGCCGATTTTTTGTCGGGTCTCAAGAAATTGATTTTCGCGCGCGCCAAGCACGGCGACAAGTTCGTGATCGTGGTCGGCGGGGGAGGGACATGCCGGACGTATCAGCGCGCCGCCAAAGCGGTCACCAAGGTAACGAACGAAGATTTGGATTGGCTGGGCATCCACGCGACCCGCCTCAACGGCCACTTGATGCGCACGATTTTTCGGCAAGTTGCGCATGCCGAAATGTTCAACGACCCAAGGCGCGTACCGAAGCGTTTCCGCGAGGCTGTCGTCGTCGCCGCCGGATGGAAGCCGGGCTGGTCCACGGATTACGTCGCGACGTCGGTCGCCAAGCGATTGGGAACGAAGGTTGTCATTAATCTTTCCAACATCGATTATCTGTACACGAAAGATCCGCGCAAATACAAAGACGCGACGCCAATCTGTGAAATCGGCTGGAAGGCGTTTCGTAAAATGGTCGGCAGCACCTGGGACCCAGGTATGAACGTGCCGTTTGACCCGGTCGCGTCCAAGCTGGCGCAGGGGAGCGGGATCAACGTGATTCTGGCTAATGGGAAAAATTTGAAGAACTTGGAGAAAATTTTGGCCGGGAAATCCTTCATCGGGACAGTGATCGGGTAGACTTGACGCCACGGACCCGATCGGCTACACTGCCCGCGTCAATCAAAGCCGTAGAAAACAGGTCGCGAAAGCGTAAGTCCTGTCGAGGCGAAAAGGGAAAGACCCTTATTCGATTCTGCGCCGCTTTGGTTGCGGAATTTTTCTTAAAGGTCGAACCCTATGCCAAAAACGCGTGCTCAAAAAGAGCAAATCGTCTCCGAGCTTTCCGACGATTTCGGCCGCATGAAAGGCGCCGTGTTCACGTCCATCTCCGGATACACCATGCCGGACGCGGACGGACTGCGCGCCAAAGGACGCGACGTGGGAGTGAAGTTCATGGTCGCCAAGAAGACCCTGCTCACCCGCGCGCTCAAAAATGCCGGCATCGAAATCGACCGCGGCCAGCTCGAGGGATCCGTCCTCACGGCCGTGGGCCTGGAGGACGAAATCTCCGCCGCCAAGATCGTCTCCGCGTTCCTCAAGGACCGCGAAGGCATGAAGATCCTGGGCGGCATCATGGAGGGAAAACTCATTGACGCGGCAGCGGTCAAAACGCTGGCGAGACTCCCGGGCAAGCAGGAACTGCTTGGCAAGTTGGTCGGATCGATCAACGCCCCGGTCTCGGGCTTCGTCAATGTCCTCGCAGGCAATCTGCGCGGATTGGTCACGGTCCTCAACACCGTGAAAGATAAGAAAACTGCTTAATTGAAACCTATGGCAGACGAACAGAAAGTCGTTGAGGTCCCGGCCAAGTTCAAGGACCTCGTCGAATCCATCGAAAAGATGACCGTCATCGATCTCTCCGAGCTCGTGAAGGTCCTCGAAGACAAGTTCGGCGTTTCCGCCGCGGCTCCGGCCATGATGATGGCTGCTCCGGGAGCGGGTGGTGCTGCAGCTGCGGAAGAGAAGACGTCCTTCGACGTCGAGCTCACCGCCGCTGGCGACAACAAGATCAACGCGATCAAGGCGGTCCGCGAGATCACGGGCCTGGGCCTCAAGGAGGCCAAGGACATGGTCGACGGCGCCCCGAAGGTCATCAAGGCCGGCGTCGACAAGGCGACCGCGGATGACATGAAGGCGAAGCTGGAAGCCGCCGGCGCAAAGGTCACCCTGAAGTAATTGCTCAAACCAAGAATCCCCGAAAGGGGATTTTTTGGTTGATCGGTTGAACACGCAGGGAAAGATCCTAACTGTGGTAAAGGAGAATCTCAAAGAAGCGCTTGAGATGGTTCAGGAATTCGACAAAAGCGCTGTTGAAAAAAATATCGACGATTTTCTCGCGCGTAAAATTTGCAAAGACCTTGGGATCGAGCGGCCATGACAGAGTTGACGCATTGACCTACATGGTGTAGGGTTGTTTGTCGTTTCGACAGTGGAGGGTGTCATGACGAATGCCTGGGCGCAGCTGTTGGATCGTCTGTTCGACAGCCAGCGCGAGCTCGCGAGGCTTCTGTGTATCGAGATGGGGCTCGGGGAAGAGAAGCTGGCTTCGACGGCGGTGTTCCTGAGCCAGATCATGAACAACCGGAGGCGGTTGCCGACGAAGTGGGAGCTTGCCGTTCGTACGGTGATCGAACGTCGTGCCCATGAGCGCGAAGTGTCGGAGCGGGAGATCTCGGGTCTCCTCAGCATGATCGAGATCAGTGGAATGGGAGGACTGAGTCGCCTGATCCGCGCGCAGACGACGGCGAGCCATACACTGATTCTGAACGCGCGTCCGATCGAACTCACGGACGTTGCACGTGATCACCGGGAAGCGGAAAAGCTCCAGGCGATCACGTTTGCCGCGATCGAGGCGGGCGCTCACTACCACTACTGCCTAGGTAGTCA
>Ga0233424_10002350_pt1 | contig 13657 bp, 17 predicted proteins | sample Watercolumn_Towu_FD_181011 | JGI IMG/M metagenome (GOLD analysis project Ga0233424, IMG submission 181011) | Freshwater microbial communities from Lake Towuti, South Sulawesi, Indonesia - Watercolumn_Towuti2014_125_MG | ecosystem: Environmental > Aquatic > Freshwater > Lake | place: Indonesia...
TGATGCATTGGTGAGTACCGCTACACCCCCCCCCCCACACACACAAACTTTTCTCTAGGTTGGTGTGGGGGTATACTTCCGGCATGTTACTCGGACAGAAACCATGCAAAGACTGCGAACCGGCGCAGGTCAATCACATACTCTTAAAGACAAGCTCGTACTTGAGTCTCGCGCTCAAGCCCGTCCTTAAGCCGCTCGATCATCTTTTCGCGAGAGTCATTCCGAATCGTTCGTTTGCATGGTTCGATATTGCTGGACCGCTTGTCCTGCGCCTCTTTGCGTGGATGCGCATCGGAAAACTTGATACCGAAATTCGGGAGCATGACAGCGACCGTACCAAGGCGCTCTGGGGCGAAGCCAAGCGGCGCGGTATTGCCATGCGGCAGTTCCGCCTTGGTGTCGTAAAAGACCTTTTTATAGCCGTGCATCAAGGGACGACACGCTGTTTTGACGGATTGCCGCGTCCTATCGGACCCGATGCCTTGTCGCTGTATTGGATGGACAATAAGCCCGTTATGCGCGAGCACTTCGGCGCGGCGAATATCCCAATCGCGCGCGGTGGTTCCGTATTTTCCGAGAAGGCGGGTCTCGCGCTTTTCCGAGCACTTCGCAAACCTGTGATAACCAAGCCGCACACCGGCTCGAGAAGCCGGCACACGACGATCCACATCGACACCGAAGAGGGGTTTCTCAGAGGATTTCGCAACGCCAAAGTTCTTTCTCCCAAAGTACTCATCGAGGAAGAGCTTGAAGGATTTGTGTTTCGCGGAACGCTCATCGGCGGGAAACTTCAGGCGGTGCTCCGGCGCGAGCCCCCGCATGTGATCGGCGACGGGAAGCATTCCATCCACCAACTTGTCGAACTTGAAAACTCCCGACCCGAGCGCACAAGTAAAACATTCCATCCGATAGCAACGGAAGAAGAAGCGGAAGAAGAACTTGTGCGCCAAAGGTTCACGTGGGAGAGCGTGCCCGAGAAGGGCACATTCGTGCCACTTAGCCAAAAAATCAGCCGCGGTATCGGGGCGAGCAACACCGATGTGACGGACGACGTGCACCCAGACAATCGCGAGCTTCTCGAGAAGATCGGGGCGCTTCTTGACGACCCGCTTGTCGGTGTCGACTTTATCATGAACGACGTCGGCGTATCGTGGAAGGAGCAGGTGCGCTCTGGCGTTATTGAGTGCAACTCGCTTCCATTCATCGACCTCCACCACTACCCCCTAAACGGTACACCGCGCAATGTCGCCGGAGCGCTCTGGGATTTGATTTTTCCTGCATCAAAGAAGGAGTAAGCCACACCGGAATGTGACTTTGTCAATTCTTCCAAGTAGCGCCGATCGGTGTCACTTGGATGAATTGTGATGTGCTCACAATGCAGGCAAAGCAGTTTGCCTGCTCTGCCAACACTTCGTTGTGGGCAGGGTGGGATTTGAAGCTTACAGTTTCAGTACAGGTTTCCCACCCTCGTCCGTGGAAACGGCCTCGGGTAAGGGAGAGCCTTTTCAAATCCCACGCACAAGCTGAGCAGTCGGCTTGTTCCTGCCCAAAAATTCGCAGACTCATTTTATGGGCAGGGTGGGATTTGAATCTTACAGATTCGGTACACCGTTCACATTCCGAAGACGGAATATGCTCACGGTCTTCACATCCCACCTCGCAGGCAAAGCAGTTTGCCTGCTCTGCCAACACTTCGTTGTGGGCAGGGTGGGATTTGAATCTTACAGATTCGGTACACCGTTCACATTCCGAAGACGGAATATGCTCACGGTCTTCACATCCCACCTCGCAGGCAAAGCAGTTTGCCTGCTCTGCCAACACTTCGTTGTGGGCAGGGTGGGATTTGAACCCACAAGCTCTTACGAGCGCCAGCTCCTAAGGCTGGTACGTTTGCCAGTTCCGCCACCTGCCCTTTTTGACTGACAACCGACAACTAACAACTTACCACGCTAGCCATAGCTCTCCACTTCTCTCGTTGTTGGTTGTAGGTGGTATGTTGTTGGTTTGCCTGCGGGTCCGCCCACTTGGGTTCGAACCAAGGACCTTTCGCTTAAGAGGCGATTGCTCTACCAGCTGAGCTATGGGCGGGAGTGTAACGTTAACAGTTATACCATGTCATCAGAAAAAAGTTAAAGCACCCTTGTTTCTCGCCGTTTTTTACGCTCTCCGCAACTTGACTTCTGGCTAAATATGTGATACCCTTCCTGCCAGTCAAACAAAACGAAGAAGCTCACAAAACCAGCTCTTCGACAACTTCAAAGAAAAGCAAAAAACAATGAAACCAGAAATGATTCTGTTCACTCTCATTGGCGTAGTTGCCCTCGGATGGGCAGTCTACGGCATCACCAAACTTGTCGGATTTATCCGCACTCGACGAATGACCGCGGCTTCTGGAAGTAGCGCACCGCAGGACTTCAGTCGCCGGCATGTAATCGACCCTCCAGGGGATCAGCCGGCGGCTTGGCAACTCGCGGTGGTGTACGGAGCCATCGGATTTGTAATCTGGATAGTGTGCGGGGGTGGATTGTCTGCCTTTGCAGTCGCTTTTCCCGCATTTCCGTACAAGTCATTGGTCTATCTTAGCCTCTGGTGTCTGGCGACACTGCCGGCAATCTGGACTAACGTGTGGCTGTGGGCGCGTTCCCACGGCAAGGCGAAGCCATATAGGGTGGTGGTAACAGTTGACGAATATTTCAACTGGTTCGCACCATTCTATCTCCTCGTTGGACACAAGGGAGGGCTCATGCGGGTTTATACTCCCCATGCGAGCGGACACAAGGTGGCAACTTTTTGGAAGTGGGCCTGGGAAAAACCCGAATACACGGTGGACATCGAGGGTGTTACTCGAGATCGCGAGTTGGTGGTGAGAACATTTGATGGAGGGGAGTTTACGGTGCACATCGTGTATCGGGAAACTCCGAACAGTGGGCTCATTCTCAACTACATCGGCACCGACCTCACTACCCGTACGAAGGGGTTCGATGCTGTTATCATGAATCCTGAAGTTCGCCGGATGCAGACAGACGGATACAAAAAAGTCTGCACCAATACAGAAGCGTACGCAATACAGATGACGCGACGTTTCGAGAAGAATGAAGCGGAACCGGAAAAAGACATCCTTCACCCAATTGAGAGAGAGTATGGTGTACACTTCGATAACCTCGAAATTGTGGTAACGCCAACCGAAAGAACTCTCGCGCTTCTTGAGGAAAGGGTTCAGACGCAGACATTCGGTGACAACATTCAGGAACTTGCACACCGAAAAGATGCAGCCGGAAACCCTCTCTTCACAAGCGGAGAGGCGGCAGCAAGAATGTACCTCATGGAAAACAATAAGTACCCCGGGCAAATCTTCACGATTGAAGCCCCGGCTAACATTGTGCAAGCGGTCGTTGAAGGACACAAGAAAAATCCACTGGCGACCGCTGTGTTGGCGGCCGCCGCATCGCCCGCAATTGCAGACGCATTGAAAGGCGGCAAAGGAAAGTGAGGAAATTATGCCACACGAAATCAGAACACCAGAAGCACCGACAGACACACACGAAGTCGTAACACGCATCACGGAGCCTCCAGATCCAAAAGTAACGAAGGCGATAGTCTGGTTCGGAGTGGCGGTGAGCGTAGTGATGGCTTCGCCCGTTATTCTGCTCACTGTCCTTCTCTGCAAAACGGGCATTGATAGTCTAATCAGAGAAGTGGGCACGCTCGGCGAACAGGGTACATATTTCACCATCACGGGAGGTCTCCTCCTTGCGGTGCTGATTATCTGGGGGATGCGCAAAATCCGGGGCAAGAAGGGCCACGTGAAGTCGCATCCGAGAGGTGGCGGCGAACATCACGAGTTCCTCGGGAACTTAAAGACCGTCCTTGTCTGCACACTCCTGATCATCGGGATTGCGAGTTGCAGCATGCAAGCGCTCAACACCCAACGGATGATGGCCGGGTGGCGGGCGGCCGAGGCGGTGCGGAACCAGCAGACGACGCTTGACCGTATCGGCATCACTGTCTGGAAGACGAACTTCGTGCTCCAGGCGGGTGAACGTGCGCAGGACATCTTTGTCCCTGGCACGCTCCGGTACGAGTACGATGCGCCGGGGGTGACTGACGTTGACGTCATACGTCAGTACATCTACTTCAACAGAGCGCCGACCACCAACGGGTACGTGATTGTGCCCATCATGACGAACGAGGTTGGGTTTCTGGCACACATCAAACATGACCGGAACACCGACCACATCGAGCGCCTGATTTCACGGGCGCCACACCCCATTCGAATAGGGTTCGCGATGGGAAACTGACGGAAGCTTCTTCAAGCACATTTACGCGCAGGGAATTCTCAAGCGAAAGCGAGAGGATTCCCTGTTTTTTTGTCATCCGCCCGCGATGTCTGCGAGTGGCATGCGGATGACAAACCCCGCACCACGTTCACACAACCAATACGACTGCGGGTGGTGCGACTGCAACATGAAATGGGAATCAACCAATACACTCGATTCTGTTCAACTTTGGTGCTGGGGTTGTGCCGCCCGCGATGTCTGCGTATAAGTCCGGCTTCAAAGCCCCCCGAATTCAGACTTGACCCTGATATTTGACATGAAAACAGTGTTCTGGCATAATATCCCCCACGAAGATTAAAAGCGGTACCGCAGGGTGTTAACCCTGCGGGCCGCACCGAATAACCCAGCCGTAGTGTGTTGCAAACTACGGCTGGGTGTTCCATTCGCAGGTATTCGTAGATTAGTATCATGTCGGATTAGTATTTATGAAAACTAGGATACTTCTTAACATAGGGGCTCTCCTTCTCGTTCTGGCGACGATGTTTTCGGTTACGGCACACAATGCGAGTGCACAACAGTATGGCGGCATGGAAATATTTGAGGGAGCAATCTACCCTACCGGACGATTCAGGAGCAACGACTCGGGCAGAAGTTACTATAGCTACGGGAGCTATTACAGCACCGGGAATTCGTCCAATGGTAGCTCATCGCTCATCGCGCAATCGCTGAATCTTTCATGCTACCCCAATACCTCGTCCGCCCTCATCGGCGAGGCCGTCGTGTGGTTCTCCACCGTCTCGGGCGGCACCGGCTCTTATACGTACTTCTGGGGCGGTTCTGATGAGCTTGTCGGAAATGCGGCTTCGGTCGCGAAGGTCTATACGGCCGGCGGCACGAAGACCGCGTCTCTTACCGTCATCTCCGGAAATCAGTCGCTCTCGGTCAATTGCACTCGCCCCGTCACTATCGGCGCAGGCGTTCCCGTAAGCGCGCCACGCAGTCTTGGCGCTTCATGCTATGCGCCGGAAGAACGTATCGCCCCGGGCGAGTCGGGTACATGGGTCGCCGTCGTGACGGGACTCAATCCTGCCGCGCTTACCCTATATTCATGGGACGGTACCGACACTCTCTCTGGCTCGGGCCCGACAGCGTTTAAGACATACACGGTGCAAGGCAAGAAATATGCGGTGCTCACTGTAACCAACGGAAACGTAAAAGTCGTATCCTCATGCACGAATCAGATAACGGTGGCCCCGAGAGTAGCAGTCGTTTCAAAGACCGCTCCAGTCACACCCGCAGTGGTGGCGTCTGCTCCGGTTCCGGAATTTCAGGCACTTTGCTCCGCTTCGGCGACGGAGACGAGTGTCGGTAAACAGGTCGTCTGGTCGGTATCCGCAATCGGAGGCGCCGGCTCATACACTTACACATGGACGGGCGACGAAGAACTATCGGGGAGCGCCGCATCTACAAGCAAAATCTACAAAAACGAAGGTGTAAAAAAGGCCTCGGCCACCGTTATATCGGGAGAGAAGACCGTAACGGTCCCCTGTGCGCCTATCGAAGTGACGCCAGAGCATGCGCGCGGACTGTTTGCCGGAGGATTCTTTACGTTCAGTAGTCCTGTCTGGCTTGGTCTCGGAGTCCTGCTTGCCGCAATTATCGGTATCTACTTCGCAACGCGCCGACGCCGCGCGGAAGAGGCCGAAGAAGCCAAACAGTAAAACTCTCATGAGACCGCCCCCCACTTTTGATGTTCGGAAAAATCAAAAGTGGGGGGCGGTTTTCTTTTCTTTGACTTTTTGGCACATCTATGCTGTTATTGTGCTAGTAGCACATGAAAAAATTCATTTCCTTCCTTTGGGCAACGGCTTTCGCCGTTGCGTTCAACGTAATCTCGATGGGTGCCAATATGCCCATAATCAGCGGCGCGATCTGGCCGAGCGGTACCGGCCAGACGGTCCCCGCCCCGCCCACCAACACATCGTCAGGCATGGTGGTGTGGAACAACGCCATTTGGCCGACAGGTATCCCTGCGGGCCTGGCGCCAACAACACCGGCGCCGACCAACACTCCGCCGTCCGGCGGGACAGTCAATACCAACAACGCAGTTTTGCCTACGGGAACACCAAGCCAGACGAGAACCAACGTCGTTAGTCAGACAGCAACCGATGTTGCTGGCCAGACGAGCGGTACGTCGACGAATCAGGTTCCCGCACAGGTTGCAACAGAGCAGTATCTTTACGCCACAACGACGAACGTCTTTGTTGGCGACAAAGTCACCGTAAAGTGGAAAGTTCCTGGACCAGACTTGGTGGACTGGATTTCGCTCATCCACTACGGGCCGCGCGGTCCAGTCGTGCTCGAAACCAGATTGACTGCTCTACGCGGAGGCGATACCGACTACATCGCCACGAGGGAAATGCTCGGGACAAACGAGTTTCGGTATTACCGAGGCGGCGCACTGGTTGTGACCAGCAACCGGGTTATCGTTCGGGAACGTGAGCGGGAGTTTCTGGTCCGTCTTGTCCCCAACGAAAAGAAGGATTGGCTTACCTTCGTTTGGCAGGGAATGCCAGGCAAGAAATATCGCCTGCTTGCCTCTGGGGTGGCCGATCGGCCAGTGTCGGAATGGGACCTTGTCATACGAGTTGAAGCGGCCGGGGGTGGCGAGATGAGGGTGACACTCCCTCGCACAGGCGGAGAAGTCCGGTTTTTCCGCATCAAGGAGGAGTAATCCTCCCGCCTCCATACACAATTCGTTCTTGCAGTTATTCACGAGAGTCCTCCGGGGCTCTCGATTTTTTTGTCATCCGCCCACGATGCTGCGAGTGGTATGCGGATGACAAACCCCGCACCATCCGCCTCGGGCGGATTGGTGCTGGGGTCGCTCCGCCCCTCACCTTAAAAATAGTTGACACAGCAGACTTATCATGCTATTATACTCACAGTGCAATTTCCGCACAGAACACTAACCTTGTCTCCCCTAACAACAAAAAGCGGGGAGATTTCAGACAATCGGAGTTCCTATGAAAATCAAATCGTTCGTTAACATCATCGCAACCATCGCAACTATCACCCTCTTCACCGCCTGTGGCACCACCGGCAAGGTTAAGAAGTCTGCCGCCGCGCAGGCCATCGCTCCGCAACCGGCACAGGCCACTGGCACCGGCATCCGGCAACTCTCGGCGCAGCCCGCGGAGCTGGTTGAGTTCACCAAGGACTCGTCTGGAAATGTGGCGACGAATCGGTTGACCAGCCACCTCATCACCGACCTGCCGAAAAAGCGCTCGTTCGGAGACACCGACGGCAGTCCGGACTTTGAGAAACACAAGGCACTGGAGAGCACTATGCTTCGCGAATACGAGCTGGTGTGGACGGCACTGGAGCACCGAAAAAATCTCGATGTCCTCGGGACGAAGTATGGCGCAACCACCAACGAGCTTGAGGTGATAACGAAACTTCTCGCTCCAACGATTGTGGGGGGAACAAACGGCGCCGTTCCTTCCGTCCCTCCCGCCCTCGGCCTCGGGGCCATTTACCACAACCCCGCCGGAGATGATGCCGAGCTTCGGCGGCAATACGAGGAAGTCCAATTCCAACAATGGAAGGCGCGGCAGTACCGCGCCAAGGGCTTCAAGTAGGCGCGGTTGCGGTGTCGGTCATGGAGCGTTTGGCATTGTCCAAACGCTCCGCTTTGTATCTATGTGCTTACAGCGGCTCTCTCTGGCCGCTTTTTCCATGAAAACTTGACTCTTTTGCGTATATGTGATAGCATTAAGCCATAAGTAAAAACAGATAAACCAAAAAACTACAGGAGTAACAGTGAAAACCAATATCGTCAGCTTGTTCTTTGTCATCGCAATCGCAGTCAGCACCCTCGGGTGCAGGACGCCCGGAATGATATTCCGCGGAGTAGTCAACGACGAGGGTGAACACACGTTCTCCCCCCACCCCGAAAACTGGGGGTTAAACTACCACCCCCGCGCCGTCAAGCAGTTCGGGCGGGATGCGCAACGGGCAGACCTTGCCTACATGAGGGCCGGGAGGATTGGCCAGCAATACGCCAATCTAAAAAAGAAATTCATGGACGACGGGCTTTCCGAGGCCCAGGCCAACTATGTCATCCGGACCCAGTTCCTTTCGCGGGTGGATCCGGAAATCCGCTGATTAGTCGCGGTTCGGCTTGGGATGCCAGGGTATGGATACGGCGGCTCGTACTACCCGTCTGGATCCGTCACCGCTCCCGTTCAGTCCCTCGGTACCCAGCCCGCGGGAGGTGGAATGGTCATATGGAACGGTGCCATATGGCCCACCGGAGTGGACCCGGGCGCTCTCCGGCGCTAGACGGAGCGATGGGCATCTTTGCAGCCCTGAAAGATGCCCATCTTGAAAACGATTGCAGAAACGCAAATGGCGCTTCGACGAGGTCGAAGCGCCATCTTTTTATCGAGCGACTGGGTCTCCCTACTACGGAATCGCCGTACATGTGACAGTCTTCCCGTCGGCTGAAACTACACCAGTTTGGCCAGGAGGACACCCGGTGAGTGGGACGGCAGGAGCCGGCAGGGGAGTGTTTCTCAAGTCGAACGAGCCCTTGAGGACGTTGACGAGCCCCCAGATGGACACCATGACGAAAAGGCCGATGATGCCCCAGATGATGTATTGCTTCGCCTGTGCGCGCTTTTCCTCATCGCCAGCTCCGACAATGTAGTTGAAGATGCCCCACATTATAACGAGAACCGCGAGCCCCATTATAATCGGGAGGAATGCCGCTATGAGCGACGCAAATTTGGTCAACAAACTCTCTATGCTGGTTAACTGTGTTGTTGCGAACGCAAACAAAGGCGTTCCCGCAATCGCGAGAAAAGCAGCTGCTTTTGCCAATTTTTTCATCATACAAAGCTTAAAATAATAATACCGCACCGACCTTTTCTATTGCTAAGTTCCTCTATTGTATAACGTTTGTGGGTGGCCGCAAGGGGTGGTGTGGATAGCAGAGAAGGTAACACGTAGTAAGTAGAATGTATGAAGCAGACGAATTATCTGATACCACCGCCTCCCCCCATACTACATGCTACCTACTACATTCTACCTTCTTCTAGCTTCCCAGTTGCTCTATGGTTTTTTGGATGATGCCGATGATGCCGCGGACGCTTACCATGATGGCCATGCCGATGAGCCCGTAGACCATATGTTTCTGGCCGGTCGAGCGCGCCTCCTCGTTCGAGAGGTTGGCGACAAACTGAACGAGACCCCAGATAAACACCACAAACGCGATGGTGAACAGAGTGAAGATGATGGGGTCGACAATAAAGTCGCCTATGCGGTCTATAAGCTCATTGACGTCTTTGGGGGGCGTTACCGTTGCAAACGCGACGAGCGGCACAAAAAAAGAGGGTAGTATGTAGTATGTAGTATGTAGCAAGCGGCGGGTAGTACGCAGTATGCCTTGCGCGACTTTTTCGAAATGTTGCTTCATAAGTAGAGATATCGGCAAGGGATTAGCGCATACCCGCGTTTGTTTTAATGAGACGAATATCGTCTTCGGTCCGGTCTACGCGCCGACCGAGACCTTCAGGAATACGACTGATGCCAGCTATGTCGCTCTGAAGTTCTTCCTTTGTATTTTTCAGTTTTTCGTCAAAACGCGCGTCCATATCGGCCTTCTTGGCCGTCTCGTCAAAGCCGCGCTTTACTATCGCCGCCAATTTTTCCAATGTGACGTTCTTTCTGTTCGCCATATCTTTGATTATCCTATTCTGAATTACGAAACTCTTGTCTGTCATTGCGACCGCGAATCCTTGTGTGGCGGGAAGCAATCCAGCAATACCGTCAAAAACCTGGATTCCGCCATGCAAGGCCTCGCGGCTAAAGGCTCGCAATGACGGGCAGGGAATACAGTTTCGTAATTCACAGTATACCATCTACTTCCCCCCCCCCCTGCTACCCTCTACATGCTACGTACTACCTTCTGCTCTACCTTCTACATTCTACCTACTACATACTACCGCACCTAACAGCCCGGCGGGCGCGGGGTGACCCCCGGCGAAGGACAAATGGTCGGAACTTTCGGGATTTTCGTGGTGTCTATCGTGTTGTTCAAGTCAAAGGTTTTGACGAGGAGGTTTACCATCCCCCAGATGGAGGTCATAAGGAAAAGCCCGACGATGCCGTAGACGACGAAGCGTTTCCCTTCCGCCCTCTTCTCCTCCTCTCCGCCTCTGGCGACATAATTGAAAATGCCCCACAGAACAACCACGACCGCAAGTCCGATGATGAGCGGAACGACGGCATCGAGAACCAGTTTGAACTTGCCTAGGAGTTGCGCGATGGTCATATGAGTAAGTACTAATGAGACAGTTACTAATACTGCGAATACCTACTAATTCGAAGAGTCTCATTGGTAAGCATTTGTAGATTCGTTTCTATTCGTAGATTGGTATGCTCCCTACGCGCCGGGAATCGCCGGAAGCGTGGGGACGGCAGGAGGCGATGCGGTAAGGTTAAACGAGCCCTTGAGGAGATTCACAAGCCCCCAGATGGAGACCATGATGAAAAGCCCGACGATGCCGTAGACGACGAAGCGTTTCCCCTCTTCGCGCTTTTCTTCCTCGTCTCCGCTCGCGATGTAGCGGAAAATCCCCCACACAATGGCAAGTACCGTGAGCGCCATGAGAAACGGAACGACGCGGGCGACAAGAACGGTAAGTGTCAAGATGAAGCTAAAGAGCGAGGGCGGCTGCGGGGCCGCGGGCGCAGTGCCACAATCATTCAGTGCTTGGTATGCCGCACGCAGGTTTTCTCCGTTCCTCGTTAGCTTTTGTTGCGCAAGCCATCCATCGACTTGAGCGTCCGTGCACGCAGCGAACACCGAAACAGGTCGCACGGCGTAGGGACCGGCGACGAGCACCAGGGTAATCAGAATAAACAAAAACTTCTTCATAGCCATATCATTATACGGTCAACTGACTTTAACACCATGTTCATTGTGTTCACCGCTACCCAAAAATACTGGTGTGAATCACGATGACGAGCCCCCAGAACGCGAGCATGAGAAAGAGCGCGATGGTCCCCCAGATGACGACCTTGCGACCCTCCGCCACCTTTTCCGTATCCCCTGCGGAAGAAATGTATTTGAAAATGCCCCAAATGACGAAGACTACCGCCGTCCCGATAAGGAAGGGGATGACGCTGTTCGAAATGTCCACGATTTTGTTTGCAAACGTGGTAAAGGAGAGCGTTGTCCCCTGCGCCGGCTGATAAATCCTGATGGGCTGGGTTTGGGCGGAAAGAGCGGCAGTATGCAGTAAGTAGTACGTAGTAAGCGTAACAAAACCCAGGGTTTTGGGAATGAAGTTTGTTCTCTTCTTGAGTTCCCTACTTTGTGCTATTTTCGCTTGGTTCATATCAAGTTCTTCTCTGCATTTTCTACTTACTACCTACTACGTGCTACGTACTACATCTCTCATAGTTGGCACGAAACGCCGATTTGGGTAAGCGTCCCGCAGATGGCCGCGCGAATGACATAGACGCCGAGGAGGACAAAGGCGCCCACGACGACCCAGACGAACATCGACTTGGCTTTCTGTATCTTCTCGGTGTTCCCCTGCGCCGTCACGAACATAAAGCCGGCATACACGAAAAAGAAGACGATAACCACCGCCCCCATCTGGACGACGATGTTTAGAATGGCGCCGAGGAATTCGTTGATAGTGTTGTACTTGATCGGATTCGGAAGGCCAACCACAGTCGGACTACCGCCGGCATGGCCGGCAGTATGGTTGGCCTTCACGATAAGAGGCAACGCGAAGGACGCTACAACAAAAAGAGTACGTTTAAAGGTGGTGAACATGGTGATATTGTACCTCATGGTTGTCCTCGAAGCAGGAGCGAGCGGTCTTTGAGCGGCTCCTTTCCAAAGCACTTACTGGTAGAATCTTTCGTTTCCGCATCACTGCACAAGAAATGATTTTCGAATACTTTTGCGATAAGCCACGCTGAAAGCATGAACACGAAGCCGAAGAATGTTTTGACGAAAATCGAGTGCGCATGGCTGATTTTCTCCTGCGACCCCATCGCGGTGATGTAGAGAAACCCCGCATAGGAGAAGCCAAGCGCCGCAACGATAACGCCGGCCATAATCCACCCCACGAGAACGCGCCGCGCAAGCTCAATCACGTCGGAGAAACCGCACGGATTGTCAACAATGTTGTCGTTGTTTCGGTCCTCCCGTCCGCAGGGAACAAACCCCTGTGTTCCGTCGGCGGCGCCTTCGAAGGTCAAGGGGGGAGGATTCGCATGGGCAACCTGCGGCACTACGACCACGCCTGCCGCGAACAGCGCGAGACCCAAGAAAGATGTGGCGAGGGCACAATATGTTCTTCGAAGCATCATAATGAACTTTGAATTACGAAACGCATGGAATCCGGCAAGATGGGCATCTTCTCGCAACCGCTTGCGGGAAGATGCCCATCTCTACATGCTGCATGGGACAATTTCTTAACTCACAGTAATGAAGACTTAAGAGCCTCACCGCGGGTGTTACATCTTGTGAACCACATCGAATAACAGAGGCGCGGTTTGCGACAAACCAAGGATGGGTGTTCCCATTCGTAGGTATTCGTAGATTCGTATCATAGACTGATTAGTATTTATCGTATGAGCCCCCCTAGTTTACCTATCGCTCCTTCAAGCGCATCACCGGATGTCTGTTTGCCGCTCGTTATTGATTCTACCATATCCTGAAAGACGGGAGTCGAGGCCGATGGGTTCGGATCGCGAAACGCGCGAACGCGGAGAGCGGAATCGTAAAGAACGGTCCCGTACGCGTCGGTCGGACGCAGTGCGAGAAGGTCGCGGCGAATGGGGGGCTGTCCGGAGGCCTTTGCATACTCGGTTAGGAACGTAGGAGAAGAGAGCGTGAATGCGACGGAGAGCGCAGTGGCGGGATTTCGCGATGTTCGAAGGAGGGCGATGCCGGTCATCTTCCCATACGTCACCGGCACTTCGGAGCCCCGCGGGTTCGGAAAAGGCGCGACATCAAAGTTGAGATTCGGGTTCTGCTGGCGAATTGAAGAGAGCTCGCTTCCGAAACCGAAGTAAACGGCAAGCCGTGACGAGAGAAATGCCTGACGCGACTGAAGCTGGGCTCGATTCCATGAATACGACGGCTTGAGAGGATTGGCAAACTCTGTATAAAAATCGAGTATGGATCCGGCATTCCCGCCGAGCGCGATAGCGAGCCCCCCCTTTTCGTTTCGCCCAACGATCTCGTTCCCACCCTGCAGAAAGAGCGCGGCAAGTATTTCCTTGGCGTTCCCGATATTGCGGAACTCCCCAAGCGCGACAGCGCTCCGCTAAATGTTCCCCACGCTGTCCTT
>Ga0233424_10002355_pt1 | contig 13645 bp, 15 predicted proteins | sample Watercolumn_Towu_FD_181011 | JGI IMG/M metagenome (GOLD analysis project Ga0233424, IMG submission 181011) | Freshwater microbial communities from Lake Towuti, South Sulawesi, Indonesia - Watercolumn_Towuti2014_125_MG | ecosystem: Environmental > Aquatic > Freshwater > Lake | place: Indonesia...
TTTGCCCTTGTCGGCGGTGCGTTGATCTACGCCCTGCAGCCCGCGAGCCTGGCCGAGCGCGAGGAGCTGCTCAACACCGAAGGCGCCGCGCGGCCCGATGCATTGGCCGATGCCCCTCGCGACTATGGTGATGTCCCCAAGCTTGGCCCGCCCCTGCCCGGCGATCTCGGCGCGCCGATCCTGGCGGCACAACAGCGCAGCGATGTGGCAGAGCTTCCGCCGATCGGCGCTGCGCCGCCCACTGGCCCTGCGCCAACGCCCGCGCAAACGGCAGCCGAGACGCAACGGCAGCGGTTGTTGCAGGAACGCAGCGCTGCGCGCGAGAGCCGCCTGTTCTTTGGCGGCGGCGCGGGAGGAGTTGCTGTGAGCGATGGATCTGCGATTGCGGGCGCTGGCAACCCGCCTGCAGTGCCGCAGCTCGCCGCCGAGGCGCCGCGCCCTGCTTTTGCCGAACGCCCCGTCGAGCGCCGGACGGTGTCAGTCAGTCGGATCGAACCGCCCGCAGGCACCCATGTCTTGCAGGCGGGCAGCATCATTCCTGCGGCACTGATCACCGGGATCCGCTCCGATCTTCCGGGTCAGGTCACCGCGCAGGTCACCGAACCTGTCTATGACAGCGTCACCGGCCGCATCCTGCTCATCCCCCAAGGGTCCCGGCTGATCGGCGACTATAATGCCGACGTATCCTTCGGCCAGCGCCGGGTGCAGCTTGCATGGAACCGCCTGATCCTGCCCGATGGCCGTTCGATAGTGCTCGAACGCCAGCCCGGCGGCGACCCGTCCGGCTTTGCCGGGCTGCAAGACGGCGTGGACTTCCATTGGGGCGGCGTTCTGCGCGCGGCGCTGGTCTCGACCCTGCTGGGTGTTGGCGGCGAGCTTGGCGCTGGCAATGACGACAATCTCACCCGGGCGCTGCGCCGCGGTTCGCAGGACAGCGTCGGCCGCGCAGGCGATCAGGTGGTCAGCCGTGAACTCGAGGTACGGCCGACTCTGACCATCCGTCCCGGATTTCCCGTGCGCGTGCTGGTGACCCGTGATCTGATATTGGGAGACGAGTCATGACCCGATTGAAATTGGCCGACCTGGCCGACGAAAAGCCGGTCAAGGTAACCATCGAGCTCTCGTCCCGACTTCACCGCGAACTGCTCTCCTATGGCTTGGCGATCAACGGCGGCGATACCAAAGATGCTCCCACACCCGAGCGGCTGATCCCGCCGATGATCGAGCGCTTCATCGCGACCGACCGGTCCTTCGCCAGATTGCGGCGCTCGGGTCAGGCCGGGTAGCGTTCGCTGAGCAGTTCAAAGAACCGCTTCAGCGCTGGGTTGTCGTTATCCTCGCGCCAGTAGAACGCATAGTCGAGCCGCGCAGGGCCGCCCTGATCCATGATCTCGAGGAACGTCAGTTCCGGCCATTGCACCCCGATCGAGGCTTCGGTGGCAAGCGTGACGTACCGCCCGAACGGGACCGTGCTCAGAACACTTTCGAGGCTTGTGTCTTGCACGATCAGGTGGGCACGATAGCCCTGATCTGACAATCGACGCTTCAGATTGCGGGCCATGGCGGGCCCCACGCCTTGGCTGGGCAGCACGAGAACCTGTCGGCGCAAATCACTCCAGTGAATCCGGTCTGATGTGGCCAATTGATGGTCTTTCGGCAACGCAACAAGCAATCGCTCCGACCATGCCGAGCGCCGCGAGATGCCGGCGTCGTGCGCGTCCGATGGCATCAGCGCGACGTCGATGATCCGGGCCTTCAGATCGCTGAGCATCCGCTCGGGATCGGCTTCGATCCCGTCAAACTGAATATCGGGGTGACGCCGCATATATTCGCCAATGGTCGCGCGCATATTGCCGGCCATCAGGGACGCAGAAAAGCCGACCGCGATCCTGCCTTCCTCGCCATAGCTGACCGCGCGGGCTGTCGTCTGAAGATTGTCGATATCGGTGAGAATGCGCCGGGCAACACTGAGGAACGCCTTGCCTTGTTCGGTCGGTATTGCGCCGCGCGTGCTGCGTTCGAAGAGCTTGATCCCGAGGCGCGCTTCCAGGGCGGCTATTCGTCTGCTCAAGGTCGATTGCTTGATGCGCATTGCTTCGGCGGCGCGTGAGAAATTCTGGGCATCGGCGGTGGCTACCGCAAATCTGAGCTGACGCACTTCGATCATAAGGCTTTGCGACCCTTATCTTTATCCCCGTGCTTCGCGCTATCACCAAAAGCCCGAAGCCCCTAGGTTCCTTTATCCAAGCTACATCGAGCGACGAACAACCGCTGCGCGATGCTATGGCGCGGCCCGATTGAATTATGGGAGCACAACGCAACCGCTTATGTTACATCAGGCCATTACTTCACAATTTCATACGGATCTTCATTTGTTGAGACGAGCGACTAGGCGAACACCTATGTTCGCGTTTCGCCACAATTTTTTTTCAACATTTACATTATATGCCTCCGCCAAAATGAATAAAACAACACGTTAGCCGCAAGAGATTTATCTGTGCGGAGATCAAGCGCCTCATTCTTCGGCGCTCGCCTGATATGCCGCCGGGTTAACGCCGAAACGCGTGGTAAAGGCACGCGAAAAACTGCTTGGGCTCGCATAGCCCACGCCGCGCGCGACTTGCTCGACGGATGCGCGGCTACGCAGCAACCGGTCTGCCGCAGCGAGCAAGCGCAGTTCGCGCAGCACTGTGGCGGGAGGGTGTCCGAACGACGCCTGGAACCGCTTAATGAAGGCCGACCGACTTAAGCATGCCAGCTGCGCCAGGGACATCACACTGTGTGCCGCACCGGGCTCATGCACCATGGCGCTGAAGGCACGCATCACCTGCTCATCGCTAACCAGATCAAGCGCACCAAGCCAACTCTGCTGTTCGGCGAGCCCGCGGCGCAACAGTATCACCAAAACCTGGCGCAGCATCGCTGCGGCCATAGTCCGGCCGCCCGTGTTGTTCCCACTGAGTTCGGTGCGGATCAATGGCATCAGACTGCCGACACTATCTTTGCCGGAATGCTCCACCACCGGTGCATCAAGCGCACCGAATAAGTCGCGATCGCCAGCCTGTATTGCACGGAAATGGCCGCAGACGATCTTCAGCGCTGGCTCGTCACTTCCTGCCTGCCAGCGCTTCAGTGTGGGTTGTCCAAGGTCGATGGTTACCGCGACCACACCTCCACAACCTGTCCGTGCCTCTGGAGTAGACCGCGCCTGGATGCGGTAAGGGGTGTCCCGCGGGGTAACAAGCAGCGTTTCCGGGCCGAAGGGAACAGGCGCGCCCGACCCTAACACCAGTTCACCTTCGCCATGCAACACATAGTGAAGACCTGATGCCGGGGTGGCTGAAAAGGCCAACGCCCAAGCGGGGGCAATGAAGCATTCGGAAAAAGCGATCGGCTCGACACGCAGTTGATCGAACAGCGCATCAAGGTCGATTCGCGACAAGAGACGTTTGGACAAGAGAAAGAGCCCTTCTGCACAAATATTTGATCTACATGGCTTTCATCATGAAGAGACAAGCATTGCGTTAGCGAATGCCTACGTCAACAGGGAGATATCTCATGCACATTCCGAAGGGTTCGCTGCTGTTTGCAGCCTCGGCGCTTTTGTTGGCCGGGTGTAGCGAGGCGACCGAAACGAGAGCGGAAAATAGCGGCGCTGACGCCGCAGGCACCTTGCGCGTACCTGCCGATTATCGTGATACCTATCAATATCTCGGCACTTGGGCTGTGGCGGCCGATGGCACACCCGGATCAAAGGAGATGCATATCGTCTATGCCTCGCCCGGTGCTGCAGCCGGGCATCGCGCTACCGGCACGTTCGCGGACGGCACGACGCTAGTAAAAGAGGTGTTCGAGGCGACGACGGGACCAATGACAACGGGCACTGTCAGCCATACGAAAGCCTTGAAAGGCTGGTTCGTTATGGTGAAGGACAGCAAGAACAGCCATCCCGACAACAAGTTGTGGGGCGACGGCTGGGGCTGGGCATGGTTTGATCAGGGCGCCCCGACCAAGACGAAATCGACCGATTACAAGACCGATTGTCTGACTTGCCACTTGCCAGCCAATGCGACTGACTCGATTTATGTCGATGGCTATCCGGTGCTCAAGAAATAAGCGGAGCGGTGCCTCTGTTGGGATCCGCACACCGCCTCGCCTTGCGACAAGCGGGCCCGCTTTCACGGGCTCAACGCTGTTGGCTGATTCTGCAAAGGTCAGAATAGTGAGGAATTGAGTTCCGTACCCGTAATTTTTCTGCCGACTAAATCATGGCGCTGAGGGCGTTGGGCTATGGCTCAGGTCGTGGAGCGCCAAACTCCAGACGTGGCAAACCCTGCATGCCGTGATCGGGGCATGCAGGGTGGCATTGTTGATAACAACTCTTGTGTCCTTGATAGACGTGCTCAGGCAGCGGCGTTCTTTCGGCCTGATTGGTTGGCTCGCGAGGTACAGGTAACCACCGCGATCACGCCAGCTGCCATAACCGGGTAGTAGATCGAAGCCAGAGCGGTGAAGCCAAGCAAGAATGGCGCGGCAATGAAGGCTACTCCTGCGGCAAGATCGAGCAACAAGTGTGCATCGAACGACACCAGCTTGACCGCACCGAATGCATAGTCAGTGAGCAGGCTGTAGGCAATCAAGCCCGCCCCACCGGCAACAGAGAGCCAAAGCTCAATACCCTCAAAGCCGAGCAGGAATGGCAGCGCAATAAGGGCGGCAGCGGCGACATAGTCAAGCACGCCATGCAGCGCAGGGGTAAGGAATTGCAGTTTCATGGCAAGGGTTCCCTATGGAAGTGGTTGAGGAGCGGGCCGATGTCCTGCACCGGCCCGCACGCATTATGATCAGGCCGCAACCGCCACATCGACGACCGGGAAATCGATCTTGGTCTGGGCGACGTTGTTCATGAAGTTGGTCAGAACATTGTGCGCGACGTTACCGACGATTTCGACGATGCGGGCGTCGTCGAGGCCAGCAAGGCGGGCTGCTGACAGATCGCTGTCGGTCACGTGACCGCGTGTTTCAACGATGCGCAAGGCAAGCGTCGCGATCGCATCGTCGAGGGGATCTTGGCCCTTGCCCAGACGGGCGGCGCGGATAGCCTCTGGCGAAAGGCCGGCACCTTTCCCGAGCAGCGTGTGCGCCGACAGACAATAGTGGCAGCTGTTGTACTGGGCGACGGCAAGCGCAACGATTTCGCGCTGTGCAGCGGTCAGCACACCACTTCCCAGTGCATCTGCGAAGGCGAGGTTGCCATTCAACACGGCAGGAGCATGAGCGAAGGTCGCAAAAAGGTTCGGGACCATGCCAATCTTCGCCTTAACAGCGCCGAGGGTGGCCTGGACGCCGGTGTCGGCAGTGGCGAGTTCTACGGGGTTGATGCGGGGCATTTGCGTTTCCTCTGTTGGTCAGTGCGGGCTTGCACAACGCCTCTATCGGCTGTTATCGGTGCAGATTGGTGCCAACTTCATTGCAGATCGTTCACATGGACATCTTTGCCGCTCTCTTTGCCCACACTGCCCCGAGCGCCCGGACATTCTTTACCGGCAACTTGTGTACGACCGCGCAATTTGCCGATTGCGGCTACCTCCACCTTCTCAAGAGCGGCGCGTTGACGCTGAGCCGATCTGGCGAGGCCGATCTCATTCTGAACGAACCAACGCTGCTCTTCTTCCCGCGCGGACAGGCGCATCGGTTCACTGGCGCTGCGGAAGGCGGGGCTGATCTGGTCTGCGCGAAGGTCGATCTGGGCGGCGATAATGGCAACCCGATTGGCGAAGGACTGCCCGACCTTGTCATCCTGCCGCTGGCCGAGAACCCGACGCTGGGGCCCGCCTGCGATCTTCTGCTTGTCGAAGGATTTGGCGACAATAATGGGCGTCAGGCCGCCATCGACCATTTGTTCGACTATCTCTTGATCCTGGTAGTGCGTCATGTTGTCGCCAGTGGCCTGGTGAATGATGGTGTGCTGGGCGGCCTTGCCGATCCGCGATTGGCCAAGGCGCTGACGGCGATGCACGAACAGCCAAGGCATTCGTGGACTCTTGATGATCTGGCAGAGGTGGCCGGCATGTCGCGCACCCGTTTTGCCACGCATTTTCGCGCCTGCGTTGGGCGGACGCCGATCGACTATCTGACCCGGTGGCGAATGACGATTGCGCGTGACCTTCTTGCCGCAGGCAAGCCGGTCAAGACCGTGGCCGACAGCGTCGGATATGATAGTGCCGCAGCCTTCTCACGGGTGTTCGCTCGCGTCACGGGCGAAGCACCGCGCCAAGTGAAGCAGAGATTAAGGTAACATGATCAGTTGGTAGACATGGATGCGGCAGTGAACGCGTGACCGCCTGGACATGGATCGCGCGGCGGCATGGCTGAATGCTGGGCTAGGATGCAAGCTGCGGTACCCAACACCAGCATTGCGCGCGCGTTCGATTGAGCGAGCACCTTCCGCCTTGGCCGATCAGTATCGCTGATAGGACCGCATGCCGGAAAGACGGATCGAACTAGGACATAAATGGGGATCATTGGATATGGCGCTCAGACGGGACGGAGGCGCGTTATGACCCCGAATGGTGCATCGCTGGGCTCGAAAACATTGCTGTGCGTCCCAATCAGGGCACATTGCACTGTGTGTTGACGCCGTGAACCTAGCCAACCGGCTTTGCCAAATCCAACTCAACAGCCGGTACCTGCTCCATCGTCACCTTCCTGTCTGACTTATTCGCAGAAGATCCCGCAAAGTGGAGACCCCTCCACCACATTAAATGCGCCCTTTTCCGACCGCTTGTCACTTGCCCATTGGCGGTCGCCTCACTTTGAAAGCCACGGCAACTATGGACGGTAGACACGACTGCATTGGTATGACCTGTTCGATAGCCTCGCGGACGCGGCACCCTGCTGGAAATGAACCCGTCGCCCGACAGCAAACCTGTTTGATCGCCTGCTATCACCGCCGACACACCGGAATGATGCAGCCGTCTTGGTCAACCCAGCGCCAATAACACCGATCCCAGTCATCGCCACTAATTGGAACGACCCGCCAGCCCAGCCCTTCCGCATGGGTAGCCCAGCACCGAACCGAGAAGCCCTCGTTCGCCAAATTGCCCCACGAGGGGATCCAAGCGCCTACCAATGGCCTGGCGGTCGCCTAAAACACTGACAAGCCTACTCGTGTGGGGCAGTGCCTATTCGCATTCCAATTGCATCGCGCAACATTGGCAGAACATTGTGCTCGAACCATGGGTTGCGTTTCATCCAGCCCATACTACGCCAGGATGGATGCGGAAGCGGAAAGTAGTGCGGCAGGTACTCGTGAAATTTACCAACACGTTCAGTCAGCGATTGTTTTTTGTCCTCGACCAAGTAGCGCTGGTGTGCATAGCTTCCAACGAGCAGCGTCAATCGCGCGGGTGGAAGCACGGCCATGACGCGATCATGCCACATTGGTGCACATTCGAGGCGCGGCGGCAAATCGCCACTGCTCCCGGTGCCGGGATAGCAAAAGCCCATCGGCACAAGTGCGACCTGCGCCGGATCGTAAAAAATATCGGGCGTCAGCCCCGTCCACTCGCGCAGCCGCTCGCCGCTTGCGTCATCCCAGGCAGTGCCGCTCTCATGGACCCGCGCGCCGGGCGCCTGACCGATGATGACAATTGTTGAGGTTGCGCTGAACTGAACGATCGGGCGCGGTCCGGCTGGCAGATGCTCAGCGCACAGGGTGCACGCTCGAATGTCTTCCAGCAAGCAGTCTGACGATCTCATAACAGGCGTCCCGCTACCTCCGGTCCACGGACGAGTTTGCGGCAAGATAAGCAATAATGTCGCGCCGTTGCGCGGCGTCGGAGACAGTCGAAAACATTTTCGAGCCTGGCGCCATTTTTTGGGGTCCCTGCAGCCATAAATCGATCCGCGCCGGCGTCCAAACGCCGGTCAATTTCTTGAGTGCCGGAGAATAAGCATAGCCTGGTGCCGTTGCGATCCGACGTCCAATGAGACCGCGGTGCGCCGGGCCGATACGGTTTGCCTCGATGGAATGGCATCCGCCACATTTTGCTCGATAAAGCGCCTGGCCATTTGCGAGATTGCCCACCGCTTGCGCCGGCGCGGCGGTGGGGGCAAACACCAGTCCGGCCCCGGCCAGGATCGCGCAAACCGCGACCCCGGCCTCGATGCGTTTGCGACTTGCCATATCAGCCGAACAGATACGCAGATTTGGGCATCGCGCCGCCCGCCGCGTTGTTGAGAATGGCCCAGTGAACCGCTTCGTCTGTGCTAAGTTGCGCGAAGAGATGTGCCAGCTTGTGGTCCTGCAACGCAGCGATCTGGCCGACATAGGCGTTCGTCGCGCCCTGTTCGAGGCCGGCAGCAAACTTAATGACATCGCCTTCTGACTTGAGCGCGCCGATGTTAAGTGCCGAAATATACTCGGCATCGGTCTTGGGTTCGACAGGCTTTGCACCAGCCGTCGCGATCAGCTTGGCAAGTGAATCGCGGTGCCCCTCGTGATGGCCGAGGAAAACCAACGCAACGTCGAGCACGCCTTTGCTGAGCAGCCCGCTTCCGCCGGCAATGCGATACGCAGCGATACCTTCATGTTCAAGTGCAAGAGCACCCTGCATCACGCCGACATCTGAGCTGACGGTATCGCCGCGGCGCGCTATCTTGCGTGGCGCGGCCAGCAACGGTGCGTTAAGGGTGGCGAGCCCAAACCCAGCCGCGGCAATTCCAGCTGAACGGAACAGGGCACGGCGGGACTGGATGGCAACTTCATTTTCATTGGACATGAGATTTCCCTCTGTTGGAGTAGTAAATTACCCGCGCGCTGTGCGCCGGGATTCAAGTCGAAACGGAGCCAATCGGGTCGCCCGAGATCAGGCCTGGGTGTAGTATTTTTCTGAGACGATCTTGCCGTCCCGCCAGGTGCGCACGAGCGTTTCGTGCCAGATGATCGGGCTGCCATCACCGGCCGTCATCTTGAACGTCCATTCGCTCGCCGAGAAATTGTCCCCGACGGCCTGGCCGTGCAACGTCGCGCTTTCGAAGCTCTTCAGGCTCGCGAAAAAGCCTTCAAGATGTGCGCGCTCTGCAGCCTTCGAAGTGCGGCTTGCGCCATCGGGTTCGATGAATACGCAATTGTCGGCATAGTACTGGTCGATCGACTCAAGGATTCTGCCCTGAGCGGTGAGCGCGTTTGATGCGCTTTCGGCAGCTTCTATTGGATTGGTCATTGGCTTTTCCTTCGGATTGAATGTGATTGAAGACCGAGTTGGGCCGGTTCGCTGGGGGCGGCGAACCGGCCCGTTCGGGTCGCCTAAACAAACAAGGCGCTCCGCGAACGCATCAGCGGGAGATCATTTTCGGTCCCCGCGATATGGTTGAAGTAGTTCGTGAAAATGCTGAGTGTGATGTTCGCGACAGTCTCGACACCGGCCTCATGATCGGAACCGGCGTGGTGAGCGTTGCGAGTTGAGCTGCCGTTGTCTGGCCACGTAGGCGAACGACTTCGCATGCGACGCCCGACAGAGCGGCGGTCTTGGGATATGACGATCTGCCAATCAAATTCCTGGCCATTTCGTCGGACGAAAGACCTGCTCCCTTGCCGCGTCCCGTATGCACCGAAGCGCAATAATCGCACGCATTGGCACCGGCGACAGCGAGCGCAATCTGCTTGCGGTTCACATTTGACAGGCTTCCTGCGGCGAGTGCCCCGGCAACTCCAGGACAACCACTGCGCCCGGCCGGTGATTGCGCCATGGTGGCAAAAATTTTTGGCAAGCCGCCCATCTGCTTCTTCACCGCATACAGCAGGTCTTGGGTTTTCGACGGCGCAGACGCGGCATCAGTCTGGGGAATGGTCTCCACTACAAATCTCCGGGGCGGTTCCTGGCGAAGGGTTAGCAGTTCCGTCGATGCTTGGTTGCGCTTCGGTGGGAGGTAACGCAATGCCGTGGCGCCATTTTACGATTTCTGGTCAATTCATTGGGATGACCTGCAACGTTTCACGAATAGTCTTGTGGATTTAGCGGACGCCGGTGCTATGCAACCAGCATGACCGATGTACTCAGCGACGTGCTCGACACAGTAGCACTGAAAGCCGCAATTTACTTTCGCACCGATTTTTACCCGGCGTTTAGTATCGCCGTCCCTAGCTACAGGCGTGCAGCGCGCTTTCACCTGGTGGTACAAGGGACGTGCTACGTCACCCTCGCCGATGGGACGCGCACAAAGTTGCGAGCTGGCGATCTTGCCCTTGTTCCCGGCGGCGCTGGCCATTTGCTGTCGAGCAGCGAAACCGTTGAAGGGCAACCGCTTGGCGATGTCATACAGCAAGCAGGCTTCACGGGCTCGGGGCCGTTCATCGTCGGGAGCGGCGAAGCCGGCGAATCCTGCCAAATGGTATGCGGCCATTTCTCCTTTGCCGATGGTGCAGACCACCCGTTGCTGCGTTCGATACCGGACTTGTTGCATGTTACCGCAGCGGACCGTGCATCACGGCCCATGCTTGACGACGTTCTGCGCCTGCTTGTGCGCCGCATGTTTGAGGGCGAACCGGGAGCCACAGCCAGCGTCAGCCGCCTGTCCGAGGCGCTGTTCATCGAGGCGATACACGCCGGCATCGCGCAGGCGCCCGAAATCAGCCGTTTGATGTCCGCTGTCTACGATCCTCAGATCGGCAAAGCACTCAGCCTTATTCACGGTGATGTCGCCCATGGATGGACTGTCGAAAGCCTAGCGGCGGCCGTGGGAATGTCGCGCAGCCGCTTCGCCGAGCGCTTTCGCGAGCTGGTTGGCAGTGGCCCGATGGCCTATATAGTGGACTGGAGGCTTCAGCGTGCGCTCAACCTACTCGCGGAAAGCAATGTCCCGATAAAAACGGTTGCCAATCGCGTTGGCTATCGCTCGGCTGCCGCCTTCACCCGTGCGTTTTCAGAGCGCTTCGGCTGTTCGCCCAAAGAGCGAAGGATGAGCAGCAACGCAGCGTAGAAGTGGCGAAGCCATCGCGGTCGACTGCACAAACTAATGCTTGCTTTTGATTAATCAACTTGTCGATCCTGTTCATGGCTGTTAGAATGTCGATGTATTTGCCCGAATTCAAGCTATTGATAGGCGATCTAATCAGCCGGTGAGGAAAGATACGGCAAATGCTCCATCTGAGCAATAGGGTGGTGCGTTACCATCGGATTGGTGCATGGGCGTCAGACCTGTATACGCCTAGGGTCCCGCATCCTCGTGCAATTCCAGTCGCCGCGTGAAGTTATCAGACTGCTCGTCATGCAACTCGAGAAAGCGATTGGCCTCTTTGACAATCCGCGCCTCTACCACCGCTTCGCGGTCGATTTTTGCCTGGGCGTGGAGCCACTCGGTGACTTCCAGCCAATCCCAGAGAGGACTGTTGGAGGTGACGCGTGCAACCGGATTGGGGAAGCCTGAGCCACGTTCCGCCTTGGTATAGAGCGAGATCGCCTGACGGGTGAGACCTGAGCGCTCGGCAATGTCACTGAGGTTCACCAGATAATCCGGCTCGACCCGTTCGATCTTGGCACCCGTTTTGAGTATATCCTTATAAGCGGTTGTGACAGCTTTGGAAAATGACACAGCTTGACGGGCGAACTCGGCGATGATCACGCCCTTCTGGAACGAAAGCGTCGCGTCGTCGCAACCGGCCTCGAAGAAGCGGTCTTCGTAGCCGTCCGCCTCGGGATCGAGGCCGGAGGCGACAATCGTGAACTCATGCGTCTTCATCTCACTCACTCCGCTTGCCCGTGCGGGCACCGCGACACATCCCGTCGTATAGCCTTGGCATGGTTCTCCGCATTACGCGGCGTGCTCCACACCGAGACCATGCAACCGTCCCGGTCAGCCCAAGCGCAGTAGAGCCGCCCCCAGGCGTGGCCACTGATCGGAACGACCCGCCAGCCCAGTGTTTCCGCATGGGCAACAGCAGCTTCAATCTCCTTGTTCGGATGGCGTGGCCTAGCCATTCAACCGACCTCCTTATCGCCTATCTGTTGACAAATGTCAACGGTATCTGCGGTGCCCCTTTTGTTTCACTGCCGTGCTGCTCCGCTGCGTTCGACGCGGGCCGAGAGGCGCAGCTAGCCATGGTCTGGAATCAGACCATGCGTCTCATTGGCCTATGTCGACAGGATGGACCGCAGCTTCGCGTCCCAAGCATCGAGAGCGGTGCGCTTCTCATCGTCATATTTGTAGCGGTTGTAGATCCCCGCGACCCCTGCCCTTGTTCCGCTGATATGGTTGAGCACGCTTTCTGTCACCTCGACGGGGACTCTCAGCGACTGGAGATGGGTTGCGCCGGTTCTGCGGATATCGTGTAGTCGCCAGTTCGGAACGTCTACCTGGTCGGGGTCTCCTCCGTCCTCGATCTGCTTCGCCTTCAGGTGCGCGATCATGTCCTTGTGGAGAGCCGCCCTTCCCTTGAAGAATCCCGAGACGGGGGTCGTGCCAGTGGTCGTGAATACGAGGCCCTTGCGCTTCGGGCCAAGCAGCTGCAGCTCTGCCAAAGCGAGGCTTGTCAGCGGTATGACATGTTCCTGATCATTCTTCGCCCGATCGGCCGGCAAGGTCCATCTACGCGCATCGATGTCGATTTCGGACCAGTCCATCTCTGCAACTTCCTGACGCCGTTGCATCGTCAGGATCAGCATCCGGACGAACGGCCCCCACGGCCATCCGGAATTCTCGGTCGCCCTCCACAAGGCCACAACCTCGTCGTCACTGAGCACCCTGCGTCGCGATGGAACGGCCTTCGGAGCCTTCATCCCGGCCAGCGGCGAGACATCGATATCCTGCCGGTCGGTCGCCCAATTGAAGAACTTGCGCAGGAGCGAGTGGATCTCCTTGCGCCGCGCCGGGCGATCGGAATACTCATCCAGCACCTTCACGATGTCAGCGCGGGTGATCTCATGGACGGGGCGGTTGCCCCAGCGCGGAATAAAAACGTTGTGGATCGTGCAATTCGCCGAGCCCCACGTCCCCCGCCAGTTCGGCTTGAGATAGAGCTCGACGAACCTCTCGCTGTAGGTCCGAAAGTTCAGCGTCTCCTTTTTCCGCTTCGCTTCACGCTTGGCTTCAACCGGGTCGATCCCCTGATAGACCAAGACCAGCAGCCGCTCGGCTTCCTTGCGCGCCGTGGCCGGCGTCCAGGGACTGCCGACAGGCCCAATTGTCTTGCGGCGCGCAGGCCCGCCGTCGACCCGATACTGGAACACAAAGGACTGTGCTCCTCTTGGCGTAATGCGAAGTCCGAAGCCCTTCAGCCGGGGGTCCCACACGTAAATGTCGCGGTGCGGGTCCGGTGTAACGGATTGAATGGTTCGCAATGTGATTGACTGATTGGGCATGATCTGGCGCTCGTCCACGTAATCGCCACGTAATCAGATGTCGGGATTACGCTGGCGTAGCGAAGGGTAATCCACGGCGGATTTATTCCAACCGTTTCAAGCCCTTGAGCGTAGTTTGGCGTAGTATTGGAAAGGAACGAAAAGGGCACAAAGCTCCGCTCTTAATCAGCGGGTCCTAGGTTCGAGCCCTAGTGCGTCCACCAAACCTTCCCAGGCTTCAGAAGCAGATTCCCCCGGCTACGGGCTCGTGAGCCGCGCTGCTATCCTATCGCTCCACAATTGGC
>Ga0233424_10002356_pt1 | contig 13641 bp, 15 predicted proteins | sample Watercolumn_Towu_FD_181011 | JGI IMG/M metagenome (GOLD analysis project Ga0233424, IMG submission 181011) | Freshwater microbial communities from Lake Towuti, South Sulawesi, Indonesia - Watercolumn_Towuti2014_125_MG | ecosystem: Environmental > Aquatic > Freshwater > Lake | place: Indonesia...
CATCGGCACATGTACATCATCGGCAAATCCGGCTCTGGAAAATCCGAACTGATCTCAAGTCTCGCGATCCAGGACATTCAGGCGGGCCGCGGCGTGGCGGTCGTGGATCCGCATGGCGATCTCGTCGACAAAATTCTCTCGAACGTCCCTCGTGAACGCATCGACGACGTCGTGTATTTCTGTCCGGCGGACATCGACCGGCCGATGGGGCTCAACATGCTCGAGGCCAAAGACGAGTCGCTGAAAGACTTCGCGGTGCAGGAAATGATCGCGATTTTCTACAAGCTGTTCCCGCCGGAAATGATCGGACCGATGTTTGAACACAACATGCGCAACGTGATGTTGACGCTCATGTCCGATCCGGAATCGCCGGGCACGATCGCGGAAATCCCACGCATGTTCAGCGATGAGGATTACCAGAAGTCGTGGGTCGCGAAGGTGAAAGATCCGGTCGTGCGGTCGTTCTGGGAAAACGAAATGGCCAAAACTTCTGATTTTCACAAATCCGAAATGCTGGGCTATCTCATTTCCAAGGTCGGTCGATTCGTCGAGAATGAAATGATGCGCAACATCATCGGCCAGCAGCGCAGCTCCTTCGATTTCCGCGAGTTGATGGACCAGCAGAAAATTTTCCTGTGCAATCTCTCCAAGGGCCGGACCGGCGACGTCAATGCGGAACTGCTCGGTCTCATCATCGTCTCCAAGCTTCAGATGGCGGCGCTCGGCCGAGCGGACATGCCGGAAGAACAGCGCAAGGATTTTTACCTCTACATCGACGAATTCCAAAACTTCATCACGGATTCGATCGCGACGATTCTGTCCGAAGCGCGCAAATACCGCCTCGACCTCATCATCGCGCACCAGTACATCGGCCAGCTCGTCAAAAATAACGACACAAAAATCCGCGACGCGGTGTTCGGCAACGTGGGCACGATGTTCACGGCGCGCATCGGCCCGGAAGACGTGGACACGCTCGAGAAGGTCTACTCGCCGGAATTCACCGGCTACGATCTCATCAACTCGGACAAGTTCACGTGGTACGTGAAGATGATCGTCGACAACGCGCAACTGAAACCGTTCACGCTGAACTTCACGCCGCCGCCCAAGGGCGACCGCGAATTCCTCGAAGCCATGAAAGAATTGTCGCGCCTCAAATACGGACGGGACCGGGCGCTCGTTGAGGCGGAAATCCTCGAACGCTCGGCTCTGGGCGCATCCCCGCGCGGTCCGCAGCCGCCGGGAACCGGAGAAGCGTCGCTTTAAAAGAAAACGAAAACAAAAATATGGAATCCACGTACGAAGACGACGAGCTTCTTGACGAGCTCCCCGCGTTCGAGCCCGAACCGGACGAGGCGAGGCCGGAGCGCGGAAGCGATCCGCGACTGGAACTCGCGGTGAAAATGCTGCGGCAGGTGCACGACACGCTCGGACATGCTCTGGAGCTGCTGAAAGGCGAAGACGCGGCAGGCGCGCAGCAAAAGCTCGCCGATCTACTGACGACCAAGAACCGTTTGTCGCGCCACGCGGAAGTGGTTTCGGGAGGCCGCAACGTGGAGGGCGTATTCGACGGCGCCATGATGGTCGGCGCGGACGGCAAGCGCTATGCGGTTCCGCCGAACTACGCGTCGAAATCGCGTCTCGTCGAAGGCGACGTTTTGAAACTTTCGATTCGCTCGGACGGTACGTTCATCTTCAAGCAGATCGGACCGATCGAGCGGCGGCGCGTCGTTGGCTGTCTCGGGCTCGATACGGAATCCGGCGGCCATGTTGCGCTGTGCGGCGAGTTCACGTACCGTTTATTGCCGGCGAGCGTCAGCTATTTCCGCGGCGAACCGGGCGATGAAGTCGTGTGCCTGGTGCCGAAGTCCGGAAAAACCGCCTGGGCCGCCGTTGAGAATATTTTGAAGAAATAGCATGTCCGAAGCGATCTATCGAACATACCGGCCGAAGACCTTTGCGAACCTCGTTGGCCAGGAGCACGTCAAGACGACGATAGGCAACCAGATCGCCGGGGATTCGGTTGCGCACGCGTATTTGTTTACCGGTCCGCGCGGGGTGGGGAAGACCACGGTCGCGCGCCTGATCGCGAAGGCCGTGAACTGCGAAAGGCGCAAAGGCTTCGAACCGTGCAACGCGTGTGATGCATGCCGGGAAGTCGCGAGCGGATCATCGCTCGACGTGTTTGAAATCGACGCGGCGTCGCATACGGATGTCGAGAACGTGCGCGAGAATATCATCAAGGGCGTCCGGTTCGCGCCGAACCGTCTGAAATTTAAGGTGTACATCATCGACGAGGTGCACATGCTCTCAACCTCGTCGTTCAACGCGCTGTTGAAAACGCTCGAAGAGCCGCCATCACACGCGCTGTTTATCCTCGCAACGACGGAGATTCACAAGGTCCCGGCAACCATCATCAGTCGTTGTCAGCGATTTGATTTTCGGAAATTGAAATCCGGCGAAATGGTCGGTCGATTGAAAGAAATTGTGAAGGAAGAGGGCGTGAAAGTCGATGAAGAAGTTTTGCTCGAGGTTGCGCGGCATGCTGACGGTTGCGAGCGCGACGCGGAGAGCATGCTCGGGCAAATCCTGGCGCTCGGGGATAAAAAGATCGGCATCGAACAAGCGTCGCTCGTATTGCCGACCACGACGCATGTCATGGTCGAGGCGTTTACGACGGCGCTGATGGGCGGCAATGTGTCCGAAGCGATCCGCCTCGCGAATCAGTACGCGGAGGAGGGCGTGGATTTGCCTCACTTCACGGACGATGTCGTGGATTATTTGCGCGAAAAAATGCTCGCGGACCTATCCGCGGGAAAGCAGGCGGAGGTCTCACGCGGCTCAGCGGCGATCGACAAACTCCTCGACGCGCGCCGGCACATGAAGACGGACCGCTTGCCGCAGCTGTCGCTCGAGCTCGCGATCGTGCAGATCGCAACGCCCCCCGGAAATTTTCCTAAGTTGGAGGTTGATTTGAGTCGACCCGGCTCCGTGCCGTCTCCGGTCTCTCATGAACTCGCTTCTCGTCCGGCTACGCCGGACTCGTACGCTCAGACAGCATTCGTTCCCTCCGCCGGCACAGAACCGGGTCTCGGTCGTGCTTCATTTGATGACGTAAAGAATCGTTGGAACGAGTTATTCACGCGGATTAAGGATGTCAACGCGTCGCTGCCGCTTGTTCTGCGAGCCGGGGTGCTTGCTGGCGTTGAAGGAAACGTTGTGCGGATCCGCTGCGCGTTTGCGTTCCATGCCGAGACACTGAACCAGGAACGCAACCGAATGGTGCTCGAAGAAACGCTCTCAGCTTTGCACGGCCTGCCGCTCCGGATCCGCGCCGAGCACGTTCCGGAAGTCGAGGAAGCCGTAGCGGACATCGTGAAAGAATTCGGCGGGAGCGTCGTGTAGTACCGTGTGCGTTGACACAAGCAAATCAGAATGATACATTCAGGCCGGATTTTAGCGCTCCGGCATTCCGCTCGCTACGCTCCGGGATCTGACCTAGCGGTCAGTTCCCGTCGTTCGCTCGGGAATGGTCGAGCCTTTGGCTCGTCATTCCGCTCGCTTCACTCCGGGATCGTCTAATGGCAGGACAACAGACTCTGAATCTGTTTATCGTGGTTCGAATCCACGTCCCGGAACCAAAAACACCCCACGCCAACAGCTGGGGTGTTTTTGCGTTCAACGATCAGTTTGTTGCGAATTCGATGATCGCTCCGGCGACGTCCACGCCGCTTGCGCGTTCGATTTCCTTGAGTCCCGGGTTCGAATTCACTTCGATCACCAGCGGGCCGCGGTTTGAGCGCAGGATGTCCACGCCCGCGATGTCGAGTTCAAGCGACGCGGTCGCGGCGATCGCGATCTGTTTTTCTTCTTCGCTCAACGCGACTTTCGAACCAACGCCGCCAATCGACGCATTCGCACGGATGTCGCCTTCTCGGGCCGTGCGCTCCATCGCGGCAATGATTTTTCCGCCGATGACGATCACGCGCAGATCCTTTCGGTTCGCTTCCGCGACGAATTTCTCGACGATGACCGGATTGCCGTCGCGAACATTGAGGTAATCCACGATCGGGTGAAAGGTTTCCGACGAATCCGCATAGAACACGCCTTTGCCCCAGGTTCCGAACGCGGTTTTGATCACGATGGGTAAGCCGATCTTTTGCGCCGCGTCCCAAGCCGCTTCCGGCGTGCGTGCGATGGCCCAGCGCGGCATGGCGATACCTGCCGCCGTAAGACGCGCGTGCTGAGCAAGTTTGTTTTTGGAAAGGGAGAACGTCGGCTGTTTGTTTAAGACGCGATAGCCGGCGCGCACGAGCAAGTCCGTCGTCACGGTGTGCAGGCTGGGTTCTTCGATGAAATTGGGCCGCGGGATAATGACGTCGAAGTTCGGTAGCGGCAGGTTTTCATAAAAAACACCAATGCCTTTGTTCGTTTCGACGAACGAAAGATACGGCTCGTAGATGCGCGTCAACTCGTGGTCGCGCTGCGCCGCAGCTTCAAGCAAACGCTCCGCTCCCGCGCTCAACTCATCTTTCGGCAACGAAAAAATCAGGACGCCGATGCGCATAGGGTCATTACGCTATCCAATGTTTCGCGCGTCGGAGCCGTGTGCAACGCCTCGCGGTATTTTTTGGCCCCTGGCAATCCTTTGAAGTACCAGGACAGATGTTTGCGGAAAGTCGGCAGCGCGCGGTCGCCGTACTGTTCAAGATGCAAGTCCAGATGGCGGCTGACAACGCGCAGGCGTTCGTCCATCGAAATTTCGCGCGGTGATTTACCCGAGAGCACGTCGTTGATTTGCGCGAAGATCCACGGATTGCCCAGGGCGCCCCGCGCGATCAGCACACCGTCGCAGCCGGAAATCTTGAGCGCATCCTGGACAAGCTCGGCGCGGTGCACGTCGCCGTTGCAAAGCACGGGGATCGATACTGCCTGCTTCACGCAGCCGATCATCTCCCAATCCGCCTTGCCCGAATAGCCTTGGCATTTCGTGCGACCGTGAACCGTGATGAGATTCGCGCCTGCGTCTTCGAGAACTTTCGCGAATTCAACGCAATCGGTTTTTTCACTCCAACCCAGACGAATTTTCACCGAGAGCGGAACCGAAATCACCTTTTTCATCTCGCGCACGATCTTCGCCGCGAGTTCCGGCTCTTTCATGAGAGCTGCGCCGTTGAAGTTGTGCACGATTTTGTAGACCGGACAGCCCATGTTGATGTCGAAACCCTCCGGATGATGTTCTGCCTCGATGATTGCCGCAGCTCGCGCCATCGTCGCCGGATCCGAACCGAACAGCTGCTGGACGAGCGGGCGCTCAGCCGGATGGATTTGCGTCATGCCGAGTGTCTTGTCGTTTCAGCGTACGACCGCCTCGGACGAAACCATCTCGCGGAATACGATTGGCGAGCCGCCCGGAATCTCCCGCACGACACGGCAAAACGCCGAGTCAGTCATGTCGGCCATCGGCGAGAGCGCGATAATGGGCTTTGACAACTCCTTCCAGTTGAGCATAGCCGGAGTATAATAGAAGAAAATCAGCTAAGAATCAAGTATGACGGAATTTCTTAACATCGACCGGCAGGCCCTGTTTGACGAGCTCGTGGAGCGCGGGCGCCAACAGGGGATTAACGACCAGGAGGCGTACAACGAGCTGTGCGACGATTTGCTCATGGAGCGTCTGGAGGTCGGCGAGGCGGATGAAGACAGCAACATCATCGGATTGCGCGAACAGCTCAAGAACCGCTGGCCGGATTACCAGGAAGCGCTCGGGCTCGGCGGAGAGCAGCCGCAGCTATGAAGCTGTCGTTTCACGGCGCCGTTCACGAAGTGACGGGGTCGTGTATTTTATTGAACGTGAAAGATGCGGACGGAGTCGATCGGCAGTTTTTGTTCGACTGCGGGATGTTCCAGGGGGAAAAAGAGACGACCGAGATGAACTTGCAGCCGTTCGGATTCGATCCCAAAGCCATCGACGCAGTGTTCGTGACGCACCCGCACGCGGACCACACCGGCCGCCTGCCCAAACTCATCAACGAAGGCTACACCGGCCCGATTACGATGACCCGGCCGTGCCGCGCGCTGACGCAAATCGTGCTCGAAGACGCGTATCACATCATGACGGAAAACGCCGAGCGCTCCGGCTATCCGGTTTTGTACAATCGTGAAGATTTGGATCATCTGTTCACCCGTTGTACCGGCGTGAATTACCACGAGGAAATTTTGGCTGCGCCCGGCATTACGGTTATGTTTCACGACGCGGGCCACGTGCTCGGGTCCGCGTACATCTCGGTCGAGGCGGAGGGGAAGCACGTTATTTTTTCCGGCGACATCGGCAACGACGACGTTCCGATCCTTCCGGACACGGAGCCGATTTCGAAAGCCGACATCGTGATTTGTGAATCCACCTACGGCCATCGCGTGCATGAACCGCCGGTTGAGCGTCAGCAGAAATTGCGCACGGCGATCGAGCAGATTTCGAAGAGCGGCGGCGTGCTGATGATCCCGAGTTTCTCGATCGAACGCACGCAGGAGTTGCTCTACGCAATGGACCAAATCCTTCTCAACGAGCTGAACACGAACATCCAGATATTTCTGGACAGTCCGATGGCCATCCGCGCCACGGAGGTCTATCGGCACTACAAAGAGTTTTTGATGTTCGACGCGCCGATCCTGTCAGAACCGGACCGCGATTTTTTCTCGTTCCCGAACCTGCGCGAAACGCTGACGATCGACGAATCCAAAACCATCAACGATGCGCCCAAGCCCAAGGTCATCATTGCAGGTTCCGGTATGATGTCCGGCGGCCGCATCATGCACCATCTGACGCGTTATCTTCCTGATCCGAACAGCGCGCTGCTCATCATCGGCTACCAGGGCCGCGGAACGCTGGGCCGGCGCATTTATGAAGGCGCCAAATCGGTGAAGATTTTCAGGCAAAAGGTGGACGTGAGGGCGAGCGTTTCCGCAATCGGCGCATTTTCCGCGCACGGCGACATGAACAAGCTGACGCGCTGGCTCCAGCCGGAAGAAGGGCCGGTTCCAAAACAGATTTATTTGGTGCACGGCGATCCGGAAGCAAAGGAAGTTTTCGCCACGCATCTGAGGCATGAATTGAAGACGGATATCGTGATTCCGGAGTTGAATCAGAAGTACGAAATTGATCCGTAACATTTTTTCGTTAAGTGAGTATTAAGGCGCCGAGGAGGGTTCATGCGGCGACCAGACAGAGAACCGGATCTGCTCTACATGAGTGTCTACATGGCGGCGGTCGGAACAGCCCTGCAGTGGGCGCTCGAGATCGCCACCGGTCATCTACACGTTTTCACCGGCTGAGGCCGGTTCGCGACAGGTAAACGGCCTGTCGTCTTTTATTCTCGACGGAAACGGCCTTTTCGGATAAGCTAGCCCCGTTATGGATCAAAGCAAGATCCGCAATTTTTGCATCATCGCTCACATCGACCACGGCAAGTCCACGCTCGCCGACCGGCTGCTTGAGATCACAGGCACGGTCGAGAAACGCAAGATGATGGACCAGATCTTGGACTCGATGGAGCTCGAGCGCGAGAAAGGCATCACGATCAAGCTCGCCCCGGCCCGCATGGAATACAAAGGCCACACGCTGAACCTGATCGACACTCCAGGACACGTGGACTTCACCTACGAAGTTTCCCGCTCGCTCGCGGCCGTCGAAGGCGCGGTGTTGCTCGTGGATTCGACGCAAGGCGTTCAGGCACAGACCATCGGCAACTTGTACCTGGCGCTTGCTGAAGAGCTGACCATCATCCCGGTTTTGAACAAGATCGATCTGCCGGCCGCGGACGTTCCCAAGCGTACGGAAGAACTTGTGAAACTCATCGGCTGCGAGCCGAGCGACATCTTGCGGGTGTCCGGAAAGACCGGGCAGGGCGTGCCGGAACTTCTGGATGCCATCGTTTCACGCATCCCGCCACCGACCGGCAAAACCGACGCCGCACCGCGCGCACTCGTTTTCGATTCCAAGTATGACGACTATAAAGGCGTCGTCGCGTACGTTCGCGTCGTTGATGGCGCGTTTTCGAAAACGGAAAAGATCGCGATGATGGGAACGCGCGCCGAAGGCGAAGCGCTCGAGCTTGGCGCACTGAAGCCAGGCTACCAGCCGCTGAAATCGCTCGAGACCGGACAGATCGGCTATCTTGTCACCGGCCTCAAAGATATTCAGGCCTGCCGCGTGGGCGACACGATCACGACGCTCGCAACGGACCGCGCGACTGTTCAACCGCTGCCCGGATACCACGAAGTGAAGCCCATGGTGTTCGCCGGCATTTTTCCAAAGGAGGGGAGCGACTTCGAGCATCTGCGGGAAGCCATGGAACGCTTGAAGCTCAACGATGCAGCGCTGACCTACGAGCCGGAACATTCCCCGGCGCTCGGTTACGGATTCCGCTGCGGCTTGCTCGGCATGCTGCATCTGGAAATCGTCAAAGAGCGTTTGCAGCGCGAGTTCAATTTGGATCTGGTCGTGACAACGCCGTCGGTCGCGTATCGCGTGTACAAAACCGGCGGCGATGCGATCGTGATCAAAAGCCCGATCGAATTGCCGGACCCGTCGCACATCGAAAAAATCGAAGAGCCGTGGGTGACGGTCGACATCGTGACGCCGACGGATTTCATCGGCGCCGTGATGCAGCTGAACCAAGAGCGCCGCGGCACGTACAAAAACACGGAGTACCTTTCTGAGAACCGCGCGATTCTGCATTACGACATGCCGCTGTCGATGGTGATCGTCGATTATTATGATCGCCTCAAGTCCGTCACGTCCGGTTACGCATCGCTCAACTACGAGCTTTCGGATTACCGCCAGGCCGACATCGTGCGTTTGGATATTTTGGTTGCGGAAGAGGCTGTGGAAGCTTTTGCTTCGCTCGTGTATCGCGACGAAGCGGAGCGCGTGGGTCGTCGCATCGTCGAGGCACTGAAGGAATCGATCCCCAAGCAATGGTTCGTCGTGAAACTGCAGGCGGCGGTGGGCGGCAAAATCGTTGCCGCGGATCGCATTTCGGCCATGCGCAAGGACGTAACGGCCAAGCTCTACGGCGGCGACGTGACGCGAAAGCGCAAATTGCTCGAGAAGCAAAAGAAAGGAAAGGCCAAGATGGCCGAGATCGGCGCCGGAAAAGTGGACATTCCGACCGATGCGTATTTGAATGTATTAAAGAGGAGCTGATATGCGGCGAAAACACGTCGTCAAAACCGTCTGGGCGATCCTGTGTGTCATGGTGATATTCAGCATGGTGTTGTTCACGTTTAGTTTTGGATTTTAATGTCTTCCAAAAACTGGATCGTCGCCGAGCCGATCATCGAAGACGCGAAGAAGCAGTTTCCGGAAATCGATCCGGCGGTTTTGCAGCTTTTATGGAACCGCGGATTGAAAACGCAGGAACAGATCGACATTTTTTGGGGTCCGGACTGGAGTCGCGATACGCACTCGCCGGATCTTTTTCTAAACATGCCCGCGGCCGTCGCGAAGGTCTTCGCTTCGCTCGAAGCGCGCGACATCATCACGGTGCACGGCGATTATGACGCGGACGGCGTGTGCGGTTCAGCGGTGCTTATCTCAACGCTCCGAGAAATCTGCCGCGCGTTCGGTTTCGACGAAACGAAAATCACGTCCTACATCCCGCATCGCGAGAAGGAAGGCTATGGGATGTCCGTGCCGACCGTCGAGCATCTGCACCAGCACGAGAAAACGAAACTCGTGATTACGGTCGACTGCGGCATCAGCAACAAGCCGGCGATTGAGCGCGGCGCGGAACTCGGGATCGCGACGGTCGTTTGCGACCACCACACGATCCCGGATCAGCTCCCGCAAACGGCCATTCTCCTGCATCCGCTGGTTCCCGGCGAGCAGTATCCGAACAAGAATTTGTGCGGCACCGGAGTGGCGTTCAAGCTTGCGTGCGGCCTCATCGCCGAAGCACGCAAACGCGGCGCGAAGTTTCCCGACGGACACGAGAAGTGGCTTTTGGATCTCGTTGCGATCGCAACCGTGACCGACGTCATGCCGCTTACCGGCGAAAACCGCGTCCTCGAACACTACGGCCTCATGGTGCTCAACAAAACGAAGCGCGTCGGATTGCAAAAACTCATGGACGTCGCCGGATGCAAAATGGGCGAGCTGGACACGTACGCGATTGGCTTTCAGATCGGCCCGCGCATCAACGCGGCCGGCCGCATGGATCACGCCAACGGCGCGCTGTATCTTTTGATCGAGGAGGATCCTGTCAAGGCCGGGGAGCTCGCGCAAGCCCTTCAGGCGGCGAACGTGGCCCGACAAAAAGCATCGGAGGAAATGTATCAGCAGGCCAAGCGCCAGATCGGTGACGTCGGAGATCGGAAAATATTGGTCGTGGTTGGCGAAGGATGGCCGGCGGGACTCGTCGGGCTTGTCGCGGGAAAACTCGTCGGCGATTTCGGCCGCCCCACCTATGTGGTTGGAAAAGACGGCGAGAAATACGTCGGCTCAGGCCGGAGCATCGAGGGGTTCGACGTGACGAAAGCCTTGCACCACGCCGAAGAGCAGTTGGACAAATTCGGCGGGCATCCGCAGGCGTGCGGATTTTCGACGACCGGATCGGATCGTTTCGAAAAGGCCGTCGCTCTCATGACCGCGTTTGCTGAACAGGAATTGTCCGGACGCGATATGGCGCCGTCTCTTCGCGCCGACGCGCAGATCGATCTTGTGCAGGCCGACTGGAAGCTGCAAGAAGCGGTGGAGCAATTCGCGCCGTTCGGAGAAGGGAATCCGCGACCGGTGTTCGTTTCGCGCGAGGTCGAAGTTTGCGCGTTCGATACGGTCGGCAACGGTGGCAAGCATCTGCGTCTGACCGTCCGTTCGCCCCGTGGTAAAATAGCCCGCATGATCGGTTTCGGTTTCGGCTCAAGGGCCTCGACGCTCAAAATAGGACAAACCGTAAGTGTCGCGTACGAAATCGGCGTGAACGAATGGAATGGGAACAGGGAATTGCAATTGCGCATCGTGGACATGGTATGAAGATAAAAATTTGCACGGATGGCGGATCGCGCGGAAATCCTGGGCCAGCGGCCTCGGCAGCAGTGTTAAAATCCGCGGGCGGCGAGGTTTTGGACACGGTCACGCGCTATCTCGGCGAAACCACGAACAACCAGGCGGAGTATACCGCGATCATCATCGGCCTGGAGCGCGCGAAGCATCTGGGCGCGACTGAGGTTGAAGTCGTGATGGATTCCGAGCTTGCCGTCAAGCAGATGAACGGCGAGTATAAAGTGAAAAATCCGGAACTCGCCAAGCGGTTTTTGGAGGTGCACAACCTGATGCTCAGTTTCAAAAAAGTCACGTTCCGCCACGTGAGGCGCGAGTTCAACAAGGAAGCAGACGCGGCAGTGAACAAGAGCATCGATGAACACACCGGTCGTGTGGTATAATGTCGCGGACTATGGCCCTGTTCGGAGGACCAAAAAAGACCAGTTACCTCGGTGTCGACATCGGCGCCGGCGGGCTTAAGATCGTGGAACTGAGCAGCGAAAAGGGCCGCGCCGCGCTGCAGACGTACGGCTATTCGGAGCAGCGTCCGGGCGAAGCGCTCTTTTCGCCTTTTGATGATACGAAAAAAACCGGCGAATTACTCGCAGAGATTTGCAAAAAATCCGGAACCAAAACCATGACTGCGATGACGGCTCTCGGTCTCTCAAACGTGTTTTCCGCAATCGTTGCCGTGCCGCGCCGCAAAGACCAGAAGGAACTCAAGCAGCTTGTTGACGCTCAGGTTTCCAAACTCACACCACTCCCGCTTTCGGAAATGATCACGTATTCGACGTTCGTCGATGAGATTAAGGAAAAAGCGCCGGAAAAAAAGGATAAGAAGAAAAAAGAAGAAGCGCCAGCAGCCGGACCGCTCGGCAAACAGCTGACGGCCGATGAAAAAACAAAGCGCGATTACGTTCGCGTGCTCGTGACGGGTGCCGCCAAAACGCTCATCCAGAAATACATCGAAATTTTCAAATACGCGAAACTGAATCTCACCGCGATCGATACGGAATCGTTCGCGCTCATTCGCTCGCTCGTTGGCAAGGACAAGAGCGCGATCATGATTTTGGACATGGGTTCGACGCGCACGAACATCACCGTCGTCGAAAAAGGGATCCCGTTTTTGACGCGATCGATCAACATCGGTGGCAATGCAGTTACCAAGCGCATCATGGAACAGATGCACGTGAGCCAGGAGCAGGCGCAGCAGCTGAAAACGGACCTGGGGCTCATGGGCGGCGGCATGACCGTGACCGCCGGAATGCCGGCGATATTGGAAGCCGTGATGGCGCCGATCATCAACGAAATTCGCTACAGCTTCCAGCTCTACGCGAACATGGAACTGACGGAGCTGAAGAAGGTCGAAAAGATCATTTTGACGGGTGGATCGTCGCATCTGCCGCGCGTGCCGGAATATCTCGCTGAAACGCTAAATATGAACGTGTACCGCGGCGATCCGTGGGCACGCGTCGTGTATCCCGAAGAGCTGCGTCCGGTGCTGGATGAGATCGGCCCGCGCATGAGTGTGGCGATCGGATTGGCGATGCGGGAAATTGAGTGACGTTACCGAACATGTCACTAAAACGAAAATCCATTCTCATCGTCGATGCCGACGCGTTCCTGGCTGGCTTGTACGCAAGGCGATTCGAAGCGCGGAGATGGGGCGTGCGCGTCGCGGAAAACGCCGCCGACGCTCGCAAGGCGATGGCGCGAAAAGCGTTCCAGGTCATGCTGATCGACGTGGATAACGTTGAAAGCGGATGGGACGTGCTCGGGGAAGCGCTGACACAACCGCGGACGGCGAATATGGTTTCGGTCGTTCTGACGAAGCTGGGAGATCGTGAAAGCATAGCCAAAGCGCTCGAAATGGGCGCGGACGGCTATCTATTGAAAGGGCATTTCGTCCCGTCCGAGGTCGAAGAGAAAGTCGAACGGCTGGTTGCTGCAAGTGGGGAAATGGGGTAACATTGAGGCATTGGTAAACGCTATGAACAAACGCGGATTCACTCTCATTGAGATTTTGGTCGTAGTCGGCATTGTCGCCCTCGTTGGCACGCTTGCCGCAATTGCTGTCAACGCGGCACGCTCCAAGCAACGCGACGCGACGCGCCTTTCTCAGGTGCGGCTGGTCCAATCCGCGCTCGAGGATTATTTCAATGAAACGAACGCCTATCCGACCGGCGAAGTCTTGCCACTAGGGGATGCACGACAAAGCGCATGCCTGGGCTCCGGCGGGTTTGCCGGCAACTGTACCGGCGACCAGGCGATTTTCCTGCGCGTGGTTTCTGCAACGATCGACAAGGGTCTGCATGGCCAGGCGCTGTGCGGCGACCCTGCTCGCAACGCCTTCTGCTACACCCAGACGCTTGAAGGCACCGGCTACAAGATCGAATTTGAACTCGAGAACGCACTTGTGCAGGCCAGGCTCGTCAAAGGGATCAACTGCGCAACCCCGGATGGGATTTCCGGAGGAGAGTGCGAATAAGCGGTAACGATGATAGAATGAATGCCGTATGTTTTGGGCGGCATTCTTTGTTTTCCTGATCGGGTTGTGCGTGGGTAGCTTCCTGAACGTCGTTGTATTTCGGACCAACGACGAG
>Ga0233424_10002357_pt1 | contig 13640 bp, 15 predicted proteins | sample Watercolumn_Towu_FD_181011 | JGI IMG/M metagenome (GOLD analysis project Ga0233424, IMG submission 181011) | Freshwater microbial communities from Lake Towuti, South Sulawesi, Indonesia - Watercolumn_Towuti2014_125_MG | ecosystem: Environmental > Aquatic > Freshwater > Lake | place: Indonesia...
CAATCACCTGGAGGAGAACCTCTCGCATTTCCTGCACCGGGAGAACCCCGGCACAGGCCCAGTGTCCGACTTGTTTTAGGACTTTCCGGGTCATGGTCCATATAACCTCCCTTAAAAAATCTGAAACGCTAACTTCTTCCAAGCGTAAAGATGCGGCACTTGACTATACCCTTCAGCTTTAAGCCACTGCCGGGCATAATAGATAATATCACTCCGGGTCCGGCCCTTCTTCCAGGCTTTCAGGAAAGCGGCGGTAAAAGCCCCTTGCCAAGAATTATCAATGTAGGAGTCCGCACTCGTCTGAGCAGGCTCACAGGCTCCCCAAAGAGCTACGTTGTCGGGTGTGGCAGATTGTATGACCTGAATCAATTTTGGCCTCACAGGGGCACTCAGGGCGCTTCTACGCATGAATCTGGTCCGGTCATATCTCAACCCCATGCTTTTGAGTTGGTCCCCTGCGGGAGCATGGCAACAATCGAAAATCAGGTCTATCGAAGCAAGCCATGACAACTCACGGCAGAGTTTTCCAATCCACCATGCGGTATGACAGGATGTCGGCTCCCATATACCATCAATTTCTTTAGAATCGTAGCATAGCAAAACTTCCTGCATACCGTCTTTCTGGTCCGGGTCGGGGAAATTGCTACCATGACTAGAATGGCTCCAGATTAATCTCCCCCCATAGCCTACTTTGTGCGCTGCTTCAACTACCAAATCCCTTTCTCTCTGCGCCGTGGCTAAGTGATCTTTCAGAACTATTAAATTTTCTTCGGGAATGTCGAGGCGGTTGCGGGCCAGTAGCCAAAGATTATTGGCATCATTTACGCAGCCTCGCAAGGTGTCTTGAGGGTAATGCTGATAGACGTTAACTCCAGTGAAAACGGCGGCAGTTTTCATCACTTCCCCCAATCTTTCGGCCAAGATATTTCTACAACCCCCATCGCCGGATGCCAGTAAATCCCCACGCGGCGGTCGTTCTCGATGAACCAATCTACAACTACAGATTCCCTCGCCCCATGCTCCCTTAACTGGACCTGCCGCTTGCACAAGTCCAACCAGGGGGTGAGAGCGGCCCTCCCTTGCCAAAGGGGGAAAATCAGCAGCAGTGCGGCAAGGGAGGACCGGAGCAGGTTCATTTAACAAACTTCCGCAGCGCCGGGAAGCTGTCCTTGGCCGGGGCCTTCAATCCCTTTGCTTTTGCTTTGGCCTCATCCGCCTTGTCTAACATCTCAAAGACCTTAGCCAATTCCGCTACGAGAAAGCACCCTCCGTCCTTGATGGTAGTCAAAACGGCGCTGGCCTGAGCAATGGCCGCCGGTGGGTAGAACATACCCACCACACCTTGCACCTTGTCCAGGGCCTCAAGCATAGCCGCAGCGGTAGCCTGCTGCTCAGCAGTCGGCTTGCAGATCAGGTCAGTAACTTTCTGCATCTGGGCACAGCCCCCCAGGATCAAGCTCAGGGCCAGCAGGCCCACCACCAGAAAACTCCGTTTCTTTTTCATTTAAAGTTCCTTTCTGGAAATAAAATTTAACTTCTTTTATGCATTTTGTTTCATGCCAATCTCTTGTATGAAATTGCCAGCAAAATTCTCCACTCCATAACAGCGGAGAATCGCAGAACCAGACAGAAAATATGCAGGGACCACCATAAATAAGAGCATCAATAGGCTCCTTGGCAAACCAAGACCCAGGGCGAAATCCCTGATCTAAAATAAACTGCACATTCTCGGCATGGGTGCCATGATAGGCAATCATTTATCAAAACCCATCATACCAATAAGACCAGGGCATCTCGATAATCCCGACTCTCACCATATATTCGACTTCCGGGTCTACGGTAGGCACCGGGTCTATGCCGCCCGCGGAGATTCTAAACTGTTCATAGAGCCGTTTTGTCTCTATCTCAGCCAAGCGCCGGATGCTTGTCTTGTTAGGGCGAAACTCCAGAACTTCCCCCATCGGCGGACCCCTTATAGAGCATACCGATAATCATAATCAAAGCTGAGCCAATCCCCGTAGAATACTTCTGCCACGACTCCGCATCACACCAGCCTAGAGCCGTAACTATGCCCCCGACACCTACCAGTATCGCCGGGATGGTAGTGCCCGGCGATTCCCAAATACCGGATATGCCGAATTTGCTCATATCTACCACCTCCTCTTTGGGCCTATGTCAAGATGCACAAAACCTCTGTACCGCCCCACTCCCCCGTTTTCAAATGCAGGAATATGGTCCTCTGCATAATCCGCCAAGGCTCCAGGGCTAATAGTCTTAGTTGTAATATCAGCGGCCTTACCTTTCATGTGAAAGCTGTTAGGCGCTCCACCGACTGCGGCATTATGAGATTCACAGCGACAGCCGGAAATGATGCGAACCGGCTTGCCCAAGAGATCACGGAGCTTTTGGAGATTTCTTACCAGTTCCAGGTTAATGTCATCATACCCGCAGCCACAACGACAGGCAAATTCCTCAGACCGGAAGTTCTTTGTGAGTTGACCCATGACCTACCCTTTCACAAGTTTGTCAGAATGTCAAGTCAATCCTTTCCAAGCTTTCCGCCATATAAGGGCTTTTTATCAGGGTGCGCCCTGTCAAGCCAAACCTGAATATCCTTGATGCAGAGCTCATGCTCTGCCAATCTTATATCTTGTTTATTATTCAGATTATTTTGAGAGGCTATATAGGTTTCTAACTTAGCTTCGTATCTATCCATTCGACTCAAAACTTGCTGTATTCCCACCCCGCCAAGGCCCCCAATCATCAGTATCAACATTGATACCAGCAATTTCATAGATACCGGCTCAAGCTTCTCTCCTATCTTTCCAAACGCAGCAAAGAGAATAGCATAGTACCACGGTGAAGATGCAACGTGAACGGGAGTGTCGAGAATGTGCTTTTCGGGGGTCATGGGCATTAAGCCTCCGCACTACTGGTTAGTATTTAGACCATTCGGTTATTTCTTTAGTATCACCTTGCTTGCTTCTTTAAAGACCTTCTCACGAAGCGTATTTATCTCATTGATCTCGGCAGTGATTTTGTTAAGGCTATCTTGCTTCTCCTGCAACTGCTTGTCAATGATTTCTAGCCTGTGCATTTTATCTTCCGGCAGTTTCGCCCCATATTTTTCCAATACTGCCTTATCACCGGCAAAGATAGGATATTTTTCCGTTACCTTCACCTGCCCGATGTTGGAAACGGTATCGTCTGGAGTCACAGCCTGAAACTGTTGGGCGAATGACACTGTGGCAAAGGCCATAACCACCACTACAGCAAACACAAGTCTTTTCATTGGTTTATCCTCTCATTATTTAATAGGGTTGGTCGTTCTGCCACTGGTCACAAACCCATGTCATAGTATGCGCTCCGGCGGCCAGGTTTTGATTGTGAGCGTAGAGGTAAAAATCTGTGGCATCTTTGATCGTACCGAGAATAGACGCCGCAGAAACCTCAGTGCCGTTAATCCATACACGGGGTTGATCGGGATCGGTTGTATTGAGAACTGCCCATACCCCAGTTCCGCTTGTCATGTTCACCCCAAGATCGTCAATTACCGCAGCAGCCCCGTTGTTGCGAGTAACCAGTATGAGACGATTCGTTCCAAAACCGTGAACATTATCAGCGTCAATCCCAATCAGAGCACAGTCATTAGGCAGCGTGGTTTTGTTGACAAATGCTGCTGTGGTTAAGCCTACAAAAGAGCAGGCATTCGTTACGTTGTCCAACTTGAAACGGAAGCTGACAACCGGATTCTGTGATAGATTCAAGACGGGATTATTGACTAAGACATTGGCCGAATCATCATCCAGGGCGCTTGTAACTACTTGCAAACCGTTAGCTTGAACAGTTACATTTGCAGCCAGGTATCCTGTACCTCCTAAAGTAAACAGTCCATTGGTTACGGTCTCTGCTATAAGTGCAAGTTGAGTGCCGATAACAGCATTGTTGAAAAGCAACTGACCACGCCGAAGCCGAGAATACACCCCACCATTTACATCATGTTTGAAAATAGGAGAGGTCGTCCCGACGCCGACGTTGCCGGAGCTGCCTATTAACATCCGCGCCACCCCAACCGTTCCAAATTGCAAGGCAGCTCCGCTTGCTCCAGAAGCCAAGAATGTCGCGTAAGGTAGTGTGCCGGCGAATGTCGCCCCTCCTGTATTGCCCTCGACCCCAACATAGCCCGTTGCAGACCCTGCGCTTGTTCTAAATTGCTCGTAAATAGCTCCAGTATCATTACTCCCATCCAAGCGGACTGTAAGTCCAGTGCCTTTTACATTCAGCAAACTCTGTGGCGTTACAGTCCCGATGCCGACGTTATTCTTGCCCACTATCAAAGGGCCTGTCGTCCCGTAAAGACCGAATAGCAAATAAGAGTTGGCAGCTACGGCCTGGGGGACAAAACTTATGGTTCCGGCGAGGTCCGTTCCTCTTGATTTTCCCAGGTACAAGTCAATGTAATTGCTATTAGCCATGCCGGAAGCAAAAAACTGGGCCACGACATCGGAAGTGGTGGCTGAACTGGAGAGGTGTAATTTACTGTCCGGACTCGTCGTTCCGATGCCGACGTTGCCAATCTGTGTTATAATTGCTGGAGTGCTCGCGGCGTTGACTTTATTTCCGAAAGCCAGGGGCTGGGTGGAGCTGGCGAAATCTATTGCATCCGTGGTGTTGTTAAGCGAAATATTCCCGAAATAGGCGAAATCAAAATTGAGACCCAGAATGATTCCAGAGCCAGTATTGTTCCGGCAGACATTATGAATTAAGCTCCCATAGGCGGCGGCACCCATTATTATTACGCCGTTGCCTCCATTACTATAACAGTGATTTTCGGAAATCGTGGGATAAAAGATTTGATAACCCGTTAGATCAGACCCATTGGCATTAACCCTAATGCCGTCCAGGGTATTTGAATAGCAATGGTTTTTGCTCACCAACAGGTCGTATTGACCGTGGCCAGCGATTGAGCCTAAAATGGCCTCTTCAATTGAATAGATCCCATAGCCTCCGTTGCTATAGCAATAATTTCCAAGAATTTTGTTGTTGTGTTGGTCTACGCCAGCCGAATTGGCGGTAATACCGTGAGCCTTATTCCCGTAGGAATGATTGCCGCGGACTGTATTATTAGAAGTTCCCCGGCTTAGCCAAATGCCGCACCCGGTCGAAAGGGCGTCACCGGCTTTGCCGTTATTATAGATAAAATTATCTTCAAAGAAATTCCCACCGGTCTTATCGCCGTAGGTCTGAATCCCATAGTGGATAAAATCATGGACTAGGCAACTCTCAACTGTGGCACGGCTATCGGCAGTATTCCCCGATCCTGAATCATTTACAAGAAACACCCCGCTTTGGAACGAATCGTCAATCTGAGCACTATTCCCGGCTTTATTGCCATCCAGTTCGCAGTATCGAATGCCACCCCCGGACCCAGCTCCCAAGTTAATCCATGAGAACTGCCCAGATTGGGTGCCATCTGCGGTAATAAACTTAGGCATCGCGCTTTTGTCGCCCAAAACCCATATATTTCCAGCTCGAAAATCAAACTGATATCCCCAAGGGTTTTGCGCAGCCGCTACTCCAGACAAAGTGTAAGTGGCAGGACCGAAAAGAAAACTGATATTCGGAGTTGTTACCGGTCCCACCTTGGCTGTAAGAGTTTGCGCCCCCTGATAGCCCCTGCAATCCACAGTGCCGCCAGTTGCAGGAAGAGACTGCCAAGCTGCATTTAAGGCCGCTGCCGTAGCCGTTGGCCCACTCCACCATTGGGGGAGGACGGATGCTACCACACCGGCCCCAAAAGTCACCGTCCCGCTTCCAGTGAACACCTGATAATTCCCTGCATCGAAGGGGCCGTTACAGGTGAAGGTAGTGCCATTGGCCACGGTGATAGTAGCCCCTTTCGGGGCTTTAAGCTGAAGCGTCGCGGGGATAGTGAGACCCCCGCCTACTTGGGAAGTCTGGGCAAGAGACAAGTCGCCAGCGGTAGCGCCGATAGCCGTGATTGTGGCGGAAAGAGAAGCCGAGGCCGTAATATCTACCGGCCCGTAAAAGACGTTGCCGATCTGATCGGTAGACCGGACCAGAGGGGAGCCGTCCGACGCATACTGATTAGACGTATCGATAATGTCCCCAGAAATGCGGGGAGATAAGATATTACCCACGCGCTTCCAGAAATTAGCCGCTTTCTGAGCCTCACCGGGGGCAAGACTGAAGACAACGAATAAGGCGATAATCAGGGGCACCCAGGCCCATTTGAGAAGGCGTTTCATATCCCTACTCCTTAAACCGTAGAATCATCTTGACGGTGAATATCTTGCTATTGCCAACATTAGCCGCATAGGGGATAATGCGGCGGTTCAGCAAGTCAAATGTAACCCCGCTGACTTCATCCAGGGGAGTCCCAATCTTAGTGTTTACGTTTGATAGGTTGTCGCCCATACCGCCCAGATAGTCGATACCGGAGTTATCAGCATCCCGCATTTCCAAATCATAGAGGTCTGTAGGCTGATCGCCCCCTGTCCCCGGAACAATGGTCACGGTTCCAATCTGGCCGGTAAAAGGCGAGGAATGTTTATATCTGGTAGTATCTCCCGGCTGCGTGATCGTCGGGCTGCTGAGTTCCGGGGAACCGCCAGCAGCGGCAGTAGTGCATACCCAGGTCAACTCAACAGACTTGCCGTCCTGGGCTTCCTTAAAAGAAAATACCGCTGAACCTGCCATTGTCATATCCTCCTATGAAGTAGGCGCTGTAATATCGATAAAGAAAATAGTCACCCGAACTCGCCCGGTATCTGCTGCCGGGGCTACGTTCGGAGTAATCCTAATCGCTTGGGCCGTACCATTGTTATATGGACAGTTAGCCGTGCCTTTATTAGTTGTGCCCGCAGCAGTCGAGACGCTAGCTCCGGTATTAAACGTCGTACCGCTGGTAGCCCCGGTCACGGTAAAAGTAGCCGCGGTGGGAATGACCGTAGTCACCCGTACTGCTACGCCCAGGACCATCGCATTTGCCGGGATGGTGATGGTAGTATCTGTTGTAGCTGCCGCTGCGATAGTAGTTAACTCGGTTGCAGCCTTAATGCTCACTTCCTGTCCATTAAGACGTGTTACTTTAGAACTTTGCCCTGCCTCCACGTTTCGAGCCGCAATTACATCTTGAGAGGCGTTAAAGCTATAGCTCCAGAAGCCATTGTAAGCATCGATAATCGTGTTTGGATTATTATTGTATGTAGCAGGATTATAATCATGCGTCCGTACAATCTTAGTCACATCCGCAGGCACCACACCTGCCGATACAACGATAGTAGTATTCACGCCCCCGAAAGTGCTGTCAGAAGCACACGTTGACCAATATATTTGACCATCTGCTCCAAGGAACATCACCTTATAATCTTTGAGAAATTTGCTGGTCTGGTCCCCGGATACCGTAACCGTAGTCGCATTGACATAGGTCGCTGTGAATTGCTGGTTATAATTGGGCACCAGCATGTTAGCCAGGCTGAAATCGCGGGGCGTCGTGCCGTACATCTTGAGAATGCCCCGTAACGATGTATGAGACCAGAGGACAATAGGAATATGAAGGGTATCATCAATCCCTTCCATCCATAGGTGATCTAAGCTAATTGCCCGGTGCGGTTCTCCTACCGCAGCATCGCCAAACATGAAAGCTACGCCGCTTCCGCCCGTACCATTCTTCAGTACGGGACTACTGACCGCATTCCATGCCTTGCAGAGAGTAACCTTGAAATCTTTGACCGCATGGAAGGTGCCCAGACGCTTCATGGTCCCCCGCCAGTGACATTGCGTAAAATGCAGGCTATTGTCTGATGCAGTACCCCCGGTCCATTGGAAATAATAAGCCCCGGTGGAGGCATTACAGTCCCGCATGTCTACGCCGTCGAATTTAATATCATAAGCCCTGGCGGGCGTCCCAGAGTTAGTTACATGGTGAAAACCGATCTGAGTCGTAGCTGGATTATGCCAGACAGTAATATCTTTAAGCCGCAGCCGGATAAATTCATGGGCAGAATAGAACCATTTAATATTATTGGCATTGGCGGACATATCCACGGTATAGTCGCTATCGTAGTCCCGCATGTTGAAGTCGGTTGATCCGCTGTATATATCCTCATAGCTGGTGAATAAATCCACGGCCCCGGTGGGCTTTAGGATGGTAGAAGGGCCGGAACCTTTCAACCCCACCAGTTTATGGCGGTTTACCGTAGAGGCGTTAAAACGAAAAGTACCCGTGCTGAGTTTTACCCAGCCGTATTTACCGCCGTTCTTCACTGCCAACATAGAGGCATTGAGAGCCGCTGCATTATCCGTGGAATCGTCGCCGATGCACCCCAGCCATTCCCCCCAGGGCTGCGTAATATTGGAATAAGTAATCGCCGCTGTACCCTGGAGATTGAATACCTTGTAAGGGCCAGCAATCTCGCCGACAGAACCAATAGTTAAAGATGTAGCCGTAGGGACCGTGATAAGGCCGGAGGCTGATCCCCGCGTAACCCATAACTGAATATTTGCAGGAATATTGGAAGTGAGCGTAACCGCCTGATCTACGATTAATGTCTTGTAAGCTGCGCCGATGGTGGCTATGGCCCCGTCAATATCGCTTCCGGCCAGGACTACGTTAGTAGAAGTAACCCACTCGACACCGTTGATATTGTCCACCGGCCAGCCGGAGACTGCGCCGTCTGTATTGGTCTTGAGGTTCCACTTATAGGAGCCGGAGCAGTAGAACAGGGCCTCGCCGTTAGAATCTAATATTACCGGGTTGCTGGCGGGCGTAGTCAATCCCTGATCCGTGTAGACCGCTTTTGGGGTGCTGGTCCCCGCTGCATAGGTATAGAGCTTGTACCCGGAAGCAGGCGATCCGTCTGCTTTCTTGTAGGAAAACTTAGGGTAAGTCCCTACCCGGACGGCTTGGGAAACCCCGGCCAGAGCCAGGATAACCAGGGCAATCAAAGGAATTAACAAGCGCCGGTAATTCATTGATAATACTCCTTGCTTTTTGGGGAAAGAATATTTATTTTCTCAGTTATGAAAATTCTGCTTATCATTTTCGCCATTTTGTGGGCCTTAAACCTTATTGGGGATGTTTGGCGATCTTTTGACCTCGCCGATTACCCAAAAAATTAAGGCTCCTCCGGCAAATTTAGCGGTTTACCCGCAATATTTGAACGGGTTAGCCTATGGGCACGGTCTAAACCTATGGCCAAACGTGCTTTAACTATAGGTGAGTCTAAAACTCGTTTCACCAAAAACATCAACCCTGCTCCTTCCACGGTGCCCTGTGCCGCTCCGCCCACGCCGCCTGCCACAATATCGCCTAATCTGATTACCTCGTAATTCCTGATCCGGTGAACCGATCTCTCTAAGACTTCATTAAGATTGATTTTATCCGCCCAATCCTTATTAAGCCGTTGAAGTTCCGGAAACTGCTTTTCAAGTTCTTCTTTCAGGCCCCGCGCCAAGGTTTTATCAAATTCTCTTGACAAATTAGTCATTTCACCATAGGCATCTTTCTGAACCTGATATAGACGTTTTTTCATGGTCTGCGCCACATCTACGGGGATAGTTTGACCTCGATATTGCATTATCCCTGCCTTAGCTTCATCTATTTTCTGAAGGTATCCGGTAGGATCGGGCATACCCCTATAGTAATCCTTCAAATCTTCAAGTCTGCTTGCCGCTTTTTCAAAATCTATTACTTTCCCGGCCTTAGCTCCTTCATCTATCATCTTGTCTATGTCGGTGCCGATCCGGGCGCCTTCTTTTTCAAGTCTGGCAAGAGACGCCTTATTAGGCAAATATGCCCCTTCTATGCCGGTCTGGACTACCCGGTTACGAATATCGGCAGGCACGGAAGGAGGGATTTTTAGCGCACTCTCGTAAAGGTGAGGGGCCAGTTTGCTTCCGGCCCACTCCCCCACTATTGAGGGAACTTTTCCAAGTAATCTTAAATATCCTGGTGCCGCGGCCAAGGAACCGACAAGCGCCGCCCCACCAGTAATCATCTCCTTTTCCTCTTCCGTGGCTTTTGGAAAGGATAGGTCAAGAAGGGGCCTGATAGTTTTCTGGCTTGCAGTTTTCATCAACCATTCCAGAGGCACAAAAGGAGCGTTTGCGATTCCCCCGGCAATCTTAGCGGCTGGTCCTGCCCCTTCTGAAAACATAGATAGAGATTCAGAAGTCGGATCGCTCAAAGACGGTTCGGGGGGGGCTTGCAGAGATTGAGCATCAATCCCTGCCAATTCCTGGCTAAAGTCCTTGGTAATGACCGAAGACCCAATGGAATTTAGCTCAGACATAAAATCTGGTTTTGCAGCTCCGGCCCGAACAGTCATTTCCTTATTCAAATCCCGCCTTTCAATATGCCAAGGTTCGTTCTTGCCGCTCTTTCCTTGTCCTAACATGGGCCGATGAAAACCGTATTTTTCCAAAAGTCCCATATTGGCAAGTTCGTTAGCCTGATCTGTGTCTAAATCCATAGCCATGCCTATCTCATGGCGAGAAGTGCCGGGGGGAGCCGCCAAGCTCGGTTTGGTTCGGTAGGCTTCCGCCTGAGTATCATAAGACCGCCAGGCATCACCGATTTTTAGTTCTTTTCCGGTTTGGGAAAAGTAATCATGAGCCATTTCATCAAATGAAGACATGAAATCGGTATCCATGCCCACCAAATTTGCCTGACCGACATAAGGGGAGCCAGCATAAGCTAATTCTTGTAAGAATTTAGACACTTATTCAATACCCCACTTTTTGCCTAATTCCTGCATTTGCTGCAATAATTTCTGCTTTTGCGGACTTTCCGACATTGCTTTGACTTGGGACAGTTTGGTATCGTAAGCCTGGCGTTCTTCAGAAGATAGTTTATTCGTTTCCCCTCCTTTTTTCCCTCCCCCAATAATATCCGGCCTTTGAACCTTGTTTTCCTTAACCAAATGGGGAAAAGCAGTAGAAAATTTATCATCAACATATTTCGTCACAGTATTTATATCGTTTTGAATACGTTGATGTTCCATATTAATCCCTTTGGCCCTATTTTCTAACTCCATTTGCATAACAGCGCCAACATTCTTAAACTGGCTTTTGTTTAGCGTTGTATTGAGCAAATCCCAAACCTCTTTTCGGGCAGTATCGGACACCACGCCGCCCGCTCCGGTAGCACTAGTCATTACTTTGGCCCATTCATTGGCAGTCGGTCCCACTATCGCCTGAAATGCCTTAACATCTTGGTTCATTGGGACTTCTTGTCCCATGATTTTTCCTTGAAACCATTGCAGCCAGGCATTGGCAGCAGGGGAACCAAACCTATCTACACCTTCAGATAGTTTGTTTCCTAAATCAATATTCAGACGGGCATTATTGGTAAAGGCTTCGATTAATGCCTGTTGACCAGCGAGCCTTGTTTTTGCTGTATTCAATGCTTTGTAATTACTCTGAATACTTGCAATGTCTTGTGTGTCAAAACCGGCATTATAAGCCATGTCAGCAACTTTGCCTTTTTCTAGTCCCCGGAATGATGTCATAGATTTAGCGCCTAATATCCACGCTTTAGCATTCATCAATGTAGCACCTTCCGGCGTGGAAATACCTAATGCTGCCGCATCCTTGGGAACTGCTCCAGGAAATGGAGGCGAGTTTTTATCTCCGTAAGCCCACCTTGCAGAATTGTCGGGGTCTATATATAAGATTTTATCTTCCTTATGTTTCGGCCCCCCCAGGCCCGGAATCAGACTAAAGCTCTTATCGGGGGGAGCTAAGGGGTCAAACACCCCACCCACTTCCGTTTCACCGACTTGCCCGGTCTTAAACTGCGGCAATCCATGCCCCTTCATTCGCATCACAGCCGCACTTGCCCGATCTGTAAACCCTTCATCATATTCTGAAGGTAGAACCAATTCTAAAAGTGGAACTGATTGCACTAATCCTGCCCGGAGTTTAGGATAAAGCATTGCAGCCTGGGGATTGCCTTTAAGTGCTTGAAGTTGCTGGACACCAAATTCATAGAGTTTAGGATTATCCAAGGCACTTTTTCGCAAGGCTTCTTGGCGAGCACCTAACATATTAACCACCGCCAGGGCCTTGTTTGGATCGGCCTTAGCTACTTCCGCCATGCCCGGCTGCGTAGGGCCTTTAGTGAAATCCAATCCCTGCAAAGCCTGCCCTAATGCCGCTTCTTGCGCCCGCTGCCGTCTCAGTTCGGTAATCCGTTCCCGGCGCAGTTCACCCTCAGCCTCGCGGTCCTGAAGAGTAGCCATGAGCATTAGCATATTTAAAGGGTTCGTCTGCTGCTGCGGCGGAATTAAAGGAGGTACTGGCATCTTTAATATCCTCCTGAACTATACATCCAATCGTAAAAGTCATTTGAACCTATAGGATAACCGGAAGACCCTATAGGATTTTGGCCACGGTTCATATACTGATAAAGGAACGGCATCATTAGCAGATTATTAGAAATTCCGCCTAATGCCCCGCCCATAGCGTTAGCCTGGTTAATGTACCCGCTGGCCCTGGCTTGGCCTGCCTGGGATATATTATTGCCGATCATAGCGGCGTAATTAGCCCCAGTGTTGGCGCTGCTTTGGGCGGAAGTCTGGCCTAAACCCGCCAAAGACATATAAGGGTTCAATTTCTGATAAAACCGATTGAGATAATTCTGGTAATCCCCGGTAGCAAAGTCTTGGGCATATTTTGTTAAGGCTTTAAGCGTCGGGCCGCTTTCTAACATCCCTCGCATAGCGGCATCTGATTCCAGGGCGTTCATACCCTCCCGCAAACGGAAGGTATAATCGGGTGATTTTTTATAGGCCCACGGTCCCATAGGGCCTTCCCGAAGCCGATTTTGCAAGGCTTGCAAAGCCCAGGCACCTTTAGCCCGCCAGGGCTGCAAAAGTTTATTCGCACGGTTGAACATCCGCACTTGCATTCGAGTGGCATAATTCGCAGCGCGGGCTTGGGCGCGGGCAGCATTACCAGCGGCATCACTGCCCATGCACCCGCCAGCCAAAGAAGCGCCACCGCCCAATACCCCTCCCATAACCGGAGCAATCCAAGACATTAGCCCAACCTCCCCAGAAAAGTCCGTTGAAACGGTTCAAGGCCGTCTCCCCGGTACATTCTGGCGATAGCCTTGTCCCGTTTGTCAGGAAAGGCGCTCATTAAGATAAACTCAACTCCCTGCTCTTGGCCCCAGGCCCGTAATTGCTGGCGCAACATCTTTCCCGCTTCAGTTTTGCGATATTCCGGCAAAACCCACCACCAGTGTTCAGTTAGGACGTATTGCGAATTGTCCAGAAACCAGGTTATTACGCTCCCGGCCACGGACCCGCAAAACTCGCCGTCTTTTTCAGCCACAAAACAGCAACGTAACCGGCCTTCCATAAGGGTATAGAGATGTTCACAAAAACGACCCGGATGAAAGTTTAGCCCCTTGCCTTCCAACTCCGCATATTCGTAAAATTGCCGCCCGGAGTCCATGAGGTCCGGTATATCCCCGATTTCTGCGGGACGGATAAGAATGTCACTGGTCAACATCTACCATCCTATGTTGCTTATTAAAGCTGCATAATCAATATAGACATTATGGGCATTATTTCCATTTGAATAATGATAAAGTCTTATTTTCGCATTTC
>Ga0233424_10002360_pt1 | contig 13627 bp, 8 predicted proteins | sample Watercolumn_Towu_FD_181011 | JGI IMG/M metagenome (GOLD analysis project Ga0233424, IMG submission 181011) | Freshwater microbial communities from Lake Towuti, South Sulawesi, Indonesia - Watercolumn_Towuti2014_125_MG | ecosystem: Environmental > Aquatic > Freshwater > Lake | place: Indonesia...
ACGGTTCGATGCATGCGCGCTTCGCCCCGTACACGGAGAATTACAAACTTGGCATCAACCTGGCCCTGGGCGACATCGAATCCGACGGTTCGGTCGAGCTCGTGACCGGGACGGAAAACGGCGGCGGGCCGCAAATCCGCATTTTCAACAAAGACGGGAATCTGATCCATCCGGGATTCTTCGCCTACGACACCGCATTCCGCGGCGGCGTGAACGTCGCGATCGGGGATCTGAACGGCGACGGCATCAAAGAGATCATCGCGGGTGCGGGGGTCGGCGGCGGACCGCATGTGCGCGTCTTCAACAAAGACGGGAACGTGATCAATCCGGGATTCTTCGCCTATGATCCGCTGTTTCGCGGCGGCGTGAACGTGGCCGTGGGCGACGTTGACGGCGACGGCATCGACGACATCGTGACCGGGCCGGGTAAAGGCGGCGGGGCCCACGTGCGCGTCTACGACCGCGACGGACACATGAAGTCGCAATTCTTCGCGTTCGATTCCACGGAAACCGGCGGCGTCGAGGTGACGGCCGCGGATCTGGACGGCGACGGTCTGGCCGAGGTGATCGGCTTGTCGACGGACGTATTTACGCTATCCTTTAAATAAGTATGGGCCTCATCGAAGAGATCAAAACGGGCATCGCGTGCAGTCCGGGATCCACACCCGACTCCGTGATCGGGCGCACGGCATGTGTCGCGTCACACCCGGGAAAAATGGCGATTTTCCCACTCGTGGCCTGGTTTGAAAAACGCTACCGCGGCAAATACAAATTCGCGCATGCCGTCTTTGCGATGGACCTGCTGCTCATTGGCATTGCGATCGGTCTCGCCGTTGCCGCGGCCGTGCTTTGGCTTTGGAAACCCGCGCCGCTCAGCGACAAGATTTATGTTGAAGCAAGCGTCGCACCTCGTGAGGTCGTCTCAGGAGCCTCTTCGACGGTCGTCGTCCGATACACCAACGGCACCGGCCTTCCGCTCTCGAACGTCTCGATGGCACTCGGGTTCCCCGACCATTTTCTTCTGCAAGAACTCGCGGGCGAAGACGGCCAGCTGGCGCACCCGGACGATCGCGTCATTGATATCGGCACGCTCGAACCCGGGCAGTCTGGCACGCTCAAAATCCGCGGTGTGATGTTCGGCGACGTCGGCGGCACACAGACGTTCAGCGGGATCATGACCTTCACCTATCAAGACGATAAGCAGCATTCCATCACGGACAAAAAGATCTCCTTCCACACGTTCAGTCCTGTACGTTCGACGCTGGCACTTGAGCTGACGCTCCCCGACAAGCTGATCGCCGGCCAAACCATCAAAGGATCGATCGCGTACCGCAACACCGGCGAGATTGATTTTCCGCAGATCAGCATCGAACCGGAATGGCCCGACGGCTTCACGCTTCTTTCAAGCGACGTCGCGCTGAAGAAGGGCGCCTGGACGCTTCCCGCGATTGTTGCGGGAGAGGAAGGCGTTCTTGCATTCGAAGGCCGCTTGAGCGATGCGGACGGCGACGTTCCGTTCATCTTCCATCCGTCCTTCACCTTCGGCGAAGACCTATATCGCCAGGAAACGCTGACGCACACCGCGCAAATCGCGCCGCTGCCCGTGCTGGTGAGCCACAGCGTGAGCGCGGACACCTTGCGCCCGGGCGGCACGGCGACGTTCACGGTTGAATACAAGAATATCGGCGAGTTGACGGTCAGGGACGCGAGCGTGGGCGTCTATTCCGACAGTCCGTTCTTTCAGAAGCGCGAATACGCGGTTGACGCAACCGCGCATCCAGAACTCAAAGAGATCGAACCGGGCGAGTCCGGCACGGTCACGATTAACATCCCTCTGCGTTCCGCGATCCAGCAAAGCGAAACGAGCGTGTATGAAAATATCCAGGTCGTCACGCACGGATTCGCGACGTTCATCATGCCGGAAAACGATTCGGCCGTAACGAGCCGAGGAAAAGACATTGCGACCACGCTCGTGACGCCGCTCGTGCTCGATTCCTTCGGCCGCTACGCAGCCCCCACCGGCGACCAGCTCGGCCGCGGTCCTCTGCCGCCGCTCGTGGGCGAAGAAACGAAGTACTGGGTGTTTTGGAACGTCCGGGGCACCACCAATCCGATCACGAACGTACACATCGAAGGAACGCTTGGCTCGGGCGTTCACTTCACTGGCAAGCAAACCGTCTCTCAAAACGGCGGCGTGAGCTTTGATGCGGCAACGAACACGATCTCCTGGTTCGCCGCGCGCATCGACCCGACGCTTTCGCCTTCCGCACAGATCATCGGCGTTGCCTTCGAACTCGGCATCACGCCTTCGGCATCTCAAGTCGGCACAACCCCACCGCTCTTGAACAATGTTCGCATCACGGGCACGGACGCCACGACCGGCGCATTCGTTTCCGCATCCGGATCAGCGGTTTCCACAAACCTCCCCCTGGACGCCATGGCCGCTGGCCTGGGTGTCGTCGAAGAATAAAACAGCCTTTGTCATTCCTTGACAAAACGGCTGTTTTTTGTTATTCTTTCGGGTCCTATGAAGATCGCGATGATCGGCCAAAAAGGCATTCCGGCGCGCTCGGGCGGCATTGAACGCCATGTGGAGGAGCTGTCGGCGGAACTCGCAAAGCGCGGGCATGAGGTGCTCGTGTTTTGCCGTTCTTTGTATGCGGACGCGACGAAATCGCATCGCGGCGTCGCTTGTATCACGACCCCGTCAATCCGCACCAAGCACCTGGATGCGATCACGCACACTTTTTTCTCGATCATCCGCGCGGCGCGCGAACAGGTCGACGTGTTCCACATCCACGGCGTCGGCCCGGCCCTGCTCGCCTGGCTTCCGAAACTGTTGCGTCCGAACGCAAAAGTGATTGTGACGTTTCACTGCATCGACCGGCATCATCAGAAATGGAACGCCTTCGCGCGGTTCATGCTGTTCGTCGGCGAATGGATGTCCTGTCATGTTCCGGACGCGACGATTACCGTTTCCAAAACCCTGCAGGCGTATTGCCGGCTGAGCTACGGCCGCGACACGATCTACATCCCCAACGGCGCGCACGTCGCCATGGAGCCAGCCGACGCGTTTTTGCTCAAGCCGTTTACGCTTGAACCGAACCAGTACCTCATGATGTGCGCCCGGCTCGTTCGCCACAAAGGCGCACATCTGTTCATCGAGGCGTGGAAGCATCTGCGGGCGAACGATCCGGAGCTGACCGCCGGCAAAAAACTCGCGATCGTCGGTGACGGTGCGTTCACGGACGCGTATGTTGCGGAAGTGAAAACGTTGGCCGCGAGCGATGAATCGATCGTACTGACCGGCGTGCAGACCGGCGATAACCTGCATGCGCTGTTTGCCCACGCGCAGGGCGTCGTGCACCCGTCGGAATCCGAAGGGCTGCCGATTGCGATTCTGGAAGCGATGGGTTACGGCAAATGCGTGCTCTCTTCCGACATTCCGGAAAACCTGGAACTGACCGCGCAGCACGGCCTCACGTTCAAAACCGGTGACGCCCACGATCTGTCGGAAAAAATGCGCTGGCTCCTGGAGCATCCGGATTTGGCGCTGGCCGTCGGCCGAGAGGCGCGCGAACACATCGCGAAAATGTACGACTGGAACGACATCGGCGAAACGACAGAGTTGCTGTACGAGTCGCTTAACCTTCAGCCGAATGAGCAGTTAGCCAAAAAAATGGTCTAAGACTACGTCTTGGACGCAAAACCCGGCTCACATGGCCGGGTTTTGCATTGCCTCGTCGTACGTTTTCATCAACCGATCCCAGTGATGTTTGATGTGGAAGGTCGTCTCGACCGAAAGCCGCGCCGCGTGCGCCATGCGCTTGCGTCCGTCTTCGTCATAGGCCAACCGCAGCACGGCTTCAATCCATGCGCGGATATCCGTCGGCGGCACCAAAAACCCGGTAATACAATCTTCAACCACCTCCGGAATGCCGCCCGCATTGCTCGCGACGATCGGCTTGCCGTATGCCATGGCCTCCAAACACGTAAGAGGGAAATTTTCATTGACGGTCGAGGGAACCAGCACGGCAAGCGCCCCGCGATACATCCGCGCCAGATCTTCGCCGGCTTTGAACCCGACGAAAGCGATGTTGTCGTGCCCGTGCGCCAGGCGATGCAAGCGTTCTTCTTCAGGGCCCGTGCCAACGACCTTGAACTGCAGTTCGGGCAGGGATTGCGCCAGCCTGACGACCATGTCAACCCCTTTCTCTTCCGAGAGTCTTCCGACGAACAGGAAATATCCCTCGTGTTCGAACTCCGGCTTCGCGACTTCCGGATCCATGCCGTACGCGTTCACGCGAATGCGGTCTTCCGGAAACCCGCCGGCGATCAAACGCCGCCGCATGTACTCCGACGGGCAGATGAACAACCGGACGTTTTTTTCGTAGATGCGCAGGAGCCGATGAAACCTGTGGGTCGCAACCTGGACAAAACTCGCGGCGTAAGAATTTTTGTGAAATCGCGAGAGCGTCCCGCGCAGGATTCCCGCGCGGCTGTAATCCGGCCCGCAATCCGGAGCCCAGATGTTGTACTGCGGAGAAACCAGATGGTGGTCGTGAACGGTCATGACGGTCGGGATGCGTTTCTCCGCAAGCGCGTGCAGGATCGAAGGCGAAAGCTGGGTGTAGATGTTGTGAATGTGACAGATGTCCGGCTGCTGTTCGGCGATCAGCGTTGCCATGTTTCGACGCGCTTCGATCGAATACACCATGCGCGACAGCGTGCGCAACGCGGACGGACCGAATCGCACGCGCTCGGTTTGGACAAAGCGCGGGAAATACTGCGCGTACGGCGTCGGCAAATTCTGCGGGTGCTGCATGGCAAACGGGATAACCGTGTGGCCGCGCGACGCCAAATACGCGGACAACTCGATCATGTACTTGTCCGCCCCGCCCTTCACGAAGAAAAATTTATTGGCTTGCACGATCCGCATGCGTGTGTTTTTTCGTTTCCCCGATCGCCACGACAAAACCGCCGTACAGCCACAGATAAAACGCGAGCGTTCGGATCTCAAGCAACGTCGAGGTGAACGCGTTGAACGCGACGCCGATCATGGCAGCGGCGTAGCCGATCGCGATCGCGCGCGTCATCGGATCGTTGCTGCTTCGATACAAACGAACCGCGTAGACGAACAGCGCGAGGTATCCCCAGAGGTAAAAAACCATGCCGAGCGTCCCGGATTCTCCCCAGAGCGAAAACCAGTTGTTGTCGATGTAGCCGTCCGTGCCGAAGACGCCGAACGGAAGCCCAAGCTGTTCATAGACGCGTGTGTTGTGAAGCGCTGCGGCCGCTCCCCCGCCGAACTGACCAGGACCGAACCCGAAGATCGGAGATGCCGCAACAACAGCGAGCGGCGTTTGCACGAACCAGTACACGCGGCCGTATCCGTAATATTCGCCGCGCCAGCGCGCCGCGCTGAACGTCTCGTAAAAACGCTCGACGAGGGTTTGTCCCGGCGCTTCTGTGATGAACCGCACGTTCAAGCCGGAGATCGCCAGATAACTTCCAACGATGATCACAAACGACAGGAACGCAGCCATGACGCGTCGGTCGCGTTTCATCACCATGCCAATGAAGAGGAAGCCGAAGATGAACGCGAACCAGGATGCGCGCGAATACGTCAGCACGAGCGCGGGAAGACCGAGAACGAACATCGGCCAGAGTTCCAAGCGCGTTTTGCGCAGACTCGGCTCATAGAGATACCCGACGGCGATCAGCAGGAAAAAATAGAGGAAATTCCCGAGCCTGTCATACCGGCCGAGGGTTGCGAAGATACGCGTGCCGGCATCCCAGAATTGCACGACGCCGGAAGTGAGCGTGATGTCGCCGAACGTGCGCGATTCGTACGGCAGAAGGAACTCATCGAGCGGCGCGCCGATGAGCGACTGCATGATGCCGATCGCGGACTCCGCACAGACGATCCCAAACAGCACGCTCGTTACGAATTGGACGTATCCGCGTGACGGCCGCAGGTTTGCGACAATGAAAAAGACGAGGACGAAACGCAATATCTGGCGAAGGCCGAGAATGGCAACCGTTGGCTCGACTGCGTTGATAAGCGCGGAGGAAACCAAGACGACGACGAACAAGACGAACGGCAGATCGATGACCGTTTGCTGGATCCGAACCTGGCGCGTGACAACCCGCCAGACGACGACCAGACACAGCAGGTAAATGAGGCTCTCGGAAAAGTAACGCGCGAACACGTATATCTCATCCGGCGTAAACTTGAGAATGAACGACTCGAATGGAAGATAGGCGGCGAGAATGAAGACGGTCCAGAGCGGCCGGAAGTATGTGATCAACAGAAACGCCACCGTAAGCAGGAGCGACAAGACAACGTATGGGGACAAAACGGACTGAGCGACAATGAAAATACCTAGAAGCGCGAATAATCCCAAAATGTACGCGGTCGTGTGTTCTTCCGCCTGCCGGTACACCGCGCGCAGGTTGATCATATGCGCCGTATTTTATCATAAAAAAGACGGGCAGCCCTAGGGCGTGCCCGTATCGCTCGTGTCCGACCCGGTGTCGCACACGTTGTCCTCGTCCACACGGCCGTCGCAGTCGTTGTCGATGCCGTCGCACTCCTCCGTCGCGGACGGGTTGATGTCTTCGCGCCCGTCGTTGCAGTCGCCGGTCGCCGTCGAGAACTTGATGACCGCGTCGGAGGGGTCCTCGCACTGCGCCGTCGCGTACGTGGCGGACTGACCGAACCCGTCCTGGTCCAGGTCGTAGTACCAGACCGTGCCGGGGTTGAGAGCGGCGTCCGCATCATCGCAGTCGCCCTCGCACTCCGCGTACAGGTCGCCGTCGCCGTCGATCTCGTCGCTCGGCACGACACCGTCGCAGTCGTTGTCGATGCCGTCGCAGACCTCAGCCGCGCCCGGGTAGGCCGTGGGGTCGGCGTCGTCGCAGTCGCCCTCGCACTCCGCGTACAGGTCGCCGTCCGCGTCCTGCTCGTCGGCGGGCAGAACGGAATCGCAGTCGTTGTCGATCCCGTCGCACACCTCGGGGTTGCCCGGGAACCGCGACGCACTGGCGTCGTCGCAGTCCGTGTTGTCCTCCACGTAGCCCGAGGGCTGCTCGCAGGAGTCGATGTGCGCCCCGTCCTCTCCGTACCCGTCGCCGTCGCCGTCCGGGTACCAGGCGATCACGTCCACTGCGTCGTCGCCGTCGACCGTGCCCTCGCAGTCGTTGTCCAGGCCGTCGCCGCACACCTCGGTCCCGCCCGGGAAGGCCTGATCCGAGGCGTCGTCGCAGTCGCCGCCGACCGCCACGTAGCCGTCGGGTGCCTCGCACGCGACGTAGGCCGAGGCATCGAGGCCGAAGCCGTCGCCATCGCCGTCGTAGTACCAGGTCGAGGCGTCCAGGGCGTCGGACTCGTCCGTCACCCCGTCGCAGTCGTCGTCCGACCCGTTGCAGTACTCGGGAGCCCCGGGGTAGATCGACGCGCTACCGTCGTTGCAGTCCGTGGCGTCTGCCACGTAGCCGCTGGGCTGTTCGCACGCGAGCGTGCCGGAGGAAGCGTCGCCGAAGCCGTCGCTGTCGCCGTCCGCGAACCAGGCGTCCGCGGTGCCGAGATCCAGGCTGTCGTCCTCGTCGTCGACGAGGCCGTCGCAGTCGTTGTCGATCCCGTCGCACACCTCGGTCGCGGCCGGGTTCACCGCGCTGTCGTCGTCGGCGCAGTCGTCCGCGTTGTCGACGAGCTCGGCGTGATCGCCGTTGCAGATCACGTCGACCGCGTCACCGGCGCCGTATCCGTCGCCGTCGGCGTCCACGAACCACTCGCTTGAGGAGTTCTCGTCGATGTCGCCGTCGCAGTCCTGGTCCACGCCGTCGCAGGCCTCGGGTGCACCCGGGTAGATCTGGTCGTCCCCGTCGTCGCAGTCGTCCGAGTTGTCGACGTAGCCCGGGGGCTGGTCGCAGCTCTCGAAGCTGACGACCCCGCCGTATCCGTCGCCGTCCCCGTCCTGGTACCAGGTCTGCTCCTCGCAGCCCGTGTCGTCGGGCGTGTCGGTGTCGGCGTCCGAGTCCGCATCGGTGTCGGCGTCGGCGTCCCCCTCCGGGGGCGTGGCCGTGTCGCAGCCTTCGTCGATCAGGCCGTCGCAGTCGTCGTCGATCCCGTTGCACTTCTCGATGGCGCCCGGGTTGACGCCGGGGTTGTGGAGGTCGCAGTCCCCCTCCTTCTTGCTGTACCCGTCCCAGTCGCTGCAGCTCAAGAGCAGGGCGACCAGGCCGAAGGTGATGTTGCGCATCCGGAACTCCTGTCTTCTTCGGGGTGAAGCCGTGTCAGGTCGCACACAGCGGGAAAGAACTGGTGAGAATCGTGACCTGATCATGCCTCCCTGCAAATCAAGCCGCGAAAACAGCCCGGATTCTTATCATACACGCAGGATTCCGTCAAGTATCAGGCCATGAAAAAAGCACTCGTTTCTCAGGGAGAAAGAGTGCTCGTCGTTGCGTTCCAGTTCAGGTCGAAGACCGATCCGAGCGGCACGCCGCACTGATAGGTCGAGTTGATGTTGCGACACAGCGCGTCGCTGTACGTCGAGCAGAACGAGTTCAGATCCGTCGAAACCCAGTCGCAGTCGTCGGTCGTGTCGACCGCCGTCGTGCCGTCCACGGCGCTGAACGCCGAGACGAACTGCGCCGTGCTGCTCCCGGTCGACTGACCAAGGTAGGTCTTGCACGCGCTGTCGGGCGTGCCGTCGCCGTCCTCGTCCTGGAGCGACACGGTGTACGCCGTGTTCAGAGCGTAGTATCCACCGAACACGGTTCCCTGCGCGATCAGGTCGTCCTGGCTCCACGGCTCGGCGAAGGCTTCCTCCGCGAACACGCAGAACGCGTCGTCGTTGCCATCTCCGTCCGTGTCCGACAGGAACATGGCGTCCACGCCGTTGTAGATCCCGTCGCCGTCCGCGTCGCCGCAGTCCCAGTCGGCCGCGTCGGCGTTGCCGTCGCAGTCGTTGTCCAGACCGTCGGTGCAGTTGCCGTCCTCGCCGAGATCGAGCTCGCGGCCCCGCCCGGGGTACGCGAGCGCCGAGCTGTCGTCGCAGTCGCCGTCGCAGGTCGAATACCCGTCGCCGTCGGCGTCGACGAGGCTGAGGCTCGCATCGGCGTCGTCGCAGTCGCCGTCGCAGGTCGAGGCGCCGTCGGCGTCCGCATCGTCCTGGTTGAGCGACGAATCCGTGTCATCGCAGTCGGTGGCGTCCGTCACGTAACCGACGGGCGCCGCGCAGGCGTCCACCGGCGCGGAGCCGTCTCCGGCCCCGTCCCCGTCGGAATCGGGGTAGTAGGTGTTGGTCGGCAGGCCGTTGTCGGCGACGCCGTCGCAGTCCTCGTCCCGTCCGTCGCAGGTTTCGCTCGCAGCCGGATTGACCGTGGCGTCCGCGTCATCGCAGTCGCCCTCGCACTCAGCGAAGCCGTCTCCGTCGGTGTCCTCCTCGTCGGCGGGCACGACGTCGTCACAGTCGTTGTCGATCCGGTCGCACACCTCCGGATTGCCCGGGAAGCGCGACGCGTCGCTGTCATCGCAGTCGCCCGCACACTCCATGACCCCGTCGCCGTCCGCGTCCTGCTCGTCGGCGGGCAGAGCGGAATCGCAGTCGTTGTCCAGACCGTCGCACACTTCGGGGTTGCCCGGGAACCGAGCCGCATCGCTGTCATCGCAGTCGTCCGGATTCGTCACGCGACCCGGATACGACGTCGCGCAGTCGACGACCATGTCGCCGGCATCGCCGAAGCCGTCCCCGTCCGCGTCGAGGTACCAGGACGTGCCCGTACCCTCGTCGGCGTTGCCGTTGCAGTTCTCGTCCACGCCGTCGTTGCAGATCTCGACGGCGTCGGGGTGGATGCCTGCGTTGCCGTCGTTGCAGTCGCCCTCGCACTCCGCGAAGCCGTCTCCATCCGAATCCTGCTCGTCGGCGGGCACGACATCGTCGCAGTCGTTGTCCAGGCCGTCGCACACCTCGGGGTTGCCCGGGAACCGCGCGGGGTCCTCGTCGTCGCAGTCGCCGGACTGCGCCACGTAGGACGAGTCCGGGGCCTCGCACGCGATGACGGACATGTCCGGGTCGCCCCAGCCGTCCCCGTCCGCGTCGAGGTACCAGTCGGACTGGATCAGGTCGTTACCCGAGTCGCAGTCGTTGTCGATGTCGTCGCAGACCTCGATCGCGTCGGGGTTCACCGACGGGTCGGTGTCATCGCAGTCGCCTGGCGTCTCCGAATGGCCGTGCTCCACGGCGCACGCCTGGATCGCATCGCCGCTGCCCCAGCCGTCGCTGTCCGCGTCGACGTAGACCGTGAGGGTCACGCCATCGTCGATCTGCCCGTCGCAGTCGTTGTCGATCCCGTCGCAGATCTCGTCCGCGCCGGGGTAGACCGCGCTGTTGCGATCATCGCAGTCGTCACCGCCGTCTTCCGCGGCAACAAACCCGTCGCCGTCTTTGTCGTCTCCGAGCTTGATCGTGCCTCCGATGTTCGGACCGCACGCCGTCAGCAGCAGCAGAATGACCGTCCGCATCACTCCTCCAAGGGTAACCGGGGTTGTCCGAAAAGATCGAAAGAACCGAGGGGTAACAATAGATGCAATATGCGCCCTTGTCAACTGTACACCAAACAAAATACCGGGTCACAAACGTGCCCGGCCGCGCCGCAGGCGATGCGGCAGCAAGAGGAAACAGATTGGAACCGCGAGAGAGAGCGGGTGTGAACCCGTGCCGACGGACGAACAGCTTCCCCCACCGCCCGAGATCCAGGCGTATCCGCAGGGTTGCGGTTCGGGTCCGGCTTCGCAGCCGTCGACGTTGTCGATCCAGCCGTCGCAGTCATTGTCGATACCGTCGCAGGTCTCCGGCAGATCCGGGCTGCGGTTCGCGTCGTTGTCGTCACAGTCCGGCAGCAGCAGCGGGTCTTCCTCGTACCCGGGACGCCCATCGCCGTCGCAGTCGGGTTCGGGCGAGTCCGGATCCGCACCGTCCAGCAGGCCGTCGCAGTCTTTGTCGATACCGTCGCAGACCTCGTCCGCGGCGGGGTTCACCGACGCATCGTCGTCGTCACAGTCGTTCACCTGGGGATTGATGACCTTGCCCACGCCGACCTCTGCCGGCATGAAGCAGTCGTACCGGTCCCCGATCCGGAAGGCGCGGTTCTGGATCGCCACGCAATCCACGAATCCGTCTCCGTCCCTGTCGAAGGCGTCCTCTCCGCAGCCGCACAAGACGGCCATGAGCAGCGGCAAGCGCATGCCCCCTCCCAGTCCGATTGATCGGACATATGAGTCTAAATAAAAATAACCCGGTCGTCAAGACCGAGCCGTGCGCCGTTTCCGAATGAACAGCGCGAGAGCGAACGAGAATGTGCTCGCGGACGACGAGGAGCCGGAGGACGCGCACTGGCATCCGGGATCCCCCGGTATGGCAAACGCGTTGATCGGCGGTTCGCATCCGTCGATGTCTTCGTCGACGCTGCCGTCGCAGTCGTTGTCGATCTCGTCGCAGATCTCCGCAACTCCCGGGGTGCGGTTCGCGTCGTTGTCGTCGCAGTCCGCGGGAGCGCCCGGATCGGACGGATGCATCGAGAAGCCGTCCCTGTCGCAGTCCATATCGATGTTGTCTGGATCTGCGCCGTCCGCGAAGCCGTCGCAATCGTCGTCGACGTTGCCGTCGTCGCAGACGTCCTCGGCGCCCGGGTGGACGTCGGGATTTGCGTCGTCGCAGTCGTGGATCAGGGGATCGTAGTTTCCGTAGGGGTAATCGAAGACGCAGAGTCCCGCCGAGTCGCACGTACCCTGCGCCGGCATTTCGCAGTCGAACGGATTGCTGTATTGCGGCCACTTGTGGTCCACGGCTGCCTCGCAGTCGGGGAACCCGTCGCCGTCCAGATCGTATCGCTCCATGCGAGGGCCGCAGCCGCCCACGATGCCGAGCAGCAGCAAGGAAACTGCCCTCATACTTCCTCCACGCCCGATCACGGACCGGGACCCAAAAGTATCACACGCATTTTCGCGTTTGTAAAGGGTACGCCTGAAAAGCGAGAACCCCCGGAACGCTGTCGCGCGTCCGGGGGTTCGCAGGTACTGGGTCCCGCAGGTGCGGGCCGCATCGGTACCGAGCGATGCGGAAGTGAGCATCAGGGCGAGATGGTGTTGGTCGCCCCGTCGAAGCGGAAGTACGCGGCGTAGCCGACGAGATCGCCGTAGCCGTCGCCGTCGCAGTCGTCCAGCCTGGTCCCAGACGACACGTGGTAGCAGTACGCGTCGGGCGTGGATCCCGTGCAGTTCGTCTCCTCGTCGGCGGACTGCCAGGTGCAGCTGTCGGTGATGTCCATCACCGTGCCGGAGGCCGCGACGCTCGAGACGAACCGGAGCGAACCGCTGGCGCCTCCCGAGAAGGTCGCGATCCCGTCGAGGCAGGCCGAATCGTTCAGCCCGTCCCCGTCGAGGTCGTACGCGATCGGGAGCTGGTAGGTGAAGTCGAGGGTGTGGTAGTCCTCACCCGGAGCGAACGGACCCTGGACGATCACGTCCGAGCTGACCCAGGGCTCCCCCACGCTACCGAACGCTGCCGGCATGAAGACGCAGGGGCTGTCGGGGTTGCCGTCGGCGTTGGAGTCCCGGACCCAGAACCAGTCCTGGGAGTCGAGGACGCCGTCGCCGTCGCTGTCAGCCGAAGGGCTGGCGCCGGTGTCGACCGGGGGGCTTCCCGTGTCGCCGGTGCCGGTGTCGATCACGACACAAGCCTCGTCACCGCCCACGCAGTCGTCGTCCTTGCCGTTCCCGCAGACCTCGATCGCGGCCGTGTTCACCGCCGGATCGCTGTCGTCGCAGTCGGTGGGCCAGTTCTGGCCGTCGTCGTCCACGTCCCAGCAGGCGACCCCGTCGCAGTCCTCGTCGACCGCGTTGTACGGGATCTCGACGAACGCCGGGCTCCGAGCCGGATCGTTGTCGTCGCAGTCGACGCCCGCGGGCGAGCCGTCGCCGTCCGCGTCCACGGCCGGGCAGGTGCCCGACCAGGGGGGAGCGGTGTCACCGCCCGGAACCACGACCGCACCGCCGCACAGCACCTCGAGCCGGAAGTTCCAGTCGATCCAGGCCGTGCCCGGATCGTCGTGGTCGGCCGTGCAGAACTCGTTGTCCGGCAGGCTGTCGCCGTCCGCGTCGCAGATCTCCCCGATCTCGAGCCACTTCCACGTGGCCGAGTTCGTGGTGACCGGCGTCGCACCGTCGATCTCGAGGCTCGAGACGACGTTGAAGGTGTAGAGCGTCGCGCTCTGGACCGAGAAGTCGCTTGCGAAGAACCCGTCGCCCACCGGCATGTCGTCGCCAGCGTCGGTCGGGTCGAAGTCGATCGATCCCAGACCCTCGACGTCCACGAGGCGGCCGCTCACGGTCTCGAACACTCCGCCGCCCGCGAACAGCGCCTGCACGTAGAAGGTCGTGCCGATCAGGCAGACCGGATCGCTGCCGCAGGGTCCCGAGAGAGGCGGGGTACCGGTGTCTCCGGTGCCACCGCTGTCGCCCGTGTCCTGCGTGATGCCGGTGTCGGTCGTGCCCGTATCCTGCGGACAGGGCTCGTCGCCGTCGACGCAGTCGTTGTGGATCCCGTCGCCGCAGATCTCC
>Ga0233424_10002361_pt1 | contig 13625 bp, 11 predicted proteins | sample Watercolumn_Towu_FD_181011 | JGI IMG/M metagenome (GOLD analysis project Ga0233424, IMG submission 181011) | Freshwater microbial communities from Lake Towuti, South Sulawesi, Indonesia - Watercolumn_Towuti2014_125_MG | ecosystem: Environmental > Aquatic > Freshwater > Lake | place: Indonesia...
GCGCTTTTCGTCTGAAAAGTGCTGTTGCCATTCCCAAAAACTCGTGACGTCTGCTTGCATGACCGCTCTCCAAATTATCAGGTCAGAATTTGGATTTTTCAACCTGTGGTAAGTTCATAGCCATTTAGAATAAATCAACGTGCCTTTGCATGATGGTCCGTAACATCAGCTGATTACTTACAAGCTTCAGCCAAAATAGAAACAAAGAAACTCCCTGTACTATCCTCTATCGTCACCCCGGCAAGGATTGCCGGGGCTGCTTTGGCTGAAATTTGTAATCGATCAAGAAAGACCTTTGCTGCGGTCTTCCATGCGGCGCAAAAATTCAGCCATAATCAAACGATAAAGCTCTTCGCCCAGATATTTGTCTTCGATGCCGCTGTCAATATTGGGATTGTCATTGACTTCGATCACATAGCCCTTGCCGTCCTTCTGCTTGACATCAACGCCATAAAAGCCGTTGCCAATTGGCTGGGTCGCTTTCAATGCGGCGTCAATAACCGGCCTTGGCACTTCAAAAGTGGGCAAGGTTTCAAAATTACCGCTATCGGTCTTACTGGAGCCATGCCGGTATATTTGCCAGTGATTTTTCACCATATAATAGCGGCATGCGTATAAGGCCTTGTTATTAAACACGCCAATGCGCCAGTCAAAATCAGTATACAGAAACTCCTGGGCCAATAATAAAGCTGATTGCTGAAATAATTCAGCGACTTTCAAATTCAGTTCCCTCCGGTTATTAACTTTGACAATGCCGCGGGAAAATGAGCCATCGGGAATTTTAATGACGACCGGAAAACCGGCTTCGGTTTCCAGCTTATCTAAATGTACAGCATTGCCCCGATGCAGGATCCAGGTTTTCGGCGTCGGCACCTTATGCGTACGGAATAGATCAGCCAGATAAACTTTGTTGGTGCAGCGCAGCATTGACGTCGGGTCATCAACAACCACCAGCCCATCGGCTTCGGCTTTTTTTGCAAAACGGTAAGTCGGATGATCGATCGCCGTGGTTTCACGAATAAACAAGCCATCGAACTCCGGCAAGCGAACATAATGCTGTTGCGTAATCAGTTCCACTTCGATGCCCAGCTGCCGCCCGATGCTGATAAATTTTTTCAACGCCCCGCGATTACTCGGCGGTAATTTCTCTTCCGGATTGATCAACATTGCCAAATCGTAACGCGCGGCTTTTCTCGCCCGCCCTTTACGCCACACCTTTTTGCTGAATTTATCCAGCGCTTCGGCAAAAGCGGTTTGCATCGCATCATCCAAATTCCGGTGTGAAACTGGCTTCAAACCCTTAATTTGCCATTGCTGCCGGTAGCTGAGCGTCACTTCCAGCAACGGGCATGGAAAACGCTCAAACAACAAACGCGCCAATTCCTGAAAATCAGGATTCGATGTTGTGCCGAAATAACTTTGCAGAATGATATCGCTGTTCTTGTCATGGCTTTTAAAAGCGCGCGCCAAAGCGGGCGACAAGTCTTCAATTTGCAGCTGGTACAAGGCTTTTTTACCCAAGTCGTTTAATACTTTTACCGACGGAATCACGTGATGGCCGCGCGCCTCGGCCAATAATGAACAATAATAGCCATCGGACAAGTAGCGGTAACTGCTGCAAAGATTGATCACGCGCACACGTTGCTCGGATTCTTCCTGTTCCGTGGCCAGATAGGTTTCGAAAGTAATCACTTGATCGCTGGGATAATAAGGGCTCCAATCAGAAAGTTCATCAACGACAAGCAGTGTACGAGCCATAGCAAAGAGAAATCCTTAATAAGTAAGTTATAATTTTGTCGTCAGACGGATTTTTATACAAGGTGTTTCTACCGAGCTTAACCGATTATTTCTGAACGCTGCTTTAATGCTCAGCGATTTTACAGGCTTTTCATGTCTTATTCTGTTTCTCAAATGGCGCTGGATGCCACCGTTTTTCCAAAAGCTTACGCTTCCGCACGTGCGACCTGGTTAGCCAAAACCAGCCAGCAAATTTGTCATGTTCAGCATCACACCTATCCTTGCGCTGAACATTTCGGCCCTAACGGCGAAGCATTAATTACCGATGCCGCTTGGTTTGGCCCGGAAGACGCTTCTCGTGTCTTGGTATTAATCGGCGGCACTCATGGCATTGAAGGTTTTGTCGGCAGCGCGGTCGAAATAGATCATCTGACTTTAATGACAGCGGGGCTGGTCCGGTTGCCTGCTGACAGCGCAATGCTGATGATTCATGCCTTAACGCCGTGGGGCTATGCTTGGTATCGCCGCTGTGATCAAAATGGCGTCGATCTGAACCGCAATCATGTCGACTTTAGTCAAGCCCTGCCCTTGAACGCCGGCTATGAGGCGCTTCGGCCAGTGCTATTTTCTGCCGACGCCGAGGCAAGAAAACAAATGCTGGAAACATTTGCTCGCCAGCATGGCCGTACAGCGCTCGAATGCGCGCTGAGCGGCGGCCAATATCAAGATCCTTTAGGCCCATTTTATGGCGGAAATCGGCCAGCGCACGGCCGTCTGGTCTGCGAGCAGTTGATGCGTCATTACGCCCTGGCGGAGCGCAATCTGGCCGTGATCGATCTGCACAGCGGACTGGGCTCCTTTGGTTATGGCGAAGTCATTTGCGACCATGACCCGGAAAGCCCGGCCACCGCCAGGGCACGCCAATGGTATGGCGAATCGGTCGCGCTGCCGGCTTTGGGCACTTCCAGCTCGGTGCCGAAAACCGGCTTGCTGGACTATGCCTGGCACGCCATCATGAATGATCGCAGTTGCTATATCACGCTGGAATTCGGCACTTTCAGCACCAATCAGTTATTTGACGTTCTGCTGCGCGACCATCAGCTCTGGGCGCAGTCAGGTAATGAAAACGCGCGCGCGGCGCATCGAAAAGTCATGCTGCACCATTTTTGCCCCGATGATCAGGCCTGGAAGGAGATGGTCTTATTCCGCGCCCGCCAGGTGATTGCGCAGGCGCTGCAAGGTCTGTCCAGCTAATGGCCCAGCCCGACATACACATCCGTCCGGCTCATCTGGGCGATCTCGAAGACCTGGTGACTCTGGAAAACGTCAGTTTCGACACCGACCGGTTAAGCCGGCGCAGCTTTAAACATTGGATCAGCACCGATCACCGGGCTTTGTTGGTAGCGGAAATGAAGGGCAAGGTCATCGGCTATATCCTGATTATCTATCACCCGGGCACCCGGCTGGCGCGCATTTATTCGCTGGCGGTATATCCTGACTACCGGGGCACAGGCATTGCGCACCTGCTGATGGCCGCCGGCGAACAGGCCGCCAACGACGACGGGCGTTTGTATCTGCGCCTGGAGGTCAGCGTCGATAACAATCCCGCGATTAGATTATATGAGGCCCTAGGTTATCAAAAATTCGGCATTTACCGCGACTATTATGAAGATCATAAAGACGCAATACGCTATCAAAAACAAATCCGCCGTTATCAGGATACCCTGCAATACCGCTCGGTGCATTGGCTGAAACAAACCACGCCGTTTACCTGCGGGCCCACCGCGCTGATGATGGCCATGCACGGCCTAAATAAAAATTATCTACCCTCCAATGAGGAAGAAATTAACATTTGGCGTGAAGCCACCACCATCTTTATGACCTCGGGTCACGGCGGCTGTCATCCGATTGGCCTGGCGCTGGCGGCAAAGCAGCGTCATTTCAGCGTTGAAGTTTGGATCAACCAAACCGGCCCGCTGTTTATTGACAGTGTTCGTAATGATGAAAAAAAGCAGGTTATCGAATTGGTGGATAATTGCTTTAAACGACAAGCGCTCGAACAAGCCGTTCCCATCCATTACGGCAACATCACCCAAAACGAATTGATAGCGGCATTTAAATCAGGCGCCATCCCGTTAATTCTAATCAGCACTTATCTGCTGGACCGAAAAAAGGTGCCACATTGGGTTGTGATGAGCGGTTTTGACGACTATTGCCTTTATATGCACGATTCAGCGCCCGACGAACCCCGGCAAACAGAACTGGATTGCCAGTTTATTCCGATCGCCCGCGACGATTTTGAAAGGATGTCCAGCTTCGGAAAAAACCGCCTGAGAGCCGCCGTGATTATCCGTCCCGCCATCGGAACTTAGCTAGCAGAACCGTATCACTCGACACCGGCTAATGATTTGTTAAACAGCTGCCAGAATGCTTCTTGCTTCGGCACGCCTAGCACCTGTTGTGCGGTTTGTGCGCCGGAGAAACAAACGCCATAAATACCGCCACCTGGCGTTGTCCAATGACCGACAAAATAGAGGCCGTCAATCGGTGGCTTATTGGCCAGCCGATTCGCGCCGGTCTGTTCGGGCGTAGCTTCCCAGCCATAAGCCGAACCCTGGTAATTACCGGTGTAGCGCTCCATCGTGGCAGGTGAACCGGCATCAATAAACAGCAAATGATCTTTCAAGCCCGGTATTTTCTGATCGGCAAATTGAAGCATCGTTTCGCTAAATTCGGGTTTTGCCTCGGACCAGTTTGCATGCAACTGATAAGGCGCCAATGTAGTCAGCATGATCAAATGCTGTCCTTTAGGCGCCAGGGATGGGTCAACCAAAGTCGGTACGGTGATGCTTAACCAGGACAATTGGCCGGTTTGTGAATTTTGAAAATGCTGGTCATGATCAAAATGCTGAAAGAAAAATCCCTCATGATGCACGCCCATTGCCGCTAAATCGAGATCGGTGGCGATATAGACGACAAAAATCGACAACGAAGGCCGCATCCGGTTTAGCCGGGCCAAATAGCGCTTGGGAAAATAGTCTTCGCCAACCAGCTGGGTGACCGTTTGCATCGCATCGGCATTGGAAATGACGACAGGCGCCTGAATCAACTCACCGGATGCCAATTGAACAGCCTGTACCCGGTTGTCTTTGACCTGAATTTTTTTGACCGGAGTCCTGAAACGAATTTGCCCACCATTTTGGCTTAAACCTTCGACCAAACATTCCGCCAATTTTTGAAAGCCGCCCTTACAATAGTAAGCGCCATCAACCAAATAACCCATCAGCATCGTTGCCCAGTAAACAAAGGACAACTTGCTAGGCGGCAAGCCCAAATACGGCCAATTGCTGGCGAAAATACTTTGCAGTTTTTTATTGCTAAGATAATCGTTTAATACTTCTGCCAAAGTCGATTGCCGGTGCTGAAGCAATGCCGACAGCCGACTTTGCGCAAGCGCCGGATTTTGCGAGGCCATGACTTCATCCGCAACCGCCGCTTGTTCAGCCACCGCAAGACAAAGCCGCAACAATTCGCGCAAGCCTTGCTCCTGATCAGGAAACCGGCTTGCCAGCGTTGCAACAAACGCGTCGATTGAAAGCGGCAAATTGACTTGCATGCCCGGATAATCGACATGCGCAAATGGATTCACCACAATAAATTCAAGCGGGTCATAAACTTCCAGCGCTTGCAATACCTTGGCTATCATTTGCCCGCCCGAATAGCCTTGCAAGCCGCAACCACTGGTTAAATGAACGCCGGAATCGAACACATAGCGCTTACGCTTGAAACTATGCGCATATCCGCCCGGCCGGTCATGCTGTTCCAGCACGATAACCGACTGGCCGGCTTTGGCCAGTAAGGCTGCTGCGGTTAAACCACCGATCCCGCTACCCACAACGGCGACATCAAAAGCAGTAGTCGATTGACTGTTTATGGCCATAGTCTATGCGCGACGTTCGCCATTAATAGTTGCCAGCAAACGTCGGCTACCGCCCTGGTTCCGGTGCTCGCATAAATAAATGCCTTGCCAAATGCCCAAATTAAGGGCGCCTTGCGTTATTGGAATGGTCAATGCCGACCCCAACAAACAATTTTTAATATGCGCAGGCATGTCATCGTCGCCTTCATAATCGTGCCGGTAATAAGACGCGTTTTCCGGCACAAAATGATTGAAATGGCTTTCCAAATCTTGACGCACGGTCGGATCGGCATTTTCATTGATCGTCAGTGATGCGGACGTATGCTTGATAAACAAATGCAGCAAACCGCAGTTGATGGCGCGCAATTCCGGCAGATTTTTAATAATCTCATCCGTGATGAGATGAAAGCCTCTGACTCTGGCTGTTAATAAAATTTCTTTCTGGGTCCACATAAATAAAAATGCCTATTAACAACCGATGATAGGTTAACCAAACTTGAGCATCATCCAGGCGGCCAATACACACCCAGGTAGTCTCGTTGCCAAATATTGCCCGTAGCGGCTCGTTGTTCGGGCGTAGTATAACGGTAACGATAGGCAAGCGCTCTTACATAGGCTGGCGGCTTCTCAGGAAAGGGATTATGATCGAGCAACGACAAAACCTGCGGCGAACCTTGCTCTAGCTTTTGCATGAAATTGGCGAACCATGAATGAGGCGCAGGACTCTCCATCGCTGCAAACCACATTTGCCAATCCAGCCGGGGCTGGTGTGGAATGTTCCAGCTTAAAGGCTTGGCTAGTTCGACCGGCTTATACTTGAATAAATAGTTTTGCCAATGGCGGCCATCATCCGAGCCTTGAACGATAATTTCGGGGCGTGCAGTCGTCATGATCGCAAATGGGCCGTAATTATTGACCAGATAAAAATGATTGCTCCATTCCATCACCATCGTCAGCGGCTTAATCAAAGGCCGCCTGACATGGTAAATCCACAGCTGGCCTGCGCAGAACAGCATAACGACAGCCAGCCAAACCGTCGCCAGCACATTAGCCGCCCTGCCGGGTTGTTTTTGCCTGGTCTTGATGAAATCGAGCCAATGCAGGGGCACTATTTTCTCGACATCCTTTTCGTCAAATAAAAACAGGCAAAGCAGAATTGCCAGCAGATTAAAGAAATTATAATTACCGCTTAGAATGATGCTGCTTTGCAGCAGAATAAAGCTCCAGGCAGCGATTAAGCGAAAGCGCCGAGGCAAAAAAACGAAAAATGGAATGACCAGTTCAATGAGCAATACACCGGCCACGCAAAGCTTATGAAACCAAAGCGGCCAATAATAAGCATAATAAGCCAACGGCGAGGGTATCGGCTCGGTCTGGTAATGATAACTCAATGCGGTCAGATTGGCCCAGGCCGCATCACCGCTAGCCAGTTTAACAATACCCCCCATCAACATGAAGCGGGCGATTAGCCAGCGATATAAAAACACGCAAATCGGCGATCCGCCGGTTAGCACTATCGCTAAAAAACCCGTTTCCAGCAACAAGGCGTCCCACTGAAAAGCGGTGAAATCCTGACCTGCGACGGTAATCGATAAATACAGACCGTAGCACAAAACCAGCGCCAGCCGGTCAAAGCAATTGATCAACAAAAATAACGCTGCCGTGATGCCGACATAACAAGCCATCACCAAAGCTTGATCTGATGCGTCGAACCAGAATAAGGTAGGGAAATCCTTATATTTATGCTGAGGAAAATAGCGGGCGATTCGAGCTAATTCAGTTTTAATCGGCAATAAACCCTGTTCGCCAATCAAACCTTCAATCTGCACCGCCATCGATGCGAAGGCCGAAAAATAGATCAGCGCCAGTCCGCGTAAAAACAGCCAACTCAGTTGTTTCGGAGCGGCTTGCGGATAAAAATAATTAACCAGGAATTTTGACATTCCGCCTCAAGAGAGTAGAAACGGTAGAAATTCGAATGCGATCTGCCGCCAAAGATATTAAATGTAACGCAAAACCCGATCCAGCGTTTCCAGCAAATTAGCCATCGGTACTGGTTTTCGTAAAAAAGCGCGAATGCCGATTCTAAGCGCGCTTTCTTCATTGATATGATCACTATAACCGCTGGTTATCACAATAGGAAAAGCCGGTTTTTGCGCCAGAATTTTTCGTGATAATTCGGCGCCGCTAAGACCTGGCATAGTCTGATCGGTGATCATCAAATCGTATTGATTAGGATTGGCTTTAAAGGCGTTTAAGGCCTGGCCGCTATTGGTAAAGAGGCTAATCTGATAACCATGGCTTTTCAGCATTTCAGCCATCACATTGGCGACAACCGCCTCATCATCCACGACTAATATATGCCGGGCGGCGGCCAAGGCTTTATTGGCCTGCGGCAAGGAAAGCAAATCCGCTTGCGTTTCGGGATCAAGCGCAACTCTGCATAATAAGCGAACGATGGTGCCATGGCCCGGTTGAGAGTCTACCCAAATGTGGCCTCCATGCTCATGCAGGATGCCATGCACCACAGCTAAACCCATACCCGTCCCTTTTCCCACTTCTTTCGTGGTAAAAAAAGGATCGAAAATTCGCGGTCTGTTTTCGGCCGAAATGCCTGAACCGGTATCACTTACCGAAATTTCAACAAAATCGCCCTCGATCGGCTTATGGCAAGAATCGCAAACATGACCATGAAAATAATCGCACGACTGGTTGGTGCACTGCGCGCAAAAACGATCTAATGGACGCATCGCAAAATGAATAGCGCCGTTTTCGCCAATGGCGTCTCTGGCATTGATCGCCAGATTCATCAATATTTGAAAAAATTGCACCGGGTCGCCCATCACCAAAGGCGTGTCAAGCGCAAAATCGGTCGTTATATCAATCGATGTGGGGATAACCGAGCGCATAGTTTTATTGACTTCATGAATCAGAAGGCGAACATCGACCGCAACTGAACCGGTTTTCGCGCCTCGCGAAAAAGCCAGCATTTTAGCGATCAAGTCTCTGGCCCGCTCACCGGCAATCTGAACTTCATGGAGATATTCGGCTAATTTGCTGGTCTTGTCCGGCACAAAGCGATCCAGCGCTAAGCTGGTATAACCCAATATCGCTGCCAGTATGTTGTTAAAATCATGCGCAATGCCGCCAGTGAGCTGCCCTATCGCCTCCATTTTTTGCGCTTGCTGCAATTGTAACTGAAGCTGCGCGCGCTGTTGCTCCAGGCGTCTGCGTTCAGTAATGTCGTGAATGACAGCATGAACCAGTTTACGATCTCTAAAGGTTATGCTTGTCAAAGACACTTCAGCTAAAAACAAACTGCCATCATCGCGTTTGCTTTCCCATTCAAATTTAAGACTACCCTCTCGAAGCGTTTTCTCGATCAATAACAACGCTTTTTGATCTGACGCTTGGCCGTCAGGTTGCTTTTCCGGAGAAAAATCGACCGGAGAATGATTAAGAATTTGCAGCCGGTTATCAGCGCCTAGCAACACCATACCCGCATGGTTGCAGTCAATGAACACGCCATTTTCCAACAGATAGGTCGCTTGTGCAGAGTCATCGAACAACTTGCGGAAGCGCGCTTCGCTGTCGCGCAATTGCTCGGAGGTCGTTTGTTGCTCAATTAACAAAGCGGCGCGGCGGGCAAATAAGCGCATCAAGGCTCGTTCGCTGGGTTCCTCCTGACAAGGCTTGTCGTCAATGGCAAACAAAACTCCAATGACATGACTATCGGCGCTGATGATTGGCTCGCCACGGTAACTGCGTGCGCCATTCACAGAAAAAAACGGGTCATGCGGGTGAAAAAGTTGCAACAAGCCATCTGGAATTGTCAGCGACATTCTTTGCTTACAAACCTGTTCACAAGGCGTGCCGGTCAATGGATATTCGAAGGCTTGATTAAGCTTACCGTCCCACCAGCTACTTTGGATAATGAAATGATCGCCATGCAGTAAACCAATGCCAGCCCATCGGCAATTAAGCCCCAAACTGATTGCTTCGGACAGCGTATCGAAAGCCAATTGACCGCCGCTGACCAAATCAGAAAACGTGCGCATCGCTTGTAACAAGCGTTTGGATTTTTGCCAATCATGGCCAATTCGCTTGGCCATACGATTAAAAGCCAGCCCCACTTGACTAAGCTCGTCTGATCCCACAATGGCTAAACGCCGGTCAAACTGGCCACGGCTCCAAGCATGCGCGACCTCTTCCATTAAACGAAGGCGTCGGCTAATCAGGGTATGAAAATGAAACCACAACAGCAACACCAAAACAACGGTAAAACCGGCAAAATAAAACGATTGATTTAAGACTTCATTGCGCGTTTTTGCCAGCTCAGGCATCATATTTAATCTGACATACAATAAGCCTTTGCGCGATGGCCGTATATTGCCGGATTTTTGTTCCAGCAAAACCGGTTGAAAACCCATTAACACCGAGCCAGTTTCATACAACTGCTGACGCTCTCTATGAGCATCAAAACCTTTGGGTAAAGCAGCCAATTGATCTATTTTTTCAAGCTGACTGCTGGCAATAATTTTACTGTTTTCATCGATTAGCCAGCTTTCTTCGATAGCGGTCTCGGCTGTAAAATCGACAATATGATATTGAACTCGACTCAAGTCATCCCAACGCAAAGCATATTCCAAATTATTGGCATATTTAAAAAGTTCTATTTGGAAAGTCTTTTTAATGTGTTCGCGCGCAATGGGCATCTGCAAATAGATTTCCACTGCGTAATTCAACGCCAGCAACAATGCCCCGCCTGTCAGTAATGCAATCGGAACGGTATAGCGCAATGGCCAACGATAAATTAATCTCATCATATTCCTGGATATAATGTATCCAACAAAACCGGGTCTAGCAATCGATTGATTTCAGGATAGCTTTTAATCAGGTCGTTTTGTCGCATCACCCGATTCAAACGTTCTGCCTGACTCAAGATCGGCGCCGTACTACCCAGTAAATTTTCCCGATTCTGCGCCTGATCCGGCAGAATAACGCCCTTTAGCACTTTCAACACCTCGGGACTGTCCAATTTCAAGCGCGGGGCAATTCGTTGAGCGGCTTGGTCCGGATTATGGCGGATATAATCCAGCGCAGCAAACCAAGCTGCAATCAACCTTTTTAATTGCGGTAAAGCCTTACGGCCCACTTCTGAGCGGACCACTAATACATCGACAATCTCGCCGGGAAGCTGGCTGCTGTCTAGCAACACTTTTGCGCCCGCTTTCTGCAAATGGCTGATAACGGGCTCAAAGGTTACCACCGCATCGATTTTTCCGGACAAAAAATAGTCTTCATGCTTGTTTACTTCGATAGGCATGGTATGAATATCCTGCGGCTGCAATTCCGCCTTTTCCAAGATACGGTGCAGCATATAGGCGCCAAGCGCGCCATTTTCAAAACCTATCGTCTTACCTTTTATCGCTTTCAAATCGCCCAACTCAGAGCGGCCCAACAGCGCATCGCCGCCATTGGACATATCCATAATCAAAATGATTTTAATGTCGATGCCTTGTTGCAACAACAATAAAGTTTCATCAAGGGTCAATGCGCCGGCATCGATACGGCCAGCTTCTATTGCGCTCATAACCTGGCTTGCCGAGGTATATTCCAGTAAGCGGACATCCTCATTGGCGAATAAATCCAACGAACGGGCAAGATACAAAGGTTCATAGCCTATCCAGACATTTGTGCCCAATCTTAAAGGCGGCTGCGGGATATCGCAGCCGGCCAACAGAAATACAGCCAATAAACCGATAAGTCGAAGCACAGCCATCCTATTATTTATCGGGCAGCAAATGTGCCGGATCGTGCAATCTCGTGATACAAACTTGCGCCCAAATCTTCAGCTGCACCCATTGGTATTTGCAGCGATTCCGGCTGATTTTGCAGCAGCTCTAAAAATGCCTGAACCAAATCCGGCTGCCGCCAACCTTTTTTGACTTCGTCGTGGAATATATCAATGATTGTCTGTTGTGACAATGCTGGTTTATAAGGCCGCTGGAAAGCGAGCGCATCATAAATATCAACAATTTGAAACACGCGCGCTAAAAAGGGTATATTTTCGCCGCTTAAGCCTTGAGGATAGCCGCTGCCATCCCAACGCTCATGATGGCAATAAACAATTGGAACCGTCAATTGCATCGATTGCAAGCTACTGACCAGGCGCGCGCCAATCGTGGTATGTTCGTGCATGCTTTGCCATTCAACTTCTGTCAGTTTACCCGGTTTGAGCAGAATGGCGTCTGGAATGCCTAATTTTCCAATGTCATGTAAGACGCCACCGCGGCGCAACGCCAGCAGTTCATCCGATGACAAGCCAAGCCGCTGGCCGAAAACCACACTATTATGCGACAAGCGGGTACAGTGATCGCCCGTCGTGCCATCTTTCGCCTCGACCATGCGCGCCAGAGCAAACAACACGCTTTCGGCGTCATCCAATTGATCGGTGCGGCGTTTGTAATTAACCGCTGCATCCACGCGCGCAGTTAGCTCCACAGGACTGTACGGCTTACGGATAAAATCGGTGGCGCCGCTTTGTAGGCTGCTTTGCAATTCATCGGAGCGGTTAGAGCCGGTCACCATGATGACTGGCAGCATGAGTAATTTCAGTTCATAACGCAGCCGCCGACACACTTGATCGCCATCCATGCCGGGCATGCTTCTGTCGAGCAGCACAACATCAAACGACTGACGCTTTAAATAATCCATCGCCTCTTCGCCATTGCTGGCCTCACAAACAATATATTTCGGCGGCTGCAGAATCTCACGCTCAAGCGTACGATGCATCAAGTCATCATCAACGATCAAAACCCGATAGGGGTAGTCACTATTCGCTACTTTTAAGTGAATAAATTCGGTCACTGTCATCTCTTTTCAAGCTTTTACCTGTCACTAAACCTAATCCTTTCTTTAGGATCATTATCAAAATAATAGCAAAGGTTGATAGCGGTAGTAAGTGGAGTCGATATGTACTTGAATTTGGCGTCGGCCTCCGCACCTTCCGCGGTAAAGAAAATATTCAAGTCGAACTCACTAAATTCGCCTTTCATGGCGATCTCAATGTCATCCGCGCTCTAATTTATTTTGCCTTGATCAAAAACCTATCATTTTACGCTTCGACCAAATCATCCAAATCCACCCGTAAAACACGGGCAATTTTTTTAAAAACGCCCAAACTACCGGCACGGGCGCCAGTTTCCAGTTGTCCGACAGTCGCCTGGGCGATGCCGGCCTGCTCCGCCAATTGGCATTGGGTAAGCCCCCGGTGCTCACGCCAGACTTTAACTTTGTTTTCGCCCGCCAGTAAACGATTGACGACAGCGCCGGGAATCAGTTCGTCATCACCGGCAAGGGCGGCATCGTAAGCTTTGATGTCATCCAGCATTTCGGCCTTGTCCAACAGGGTTTCGTACTCCGCGACCGGAATCACCGCGTATTCACGTTGTCGGTTGTTTTCGATAAATTGTGCTTTCATTTGTAAATGTCTCCCCGGCTGCCGATAGCCACCACTTCAATAACAAACTGTTCTATAGCTGAATTCCTTGCTAAAAAATGGTGCGGGGAAAAGAATCATATCGGCATATTCTCGAAACTACCGTGATAGTCCTGCGAACTCAAAACCGTGTCATACAAGCCTACATCCTCACCTTCATGCCTATTAACCCCTATGTATTCCAAACTGGCGTCTTCATAACGTTTGAATTTATAAACTGCATCATTCATCAAGGCACTATTGAAAACACCAAGGCTTACCAATAACTCAAAGTCCTTAACTGTCAATCCGGTTACTTTTTTGAATAAGCCGGGTTCAAGCTGGGTAATAACATCCCTCAAGCATCTTTCCCGGTAGTCGGTCAGGTACATAAACACAGGAATTCGAGTGGCAAACTTGATCAGTTTCTCCTGGATTTGCTTGCGTAAGCTTTTGTATTCTTTCTCTTGCTCGGTTAATTCCTTTTTC
>Ga0233424_10002363_pt1 | contig 13619 bp, 12 predicted proteins | sample Watercolumn_Towu_FD_181011 | JGI IMG/M metagenome (GOLD analysis project Ga0233424, IMG submission 181011) | Freshwater microbial communities from Lake Towuti, South Sulawesi, Indonesia - Watercolumn_Towuti2014_125_MG | ecosystem: Environmental > Aquatic > Freshwater > Lake | place: Indonesia...
GCTTAAGAATAAAATTAAAATCTCCCGACTTAGTCGGGAGATTTTTTTGTTTTTAAATCCTATTTTTCAGCGCACTGCCAAGTGTAATCTCGTCGGCATATTGCAGATCAGAGCCCATCGGTAGCCCGCGCGCCAGGCGGGTAATTTTTATTTTGGAATTAATTGTTTCAATTTGTTTTTTGAGATACATCATCGTAGTTTCACCGTTCATATCCGGATTGAGCGCTAAAATTATTTCAGTGATATTTTTGTTTTTATTTAGGCGCTCGAGCAACTGATTGATTTTTAGTTCACTGATGTTTTCCAAATCGGCATCCAGATTACCACGAAGCACATGATAGACACCCTTGAATATTCCAGTTTTTTCGATTGAAGCGATATCGGGCACGAGTGCTATCACACAGATCTGGTTATGATCACGGCCTTTATCATTGCAAATCGGGCAGGGGTTGGTATCAGAAAAATTCCAACACACTTCACAACTTTTGGTGTTTTTAAGCAGATTATCCAACGCATTTTTTAATTCGTTGACCTCTGTTTTACCGGACTTAAGCCAATGAAAAACATACCGTTGTGCGGTATGTTGTCCGACCGACGGCAGTTTTTTTAGAGCCTCAATCAGTTGGTTGATACTAGGAGAGTACATTTAGTTTAGGCCTGGCATATTGAAATCGCCAGATTGTTGCATCTTCATCGCAATGGTGCGTTGCATTTTTTTGAGCGCATCACTATGAGCGTCTTTTATCGCTTCTTCCAATTTGGATTTATTGTCGGCATTTAGCACGCTAGGATCAATTGCCAATCCAACAATAGCGAGATTGCCATTCATAGTAAGCACTACTTTGCCGCCCATCTTATCAACAGTCACTGATTCGTCGCCAATTAAGTCTTGTAATTTTTTACCTTGTTCGCGCAAATCTTTGAATTGTTTTAATTTTGAAAACATTGACATATTTTTATAATTTATAAATTAATATTCTGGATTATTATTTGTTTGTTTCACAAAAGCCGATTTTGGTTTTAACTGTTGTGGTGCATTGGTAGAAGCGGATGGGGAATAGGTGGTATCAAGATTGCGGAAGGAAGCCAGATGCTCAATGAAGGCAGTTTTGACCAAACCTGTCGGACCATTTCTGTGTTTAGCAATATGAATCTCGGCCGTATTACGTTCATCAGGAGGGATGTCTTCTATTCGGTAATTGCGGTCGGCTGATTTGCGATAGATAAATAGTACCACATCTGCATCTTGCTCAATAGATCCAGATTCGCGCAAGTGTGATAGTTTAGGAATAGCCGGTTTGCTTTGCTCTACGGTACGTGAGAGCTGAGAGAGCGCCAATACCGGCACATTGAGTTCACGCGCCAGCGCTTTGAGACCGCGCGAGATTTCGGCAATTTCCTGGACGCGATTATCGGTTTTACCACTGGTAGAATCCATTAGCTGCAAATAGTCTACCACAATTAGTCCAAGTCCATGTTCGCTCTGCAAACGTCGCGCTTTGGTGCGCAGTTGTAAAATATTGAGAGAGCCAGAGTCATCAATATAAATCGGCGCTTCGGAGAGCACGCCAATGGCATGACCAATGCGCGGGAAATCATCATCTTCGGGGCGATCGGATAATCGGCCGGTGCGCATGCGCCAGAGATCAATACCCGCTTGCGAGCAGAGCATGCGATCGACTAATTGTTCCTTGCTCATTTCTAGTGAAAACATTCCGACAGCGATTTTTTGTTTGGTCGCAATGTGGCGGACTAGATCCAGTGCCAGTGAGGTTTTACCCACACTCGGGCGGGCCGCTAGGATGACAAGATCTGATTTTTGCAAGCCAGCCAAGAGATTATCTAGTTGAGTAAAGCCGGTGGGCAGACCGCGCAGTTGGCCTTTGTTTTTATGCAGTTCATCAATGCGATCAAAGGCCTCAGTCAAGACATTGCGGATGGGAGTAAAAGTTTGTTTAAAATGAATTTGTGATACGGCAAACAGACTCTGTTGCGCTTGGTCCAACACTTTTTCAATCTCATTTTCTTCTTCATATCCCAAGCGAGAGATTTCGTGTGAAGCCAGGAGTAGACGGCGACGCACCGCCTTGCGATGGACGATGTTGGCGTAATTGACCACATTGGCCGCGGTGGGCACAGCATTGATCAGAGTAGCCAAATAAGTGCGCCCGCCACACATTTCCAAAATCCCTTTTTCTTCTAGGCGCGTAGAGAGTGTGAGTAGATCAGCTGGTTCATTTTTGGAATATAGATCAGAAATCGTCTCAAAAATTTTGGCATTGGTATCTTTATAAAAATCTTCGGGGCGAATAATATCGGCCACTCTGAGCATAGCGTCTTTATCAAGCAGTAGCGACCCCAAAAGCGACATTTCAGCTTCCAGGCTTTGGGGAGGAATTTTATCCAATTCATTGGCGGTGGTCATAGTTTGTATATGGTAACTCAAAGCCTAGTTTTGAGCAAGCAAAATTTTGGATAGGCTGTGATTAAAATGTGTATATTTTGCGCTTTGCTCGGGTTTTGTTATAATATAAGCCACTATGAGTAAACTAGCTGTTTTTAAAGAAATTACCGTCTCTCTGGCCGTGGCCTTTTTGACCTTAATCAATATGATGTTTTGGGGTAGAGCTGGGATGGGTTGGCTGATTTTGTTATTTTTCTTGTGGTATTTTGGCAATGGTGCGCATAAATTTTTAAGAAAATATTTTTCCTTGTCAGGCGCCTGGCGGATTTTTATTTTATCCATGTTTTTGGTGCTGATGGTACTAGGTAGTATCTCAGGAGTCTTGGCGTTAATCTACAAAATGTCACCCTTGTCTTTAAGCATTGGATTTTTGATCACCGGTTTAATTTTTAGTTATTTAAAATTAATTTCTGCCGACACCGAGGAAAAAATTGACGAAATCAATGATGAGCACAAACAGGTATTGGAGCAAGTGCCTGGCGCGAAAAATGGCATACTTCTATATTTTATTTTAATTGTTAGCGGGTTTTATTTTTTAAAATTAAATCAGAGCGGCGATGCTCTAATATCTCCTTGGCAGGTGATTAGTACCCACTATATTTGGATTTTTTTCGCGGCTACTATGGTGCTGGGTTTTTTGATTTTTGCGCGGGTAAAAGCCAATACATTATTATTTTTGTTAATTTTGCATTCTTTTTTGCTCCACGCTTATTTACCGCTGAGCCAATCAATGTTTTTTGGTGCCGACGGTTGGCGACATTTGGCGCTAGAAAACAGCTGGTGGGATAAGGGGGTAATTGTGGCGCCAAATTTGAGTGGTGCATCGCTTAATAGCTGGCAAAAATTGGATTTTGGCACGTTCGCCTATGCCCAATTTAATGCCTTGTCTTTAATCTTTCAAAAATTATGTTTGGTGCGGCCAATTACTTGGTTTAGAGATTTTTTGCCGTTTTTGTGGCCGGCTATTTTTGCGATTTTAGTTTTTGAAATTGCCAGATCAATTGGCGGTGACAAACGTCAGGCTCTGTGGGTGGTCTATCTCACTGCCTGGCCTTATGCTTTGCAGGTGAGCGGCAGTTTTAATCTGCCAGTCAATGTTGGTTTCTTGTTTTGGCTATTGGCAATATTATTGTTTATAAAAAATAGTGAAAAATTTTCCGAAACGGCTTTGGAATTTTTAATTTTTATTGGTGTCTTATTTATTTTTGGTCATAGTTTGTTTTTATTACTGTTTTGGTTGGCGTGGGCGTTATTATTCATTATCAAAAAATATCACTCTGCTGTGGTAGTGGGCGTGATCACCTTATTGACCGCGTTATTTTTGCCAGTCATTGAATTGATTTCCGGATTTTCACAATGGCCACAGAATATCAATTGGTGGTCGCAGTTAAAAATGCTAGCTGGCAGTTTGAGTGGCTATTACAGCGCTTTTGGTTTAAGAACTAATAATATCAATGTCGGTAATATTTTTTTCAATCAGGGTGCTAACGAAGCGCTAGTGATTAATTGGTTTACGACTTGGCGCGGTTATTTTATCGTGGTGATGGTCGTCTTTTGGATAATTTCTTTGCTTAGTTGGATAAAAAATTATAAATAGCAAAGTTATCTTAATATTTTTTGGATAGTTTTGAGTGTTAGTCTGTTGGGTGGTTATATAATTTCGCGTTATTTTTTACGCGGCGAAAATATTTTTAATAGACGTCTAGATGCCACTTTGGCCATTTTGTTGCTACTGCCAGTGGCGAATTATTTATACAATCTGATCAAAAATAATTTTAATTTTTCACGTTTAGCGATATTTGTGACGGTAATGATTTTTTCTTTGGCCACGATTGGATCTTATACTACTGCTCCTGATAGCCGCGCAATGAGCTGGGCCGAATATAGCGCGCTGAGCTATATTTGGAGCAGAGAAAAAAACCAGCCAAGTGTGTGTGTGCTCGCTGATACCTATCCTTTGCTGGCGCTTGAAGAAATTTCTCATAGACGGATTGTTGGCGGCGGTTTTCCGATTGATTCATTTTTTGGCCAAAAAGAAAGAGTGCAATTATTAAAATTAGCCGCAACTAATATAAAAGAAGCCATGGACAGATCTAGACAGCTAGTGGGTACGCCTTACTGCTATTTAGTAGGAGATTATAATTTCCCAAAAATAGATATTCAATTTCAAAATATTAAAGTCTATAAATTTTAATTATATGGATTGTATTTTTTGTAAAATTATCAATAAGGAGATACCTAATTACACGGTGTATGAGGACGAAAATGTTTTAGCGTTTTTGGATATTTTTCCTTGCGCCAAAGGGCACACGGTGGTCGTGCCGAAAAAACATTTTGAAAATGTATGGAGTATGAATATTGAGACTTTCCAGACTTTATCGGCTGGTTTACGTGCCGCCGCCGGACGGATACAAGCCAAATTAAATCCCGACGGTATGAATATTGGTATGAATAATGAAAAAATGGCCGGCCAAGCCGTGCCGCATGTGCATTGGCATATTATGCCACGCTATAATGGTGACGGAGGAGGCAGTATGCATTCTATTATCAAAAATTCTGGCGACAAGACGCCAGCTGAATTAGCGGAATTGTTTAAATAATTATGCCTAAAAAATTTAAAAAACTTGCAGAGGAGACTATCCATGAAAATCATTGTTGGATATATAAAAAAGATTTAGTAGAGATTGATGGTCAGAAGGTAGAATATTTTTATGGTAAATTTGATAATGGGGTAATTGTTGTGCCAATTTTGGATAGCGGTCAAATTATTTTGATTCGTCAATACCGCTATCTTAAAGATAGACACTCGGTGGAATTCCCAATGGGTGGGATAGACGAAGGCGAGACGCCAGCTCAAGCGGCGCAACGCGAATTGAGGGAAGAAACCGGATTTGATTCCAGTAATTTTTCCAAAGTAGCCGAATTTGATCCCTATGTTGGCACTGCCAAGGACGTATCGCATGTTTTTTTGGCCAATGAGCTTTTTGGCGATGGCGTCCAGACGCTTGGTGGTACCGAAGATATTGAAGTAATTGCCAGACGTCCTGATGAGATAGATTTAATGATAAAAAATGGTGAAATTTGGCATGGTCAGACCTTGGCCACCTGGATGTTGGTCAGAGATTTGGTTGTGCGGAAATAAAATCCTTATCAATTTTTTATAAAAATGGTATAATATCTCCATGAGTGATTTTGTACCTAGCGCACAACCCAGTACTCCACCAAACCCGCCCATCAATACGGAAGTGAATTTTTTTGGTTTGGCTAATTATCGCAATCAGAATAGAAAATTTGGCATCAAGCTCGATGATCGTCGTCGCCATATGTATGTCGTGGGTAAGACCGGCATGGGTAAGACTACTCTGCTTGAAAATATGGTGCTTAATGATATTTATTCCGGGCACGGACTAGGCTATGTGGATCCGCACGGCGATACGGCAGAGAAAATCCTCAATTATATTCCACCGCATCGCATCAATGATGTGGTCTATTTCAATCCAGCAGATTTAGATTATCCAATTGGCTTTAATATTTTAGAAACGATTCGTCCGGATCAGAAGCATTTGGTGGCTTCTGGGTTAATGGGGGTGTTCAAAAAGATTTGGCCCGATGTTTGGAGCTCCCGCATGGAATACATTTTGAATAATACAATTTTGGCCTTGCTCGATTTCCCCGGTACGACCTTGCTGGGTATCAATCGCTTGCTCGCCGACGCCGATTATCGTCGTCGGGTAGTGAATAATACCAAAGATCCAGTAGTCAAGGCCTTTTGGCAGACAGAATTTGCTTCTTATAATGATAAATACAAGCAAGAAGCAGTGGCGCCAATCCAAAATAAGATCGGTCAGTTTTTGTCGGCCAGCGTGATCCGCAATATCGTGGCGCAAGTAAAATCGCGTATCAATATTCGCGAGATCATGGATGAAAAGAAAATTTTTATCATGAATTTAAGCAAGGGCAGAATCGGTGAAGACAATTCCCGGTTGCTTGGTGGTATGCTTATCACCAAAATTCAACTTTCGGCTATGGAACGCGTGGATATGCCCGAGAGCGAACGTAGAGACTTCTTTTTGTATGTAGATGAATTCCAAAATTTTGCCACAGAATCATTTGCCAATATTTTGTCAGAAGCGCGCAAATATCGCCTGGATCTCACTATGGCGCATCAGTATATGGAGCAATTAGATGAAACGGTCTTGGCGGCCGTGATTGGCAACGTCGGCACGATTGTGACTTTCCGTGTTGGTTCAACCGATGCCGAAATTTTGGCCAAAGAATTTATTCCTACTTTTACCGAGGAAGATTTGGTTAATTTGCCCAAGTTTCATATCTATCTCAAATTGATGATTGACGGGGTGGCGAGCAAACCGTTTAGTGCTCTTACCTTGGCGCCCATTGCGCAGGCTACCGGCAGTATGGAGAAGGTAGTGCGAGTGTCGCGTGAACGCTATGCAGTAAGTCGTGATAAAATTGAAGATAAAATTGCTAGATGGAGCGGTATGGTGATTATTCCAGGTGACGAGGCGAGTTAGTTGGACATAGATGAAGACGAAGCGATGTTTGCCACTACACCCAAGACAGAATCAAAATCAGCCGAACCAGAAGTTGAAAAAAAATCTACTGAATCGCCAGTAGAAAAAACACTTCCACCGACGCCAAAGCCGGCCCCAGTGCAAGCGTCTCAATCAATAATAACTCCCGCGCAAGCGCAGACTCCTGTGGTATCATCATCTCTGTCAGTTAGACCGACAAACAGCGCGTCAAGTAATAATCAGCCTGCTCAGCCCCAAGGTGGTCAACCGCCTCAGTTTGGACAGCAATCCACTCAAATGGGACAGCCTGGAAGTGGTAAAAGAAAAAGAAAGAGAAAGAAAAAAGGCGGTCAGAGCGGACAAAACATGCAAAATTTTGGTAGTCCAAATCAGAGTGCGCCAGTAGCAATAGTGGATACAGAGCAAAAAGGAATATCGTTGAGTGCTCTACAACCTAAAGAAGTGCACCAAGAAGAGCGTCGGTTCGAACCATCAAACATCGCCACTTCGCCACAAATTTCTACTCCCAAAACCATCAAGCCTAATCAGGTGACAAAAATTGACTAATTAAGTCCAAATACCCTATAATTATAGGGTATTTCTTTTGGTTATTTATGAATAGAAAATACAATTTAGAAGTGATTGCCGGTGATTTCAATTCACCACTCGCGCGTGATGAAATTTTGACCAGCGCTTTTTTTAAATTCCCCTCATTACTGGGTGTGAGTCGGGTAATTTTTGGTATTATTAACCGGCAAAATCAGATAGAATATTTTTGTGATATGTCTTCATGGCAGAAATGTCATGAAGAATTAAAAAATAAAGTTTTAGCCGATTATCGCCATATTGAAAAATTGATTGATGATTTTATTGAACACGGACAAAAAATGAATATTTGGACAGAGCAAAATTTTTTAAAAGCGAATTTACAATCTCTCAGTAATGAGGAATTGATAAGTAGACTGAAAAAATTTGTTGATTTACAGAGCACCGAATATGCCATTGGCGTTGCTCTGGTTATTTTAGATTTTCAAGATTTTGCTTTTGTGGAGAATAATTTGGAAAAAATTTTAAGACAAAAAGTTTCTGATTCAGAATATGGCGAGTATTATCGAGTATTTACTCAGCCTATCCATAATTCATTTGCTCAAGATCAGGAAGAGGATTTGTTGCGTTTGACTGCTAAATATTACAGTGATGAAAAGTGGTGCTCGGATATACAATCCAAAACCAAAGAAGAGATCAAAGATTTATATCCAGAATTCTACCAAGCGCTGATTGAGCATACGGAAAAGTATTGCTGGGTATATTATGTGTATTCCGGTCCGGCTTTTACCGAACAAAATTTCTTGGATTTTATAAAAGATTATTTGGTGCGCGGTGTGAATCCAAGCAAACAATTATTGGAATTAGCTCAGAGAAAAAAACAATTTGAATCTACTAAACAAAAATATCTGGATATTTTGCAGCCAAATGAATTTGAGAAAGCAATCTTAAATTTAGCCGGTAAAGTAGTTTGGGCAAAACCCAGAAGGAAAGATTTTCAGAGTAAATCCTATTACCATTTTGAAAAATTCCATCGCGAGATCGGTCGCCGCTTATTTGCTTCTTTAAATCAAGTCCGATCTTGTACGATAGATATGCTGGTAACTGGTTTGCAAACCGGCGAATTGGATGTGACTAGAGCCAATATTCTTTTTGATTTTCATATTTGCGCACCCAATGATGACGGCACGGTGGCGGTTTTTACAGGAAAAGAGGCACAGAGTTTGTATGATACTATAAAAAGACCGCATCAAGATATAAGTTTTGATAATATCACAGAAATCAAAGGCGCCTGTGCTTGCCCTGGTAAGGCCAAAGGGGTGGTGCGTATTATCAATCGTGTGACTGATATGGAAAAAATGCAATATGACGATATTTTAGTTTCTTTGGCGACTACTCCTAGCATAGTATCAGCCATGAAAAAAGCGGCGGCGATTATTACTGACGAAGGCGGACTTACTTGTCATGCCTCTATTGTTTCTAGAGAATTAAATATTCCCTGCGTCATTGGTACAAAATTTGGTACGCAAATTTTAAAAGATGGTGATCAGGTGGAAGTTGACGCCGATAGAGGTGTGATTAAAATTATCAAATAATTATGAAATCCATAAAAGTAAAAGATTGGTTTTTATTTGGTGAATACGAAGGCATTTCTTGGTTTCATAGTTGTTATATGCGAGGTTTGTCTTATGCAATTAAAAATCGTCTAGGCTATGGATTGAGCCAAATTGTGGCTATTCAGGAAAAGGGAGTGCAAAAAATTTATATTTCTCAATCAGAATGGACAAATATTGGTGGAAGATTTTTAAATGATTTAACAAAGAATCCAAAGTTGTTGGGAAAATTATTATTGGATTTGCGCCATTTAGCCGATAAATTAAAAATTTATTCTGCCCAATTAGAAAAAGTAAATTTTTCAAAATTGTCTGGCAATAGACAACTGCAATATCTAAAAGAATTTCACGAACTTCATCATGATTTATGGGCGTATGGTCAGGTGCCAAATGTGTTGGAATTGGAGAATTCTTTTTTAACCGATTATTTAAAAGCATATTTGGCGAAATTAAAGCTAGACCAGAAACGATTGACCGAGGCTTTTCAGGCGTTGATTACTCCGCGTGAATTGTCTGAAGCACAAAAAGAGGAAAGGGAAATGTTGGCTTTGGCCACGCGCAAAGATTTTGGTTCTAAAAAACATCAAACAGCGCTTTTGAATCACTGGAAAAAGTATAGTTGGTTGCATTTTGGCTGGACAGGTCCCAGTCTAACCAAAGAGTATTTCATAGAGGTATGCTCTGGTTTACACAAACAAGGTGAGGCAAACAAAAATTTAAATAGACTAAAAAATGAAAGTAAATTATTATTAAAAAACAAGAATTTTTGGATAAAAGAAGCCAGAATTGACAAATTACATCAACAACTTTTTAGATTGTTGGAAGAATTGTTATTTATAAAAGCGCATCGTATGGATGCGTTGTTTAGAAGTTACGAAGCTTCTCAACCGCTTTTATTAAAAATTGCGCGTGATCATCATCTGTCACTTTCACAGATTTACAATTTATATTACGATGATTTGGTAAGTCTTATAAAAATTGGCAAGCCAGACGCTCATTATATAAACGACACTATTGGTTATTCCGTTTCTTATTTTGATTCCAATAAAATTTATTTATTGGTTGGTGAGAAAGCTAAAAAATTATCGAGCCAGTTAATTTTGCCGAAAATAAAAGAAGTGAAAGAACTAAAAGGACAGTGCGGCTATCCTGGTTTGGTAAAAGGTGAGGTGTGTATTGTGAATCATGCTAGAGAAATGTCTAAATTTAAGGATGGGCAAATTTTGGTTTCAATTGTTACCGACCCGTCGCTTTTGCCGATAATGAAAAAAGCTGCGGCCTTTGTGACCAATCAAGGCGGTCTTACTTGCCATGCGGCCATTGTGGCTAGAGAAATGAAAACTCCCTGTGTGATCGGCACCAAGATCGCTACCCAAGTTTTAAAGGATGGTGATAAAGTGGAAGTGGATGCCGAAAATGGCCTAGTGAAAAAATTGAATTAATATATGAAATTAAAATACCTAAATGATGAAGATCCGTGGATGCTGGGTGAAGACATCCCCAATGCCGATCTTTTCTTTTCCACAATTTGGCTTAATGGTTTTGTGAGTTTTTTTGATAGAAATACCGGGCGCGCATATAAGAAAATTCTTTGTAAATATGAGGGCTACCACCTTTGGTTTTATTTTGGTGAAAAAGATGCTCATGAGGTGGCTGAGTATTTGGCCGATAAAATAATCGAAGAAGATGGTTATGCCGGTGAAGTAAATAGAAATATTATTATTGAAGCTGATAATCTACGCTCTTTTTCCGAGACGATTCCTCAAACAAATTTAAATAAATTGTCCAATGAAGAGCTCTGGAAAATTTACTCCGATCACAATGGTATCCATGGCAAGTATTATACTTGGGCTTGGATTCCGGTAGCGGTAGATATGTTTGGAAACAATTTGACTAAAAGAGCCAAAGCGTATCTATCATCAAAAGGAGTAGGTGAAGTCAAAATAAATGAATATTTAGTGATATTAACTCAACCAACCAAAAAATCTCTTATATTTATCGAACAAGAAGATTTGTTAAACATTGCTATTGTCATAGAGGAAAAAGATAAAAATTTGGTCGAGATGTTTGTTCAAATGGAGCCGGCTTATATTAAAGATAATTTGTCGGTGGATATTTTGTCGCTGATATCAAAACACCATTCAAAATATTATTACACTAAGCATCTTTGGGTAAGCGGGGAGTATACCTTAGATGATTACATATCTCAGATTAAAGATATTTTTCAAACTAAACAATCTCCAAAAGTAATTTTGGATAAACAGAACGCAGAGCTGGATAAAACCAAACAGAAAAAGGAAAAATTATTGGATGAGTTACAGATAGATAAAAAGTGGCGAACGATATTTGAGGAGTATGGGGATTTTATGGTTACCAAAATTTACCGCCGTTATGCTCAGCTGTTGGCCGTGCACCATATGTCGGCTATTCTCAAAGAAATTGCCAGAAGATTTTTTATTACCGAAAAGCAAGTGCGATTTATGAGAGTGCATGAGGTAGAGAAGATGTTATTAGAAAATCAATATAATGAACAAGAATTACTCGATAGAACTAAGTATTGTGTATATTACGCCGAGCGTGGTGCAGAGAAAATTTTTATCGGGAGTGAGGCCAGAGAAATAATGAAATCTATTGAGAAAGAAGTAGATACTAATATTTCTGAGCTAAAAGGGGAGAGTGGTTGTGTCGGATATGCCAAGGGAAAAGTAAAAATCATTATTAGAGCCGAAGATATGGATAAAATGGAGGAGGGAGATATCTTGGTTTCCATTGCGACCGACCCGGATATTGTGCCGGCTATGAAAAAAGCGGCCGGTATTATCACCGAGCAAGGCGGGGTGACTTCGCATGCGGCTATCGTGAGTCGTGAGCTTGGTATTCCCTGCGTCATCGGTACCAAAATCGCCACCAAAGTTTTGAAAGATGGCGATTTGGTGGAGGTGGATGCTAACAAAGGTATAGTGAAAAAAATTATATGAGAAAAATCTATTTAGTATTTACCAGAGATAATAATCAGTGGGTAAATGAGATGGTGGATTATGTTTTTTCAGAAGAATTGCCAAAAATATTTGGCAAAGGGCTAACTACTCAAATTACCAGATTTACCGGCCGCACCTTTGAGTGGTATCGTTTTGCTAATGAGATGGAAGATCTAAAAAATGCTGTTATAAAGAAAAAGTTGACTGATTGGATTTTTGATAAAAAAGCGCATGCTAAGTTTTTAATAGAAGTCGCTAAATTGAGAAAATTAATCTCTGTAAAACCAAATAAGATAAAAAACGCTCCAAAATTATTGCAACAAATAAAACGGATGTATATCAAAGTCTATCCGCTATATGTGCTGGCGTTATTTGTGCCCGGTCCTTGGCGAGAAGATTTTATTAAAATCCACAAAGAAAATTCTCAGCCGATTTTGAATTTATTGTTTAAAAGCCGTGAGGGCAGTGAAGGTCTTTTAAAGGAAATTACTAATTTTATGAGAGTCTGGTTAGGACCAGAATTGCAATCAATGGCATATCCAAATGATTATTTAAAATTGCTTTCGGTAAAAGAAGTGGAAGATTTTGTCAATTGCAGAACTCTGCCGCTATTATCCGAATTGAAAGAGCGGTCGAATGGTTTTGTGCATATGAATAAAAAAATGTTTAAAATAAAAAGTTTTGATAATTTTTTGAAAAGTAAAAAAATTTCAGTGATAAAAGAAAATATTAAATTAGTTAAAAACACCTTCTCTGGCTCGGTTGGTTTTTCAGGTCCAATGATACGCGGACGAGTAAAAGTGGTTTTAAATTCCAATGAGATGGTGGATTTTAAAGAAGGTATGATTTTAGTAACCCCAATGACGGCGCCGGAATATTTACCAATTATGAAAAAGGCGGCCGCGATTATCACCAATGAAGGCGGTATAACATGTCATGCGGCCATAGTCGCTAGAGAGTTAAGGAAGCCGTGCATAATAGGTACAAAGATAGCCACTAGTACATTAAAAGATAATGATCTGGTGGAGGTTGATGCCAATAATGGGGTTGTTAGAAAAATCAAAGATTAGTATGCATGAATATATCAAATCTCACGAAGAACACGAAGTCTCGCCACTGACTATTTCCACCAATCACAACGCTTGGCCGTCCAAAATTTTAAAAAAACTTTTGGACGGGCATGAGGTAGGAGAAGAAACTTTCTGTATTCACAAGGATAATGGTTTGGAATTTTTTGCCGATTATCAGGCTTGGGATGAGGGATCGGATTATTTATTAAGTAAGATTAAGAGAGATAAAAAGTTAGTTAAAATTGTTTCTCTAAATTCCAGGAAGATAGCTGATAAGTTAATTAATTTAGTAAGAAAAACACAACGAGAAGATATTATTCAGTGGAGCAACAGTAAGATAGCTAATTTTTTTAAAAATACTTATAAATCAGGCAATGATCTTTGTGCTTATGGTTTTGTGCCAGTGATTTCCGATC
>Ga0233424_10002368_pt1 | contig 13588 bp, 12 predicted proteins | sample Watercolumn_Towu_FD_181011 | JGI IMG/M metagenome (GOLD analysis project Ga0233424, IMG submission 181011) | Freshwater microbial communities from Lake Towuti, South Sulawesi, Indonesia - Watercolumn_Towuti2014_125_MG | ecosystem: Environmental > Aquatic > Freshwater > Lake | place: Indonesia...
CGCATTGTCGCGGTGCGTCGCGAAGTCCTCCTTCATGCGCCGCAGCTGCCCGGCGTACGACCGGAGCTTCTCGGCGGCGTCACGGGCGAGGTCCTTGATCTCCTTCGCGGCGTCGGTCGTGCGCGAGAGGATCGTGACGTAGTCGTCCGCCGACTCGCCGTACCAGTGCCCGCGCACCCCGGTCGGGATGAAGGTCGTGACGTTGGAGGAGGCGTCTGCGGCGTCCTTCAGGTCGGGGTCGAGCCAGTCCGCGGCCGCCTGCACCTGGTCGGCGTCGCCGTACGTGGTCGTGTCGATCGTCATCAGAGGTCCTCGACGATGGCCGCGACCGGGTCGAGCTGGTCGATCACGTCCTGCTCGTTCGTCTCCGCGTCGTCGGCGATGGCGCGGACGATCTCTCCGAGGGTGCCGTTGATCCGGTAGAGGGCGTCGACGCCCTCCCCCACCCGCTGCATGATCGCGGCGACCGTGTCGGAGGCGAGTCCGCCGTCGACGGCCGTCGGAATGCCGGAGAGCTTCGTCTCGATGAGCTCGACCGCCTCCTCGTGCATGTCCGCGTGGACGGCCATCACCTCCGGGTCCATCGAGATGCGGCTCATGCGATGGCTCCGTTCCGGCGGTAGGACGCGGGCACGTCGAGGTCGAAGATCACGACATCGTAGGGCTGCGCCTCCTTGATCTGACCGAGGTCCTCGGTGCGCACCAGCACCCAGGGCTGCCGCTCGCCGGCGAGCTCCAGCAGCCGGTCGAGGGCGGTGTAGGCGAGCAGTGCACGCCGCCCGTCCTTCAACTCCCGGATCTCGACGAGCTGCTCCTCGGGCGTCGACGTCACGCCTAGGGGCAGGTACAGCACGGGTGGGACCATCGGCGCTGCGGCCGGCGTCGGTTCGAAGGTCATCTCGGTCTCTCCTCGGTTGTCACTCGTAGCTCGGCGGCACCCACAGCAGCTGCGCGGAGACGAGGCCCCGATCGCGACTGACGATCTGCGCACGGCCCGGGATCGCGGGAACGGCCTTCACCTTGCCGATGAGCTGGCCCTCCTCGGGGCTGCCCGAGAGCAGGATGCCGGTCGCACCCAGGTCGGTCATGCGCTGGATGATGGGATCGTACGCGGCGCGGCTCGCCCCGCCGGTGCGGCGGGTGAGGATCACGTGGAGGCCGAGGTCGGCCGCCTGCGCGAGCAGCGGCGCGAGGACCGCGACCGGATTGCCCTGCGAGGTCGCCACGAGGTCGTAGTCGTCGATGAGGACGAAACCCTCCGCCCCCTTCCACCACGACCGGCTGCGGAGCTGGTCGGGCGTGACGTCGGGTCCGGGGATGCGGCTCCGGAAGAACTGCGCGAGCTCGTTCATCCCGCCCTCGGTCATCTCGTGCGACGTGAGGTAGGCGCCGAGGTATTCCTGCGGGATCTCGCCGAGCAGGGCACGACGGTAGTCGACGACGAAGATCTTCGCCTCGGTCGGCCCGTACAGGCGCGTGATCTCGTGCACGACGCCGCGGAGCATCGACGACTTGCCGGAGTCCGCGTCGCCGTACAGATACAGCAGCGGCTCGGCGACCGGATCGATCGAGAACGGGGCGAGGTTCGCCTCGTCGATGCCCAGCAGGAGTTCGCGGGGCTCCGTGCCGTCCGGCGACTGCGCGGCCGCGACGGCGCGCAGGTCGGCATGGCTGATGCGCGAGGGCAGCAGCCGCAGCTTGGGCCCTGCCGGACCGTGCCACGCCGCCGCGACCCGTGCCACGAGGTCGTCGATCCCGTTCGGCAGGCTCGACGCGTCGTCCACGCCGTCGACACGCGGCAGCGCCGTGAGCATCTGCAGACCGCGGTCGTTGAGACCGCGGCCGGGGATGGCCGTGACGTTCTCCGCCGCCTTGCGGTTGACCTCGGAATCCGTCGGGTCGCCGAGACGCAGCTCGATGCGGGTGCCGATGAGGTCTTTGATGTTGGCCCGGATCTCCATCCAGCGCGCCGCCGTGATCACGACGTGGACGCCGTATGTGAGACCGCGGGCCGCGATCGCCTGGATCTGCGGCTCGAGCATCTCGAACTCGGCGCGCAGCGTGCCCCATCCGTCCACGATGAGGAAGATGTCGCCGTAGCCGTCGTCGGCCAGTCCCTGCCCGCGGCGCTGCCGGTAGGCGTCGATCGAGTCGATGCCGTGCTGCCGGAAGTACACCTCGCGGGCGTTCAGCAGGCTGGTGACCTCAGCCACCGTGCGGCGGACGACGTCCGGCTCGGACCGCGTCGCGACGCCACTGATGTGCGTGAAGTCCTGCATGCCGGTGAAGCTGCCGCCGCCGAAGTCGATGACGAAGAACTGCACCTCCTGCGGCGTGTGCGTGAGCGCCAGGGCGGCGACCGTCGTCCGCGCGAGCGTGCTCTTACCGCTCAGGGGCGCGCCGACGATGGCCATGTGTCCGGCCGCGCCGCCGAGCGAGACCGCGAGGTTCTCGCGGCGCTGCTCCAGCGGCACGTCGACGATGCCGAGCGGGACCGTGAGCGCTCCCGCCTTCCGCCAGCGCGGGGAGACGAGACCGAGCGACGGGTCCTCGACGAGGTCGCCGAAGAGCTGGTCGAGGGTGGCCGGTGTCACCAGCGGCGGCAGCCACACCTGGTGCGCCGCGGGGCCGCGTCCCTTCATGGACTCGACCGCGATCTCGAAGGTGTTGCGCTTCTCCTCCGGCTCGGCGTCGACCACGACCTCCGGCTCGTCCACCGGTGCCTCCGCCCGCCACACCGGCGCGGCGGTGAACAGCTCGACCGCGGTCGAACCCGTGCTCTGTCCGGAGCCGGACGAGGCCCGACGACGACGACGCGGCGGTGGTCCGGACACGTACGCGGCGCGGAACTGGGTCATGGTCTCGGTGTCGGACTTCAGGATGCCGGCGCCCGGCTGCGTGGGCAGGTGATAGGCGTCCGGCACGCCGAGGACCGTGCGGGACTCGGCCGCCGAGAACGTCCGAAGCCCGATGCGGTAGGAGAGGTGCGTGTCGAGGCCGCGCAGCTTGCCCTCCTCCAGCCGCTGGGAGGACAGCAGCAGGTGCACCTGCAGCGAGCGGCCGAGCCGGCCGATGTTGACGAACGTGTCGACGAACTCCGGCTTGGCCGACAGGAGCTCGGAGAACTCGTCGGCGACGATGAGCAGGGCCGGCAGCGGCGCCAGGTCGGTGCGGCCGCCGCGACGCGCCTTCTCGTAGTCGGCCACGTTGGCGAACGGACCGGTGGCCCGCAGCAGCTCCTGTCGGCGCACCATCTCGCCCTGGAGCGCGTCCTGCATGCGGTCGACGAGGGAGATCTCCTCGCCGAGGTTCGTGATGATGGCCGAGACGTGCGGCATGTCGGCCATGCCGGCGAACGTCGCGCCACCCTTGAAGTCGACGAGCACGAAGTTGAGCTGCTCCGGCGAGTGGGTCATCGCGAGCGCGAGCACGAGCGTGCGGAGCACCTCCGACTTCCCCGAGCCTGTGGCACCGATGATGAGGCCGTGCGGGCCCATACCCTGCTGTGCCGACTCCTTGATGTCGAGGATGAGCGGGCTGCCGTCCTCGGTCTGGCCGATCGGCACGCGTAGCCGGTCGCGCTCCAGGCGCGGTGCCCAGGCGGCGTCGAGGTCGAGGTCGCGCACATCGGGAAGACCGAGGAGCTCGACGAGCTCGGCCTGGCCGGTCGCGCTCTTCTTGCTCGCGATCGCCGTGCCGCCCGAGTACAGGGCGATGAGCCGGCGGGCGGTCGCCTCGGCCTCGACGATGGTGATCGCGTCGGCCTCGAACGGGCGTGCGGGCACCTGCAGGCTGACGAGCTCGGCGCGTGTGCTCGCACCGCCGGTCTCGAACGCGATGCGCAGGGCGTTCGGGTCGTCGAGGTCGCCCCACCGGGCGGGCAGGTCGATCACGGTGACACCCTGGACGCCGTCGCCGGTGACGAGGGCGTCGTTGAACGACGTCGTGGCGCCGTCCGTGACGATGACGATGTGCGGCGTCTTCGGTCCGGAGCCGTCGCGGGCGAAGCGCGAGCGCTCGCGCACCTCGGGCGGCAGCATGTCCTCGAGCTCGGACAGCTGCGAGCCGATCATCCGGGCGGCGCCGAGGCCGTCCCGCACGGTGCGCGAGTGCGTGTGCGGCAGCCACTTCGCCCACTCCCATTGCGGGAGCACTCCGGTGTCCGCGGCGATGACGATCTGCAGCACGTCGGGGTCGTGCATGGTGGCCGCGTGCAGCAGCATGGCCCTGGCCAGCGCCCGGGTCTCGTCCTCGTCACCGGTGATCTCGATGCGGGCGTAGTCGCGGAGGGTGACGCCGAGCGGGAGGTTCTTCTGGACCTCGTGCGTCAGCATGAAGCGGTGCGCGGCCGAGGCGGCGACGGGGTCGAGCTGCGCCAGCGGCGGGAGCTCCGGAGCTTCGAGCGTGACGCACAGCGGCTGATCGGTGACGCCCACGCGGACCGACAGGAAGTCGGGGTCGTTGACGCCGCGCTCCCAGACGCGGGTGCGCTCCTCCGCGAGGTACGGCAGGGTCGACGGCGCCGGCAGGTGCCAGTTCGCGGAGCGGCGCTGCTGCCGGGCGGCGACGCGGACGGTCTGCCGCAGCTCGGTCAGGTACGCCAGGTACTCGCGACGGGCACCGAGCGTGGCCGCCTGCCGCTGAGAGCGCTGCCGCCAGCCGTTGACGGCGACGAAGCCGAGCGAGGACAGCAGGAACATGCCGCCGGTCAGCAGACCCGTGACGGACTGGTTCGACATGGTGACCATGACGATCGCGCCGACGCTGCCGAGCATGGGCAGCAGCGACCCGAGGATCCCGATGCCGCCGTCGTTCGGCTGCAGCTCCGGCGGGGCCTGGACCGGGAGCCTCCCGGAGGGGACACGGGGCGGGGCGAGACGGGGTCCTGTCATGCTCTCTCTCCGGCGCTGCTGTCTGTACCTAGCAGGAGGCTGATGGTGAAGCTGCGGTTGCCCATGCGGACGCGGTCGGCGTCGTCGAGGAGCACGCGCTCGCCGGCGACCAGCTCGGTCGTCTGGCCGTCGTCGCTGCGGACGTCGGAGCCGTTCGTGGAACCGAAGTCGGTCACCCACGTGCGGCCACGGGAGTGCTCGATGCGCAGATGGGTCTTGGAGACCGACGCGTCGGGGTCGGTGACGACGATGAGGCGGTCGTCGTGGGCGCTGGCGACGGGGCCGCGCCCGAGGTTCGCGGCCACGGGGAGGGCGAGCTGCACCCGCTGGCCGGTGTCGAAGATGAGCAGGAGGGCCCCGGTCTCGGGGGCAGGGGCCTCGGCACTCGTCTGCGGGGCCGGGGCGGGGGCGACGGTGAAGAGCGGCCGATCCGATCCGGGGGCCGCCGGTTCCGGGGTCTCGGTGCGGCGGGAGGCGGCGCGGGCGTCGGTGGGCTGGGAGTCCTCGTCGACGACGGACGGCGACGCCACCAGCGGCACGACCTGCGGCGGAGCGAGCGGAGCGGCCTCCACCGCGGCGGGAGCCGGCGGAGCCTCGACGGCCGCCTTGGCGGGCACGGCGACCACGACGGTGCCGGCGACGCGGTCGGCCCAGGACTGCCGTCTGCCGCCGCGATCCCAGGCGCTGGAGGCGACGACGACCCAGCTGCCGACAGCCACGAGGAAGCCGGCGCCGGTGACGATACCGCGGACGAACTGGCGCCCGATCCCCGGCGACCACGGCCGGTCGGCGCGCGCGCTGCGCAGGCGCAGCACGGCGTTGCCGAGGGTGAGGCCGGTGCGCGCTTCCAGCACCCAGAGGAACAGGGCGAGCTCGAAGACGGTGAGGCCGGCGAGCAGCACGCTCTGGGTCAGCACGAGGACGACGGCGGAGGCGAGGAACACGGCAGCCGCGTCGAGGGTGAAGGCCGCGATCCGCTGGACGGTGCCGGCGGGGGCTCCGCGGAAGGCGGGGCCGAGTCCCTCGGCAGGCCGAGGGACGGTACGTCGCGACGACGCGATCGGCGTGGGCGGCGCGGGCGTCTGGCGCAGCGGCGTGCCGTCGACACCGGGGGGCGCCGCGATCAGGGCGGGCGGCAGCGCAGGGATCTCCCCCGGACGGTCTCCGCCGGGCGCCATCGGCGGGATCGGACCCCCGCTCGGCCAGGACTGTGATGGGCCGTTCCCGCTCATCCGGCCATCATTCCACGAACCAGGGAGAGCGCATTCGCGTACAGCAGGGCCGACGGCAGGGCGAGCGCGACGGCGAGCCATTCGAACGCGTCTCCGACCCGCGACCAGACCAGCGACTTCGCGCCCTTGGACACCGGGATGACGACGGCGACCGCCGCCAACCCGACGAGGAACAGCAGGGCCGCTCCCAGCAAATGGAAGCCGCTCCCGAGGGCCGCCGCGACCTGGATGCCGGCGACGAGGCAGACCACGGCGGCCGCGGCGCGGGGGAACCATCGGAGGAGGCGGGAGGTGGTGTGCCGCGGCGTGAGCAGCAGGGCGAGCGCGAGGCAGCAGAGCAGGGCGATCCCGCCGGAGACCACGAACGCATCGTCGGGCCAGGGCCGCAGGAACGCGACCGGAGCCATCACCGCGGCCACGATGCTCAGCACGGCGGTGCCCGCGATGAGCCGCGCGGAGGAATCGTCGACGACCGCGGTGATGCGCTCCGGATGCAGCAGCCCGACCGACTCGGGGATGGCTCCGCGCACGGTCCACCGGCTGGTCATGAAGTGCTTGTAGTCGATGAAGTAGCCCTCGGGGAGGTTGACGAGGCTGCTCGGGAGCGCGCGCAGGCCCAGCGGCACGAGCCCGAGCGAGAGGGCGGCGGCCTCCGCCTCCCCCCACCGCAGCAGCAGGGCGAGGCCCCAGACGGCGGCCAGGCCCACGAGCAGCACCGTCGCCGTCCCCGCCGCGGCGCGCATCGGCCGGGCCCTGGCCGTGACGGCGATGATCGCGGTGGTGATGCCGGCCGCGAGGAACCCGGTGGCGGTCGACAGGTGCGACGCGTCCTCCAGCCCGGCCGGGATGAGGAGAGCGCCGGCCGCGAACGACAGCAGCACGGGCGCGAGCACCCCGAGGATGCCGCGCACTCCCGCCGCGGAGTCGCGTCGCGCCCACGCGACGGCGCCGCCGACCGCACCCGCGGCGACGAGGAGGGCGACGAGCAGCCGGATCAGAGGATCGACGGCGCCCTGGGCGAAGACCGCGACGAGCAGCATCCCGCTCACGGCCAGCAGCCACCACCGTGCGCCGTGGTCGGTGCGCGTCGGGCCCGTCGCCTTCTCTGCCGGGCGCGCCTGCGGAGCCAGAGCCGTGCGGTCGATGAGCGCATAGAGGCCGCCGTCGACGAGGTCTTCGCACTCGGTGTCGCCGGGGATCTCGTATCCCCCGGGTCCGATCGTGACGAACCGGTTTGCGTCGGGGATCCCGCTCAGGGTGAGGGCGTCCTCCAGCGTCTCGTCGAGCGGCAGGGAGAGGTCGATGCGGCGGTCTTCGCTCTGGAGGACGATCCGACGCCGCTCTACGATCTCGACTGACACACCTGCACCCTATCCACTGCGCGAGACTCTCGCCGCGCGGCGCCGCCGCCGGAGGTCCGGAGGGTCACGATGACCCCGCTTCGACGGCATCGATGATCTCGCGTGCGCCGTCGGTCGTGAGCGTGACGTGCCCATACACAGACGTGTCAACGACTCCCGGGACCAACCGCTCCATCATCGACTCGAGGTCGATGGCCTCACCGTCGACGTCACGGACCGCAAGCTCGATGTCATCGGTCGGCAGATCGTTCTCATCGATGATGATCTGAAGAACCGACGCGAGGTCCGACTCGGTGAACTCCGCATCATCGAGATAAACGCCGACCGACAGCTCGAAGGAGAGTCCGCTCGTCGCCTTCTCTGCAAACGCCTCGGTGACTCCGACATCGGAGGCCAAGAGCGCCGCGGGGATCTCCTCGACCTCGTCGTCGGCCAGATCGCCAGCTACCAGCGAGCAACCGGTAACGGAAGAGACCGCTCCTGCGAGAAGCACGGCGGCGATGATCTCGCGACGACGCCTCAATGCTCCACCCCCGAATACACCTGGTGGTCGATGACCTGCCCCCCGAGTCCGGCGAGATCCCAGGGGTCTTCGCCATCGTTCTCAGACCGATAGTGCCGCTCCCACGCGGCGACGGATTCCGCGTACGCATCATTGTCGTGCGCATCGAAGAGGTGTTTCCCTGGCGGGTCGGGGAGCGTGATCTGGTGCATGTTCGGCGGCAGAACCGTGATCGGCGTGTGCGGCACATCGATCGGTGCGATGCCGGGAAGACCCGGCATCGCGATCGCGCTTCCATCGGTCATCGGCACGATGTCCGACGCGTGCTGGAACGCATAGACGGGGACGTGCGGCGGCACCGCGAAGTTGTCGACGGGCGAGCCGTTCGTCACCACCGCGAGCGGCTTGTAAGGGAAGGTCGGGTCCGCAGCGAGGTTGGCCGCCATGATGCCGCCCTGGCTGAAACCGGTCAGGACGACATCAGCTCCGGCGGGAATCCCCGCCTCCTGCATCGCCTGCAGGACCGCGCGCTCGTACTGGCCACGGAAGACCGGGTTGTCCATCATGAGAGCCAGGTTGCTGTCGCGGTCGTTCATCGCACCGTGCGGCCCGTCGAACTCCCACGGCTGCGTCGAGGGCAGCGACACCACCCAGTGGGTCGAACCGTCCGCCGCCCGCACCTGCTTGATGTCGATGACCGTCGCGTCCTGACCACCCATGGCGTCCGTCGTCGTGTTCACCGCGACGAGATCCGAGAGGGAGCGCAGGTCGGTGACTTCGTGCGCCTCGATCCACGCGAGGAGCGCCCTCCCGCTCAGGTCATCCGGGTCGATCTCCCGCACGTTCACGTCCGTGTCGAGGAAGTCGTCCAGCACGTTCCCGCCCGGGATCCCGAGCGGGCCGCCGAACAGTCCCCCGAGCACCGGCATCATGTCGGCGACCACTCCGCGGAGCCGCTGCAGCGCGTCGCCGACCAGCGGGACGAGCTTGTACAGCAGTTCCGCGAGCGAGACGACGGCGCTGATCAGGTTCTTCACGAGCGCGCCGCCGACCGTGACGAACTCCGCGGCGGAGTTCGCGAACCGCTCGAGGTCCTTGAGCTTCGACAGCGGGTTCACCGACCATCCGAAGAGGTCCTCGGCGAATCGGCTGAGACGGCCGAGGAAGTCGCAGATCAGCACGCGAGTGGACTCGATGATGTGCGAGACCGCACGCACGGCGCTCGCAGTCGCGCCCGTCCACTGCACGCCGTCCTCGCTCACGGAGAGCACATCGGAGAAGCGCTCGCGCAACGCCCTGACCGTGCGGCCGTCCAGGTCGACCAGCCGACGATCAGCGTCGCTGAGCATCGCGTGCGTCGTTCCGAGCGCGCGCTCCGCGTCCTCCCAGCGGGCCGCGAAGGCGCCGACGGTGCCCGGGTCGCCGAGCAGATCGTCGAACCACTCGCGGAGGGGCTGGATGTACTGGATCAGCAGACCGGCGATGCCGGGGATGCTCGCACAATCGGCCTGCGCCGACGTGTAGCCCGCAGCGCCCGCTGCCCAGGACCCGGATCGCACCTGGCCGCTGATCGCGGCGACCGCGGTCACAGCGCCTGTCCTTCGATCGCGCGGAAGGTCGTCACGGCGGTCTCCTCCACCTCGCGGAACTGTCCGACAGTGGCCGCGAGAGCCGCAGACGTCAGTGCCGAGAGCGCGCTCGCCGTCGCGAGCGTCGACCGGGATGCCTCTGCGAGTGCCGACACCGCCGGGCCGAGCAGGGGGGCGCACAGGGCCCCGAACGCCTCTCCGCCCACGCCGCCGGCCGCGTTCGCCGCGGCGCCGCGCAGGATATCCGCGGCATCAGAGAGCGCCCGCACATGAGCCTGCAGCAGATCCGCGTCGACGACGATCTGCTGGTTCGCCGCTCCCGTGGTCATTTCCATCCTCCCGACATCGTCATGTTCAGCTACCCCCCGAGTGCGCGCTGGCCGGCCAGGTCCGTCTCGGAGTACGACGTCGCGAGATCGTCCAGGGTGGTCGCGATGGCGTCGACGAGGGCGCTGCGCTCCCGCATCGACAGGTCGAAGCGCCCGTGCGCGGAGTCGAACGCGGACTGGGCCTCCCCCGACCACGAATCCCGCAGCACGCCGGCGATCCCGACGAGCTGCTCCAGGGCGGCATCGATGTTCGCCGACGCATCGCCGATGGAGCGCGCAGCCGCGGCCAGGCGGGACGGGTTGACCTCGATCGTGGCCATCAGCGGTACCCGAGGGTGTCGTCGCCCGGGGCCGGAAACGCGGCCTGGACGTCGCGCCGGACCGCGTCGACCAGCCCGGAATCCGCGCCGAGCGTCTGCGCCAGGGACTCGACCACGGCGTCGGCCGCCGCGCGCTGAGCCGCGGCGATCGTATCGGTGATCGTCGCGCCGAGCGCGATCGCATCGTCGATGGCGCTCGACAGCCGCACCTCGGCGATCGCCCCGGTCGGCTGCGCCACCACCGTGACCCGACCATCCGACGACGTGACCGTCGCCGTGGTCTGCGTCGCCTCGGCAGACACCCGCGCCGCTTCCTCCGCGAGCACGCGCGAACGCGCGATCTGCGCATCGATCTTCGCGTTCAACGCCTCCATCGACGCGAGAACGTCATTTCCCTCCGGCATCTTCTTCCCCCTCCGTTCGGTCACAACGAGTCGAGTGACCGATAGTGCTTACTGTTCATGCTTTCCCCCTTGCGCGGCGGTCTGTCGTCGTGAGTTTCGCGTCAAGACGATCGCGAGGATGATCCCGCCCACAACCAGCACAGCGACGACGATCCCGCCGCCGATCACCCACGGCATCGCGGATACCTCCGATGGTTGCTGAGCCCCGCCCGGTGCGGAAGAGGGACGTGGAGTCGCTGTGGCCTGCTCGTCTTCGTTTGCCGACTTGATCCCATTCACCATCGCGAGAGACGGTGAGGCGTTCGGGTCCTCCGTGTCGAAGATCGGATTCTCATCCGGATACTTCGTTGGATCCACCGCCAGCATCCCGGCAAGAGACGCCGCGCCGTATCCCGTGCCGGAGTTCCATTTCGGCTCGTGCTCGCCCTTCGTGCCCGTGTTGTGGATGAGACTCTGAATCAGCTGCCCCGCTGTAGCCTCCGGATACTTCTGCTTCACGACCGCCAGCATCCCCGCCACGATCGGCGTCGCGTACGACGTCCCCGATCCGAGCGACTGCGCCTCCCACGAGTCCGACGCGCCCTGCAGCAACAGACCGATTCCCGGGGCGGCGGCGATGACGTCGTCACTCACGTTCGGCTTCCCGTACTGCCCGTTCTGAATCTTGCCGTCCTCACCGAAAGCCTGCACGGCCACGACACCGTTCAGACTGGCCGGCGGGGAGGCGATCCCGTCCTCGTTCGGCATACTGGCGACCACCACCACGTCGTTGGCGTAAGCCTCCGCGATGCCCTTCGATACGTCCATGCCACCGGAGGAGATGGAGATGATGTCCGCCCCGTCAGCCACTGCGTCCGAGACGGCATGGTCCAGCCCTGTCCGGTTGTCCGCCGCCAACTTGCTGCCACCCTCCTGCAGACACTCAGCATCCTCGCCCTCGTCGTCGAGGACACCGTCGACCACCGGCGCAGTGTAGAACAGCATCTCCACCCCGGGCGCGACGCCCTTCACCGGGGCGCCGCCAGTGGGTGCCTCCCCCGTTCCCACGATCATCGATGCGACGTTCGTCGCATGATGCGAGGTCACATAATCTGTCGAGACCGACGGATATGGCGTCCCCGACGCATCCAGACAGTACGACGGCTCCCGGACCGTCACGTCCGCCCCGCGGAGGCCGATCACATCGGGGTTGATCTGACTGTCGATCACGGCCACCTTGACACCGGAACCATCGAAGCCCGCATCGTGAGCTTCCTGGATCCGGCCACGATCGAACCACCACAAGCCCGACTCCGCCGTCTTTGCCACCGCCGCCGACGGCACCAGGGCCGCCATCGCAAAGCCGGCCACGCCGACGACCGCGGCTAGACCGCGAGACGCTCGCCGCATCGATTCTGTGGCGGACGGCGAGGTCTGTGTCGAATGACGACGGCTACCTCGACCCCCCATTGGTCCCCCTTCTTTGCGGCACCCCGAACTCCCCAGACTCATCCGACGCGGTCGCCGCGCCCGGCCTCTTCGAACCGGAGCGGCGTCATTCAGTTGGCAGGCTCGTCGCGGGATCCGGCGCGAGCACCCTTGGCGCGGGGGCCAGCTTCCTCGTCGTCCTCCAGCTTCGGCGCGATAGGACCACCGAGGCCCGAACGCTTCGCTTTCTCCTCCTCGTCGGCGCCACCGGCGCCGCCCATCATGCCCATGCCCGGGCGGCCACCGGCACCTGCCGCTCCGGAGGACCCGGTGCCCGAGGCACCCGCCCCGGCGACGCCGCCGGCACCGGCCATACCGCCGGGACCTCCTGCTCCACCGACGCCGCCAACACCACCGACGGCGGAGTTACCGAGCAGACCGCCACCGGCCTTGAGTCCGGCACCGGCACCCGGGCCCAGGCCCGCACCGCCGAGTCCGCCCATGCTGCCGAAGCCGGCGATCTTCGAGCTCGCCGCGATCGCCGCCGCACCGGCGCCACCGCCCACGATGCCGCCGAGACCCCCGCCACCGCCGGGGAAGACGCCGCCCGGGAGGGCGCCGCCGGGAAGCGAGCCGGAGCCCGAGCCGCCGGGACCACCGGAACCGCCAGGAAGACCGCCACCGGGCCCGCCCGGAAGGAGACCACCGCCGGGAGAGTCGATCGAGGGATCATCGATACCCACATCGCCCGGACGATCGCCGGGACCCTCCGGAACCCATCCTCCATCGCCCGGCCCGGCGGGGACCGAGGGCACCGCAGGGTTCGTCGGGACCGGGGGATGATACTCGCCGACACCGCCGCCGGGAGGAGTGACACCTCCGACACCGGGTGCGGAGCCGGACGGGCCTCCGATGCCGCTCGGATACGAGATCCGTGGAGCCGTCACCCCGGGATCGGATCCGCCGGGCTGGTCATCCGTGCCGCCAGGCACGGTGACGTCCATGTTGAACGACGCCACCCGCTCTGAGGACTCGAGGAGTTCCTTGGCCGGCTCCTGGAGCGACGCCTCGACTCGCTCGACGATCTTTCGGGCCTCTTCTTCCCGCTTGTTGCCGAGGAAGTTCCCGATGGCATCAAGTGCGGTGTCGGCGGCAAGCGGCCCCAACACGGGGTGGACGACCACCGAACCGACGCGCGCAGCGTTCGCCCAGAAGGAATCGACCTGCGCGCTCGGAAGCTCTGCCGCTGCGGTCTCCCGGCGGATCGAGTTCGCCGTGTCGATGACCCGCGTGATGTGTGAAACGTGCGCTTCTACGTTGCGGAATTGCGCGCGGAGGGTGTTCAGCGACGTCTTGGCGCTCTCGGCAGCGCTCCCCTCCCAGGCGGACGATGCGAGCACAGCAGCAAGCGCACTGTCCAACGACCGCAGCGCGTTCTGAAGCGCAGGAGCCTTCGGGATGCGCCAGTCCTCAACAGCTCGGATGCGATTGAGTTCCGCTTCGTAACCGCCACCAGCCTGCTTACCGGCCATGGGCTCCCCCTTGCTCGTTG
>Ga0233424_10002369_pt1 | contig 13588 bp, 12 predicted proteins | sample Watercolumn_Towu_FD_181011 | JGI IMG/M metagenome (GOLD analysis project Ga0233424, IMG submission 181011) | Freshwater microbial communities from Lake Towuti, South Sulawesi, Indonesia - Watercolumn_Towuti2014_125_MG | ecosystem: Environmental > Aquatic > Freshwater > Lake | place: Indonesia...
CGTCACCCATGGTGCCAGCGGCCAGCTTGGGCAGTTCGCCCGATCAGATGCCGTCGCCGCCCATGAACTTGGCTTCGATGCCCAGTTGCTTCATCTGGCGCAGCATCGGGCCGGCCACGGCGTCCATGCCGCCGAAGAAGACGACGTCGGGCTTCTTGCCCTTCAGGGAGGTCAGGATGGCGGTGAAGTCCGTGGCCTTGTCGTTGGTGAACTCACGGCCGACGACCTTGCCGCCCGCAGCCTTGACGCCCTTCTCGAACTCGTCGGCAACGCCCTGGCCATAGGCCGTGCGGTCGTCGATGACGGCGATGGACTTGCCCTTGAGCGTGGTCACCGAGTACTTGCCCAGCGTGCCGCCCAGGTGCACGTCGTCAGCCACGACGCGGAAGGTCGTCTTGTAGCCGTTGCGGGTGAACTTGGGGTTGGTGGCCGACGGCGAGATCTGCGGGATGCCGGCGTCGCTGTACACCTTGGAGGCGGGGATGGAAGTGCCGGAGTTCAGGTGGCCGACCACGCCGTTGACCTTGGAGTCGACCAGCTTCTGGGCGGCTGCCGTGCCTTGCTTCGGATCGCCGGCGTCGTCTTCGGCCAGCAGTTCGAACTTGGCCTTCTTGCCGCCGATGGTCACGCCCTTGGCGTTCAGTTCCTCGATGGCCAGACGAGCGCCCAGCTCATTGTCCTTGCCGAGGTGGGCGATCGCGCCGCTGGTCGGGCCGACGTGGCCGATCTTGACGACCAGGTCTTGCGACATGGCGGCCCCGCTGAGCAGTGCTGCCACTGCGCCCACCACGATATTCAGCTTGATTTGCATGGATCAACTCCAGTTTGGAAGAGAGAGGAACAAACAGAGAACGTTGAGTTTTCAACCAAATGAACATACCCCAAATCCGGGGTCGACTCATTCGGGAAAGCGTGGACGCGAAGGCCGTGGAAAGACCGCAACGGCCCTCCCCTTGCCCGTCATCAACCCGCCGCTGAAAAGTGGTCCAGCTTGGCGCCGGACTGCTGATAGCGGCGGTAACGCGCACGCCCAGCTTGAACGCGCGCGGGGTCGTGCCCGATGACCTCGAGCACCCGTTCGAAGGACAGCGCGTCGCCGGGCATGTCGTCGCCGAGGTTGAGCAGCAGGCCGCGGTGAGGCAGTTGCCCGGCGTCTTGCACCAGCAGCACCTCGCCGGGCGCGGGGTCGGACTGCCCATCCCAGAGGCGATGGGGAATGAACTCCGTCGACTCGAAGGTCCAGAGCAGCTGATCCAGCCGCGCCGCGTCGGCCGCAGGCACGCACACGCCCACCGGCTTGCCCGACGCGAGCGCGCGTCGGATCAAGCGGCAGGAGAAATGCAGCGGGTCCGCCGCGTCGCTGTAGAAGCTGACCTGGACGGCCACGGCTTACTTGGCGTGGCTCAGCACGAAGTGCGTGAGCAGGCCGACCGGGCGGCCGGTGGCACCCTTGGCGGCGCCGCCCTTCCAGGCGGTGCCGGCGATGTCCAGGTGTCCCCAGCTGTACTGGGTGGCGAATCGCTGCAGGAACTTGGCCGCCGTGATCGAACCACCGGCCCGGCCGGCGATGTTCTGCACGTCGGCGAAATTGCTCTTGAGGCCCTCGGCGTACTCGTCGTCCAGCGGCATGCGCCAGCAGGGGTCGAGCGCCGCATCGCCGGCCGCGCTCAGCGAGGCCGCCAGTTCGTCGTCGCTGGCGTACATGCCGCTGCGCACGCCGCCCAGGGCGATGACGCAGGCGCCGGTCAGCGTCGCCACGTCCACCACCACCGCCGGCTTGAAGCGCTCGGCATAGGTGAGTGCATCGCACAGGATCAGCCGGCCTTCGGCGTCGGTGTTCAGGATCTCGATGGTCTGGCCCGACATCGAGGTGACCACATCGCCCGGCTTCACGGCCCGGCCGCTGGGCATGTTCTCGCAGGCCGCCACGATCATGACGAGGTTCAGCTTGGGCTTGAGCTCGGCCACCGCGCGCAGCGTGCCGATGACGCTGGCGGCGCCGCCCATGTCGAACTTCATCTCGTCCATCTCGGCACCCGGCTTCAGCGAGATGCCGCCGGTGTCGAAGGTGATGCCCTTGCCGACCAGCACGACCGGCGGCACGGTCTTGGCCGCGCCTTCGTAGCGGGCCACGATGAAGCGCAGCGGCTCGTCCGAGCCCTGGGCCACCGCCAGGAAGCTGCCCATGCCCAGCTTCTCGACCGCCTTCCTGTCCAGCACTTCGACCTTCAGACCGTGGGCCTTGCCCAGGCCCTGCACCACCTGACCCAGGTAGTTGGGCGTGGCGTAGTTGGCCGGGCGGTTGGCACACTCGCGCGCCAGCTCCACGCCCGCCGCGATGGCCTGGCCGCGGGCCAGGCCGGCCTTGGCCGCCTTCAGGTCAGCCTTGCCGGACAGCAGCGCCACGCGCGCCAGCTTCGGCGCCGCCGGGGCGCTGGGCTTGGTGTGGCGGTACACATAGACCGCGTCGGTGACGGCCATGGCGGCCTGCTCGGCCAGCGATTCCGCCAGCGCGGCATCGAAGCCCGCGAAGGCCACCGCCGCGCTCGCCACGCCGCGCGACTTCACTTGCGCCAGCGCCGCACCGAGCGCCGAGCGCGCCGCGGCCAGCGTGGCCTTGCCACTCGCGGCCACCACCAGGCGCGGCGCCTTCAGGCCTTCGGCCTGCGTTGCCACCAGCGTCTGGCCGGCCTTCAAGGCGAAGTCGCCGAGCTTGATCGCCGCCTGCACCTGCTTGGCCACGGCAGCGTCCAGCCCCTTGGGCAAGGCATCGCCGGCCACCACCACCACCAGGGCGTCCGCACCGACGCCCGCGAGCCCATCGAGCTCTGCGGTTTGAATCTTGAAGTCCATAATGACTGGAAGTAGAAAGAAGTGCGTTTGATGTTATTCGATTCATCCACGCGGTCCGAGCTGGCGCGGAGCTTCGGGGTCACCCTTGTGGTCATCCTGACCATCATGCTCACCGTGACCCTGATCAAGACGCTCGGGCAGGCCGCTGGCGGCAACGTCGCGCCGCAGGACGTGGTGCTGTTGATGGGTTACGCGACGCTGGCGCATCTGGCCACGATGCTCAATCTGTCGCTGTTCATCGCGGTGGTCGCCACGCTCGGGCGGCGCTACCGCGAGTCGGAGATGACCATCTGGTTCGCCAGCGGCGTGCCGCTGTCCCGCTTCATCCGGCCGGTGCTGCGCATGGCCTGGCCGGTGCTGCTGGCCATCGTGGTGCTGGAGCTGGTGGTGTGGCCCTGGGGCAACCAGAACAGCGCCGAGCTGCGCGACCGTTACCAGAAGCGCAGCGACCTCTCCCGCGTGGCGCCCGGCCAGTTCCAGACCTCGCGCGATGGCAGCCGCGTGTTCTTCATCGAGCGCGACGGCGATGACGCGGCCACCGGTCGCAATGTCTTCATCCTGTCCAACCAGAACGACCGCGAGTCGGTCACCACGGCAGCGCGCGGGCGGCTGGAGATGGAAGGCGACGACCGCCTGCTGGTGCTGGACCACGGGCAGCGCAACGAGACCCAGCTCAAGACGGGCGAGAAGAGCCTGGCGCGCTTCGAGCAGTACAAGGTCATGACCGACACCCAGGTGCTGGCCAACGCCAACCAGCTGCCGCCCAAGGCCACCCCCACGCTGGACCTGCTGCGCAACCCGACGGTGAAGAACCAGGGCGAGTTCGCCTGGCGCCTGGGCTGGATCTTCGCGGGCTTCAACATGGCCCTGCTCGGCATCGGCCTGGCCGCCTCCAACCCGCGGCGGGCCAACAACTGGAACCTGCTGTTCGCGCTGCTGGCCTTCATCGTGTACTTCAACTCCATCAACGTGTCGGTCTCGCGCGTGGGCAATGGCAGCGCCGCCCTGGTGCCGACCCTGCTCGCCCTGCATGGCGGCGCCTTCATCCTCGCGCTGGCCATCATCTGGCTGCGGGACAACGGCAACCGCTTCTGCCTGCGCCGCCGGGCGACGGGGGCCGCCACATGAAAACGGTGCGCCGGCTGCTCTACAAGGACATCGTCGGCTCGGTGCTGATGGTGGCCCTGGCCTTCCTGTCGCTGTTCTTCTTCAACGACTTCGTCGACGAGATCGACCGCATGTCGCGCATCGGTGCGGGCGCCGGCAAGGCGGCCCTGCTGGCGGCGATGGAGATCCCCGGCAACTTCTACACCCTCTTCCCGATCGCGGTGCTGATCGGCGCCATCTTCGCCCTGGCCCGCCTGGCGCAGAGCAGCGAGTTCACCATCCTGCGCACCGGCGGCCTGGGGCCGGCGCGGGCGCTGGGCTTGCTGGCGCGCCTGGCGGCGGTCTTCGCCATCGTGACCTTCGTCGTCGGCGACTACGTCGCGCCCGAGTTCGAGCGGCGCGGCAATGACCTGCGCGCCGGCTTCGCCCACGATGCCACGCAGCCCGCACGAGGCGCCTGGCTCAAGGACCATCAAAAGGTGGACGGCGAGGACCGCAGCTACTCCGTGAAGGTCGGCCGCGTGGGCAGCGACGGCGAACTGGAGAACGTGTTCATCTTCGAGTTCGATGCCGAAGGCCGCCTGCTGTCGCGCACCGAGGCCGGCAAGGTGGACGTGGATGCCGACGGCGTCTGGCATCTGCAGCAGGTGACGCGCGCGGTCTGGAACCCCGGCACGCCGGCAGGCCCGAGCCCGGTGGGCAATGTCGTGGTCAGCGAGCAGAAGCTCGACAAGCTCGCGTGGCAGAGCTCGCTGCATGCCGGTGTCATCGCGGCAGCAGTGCTGCCGGCCATGTCGATGTCCACCGTGGAGCTCTACCGCTACACCCGGCACCTGTCCGCCCAGGAGCAGTCGGCCCAGGCGCACAACATCCAGTTCTGGCGCAAGGCGCTTTACCCCTTCGCCTGCTTCGTGATGGTGGCCCTGGCCCTGCCCTTCGCCTACCTGCACGGCCGCTCCGGCGGTATCAGCATCAAGGTGTTCGGCGGCATCATGCTCGGCATCAGCTTCGTGCTGCTCAACAACGTGGCCGGCCACCTGGGCCTGCTGAAGAACTGGACGCCCTGGGTCGTGGCCTCCACGCCCAGCCTGCTCTACCTCGGCCTGTCGATGGCCGCGTTCACCTGGCTTGTGAGATACCGCTGATGGATGGCCTGCTGCTTTTCGCCCACGGTGCGCGTGACCCGGCCTGGGCCCGGCCCTTCGAGGCCGTGGCCGCCCGGCTGCGCGCGGCTCGGCCGCAGACGCCCGTGGTGCTGTCCTACCTGGAGTTCATGAGCCCCAGCATCGCCGACGCGGCCGAGCAGCTCGTGCGCGAAGGCTGCACCCGGGTGCATGTGATGCCCCTCTTCCTCGGCACCGGCGGCCATGTGCGCCGCGACATCCCGCCGCTGCTGGACGGCCTGCGCGAGCACCACGGGGCGGCGGTCGAGTGGGTGCTGCATGCCCCGCTCGGCGAACATGAAGCCGTGCTGCAGGCCATGTGCAATGCCTGCCTGGAGCCCCTCGGATGAACCTGCATCAATTCCGATTCGTGCAGGAGGCGGCGCGCCGCAACCTCAACCTCACCGAGACCGCCAAGGCCCTGTTCACCTCGCAGCCGGGCGTCTCCAAGGCCATCCTGGAGCTGGAGGAGGAACTCGGCGTCGACATCTTCTCGCGCCACGGCAAGCGCCTGCGCCGCATCACCGAACCGGGTCAGCAGGTGCTGGCCTGCATCGAGATCATCCTGCGCGAGGTGAACAACCTCAAGCGCATCGGCGAGGAGTACTCGCGCCAGGACAGCGGCACCTTCTCCATCGCCACCACCCACACGCAGGCGCGCTACGTGCTGCCGGCACCGGTGGCGCAACTGCGCAAGAACCTGCCGCAGCTGCGCGTGAGTCTGCACCAGGGCAGCCCGGACCAGGTCGCCAAGATGCTCATCGACGAGACCGCCGACCTGGGCCTGGCGACCGAGTCGCTGGCGCAGTACCCCGAGCTGGTCACCCTGCCCTGCTATGAATGGCAGCACGTGATGGTGGTGCCTCGGGACCACCCCCTGGCCAGCGCCGAGCGTGTGAGCCTGGAGCAGATCGCCACCGAGCCGCTGGTGTCCTACCACCCGAGCTTCACCGGCCGCACCCGCATCGACAAGGCCTTCGCGGCGCGCCACCTCACGCCCAACATCGTGCTGGAGGCGATCGACTCGGACGTCATCAAGACCTATGTGCGCCTGGGCATGGGCGTGGGCATCGTGGCCGAGATGGCCATGCGGGAAGAGCCGCCAGGCAGCGACCTGGTCGCCCGACCGCTCGGCGCCCTGCTGGGCAGCAACGTCACCCGCATCGCCTTCAAGCGCGGCGCCTACCTGCGCAACTACGTGTACGTCTTCGCCGAGCTGCTGTCGGAACGCCTGAGCCGCAAGCTCATCGAGAAGTCGATGAGCGGCGATTCGAGCGACTTCGGGCTCTGAGCGCCGTGCCGGCTCAGCTGCCGAAAGTCGAATCCAGCGGCAGCATCAGGTCGACGTCCTCGCCGCGCAGGCCCGCTTCGAACAGATCGCGGGCGACGCTGTAGAGCGTGAGCAGGTCGCGATAGGCCGGCAGGTCGAACTGGGGCACGCCTGGGCCGCGGCCTGAGGCCAGCATCTCCTGCAGCATCTGCATGGCCGCCTGCGGCTGCGACCAGACCACCTGCAGATGCGCAATGGCGCTCGGGCAGGCATCCAGCGTGCGGCCCCGCGACAGGCTGTGCGACCACTCCGGCGCCAGCACGCCGAAGCGCTGCTCGAACTGCCGTGTCAAGCCGCTGAACACCTCCTGCTCACCGCGCTGCTGGCAGACCTCCATCAACATGAGCCAGGGCATGGCACCCGTGGCCACGCCGCTCGGGCTGCCCGACAGGCGGGCAGCGAGCAGGTCGGCTGCAGCCTCCTGCTGACCGAGCAATTGCAGGAACTCGACCTGCTGCTGCAGGTCCAGCAACTCGTCGGCGGCGGTCACGCCGCCCACGTCCGAGGCAGGAGCCGGCGCCGCCGCTGCGCGAACCGGCAGGGGCTGGGTGGCCTGCATCGACGTCGGGATCTCGACATCGGGCGCCGCCGCCTGTGCAGGCGGCCAGGGCATCGGCCGGGGCTGCGGGCGAGTGATCTGGTTCGGGCTGTCTTCGGGCGCGGGAGCGACCGGGCTGGCCGCAGCTGCCGCACTGCTCACTGCGGCGGCAGCCACCGGCACCGGCGCGGCAGCACCTTCGGCTGCATGCAGCGCACGCCAATACGCCAGCTCCTGACGGGCACGCAGGTCGCGCCAACGGCTGACGTAGAAGGCCACGGCGCCCGCAATCAGACTCAAGGCGATCGTCAGCAGCCAAGTCATGGGATCGCGGTAGGGCGGCGTCCGGCTGGCCGGGACTGCTGCAGGCCGGGGGGCGGACGACGCCACCGGCGCCGAAGCCTCCGGGGCAGCCGCCGAGGCCGGTGCGGACGCCGCCTCGGCCGCCTGGGCTTCCTGCCGGGCGAGCAACTCGGCGCGCAGTTGCGCCACCGTCTGTTCCAGCTGCGCGATCTGCGCCTCCAGCTCCGGCGTGAGCTCCATCTCGGGCGCACTGGCTGCCGGCTTCACCGGCTTGGGCGCCTCGGCCACCAGCACCTCCGGCCGGTCCAGCGTGAGACGTGGCCCGGCCGGGCGCGGCTTCGGTCGCGGGCGCGGCTTGGCAACTGGCGCAGGGCTCGGCGCCACCTCCAGGCGCGCGGTGGGCGGCTCGGCGGGTGGCGCCGCAACGACCGGCATCGGCGCCGGTGCAGCAGGCGCGGGCGCCGGTGCCCCACCGGGCGGGTCGACGAAGGCGTTGAACTCGCGCGTCAGCACGAGCGGGCAACCCAGGGCGAGGGTGATACGCAGCGCGGGCTCGTCGATGCGGGCCTGGCTCACGAGGCGGATGCGGCGCTGCCCGGTCTCACCCTCGATGCGCAGTTGCAGCAGGCCGGCCGGCACGCGTGCATCACCCGCGACGACCTCCGCCCGCAGGCAACTGTCGGACAGCTGCTCCCCCTCGGAGAGCAGCAGCGGGAAGCTCACATCCAGGGGCCTGCCCAACGCGGAATGCACCACCGGACGACCCAGCCCCAGGGCCTGACCATCGACGGGAGCGAGGCCGAGCAGCAACGCCAAAGCGGGGGTGATGGCGCCCAGCAACCTGGGGCGCAAGACCTGGATGGGCATCGACTGCGTGCAGCTGCTGGGGGTTGAAGGGTGACGGTGTAAGCGCTGGTCACTCTAGCATGCAGGCGCCCGCGTACACCCCATGGTTGACCGGCACAATCCCCCTCCAGCATGAACGCACTCAGCCTCACTCCCGCCGAACGCCAGCAGATCGACCAGGGCGCCTGGTTTGCCAAGCTGTCCGAGCCCCTGCGCAATGACATCCTGCAGCGCGCCTACGTGCGCCGCCTGCCTGACGAAACCATGTTGTCCCACCGGGGTGAACCGGCCGAGGAATGGTCGGCGGTCGCCAAGGGCGCGGTGCGCGTGAGCTCGGTGTCGCTCGCCGGCAAGCAGATCTCGCTGACCTATGTCGAGCCCGGCACCTGGTTCGGCGACATCGCCCTCTTCGACGGCCTGCCCCGCACCCACGATGCCTATGCCCATGGCGACACGACCCTGCTGTGCGTGCGCAAGGCCGACTTCCACGCCCTGCTCAAGGCCCACTCCGAGCTCTACGACGCGCTGCTGCGCCTGAACTGCCGCCGCCTGCGCCTGATGTTCGACATGATCGAGGACCTCAACACCCGCCCGCTCGCCGCCCGGCTGGCCAAGCAGGTGCTGCTGCTGGCGCGCTCCTATGGCGTGCAGGAGGGCGACGAGATCCGCATCGGCCTGCAACTGGCGAAGGAAGACCTAGCCCAACTGCTCGGCGCCTCCCGCCAGCGCGTGAACCAGGAACTGAAGGCCTTCGAGCGCGAGGGCGCGGTGCGCGTGGAGCCCACGCGCCTGGTGGTGCTCAGCCGCGAGAAGCTGATGGCGGCGGCCGCGCGCTGACACTGCCGCGACACGCGGGCATCGCTCGGGCTCTCAGAATGACTGGTTGCACCTGACAACCTGCCCGCCATGGAAGCATTCACCGGCACCCGCCCCCTCACACAAGCGCTGGACAAGGCCGCGCTCGAATCCTGGCTCGCTGCCCATGTGAGCGGCTTCGCCGGCCCTCTGTCCATCGAGCAGTTCAAGGGCGGCCAGTCCAACCCGACCTATCTGCTGACGACGCCCGGCGCGCAGTACGTGATGCGCAGCAAGCCCGGGCCGGTGGCCAAGCTGCTGCCCTCGGCGCATGCCATCGAGCGGGAGTTCGCCGTGATGCGCGCCCTGGCCGGCAGTGCCGTGCCGGTGCCCGAGATGCTGGCGCTTTGCGAGGACGAAGCCGTCATCGGCCGCGCGTTCTATGTCATGAGCTTCATGGCCGGCCGCGTGCTCTGGGACCAGAGCCTGCCCGGCATGCCCAACGCCGAGCGTGCCGCCCACTACGACGAGATGAACCGCGTCATCGCGGCCCTGCACCAGGTCGACTTCAAGGCCGCGGGCCTCGCCGACTACGGCAAGCCGGGGAACTACTTCGAGCGCCAGATCGGCCGCTGGAGCAAGCAGTACCTCGCCTCGGTCACCCAGCCCAACCCCGCGATGGACTCGCTGCTGGCATGGCTGCCGGCGCACATCCCGGCGTCGGCGCGGGACGAAGCCGAAGTCAGCGTCGTGCACGGCGACTACCGCATGGACAACGTCGTCTTCCACCCCATCGAGCCGCGCATCATCGCGGTGCTGGACTGGGAGCTGTCCACCCTCGGCCACCCGCTCGCCGACTTCAGCTACCACTGCATGAGCTGGCACATCCAGACCTCCGGCGCCGCCCGCGGCCTGGGCGGCCAGGATCTCGCCGCGCTCGGCATCCCGAGCGAACGCGAGTACGTGCAACGCTACTGCGAGCGCACCGGCCGAAGCGACGTGACGGCGGTCATGGCCGACTGGAACTTCTACCTCGCCTACAACCTGTTCCGCATCGCAGCCATCGTGCAGGGCATCGCCAAGCGGGTGGAAGACGGCACGGCCTCCAGCGCCCAGGCCCGTGAGACCGCCAAGAACGCACGCCCTCTGGCCGAGCTGGCCTGGCGTTTCGCGCAGAAGGCCTGAGGCCGCGCCGGGGCGAGCGGCGCCTCAGCCCTCGCCGTGCCGGGTGGAATGCGTCCAGGCGATGGACGTCGTCGTCGGCCAGGCGCCACCATCCGCCAGACGGCCGTTGATGCGCTGCGCTTCCCGCGCGGCGGTCTCGAGCAGGCGCACGAGGGCCTGCACCTTGGGCAGCTCCGCCTCGCTCATCTCGCTGCGCAGATAAAGGTTGCCGCGCAGGCACATCAGCACGAAGGGATGGCCTTCGGGCAGCAGGTCCTGGCTGGCCTGCACCAGCACCTCGCCGAGATCACCTTCCAGCCAGGCGCCGGTCAGTTCCTTGGTGACGCCGACGATGCCGTAGCGCTGGCGCAGGATCTGCGAGTGCTGCGGGTTGAACTTCGGGAACATCACCAGCCAGCGCATCTCCTCCGGCGTGTCGGTGTCGACACGGGTCTTGAGGGTGTCGGTGTAGGCCTCGAACACCGCGCGCTCCAGCTCTTCCATCAGCGTGCGGCAGACCACCATCAGCTGCAGGTCGGGATGCAGACCCATCTCGCAGCGCATGCGCAGCTCGAACCCGGGCATGTAGCTGCGCTGGGATGCCCCCCACTCGATGCGCAGCGGGCCGGGCTGGCCCTTGCGCGCCTCGATCAGGAAGCCCTGGCCATCTTCCGTCTGGATGAACTCCGCCCCGCGGCTCTCGGCCCACTCCTGGATCGGGCGCCAGCGCGCAGCGTTCGCGCGGGTCACGAGCCAGTGCTTGACTTGCTTTACCACCATGAGTCGAGAGAATCGGGCTGATTGCGGGAAGTGCCGTGCGCGTACCGGATGGAGGCGACCAATGCTTGAAGTCTACTCATGGCCCACGCCCAACGGGCACAAGGTGCACATCATGCTGGAGGAGTGCGGCCTTGCGTACCGGGTCCATCCCGTGGACATCGGCGCGGGCGAGCAGTTCGCGCCCGACTTCCTCGCCATCAGCCCCAACAACAAGATCCCCGCCCTCACCGACCCGGACGGCCCGGGTGGCGAGCCGATCTCGCTGTTCGAGAGCGGGGCCATCCTGCTCTACCTCGCCGGCAAGACCGGGCGCTTCCTGCCGGCCGACGTGGCCGGCAAGTACGCGGTGCTGCAATGGCTGATGTTCCAGATGGGCAGCATCGGCCCCATGCTCGGCCAGGCCCACCACTTCCGCATCTACGCGCCCGAGAAGCTGCCCTATGCCATCGAGCGCTACACGCAGGAGGCGCAGCGCCTGTACGGCGTGCTCAACAAGCGGCTGGCGCATGCAACCTATGTCGGCGGCGCCGAGTACAGCATCGCCGACATCGCCGTCTTCCCCTGGCTGCGCTCCTGGAAGAACCAGGGCGTGGAGATGGCCGACTACCCGCATCTCAAGGGCTGGTTCGACGAGATCGGCCATCGCCCGGCCGTGCAGCGCGGCGTGGCCGTGCTGGCCGACGCCCGGCGCCCGCTGACCGACCCGCGAGCGCGCGAGGCCTTGTTCGGCGAGCGGCAGCGGCATCAGCGCTGAAGCGCTCAACCCTTCAACCGCCTGCGCGCAGGCTCAGGCGCAGCAGCACGAACTCAGCGGGCTTGAGCAGCGCCACGCCGATCACCAACGTGAGCCGGCCGTGCGCGATGTCATCGCTGGTCATCGTCGTCCGGTCACAGCGCACGAGAAAGGCGGACTCGGGCTTGTTTCCCATCAGCGCACCGGCCTGCCATTGCATCAGCAGGAAGTCTTCCACCGTGCGGCGCAGGTTCGCCCACAGCGCTTCACCCTGGGGCTCGAAGGCCACCCACGCGCTGCCTTGGCCGATGCTGCGGATCAGGAAGTCGACGTAGCGACGCACCGGCAGGGTTTGCCATTCCGGGTCCCGGCTCAGCGTGCGCGCACCCCAGACGCGATGGCCGCGGCCCTGGAAGAAGCGCAGGCAGTTGATGCCGTGTGGATTGAGCAACTCCTGCTCTCCTGCGCTCACCGCGCGCTCGACACCGACGATGCCACCGATGAGCTGGTTCGCCGGCGCCTTGTGCACCCCGCGCTCCAGGTCGTTGCGGGCGTAGATGCCAGCCAGCAGGCCCGAGGGCGGCAGGTTCAGCGTCGCGCCGCTGACCGGATCAAAGACCTGAACCCAGGGGTAGTAAGTGGCGGCATGTGAGCTGTCGAAGGAGCTGCGCCATTCGCGCACGCCGCTCGGCCCAGCCCCCTCGGGCGGGTCGAGCAGCGCCAGGCGGCCCGGCATGGCCTCGGCGTGGGCCAAGAGCAGGCGCTGAATGGCGCGTGCTTCGTCGGCCGCATACCGGCCGGTGCGGCCCACCCCGGGCGCAGCCACCGTCGCGATGCCCTCGATGGCCGCGAACTGCCCCAGACCGCGCGCGGGCACGCCTTCGGTCGCCAGGCAGCCGGCATAGGCGGCCGCATCGGGCAGCAGCCCGTCATGCCCGCCCGTCAAGGCCGCCACGGTCTGCAGCCCCTGCTCGAACTTGCGGCGCAGGGCCAGCAGCTCCTGCTGGCCACTGGCCGCCCACTGGGCCGGCGTGATCTGCAGGCCCAGGCCGAGCGACTCCAGCGCCACCAGCAGGTCGAGGCCATCCTGCAGCAAGGCCTGCCCCGGCGCGCTGCCATTGAGCAGGATGACCGACCGCCGGGCCCGCTCCGCCGCGGAGAGGCCGTCCGGCAGCACGCGCTCGAAACAGCCCAGCAGGCCCGGCACCGCCGCACTGGCCGCCCTGGAAGGATCGGGGGACAGGTCTTGCCATTCGGCGAGCACCAGGCCTTCCGCGGTGGCCAGCGCCAGGCTCACCCCCACCGGGCACAGCAAATCTCCACTGCCGGGCGCCGGGTTCAAGCCGAAGTCGGCCAGGGAGAAGCGCGTCGCGCCGGTCGGCGCTCCCGCTGGCGCCAAGGCGCCGGCGAAGGTCCATGCGCCGGCCGCATCGCGGCGCGCCACATACAGCGGCAGCTCACGCAGGCTGCGCGCGGTCGCCGGCGGGCTGCCGCCCATGGCCGGTGCCGGCAAGCGCACGGCCGCGCTGGAGATCCACACCACATCCCCGTCGGCCAGCCCCAGCGGCACACCGCCCAAGCGGCTGGCACCCAGCTTCAGGGCAAAGCGCAGCTGCAGGTTGCCGGAGCGGCCCGGATCGCGCGCCACGACGCGAAAGGAGGCCCCCGTACCGACGCGCATCCTGGCGTGGCCGTCCACAACACCTGCGGGCGGGAAGGCACCCGCCAGGTCGGGCGGTGCGCCACCATCGACGGGCCGGTACACCCGGCTCACGAACAGGTGATTCCCCCCTTGGGCGAAGAAGCCGGCTACCGCATGGTGCAGGTCGTTGATCTGACGGGCGCCACCGTCCACACCGAAATGCAGCGGCTGTGCGTCACCGTAGCGCTCGACAAACTCGGACAGGCTGTGGATCAGCACCGGCACGCCGGCCACGGGCCCGGTGCGACAAGGGCCGATGAAGCCGGCAGTCGTG
>Ga0233424_10002370_pt1 | contig 13579 bp, 12 predicted proteins | sample Watercolumn_Towu_FD_181011 | JGI IMG/M metagenome (GOLD analysis project Ga0233424, IMG submission 181011) | Freshwater microbial communities from Lake Towuti, South Sulawesi, Indonesia - Watercolumn_Towuti2014_125_MG | ecosystem: Environmental > Aquatic > Freshwater > Lake | place: Indonesia...
CGCGGCGCTGTCGGGCTCCGGCCTCGCTGTCGACGGCCGAAGGCCGTCGACATGCAAGTCCTCCCGCCCTCCGGCGCTTGACCTCCGCGCGACCCGGCCCCCAGGCCGGCGGCGCGTCACCCGATTTAACGAGACTTGATGCCGAGCAGCTTCGCCGCGGTCTCGCCGAGCATCAGGCGGCGCTCGGCGTTCGAGAATCCCGGCGCCTTCAGGATGTGGTCGACCGACTTGTCCTGCCACGGGATCGGATGGTCGGTGCCGATCACGAGGCGGTTCACGCCGACTTCCGCGGCGAGGTGACGCAACGCCTCCGACGTGAAGACGAGCGTGTCGTAGTACATCTGCTTGAGGTATTCCGTCGGCTTCTTCTTGAGCCTGACACCGGTGTCCATGTCCGGCGCCACGCGCAGGCTGTTGTCCGAGCGCGCCGCGTACGACGGGAGGAAGCCACCGCCGTGCGCCGAGCAGATCTTCAGCTTCGGGAACCGGTCGAGCGTGCCCTCGAAGATCAGGTGCGAGAGCGCGATCGTCGTGTCGAGCGGGTTGCCGATCGTGTTCTCGAGCCACCCCTGCCCCGCCAGGCGCCGCTTGAGATCCGGCGTGCTCTGCGGGTGGATGAAAATGAGCACACCGAGCTCTTCGGCCTTCGCCCAGAACGGGTGGAACTTCGGGTCGGAGAACTCGTCGCCGGCGACGCTCGCGCCGACGGCGGCGCCGCGCAGCCCGAGCTTCTTCACGCCCTCGACGAGCTGCTCCACCGCGAGGTCGGGATACTGCAGCGCGACCGACGCGAAGGCGACGAAGCGGTCCGGGTTCGCCGCGCAGAATTCGGCGAGCCCCTCGTTCTGGATCTTGATGACCTGGGTGACGAGATCGCGCTCCGCGCGATACCAGCGCGGGTTGATGCTGAGCGCCTCGACGTCGATGCCCTGCTTGTCCATCTCCGCGATACGCCGCGGGCCGACCTCCTCGATGCCCGGGCCGCGATGATCGGCCACCTTCAGCCCGAGCAGGTCGTACGCCTTCGGGATCACGCAGTGCGCGTGGACGTCGATCGTCTTCACGCGCTTGCCGCCGACGGTCACGACGCGGCGTTTCCCGACCACCGAGAGCTTGCCGCCACGCGCGGCGGACTTCGCTCGCGCCTTGCCGCGCGCCACCGCGCGCGCGACCGCCTGCTCGGCGAGCCGCTCGGCAGCCCGCACGGCGGTCACGAGATCGCACCCGGTGAAGGCGATGCCGGAGCTCTTCGCGCTCATCTCAGATCACTCCTTCTTCGGCCAGGGCCTTGATCTCGGCGGACGAGATCCCGAGCAGCTCGCCGTAGACGTACTCGTTGTCCTCGCCGTAGCACGGGGCGCCGCGGTCGATGCGCCCGCCGATGTACGCCGGGCTCTCGCTCAGCTTGATCGGAACTTCCGCGATCGGCCAGCGGCCGATCTTCGTCCCCGTCACCTCGGTGAGCCAGGAGAGCGCCGCGAGCTGCGGATCGTGATCGCAGCGATCGCCGGCGTTCTGACAGACGCCGGCCGGCACGCCCGCGCGCTGCAGCAGCATCATCGTCTCGTAGCCCTCGCGCGACTTCGTCCAGCCGGTGACGAGCGCGTCGAGCGCGTCCTGGTGCTTGAGCCGCGACGCCAGGTCCTTGAACCGCGCGTCGCTCGCCCACTCGGGATGGCCCGCGACCTGCGCGAGCGCGCGCCACTCCGCGTCGGTGAAGCACGCGATCGCGATCCAGCGATCGTCGCCCGCCGACGGATAGGCGCCGTGCGGCGCCGCCGGCTTGAAGGGCGAGCGATTGCCGTAACGCGACCAGATGCGCCCGTTCGCCGACCAGTCGAGGATCGTGGTCCCGCTGATCAGCAATCCCACTTCGGCTTGCGACGCGTCGACCCACTGCCCTTCGCCCGTGCGCGCGCGATGGAAGAGCGCGGTCAGCATCGCGAGCGAGAAGCTGTACGCGCCCATCCAGTCGAGATACGAGTAGCCCCAGCCCGCGGGCGGCGCAGGCTCGGGCAGTCCCGACATCTCCGACAATCCCGAGAACGAGTTCGCGATCGGCCCGACGGTGCGAAAGCGCCCGTAGACACCCTGCGCGCCCATGCCCGACTGCTGGACGTAGATGATGTCCGGCTTGATCGCGCGCATCGCGTCGTACCCGAGCCCCCAGCTGTCGAGCACGCCGGGCGAGAATCCTTCGGCGACGATGTCGGACATCGCCACGAGGCGGCGCGCGATCTCGAGCCCCTTCGGATGGCGGACGTTCAGCGAGATCCCGCGCTTGCCCGGGTTCTTGTTGTTGAACTGCCCGCCCATGTCGGGATCGGTCACGCCCGGCAACGGCGCCGTCGCCGTGTCGCGCGCGGCACGCCCGCCGACCGGCGCCATCGCGGCCATGCGCGTGTCGGGGTGGCTCTTCAGCTCGACCTTGATGCTCTCCGCGCCGAACGCGGCGAGGAACCGCGTGCCACCGGCCGACGCGAGGAACCACGTGAAGTCGAGAATCCGGATCTTGTGCAGCGGGAACGGCTTGCCGCGCGGCGAGAGCTGCTCGTTCTGCGGCGGGCGCGCATCCGCGGCGATGATCGGGATGTCCGGCGCGCGCTCCGGCGTCACGCTCGCCGCATCCTCGTTCAGCAGTGGCGCGCGGCGTCCCACCGACCACTGCGTGCGCGTCGCGAGCCACTTGCTCGTCGCGTAGCGGAAGGAACGGCCGAGCTCAGGGTGCTCGACGTCCGTGCAGCTCTGGCGCTTGAGCCAGTGCTCGTCCATCGCGTTCTCGTGCGGCTTGCGCAGCGGCGCCCACAGCATCCCCGCTTCCTGCGCTTCACGCCACGGCACGTCCTCGTAGGTGAAGCAGCGCACGAAGCGCTGCACCGCCTCCATCGCGTGATCGCGCTTCGCCACGCTCGGCCCGGTCCCGGGCACGAAGCGTCCGCTCGTCGGCAGCGTCGCCTTGTCGGTGTCGAGCCCGGCCTCGACGCCGTACTTCTCCAGCAGCGCGACGAGCGCCTTGGTCTCGCCGGGACGCGTGCCGAGGTTCGCCATCACCCAGCGCCCGTCCTTGGTGTGGACGATCGACGGGTGCGGCGTGACGCCCTCGCGCGCGTGCCGGCACGTCTGGCGCTGCACGATCGAGCGACGCATCACGTACGTCATCAGGTCGACCTCGGTCGATTTCGCGACGGCCTCGTGGACGGCGCACGAGACCTTCTGGCCCTTGCCGGTCCGCCAGCGGAACAGCAGCGCGGCGACGATGGAGAACGCGAGCTGCTCGCCCGCGATGTGGAAGGCGTGCCACATCTGCGGCGCGATCGGCGGCAGATCGTAGCGGCCGCCGGGCGCCGGGTCGTAGCCGCAGTTCATCATCACGCCGCCCAGCGCCAGGTGGACGAGGTCCGAGCCCTTGAAGTCCGCCCACGGCCCGTCGTCTCCGAATGGAGACACGCGCGCGACGATCAGCGCCGGCGTCTGCCGCATCAACGCGTCGGCGCCGAGCCCGAGCGCGTCGAGCGCGCCGCGCGGCGTGGACTCGAGCAGCACGTCGGCGCCGGCGACCAGCGCACGGAACTTCTCGCGGTCGCCGGGCTCGCGCAGATCGAGCACGATCGAGCGCTTGCCGCGGTTGTACTGCCAGAAGAACAGCGAGCGCTCCGGATCCTCGCGGTCCTCGTAGAAGGGACCGATGCGCCGGGTCGGACTCCCGCCGGGCGGCTCGACCTTGATGACCTCGGCGCCGAGCCCCGCGAGCGTGAGCCCGCAGTACTCCGCCTGCTCGTCCGCCAGCTCGATGACGCGAATGCCGGTCAGCGCGCCTCTCATGCCGGGATTCTATGCGAGGGAATCGAGCAGCGGCAGCGTGACTTCGGTCAGCGAGGACACCACGCGCGTGGCCCGGGAAAAGTCGTTGCCGCGCGTGTGCGGCGTCGGCACCGCGATCACCTTCATGCCGGCGGCGTGCGCCGCGAGCACGCCCTTCTCCGCGTCTTCGAGGACCACGCACTCCGCGGGCGCGACCCCCATCCGCTCGGCGACGTGGAGGAAGAGATCCGGGTGCGGCTTCACGCGTGCGACGCTCTCGTTCGTCGCCACCGCCTCGAAGTACCGCTCGAGATCCAGCCGGCGCAGGATCGGCCAGGCCGTGTTGCCGTACGACGACGTCGCGAGCGCGAGCCGCTTCTTGCCGTGCAGCATCGCGACCAGCTCGAGCGCGCCGGGCATGGGACAGAGCGAGGTCTCGAGCAAGGCCACGTACGCGCCGAGCTTGGTCACGCGCAGGACTTCGGGATCGTGCGCGAGACCGCGGAGCTGCACGAAGCCGTCGATGCCAAGCCCGGCGCGGATCCAGTGCTCGGCGTATTCCTCTTCCGACACCGCGACCCCGACGCCGGCGAGCGTCTCGCGCCACGCCTGGCAGTGGAGGCGCTCGGTGTCCGTGAGGAGCCCGTCGAGATCGAAGATCACCGTGGAGATCATCGCGACGCCGCGGCCACTATAATCCACCGACCGCGAGAGGGGACGACCGCGGGGAGGAGACCGCGATGGCCGACATCCAGCTCGGGCTCATGATGCGGGCGCAGTTTCCGGCGGGCGACGACATGCAGCAGCGCTTCGCCGAGCTCGTCGAGCAGGCGCGGCTCGCGGACCGCCTCGGCTTCGCGTCGATCACGAAGGGCATGCACTACAGCGCCGCGCCGTGGCGCGATCTCCAGCAGTTCCCGTTCCTGTCGCGCATCATGGCCGAGGCGCCGCGCATGCGCCTCAACTTCGGCCTCGTGCTGCTCTCGCTCCACAAGCCGCTCGACGTCGCCGAGCAGATCGCGACCGTCGACGTGATGAGCGGCGGGCGCGTGATCTTCGGCGTGGCGCTCGGCTATCGCGACGTCGAGTACCTGGCGTTCGGCACCACGCAGAAGGAGCGCGTGAAGCGCTTCGAGGAAAACCTGCTCGCGATCAAGCGGCTGTGGACCGAGGACTCCGTCGACATGAAGGGCTCGCACTTCACGCTCGACGGCGCGTCGGTGGGAACGAAGCCCATCCAGAAGCCGCACCCGCCCGTCTGGATCGGCGCCAACGCCGATCCGGCGATCCGCCGCGCGGCGCGCCTCGGCGACTGCTGGTACGTCAACCCGCACAATCGCATCGACACGATCGTGCGTCAGGTCGAGGTCTACAAGCGCGCGCTCGACGAATTCGAGAAACCGTTCCCGAAGGAGTTCCCCGCGCGGCGCGAGGTCTTCGTCGCCCGCTCACGCGAGGAGGCGATCAGGATCTGCGCGCCGCATCTCGGCGCGAAGTACGCCGCGTACCAGCAGTGGGGCCAGGGCCAGGCGATGCCGGAGGGCGACAACGACCTCGCTGTCGAGTTCGAGGAGCTGCTGCGCGACCGCTTCATCCTCGGCTCGCCCGACGAGGTCGCCGAGTCGATCCTGCGTCTGCACCGGGCCACCGGCATCAACCATCTGGTGATGAGCGTGCAGTGGCCCGGCATGCCGCAGAGCCTCGCGCTCGACGAGCTGCATATGCTCGCCGAGGAAGTCTTTCCGCGCGTGCGCGCCGGCTGACCGCTTACTTCACCAGGGAGTCGACGACAGCCGGAAGAACCGCGCGGCGTTCTCCCACATCAGCTTCTGCGTCGCCCTCTCGCCGAGCGCCTTCTTCCACTCGATCACGGTGTCGGCGTGATCGGGAAAGATCGTCTCCGGGTGCGGATAGTCGGACTCGAACATGAGCACGTGATCGCCGACGAGATCGATCACGGACTTGGTCAGCTCGACGCCTTCGGAGAAATCGATGCCGCAGTACACGCGTCCCATCTGCGCGTATTCGACCGGCGTGTGCCGGACTTTCGGCGAGACGGAGCCGCGCACGTAGTCGATCTGCCGCGTGAGACGCGTGAGCCAGTGCGGCAGCCAGCCGTGGCCGGTCTCGAGCGTGCCGACGCGCAGCCGCGGGTGCCGATCGAGCATGCCGCCCATGAGCATGAACGAGAGGAAGCGTTGCCCGCCCCACGTCTGTCCCGCGCAGCGTCCCATGGCCGGGTTGTCCCAGATGTCGCGATAGCCCGGGAAGTACGGCGTCTCGATGGTGAAGCCGTGGTACATGATCGGCAGGTCCGCGTCGTTCGCCGCGGCCCAGATCGGCTCGAGGTCGGGATCGTCGATCGGCAGCGATTCCGGCAGCAGCGGCCACACCGCCGCGACCCAGTCTTCCCTCGCGAGGTGCTCGATGACGCGCGCGCTCCACGCCGGATCGGTCGCGGGGGCGAGCACCGTGCTCTTCAAGCGGCGCGTGTCGGCGGCGCAGTACTCGGCCATGTAGCGGTGATAGGCGTCGTACAGGCCGCGCGTCAGGTGAGGCGCGAGCGCCGGCGCGCCGTACGCCCACGGGCCCGGGATGATGAAGTCGATGTCGCGGCCTTCCGTGTCCATGTCGGCGAGGCGGCCGCGTGCGTTGTCCTCCGCCACGCGCGCCGCGATCGGCTTGCGTGTCACCATCTGCGTACGCCCGGAGAGGAAGCCCGTCCCGCCGGAGGTGTCCGCCGGCGCGTTCGGCTTCTCCCCGGCGACGCGCTGGTAACGGAGCTGCTTGATCGAGAGGATCGTGCTCTCGGTCTGATCCTCCGCATCGCCGCGCCCCTTCTGCACCCTGGCCTTGCGCATGAACGGCCGGAGGTCGTCGAGCCGGTCGCGCAGCGGCTGATCCGCGTACCGCAGCAGGACGTCGAGCGACGGGTTCACGTGCGTGTCGGAGTCGATGACGCGGTATCCATGCCGCATGACACCCTCCTTCGCGACTGCCGGCCATTGTAAGATCGCGGCCGTCCAAGGGAGGCGGCCATGCACGTCGGCCTGGTGATGGAATGCGACTATCGTGAGGGGCGGACGCAAGAAGAGGCGTTCGCCGAAGCGCTATCGATCGTCGACCTCGCGGAGGAGTCCGGGCTCGACGGCGTCTGGCTGGCCGAGCGGCACTTCGCCGCGCCCCGGCGGCCGACCGATCCGATGGGCGCGGGCATCCCGTCGGTCGCCTCCGTCCCGCTCGTGTGGGCCGCCGCGATCGCCGCGCGCACCCGGCGCGTACGCATCGGAACCGGTGTCAGCGTGCTTCCGTTGTGTCATCCGATCCGCACCGCGGAAGAGGCGGCCACGGTCGATCAGCTCAGCCTCGGGCGTCTCGATTTCGGCGTCGGGCGCAGCGGCTTTCCGCGCGCGTACGAGGGCTACGGCATCCCCTACCGCGAGAGCCGCGGCCGCTTCGAGGAATCGCTCGCGGTCATCCTCAAGGCGTGGACCGAGCACCGCTTCTCGTACTCCGGCAAGTACTTCACGTTCAACGACATGATCGTGGTCCCGCGTCCGTACCAGAAGCCGCACCCGCCGATCTGGATGGCGGCGACGACTCAGGACACGTTCCCGCTCGTCGGCGCGATGGGCCTGTCGCTCGTCACCGGGTTGCGCGGTTTCGACGTGCCGGAAGCCACCCGGCATCTCGCGACGTATCGGGAGGCGCGGAAGGCCGCCGGCCATCCGGGTGACGGAAACGTATATCTCCGCCTGCCCATCTACGTCGCCGAGACAGCCGCCCAAGCGCGCTCGGAGCCGGAGGAGAGCACCGTGCGCTCGTATCGCCGGCTCGGAGAGAACCTCGCGCTCTCCGCCGGGGCGTCGGGCACGACCGGCTCCGAGGAGCGATCGGAGCGCGCCGAGCGACTCTCGCATGTGAGCTACGACGAGCTGCTGCAAGGGCGGCTCGCGTATGGCACGCCGGACATGGTCGTCGAGCGGCTGGCGCAATGGCGCGAGCAGCTCGGCCTCTCCGGAGTGATCATGGAGCCGAACGTCGGCGGACGGATGTCGATCGATCGCGTGATGAACTCCATCCGGCTCTACGCGAACGAGGTCGCGCCGCGGCTGCGCCCGAAGGCTGCCTGATGCGCCTCGTCGTCCTCACGGTGCTGACCGCCACGCTCGTGGCGGCCTCGCCTGTTCGCGCGCAGGAGATCGTCAAGCTCGACACGCGGCCCGGCGTCACGCAGTCCTACTTCCTCGCGCGCGCCCCCAAGGAGCCCCTGGCGGTTGCCTTGCTCTTTCCCGGCGGCGGCGGATTCATCCGCCTCCGGTCGGAGGACGGCCAGATCAAGTTCAACCCGGGAAACTTTCTCGTTCGCGTCCGGGCCGAGTTCGTGAAGCGTGAGATCGTCGCCGCGATCCTCGACGCGCCGTCGGACGCGCAGTCGGGCTGGGGCATGACCGACGAGTTCCGGTTCGGCGACGCGCACCTCACCGACGTCCGCGCGGTGCTCGCGGACCTCGGCCGGCGCTTCCCCGACCTGCCGGTCTTCCTCATCGGGACCAGCCGCGGCACGGTGTCGGCGGCGAGCCTGGGTGCGCGGCTCGATCGCGGCGTCGCGGGAGTCGCCCTCACCTCGTCCCTGTACCGTCCCGCGCCTCCGCGCTCGAACGAGCCGGGGCCCGGCCTCAGCCAATTCGACTTCAAGCGGTTGAAGGTCCCCGCGCTCATCGTCCACCACGCGGACGACGGCTGCCCTGCCACGCCGTACGTCGACGCCTACCACCTCGCCAGGACGTTCCCGCTCGTCACCGTCAAGGGGGGAGCGCCGGCGACGTCGGGCCCGTGCGAGCCGTTCAGCGCCCACGGCTACCTCGGCCGGGAGCCGGAGACCGTCGACGCGATCGTGAACTGGATGCTGAAGCGACCCTATCCGAAGGAGATCGCCGGCCGATGAAAGCCGGGCGCGCCGTCGTCGAAGCGCTGCGCGCCGAGGGCGTCGAATACACGTTCGGCGTCGTCGGCTCGACCACCAACACCATCGTCACCGAGATGTACGGGCGCCGCGACATCCGGTTCGTCGACACGCGTCACGAAGAGGGCGCGGCGTTCATGGCGTACGGCTACGCGCGCGCGTCGGGCAAGCCGACCGCGTGCATCACCACCTCCGGGCCCGGGACGACGAACCTCATCACGGGCATCGCGCTGGCGGCGAAGGGGCGGGCGCCGGTCATCGCCATCGCCGGCGACGTCGCCCGCGACTACATCTATCGAGACGGCAGCCAGGCCTTCGACCTCGTCGGCCTGTTCAAGCCGATCACCAAGCTCGCGCTCGAGGTCAACAAGACCGAGCGCATCCCGGAGATGCTGCACTACGCGTTCCGCGCGGCGCTCTCCGGCAAGCGCGGGCCGGTGTTTCTCGACATTCCGCGCGATCTCCTCGACGACAAGACGATCGAGGGTGAGGTCCTCGCGCCGCAGGCGTATCGCGCGGTGGACGCACGGATCGCGGGCGACGCGCAGGCCGTCCAGCGCGCCGCGACGCTGCTCGCGCAGGCGCAGCGACCGCTGCTGCTCGTGGGCGGCGGCGTCATCGACGCGGAGGCGAGCCAGGAGACGGTCGCGCTCGCCGAGCTGCTCGACATGGCGCTGGTGCCTTCTTATGGACACACCGACGCCGTGCCCAACAGCCATCCTCTCTATGTCGGGCCGCCCGGCGGGCGCGGCTCGGGCGAAGCGGCGGAAGCGATGCATCGCGCGGACGTCATCCTCGCGCTGGGCACGCGCCTCAACCAGGCGACGACCTTCTGGGACTACCGCGTGATCGATCCCGCGACGAAGATCGTGCAGGTCGACGTCGACGCGCAGGAGATCGGCCGCAACTACCCGGTCGCGGTCGGGATCACCGGCGACGCGCGCGCGGTGGCCGAGCAGCTGATCCGCGCGCTTCGCGAGAAGCATCCGCAGGGACGTCAGAACCCGGCGTGGCGGAGCGAGATCACCACGCTCGCGACGCGCCGGCGCCAACGTCTCGAGGCCGAGCTGACGCTCTCCGGCGATCCGATGATGCCGCAGCGCGTGTACCCGGAGCTGCGCAAGGCGCTCCCGCGCGACTGCATGGTCACGCTCGACGCCGGCGTCGCGCCGGGCCTCGCGTACGACCGGCTCTCGTTCGAGCTGCCGCGCACGTTCTTCAACTACGCGGGGCACGGCGGGCTCGGCATGGGCTACTGCGTCGGCCTCGGCACCAAGCTCGGGCGGCCCGATCGCCCGGCCGTGAGCCTGCAGGGCGACGGCGGATTCCTCTACACCTCGCAGGAGATCAACACGGCCGTCCGCTGGAACATTCCGCTCGTGAGCATCGTGCTGAACAACGGCTGCCACGGCGCCGAGAAGGCGCAGCAGAAGCGCCACTTCGGCGAGAAGTACATCGGCGTCGATCTCGTGAACCCGCGCTTCGACCGGCTCGCCGAGGTCTACGGCGCGCGCGGCATGTACGTGCGGAAGCCGGAGGAGATCGCGGACGCCGTCACGACCGCCCTCGCCGCGCGCGCTCCGGTCGTCATCGAGATTCCGGTCGCGGAATATTTCCCGCCGGCGGCGCCGACGCCGAAGTAGACGACCGGACGCTCGCCGCCGCGCCGGTCAGATGACGCCGTCGCGCTTCAGCGCGGCGATGTCGTCTTTGCTGCACCCGAGATCGCCGTAGATCTCCTCGTTGTCCGCCCCGAGCAGCGGCGCCGGCGTCACGGTGGTCGGCGACGCGGAGAGACGCACCGGATTGCCGGGCATCGTGAATCGTCCCCGCACCGGGTGATCGAGCGACACCATCATCTCGCGCTCGATGAGCGACGGATCCGTCATGAGCTCCGCGGTGTCGAGCACGGCGCCGCACGGCACGCCGACGGCGCCGAGCGTCTCCGTCGCTTCCATCTTCGTGCGCTTCTCGGTCCACGCCTCGACCAGCGCGTCGATCTCGTCCTGATGCTCCGCGCGGCCGCGCGGGGTGGCGAAGCGCGGATCGTCCGCGAGCTCCGGGCGGCCGAGCACGCCGAGGAGCGCCTTCCACATCTCCATCGACGCGCAGTGGATGTAGACGTAGTCGTTCGGACCGAACGGCCGGCAGCGGAAGAGATTGGACGGCGACGTGATCGCCGAGCGCGTGCCGAGCCGCGGCGTCGCCTTGCCCGTGATGATCGTGTCGCGGAAGCGGATGCGGATCAGGTTGATGACCGCGTCCTGCTGCGCCACTTCCACGCGCTGCCCTTCACCGGTCGCCTGCCGCTGCACGATCGCGGCGAGGATGCCGATCGCGCAGTGCATGCCGGTGGAGGTGTCGCCGATGCCGGCGTTGATGCGCACGGGGACTTCCGGCGAGCCCGTGAGGCTGATCGCGCCGCCCATCGCCTGCGCGATCGGCTCGAAGCTCTTGAACGACGCGTACGGGCCGGTGGCACCGAATCCTTTGATCGACGCCGCGATGATGCGCTTGTTGATCGCACGCAGGCGCTCGTAGCCGAGGCCGAGACGGTCCATCGCCCCGGGGCCGAGGTTCTCGATCAGCACGTCGGCGCCGGCGATCATCTTCTCGAACAGCGCGCGCCCGCGCTCCGACTTGAGGTTGAGCGTGACGCTCTTCTTGTTCGCGTTCAGCAGCACGAAGTACCAGGAGTCGGCGCCCGGCTGATCGGTCATCATCGTGCGCGTGACCTCGCCGGACGGCGGCTCGATCTTGACGACGTCCGCGCCGAACCACGCGAGCATCTCCGTGCAGCTCGGGCCCGCTTCGTACTGGGTGAGGTCGAGCACGCGAATGCCGTCCAGCGCCTTGCCCATGGATCGCTCCTCCGTCTACGCGAGTCGTGCCTTCAAGTAGTCCGCGATCTCCCACGTGCACGCGAGGCCTTCGGGAATGGCCTTCGTCAGCGACACGAACGCGTGGATCTGCCCCGTGTATTCGCGATGGACGACGTCGACGCCCGCGGCGCGCAGGCGCTCGGCGTACGCCCGCCCCTCGTCGCGGAGCGGATCGAAGCCGGCGGTGACGATCAACGCCGGCGGCTGCCCCGCGAGATCCCTGGCGTGCAGCGGCGACGCGCGCGGATCGAGGCGGTCGGTGCCGGCAGGCAGATACTGCCGCGCATACCACTCGATGCGATCGCGCGGAATGATGTGGCCGTCGGCAAGCTCGCGATGGGACGCGGTGTCGAGCGCGAAGTCCACCGCGGGATAGATCAGCACCTGGCACACCGGTACCGCCACGTCCGCGCGTGCCGCGAGCTGCGACACCACCGCGGAGAGATTGCCGCCGGCCGAGTCGCCCGCGACGGCGACACGCGCGGGGTCTCCGCCGAGCTCGCGCGCGTGCGCGCGGAGCCATCGGTAGGCGGCGAAGCAATCGTCGACCGCAGCCGGGAACGGGTGCTCCGGCGCGAGCCGATAGTCGAACGCCACGACCATCGCGCCGGAGCGCTGCGCCAGCCGCGCGCACAGGCCGTGATGAGTCTCGAGATCGCCCTGGACCCAGCCGCCGCCGTGGAAGTACCCGACCACAGGGCACGCGGTTCCGCCGGCGCTCGGGTCGTAGACACGCGCGCCGATCGATCCGGCAGGCCCGGGGACGGCGATGTCCTCGACCCGCGCAAGCGCCGGCGCGGGCTCGTCCATCAGGGCCACCATCGTCCGGAGCTGCTGGCGCAGCTCGGGCAACGGCGGGAAGTAGCCGGGCTTCCGGATCGACTTCGCGAACTCGCCGACGATCTGCGCCTTCGGATCCATCGTCCGGGCCCCGTGCGCGATGCGGTGGCCGGCGAGGAGCTTCAGCGCGTCGGCGTCGCCGAGCAGCGTGTGTTCGAGCGTGAGCGTGAGGGACGTCATCCCGGTCTCATGGCCTCCGCCATTATGCAGGAGTAAGATCGCGGGCGTCGAAGGAGGCCCCCCATGGCCAGCCCCATTCGTACGCGGAAGGTCAGCCACGTCCTGCTTCACGTGTCGGACGTCGAGCGCTCCGTGAAGTTCTACACGGAGATCCTCGGGTTCCAGGAATCCGACCGCAACCAGCTCGGCATGGTGTTCCTGCGCAACGGCACCGACCATCACACGTTCGGTCTGGTACCAGGGCCGAAGGACGCGACCATCGCGCCCAAGGACAAGTTCCTCACGTTCCACCACATGGCGCTCGAGGTCCCGAGCGTGGACGATCTGTTCCGGGCGCGCGAGTACCTGAAAGAGCACGGGATCGACTTCGTGTTCGAGGGCCGTCGCGGCGCCGGGTGCAACGTGAGCCTGGAGTTCCACGATCCCGACGGCTACATGATCGAGCTCACGTGCGACATGGAGCAGATCGGCTGGAGCCAGTCGGCGCGGCCGCACAGCCTGCACCGCCCGGCGAAGAGTCTCGAGGAAGCTGTCGCCAATCCGCCCGCCGCACACCCCTGAAAGGAGAGTCACGCCAATGGCTGGCGAACTGGGCAAGGTCAACGTCGAGATCATCTACTGCGTGCACTGAGGGTACTTCCCGGTGGCCGTCAGTGTGGCGGCCGAGCTGTGCTCCGCGAACTATCGCGAGACCTCGATCACGATGACGCCGGCAGCGAAAGGCATCTTCGAGGTCTGGGTCGACGGCAAGAAGCTCTACGACCGTAAGGAGCCGGGCGCCGTCGACTTCCTGCCCGCGCTGAAAGAGATCCACAAGATCCGCGACTCGATCGCCGACGTGTTCAAGGAGCCTGCCGCGACCCACTGATCCTCGACAACCGATCCGCAATCTGGCCGAGGGATTCGGCGG
>Ga0233424_10002371_pt1 | contig 13576 bp, 7 predicted proteins | sample Watercolumn_Towu_FD_181011 | JGI IMG/M metagenome (GOLD analysis project Ga0233424, IMG submission 181011) | Freshwater microbial communities from Lake Towuti, South Sulawesi, Indonesia - Watercolumn_Towuti2014_125_MG | ecosystem: Environmental > Aquatic > Freshwater > Lake | place: Indonesia...
CAAGAAGAAAACCAAAAATGATGAAAAAATGGCTCGAATTAAAATTAAAGAAAAATTTGACAAGAAAGTGTCATCTAAATCCATCTTAAATATTTGGAATTCTTCGTAGAGACAATGCGGTTATAGAAAATATTAAATGTTTATTTATTTAATGATTAAACAATTAATATTTATAGTATCTTTTGTATACTGGGTTTTATCATATAGTTATACTATATTGACCCCTTCTGTGTTATTATCAAATAATCATTTGGTTAATTTTGCTAAGGAATTATCACAAACATATAATAGTTTTATGTTAAATGATGGTTTTGATATGGAACTATATATGGATACATCGTCTGTTAATTTTAAAAATACGATGAATATGAATCCAGATTTAATTGATGTTTTAATATGTAACCATGTGTCCACTTTAGATTTTTTAATTGTTATGAGTTTGCTACAAACAGTTAATATTTCTGGATTTAATTTTGTATTGAAGAATGAAATTATTTATGCTCCTGGTTTTGGATATATCATGTATGCTAACTCAGATATTAAATTAAATAGAAGTTGGGAAAAGGACAAAGAAACTTTTGGAAAACAAATAGATAGATTGATTAAAAATTCTAATGGAACCAAACAAGTTATTTTAATATTCCCCGAGGGAACCAGATTAACCAGTAAAAAGTTGAAAGAAGGACAAGAGTTCTCGGTCAAAAATAATATTCAAGTTTTCAATAATTTATTGGTTCCAAAAACAAAAGGATTATGGTATTTAATTAATTATTTAAAAGAAAAGAAAAAATTAGGAAGAGTTTGGGATATAACTTTGGCTATTCCCAAATTTATTGGTAAATCTGCTTATATGACAGATGTTATTGGTAAATCATTAGGTCCGGTTTATTTTAATATTAGACAATTAGATATCCCTGACCAAACTCAAGATTTAGAAAACTTTAAAAATTGGTTTTTAAAAAATTGGAAAATAAAGGACGATTTTATGCAATTTTATAAAAATTTGGTCTATCAAAAAATAGAAATTGAAGATAAGAAATATATTCAAATGGCGTTCATTACCATTATATGTTTATTAACTAGTTTATTAATGACCAATAAATATGGAAGATATTATTTGATAATTTCATTGGTATTATCCTATGTATTAATTTTATTTAAATTATAACTTGGACTCAAATGTTTTTTATTTTTTAGAATTATCAAAAGTACCTCAAAATAATCCAGTAATTAAAAATAACCAAACATAAATTAAGAATAAAATTATGTTGAGAAAAGGAAACTCACATTGGATATAAATGAATCCTCCAATAAGGTCAATAAGTAGAATCACAACCGAAAGAAATCAAAGTATAGAAATATGTATGTTAATTACAATTAATATTAACAATAATAATATGAATTCAATTTCATATTATTTTTCGCGTGTAAATATGTGTCAAATTTTACAAATTAGGACACTAAATGGACACATAATGTTTTCTGATATAATATTTTTGTAAAAATATTGTAAAAAATGGACATAATTTGTAAAAATAGCGTCGATTATTGGACATTATGTCAAAATATGTCCACAATTTGTCAAATAATTTATATATTAAAATGTCCATATTAGTTGGCTTATATTAAATTATTGTAAAAAAATGTAAAAAAAATTAATTGACTAAATAATAAATAATTTAAAGATAATATTTTATAAATAATAATGAACAAAGAATATATTTGTGAAATATGTGATTTTAAATATAAAACAAATAGCGGATATTTAAAACATCTTAAAAAATATCATAGTGATAAAGGCAATAATAAAGAAATAGACAATAAAAAACATATATGTAAATTTTGTAATAAAACTTTAAATAGTAGACAAAGTAAATGGGCCCATGAGAAAAAATGTAGTGATACATCAAAAATACCATTGGAAGAACAAATTAAAAAATTATCTGATGAAATTAATGAAATTAAATCAAAACCAAACATAACTAATAATACTACAAATAATACTACAAATAATACAACTAATATTCAATATGTGATAAACGCTCCAACAACTAGTTCAATTGATCACTTAACATTCGAATTGCAACAAGATATTCTTGACAAGGGATTAAACAGTTTGGTATATTTAATTGAACTAATAAATTTTAATAAATCAGTTCCAGAAAATCATTCATATTGTATTACAGCAATTAATGATAAACATGCATCTGTTATTGACGAAAAAACAAATAAAATAGTAAAAACAAATAAATTTGATTTGTTTGATAAAGTTTTAGGAGCTAACCTAAATAATCTAGAAAAAATAGCAAATAATCCTAATTTTTCAAATTCAAAAAGAAATAAATACAAAGAAAAAATTAATTATTTGAGAAACATGATATTTCAAAATGAAAAGTTTATGAAGAGATATCAAAGTGATATTAATATAATTAGTTATAATAATAAAGACATGATAAAAGAAACCTGGAAATCATTAAAAGATATTGATGCTAATATCCAGGAACAAGAATATAAAGTTAAAGGTTTTGATGATTTAGTTGAAGAGTTTTCTAAGGACGAAACTCAAGATAAAAAACATAAACCAATTATTTCAATTAATTCTGATACATCAGATGAAGATTCTGATGATGAAAATGATTCAGACTCTGAAAAAATTTATTCTGCAGAAATAAAAATAAATAATCAAATGTTTATAATAGAAGGAACTAAATTATATTCAATGACAAAAGATGGTAAAAAAGGATCATATTATGGAACTTATTCTAATGGTAAAATTAAGAAAGTCGTTAAAAATAAAAATATAGATGTATAATTTTATGATTTTGCACATTTAAAACTTAGACTTAACGACTAACATATGAAAATTTACCTTGGAATTTATCATACGACATGTGTGTTGGTTCTTCATTTGAATCGTTTTTAAATTTTATTAAACTTGATTACATTATATAATAAAACTAAATATCATCTTGTAAATTAATAATATCGATTTGTTTTTCTTGGTCACCATCAATTTTATGTAATGAAAACTTGTTATTTTGTTCGTTGATACCCAATATCTAGAATATTTCATTCAAAACTTCCTTACGCTCATTTTCAAATTGCTCGATTTTTTTAAGTAGGTAAAAATTGATTAAAATAACTATTATTAGAAAGAATATTATTATTAATGGAAATAGAATCTTTATTAGATGATATACCAAAATTTTTAAAAGAAATTGAAAATTATAATAAATCTCAAGAATATTTACAAATTGATTATGTTAATAGATTAAAAAAATGTTATAAACAACTAAATGATATAATTAATAGAACCAAAGATGAAAAATTTATAGTGGAAGGACAAGATATTCATGGTGAAAAACTAAAAGGTACAAGTTCTGAAACTGTTGAAAATAGTTTTGTAATAACCAGGGAAGAACGTCCATCTGGTTATGGTAGTTGCACTCATAAAAATAAATTATTGGTTGAACATTATATAAATCATTCACTATGTGCTCAAGATTTTTTAGATAATAAAGATTTAATAAAAATAAAAATACTAAACGAATTGTCTGTTAGTGGACAATATGTTGTTCTTAAAAATTTTTGGTCCCGTGATGATTTTAAAAAAGATTATTATATAAAATATTATATAAAAGTTTTAAACCCTGATGGGAAATTTTTTCAATATAATATTTGTAAAGATGAAGACATTGATAATAAAAGATATTGGGATGGGAAATCTGTGTTTAGAACATATACATTTAATCCAAGTGTTTGTCAATGGATTATTTTAAAATCTACAGATTTAAGAAAAAAATTACCACCTGAATCTTTTTCTAATTGTAGTTTTGACATACTATCTTTTATGAATCTTGATTTTAAAGCTAAAAATGATACAAGAGATGGTAAATTATCTTATGAAATATTTGGATTATATTCATATCGTGAATTTCGGAATGGAACTAATTGTAATAATTCAAAAAAAATATTACTATCTTATTTGTTAGAACAACATAATACACTAAGACCACATCCGGAATTCATCAAAAGGTCTGAACATAAATTTGTTGCTTCAAAAATATTATTAAAAAAATTATTCAAGTTAACAAAAAATTATTATATACTTGGTGAAATGAAAAATAGTAAACTGGAATCAATTGAAAGATTTATGAATGAAATTATCAGCAATTAATTATTTTAATTTAATAAATTTTTGGTTTGTTTTATTGACCTTGTATAATTTGTGCAAGCTAATTGGGTTGTTCTATTCGATGATACTTAATATCTGAAACTTTATAAATTAAGTTAATTCACTGAGTTTCCCCTCAATAAATTCCAATGATTGAATATCACGTTTACCTAAAATCCAATAGTTTTCCGTCATTTCTTCCAACAATTGGATCATTTTAACACACATAGTATATTTGTGTTCTGGTCTTTGTCTAAATTCACGATGGGGACGCATTGTTTCGTGTTCATCCATTAGATAATTCAAATAAACACTCTTCATTTGAACTGGTTTGATTTGTTCCCTATTATTATGTGATGGAATACAAACTCCTGATGAATCACTAATAAAAGTAATACCATTAAAATTAGAAAATCCAAATTCATTTGTTGATGAATTCTTAACAATCCAATCAATAACTGAATTTTCAAAAATTGGACTAAGAAAAACTGTTCTTCCATCCCATTCAATAGTAAAACTAGGTTGATGACCAGATTGATTAGCAACGGCTTTATTAGAACGCCATACAGATGCATGAGAAAAAGATTGAACTGATTGAGGTGTACTTGAACTTTTATAAAAACGATTTTTAGGATTTACAAACTGGAATCGTGATACATTAAATCCTGAACCTGGATAAAAACCTTTTTCAAATTTTAAATTATGCAAAAAAGAATTCATTTGACTGTATTTTTCAGGATCTGGATTAGATGGGTTTGGATAACTTCTTGTTGTACAGAATTGTATAATTTTATCCTTAAATTCATTTGCTTTATCCAAAGGCATCATATTAACTGGAACAAAAGGAACTCTCAAAAATAAATTAGTGCTTGTGATGGAATGTTTCAAATAGTTAATAAAATTTTCTTTAATAGAAAATGATTCTTCAATTGTATCCTGACTTTCACCCTTGAGAATTTCACCAGCATAATCATGTCCTTCAATCAAATATTTATTATTTTTGATTGAATTCATGAATTTTTTTATTGTTGAATAAACTGTTTTAATCCTATCAACATATTCATCAATATCTTCTTCATCTTGTGATAGAAGTGCTTGACGTCGTCTTTCAAGTTCTTCTAATTGTTGTTGTTTCAAAGTCATCCTCCTTTGGGCTCCTGCTGATATTGATGATGAAGGGGGTTTTATATGTATTGATGCTTCTGGGGCTCTAATTGGTAAGCTATTAGGGTTAGAATCAATAAATTTAGAAAATGACATTAAAAATCTTGAATATAATTTTAAAAATAAAAATTTCAATTTTTATAAATTGAACCGTATTTATTACTGATATTGAAATATGATTAAAAACATTCCTACATTTATTTTCAAATGCTCTGTTTTTGGAATATTATCCGTTTTTAAATAAATTAATAAACAATTTCTAGGATTGGTTAGAAGTAGAAATCATTATTTTTATATTGGAGTGACTGTCCATCCCCCAAATTTCACATCCAGGATACCATCCATCATCATTTTCATAATCCATATTAAAATTCATGTCAAAATATGGTTCAATATATTGTTCATATAATGATTCATCAAAACGATTCGTATGCCAATATAATTTTTTAACATTACTAAAACAAGGTCCTAATAGTAACATATCGTTTTCACTAATATCACAATAATTAATTGTTAGATTTTCTAATTTACACATATTTTGATTATACTGTTCCAATTCATTAAACATATTACAGTTTATTTTTATCAGTTTCAGTATTTTAATATTTTGATAGTCATCTAATAATATAGAAAGAATATTAGAAAATGAATTATATTGTTTATTACAGATATCTGCATTAGCTGAATTTTGTATAATAATTAGTTCTTCCATCACATTATTTTCAATATATTCAATATTATTATCGTTTATGATAATTTTCATATTTATATTATAAAATGATAACTTTAATTAAAAATCGGTGTTTAGAGAGAGTGTTAATTTTAACCATTAAAGATTAGTTATTATATTTTTGATTGGTCTATTTTTAAGTAGTTAAATTAATTTATTTGGTAGCAACTACTGCAAATTTATCAACATAAAAATTACCTACTAATTAAAATATTCACCAAAATCAAAGTTGGGTTCTAACTTGAGAGCAATCATTTATATTAAACAATGGTTAGATTATAAATGTATTGTTTATATTTAGTATTATTTGTGAAAATTTTATTACACTTTCATTCAATTTCATAAGTTTTAATTTTTAGATGATAATATTTTTTTTAGGTGAAGATATTTGGTTTTATATTTGATATATTTTTCAAAAAATTCACTATCTGACCCCCCTTTTTTGGTTTTACTTTTCTTCTTTTTACCTCTACTTGTTTCTGCATGTGTTGGTACAGAACCTGATGCTGATGAACTTATTTCAGATGATTGGGAAGTATGAGCTTCGGATGGTTTTGACGAGGAAGACGACTCCTGTAAAGCAGATGATTCAGGTGATATAATTTCTTTAATTTGATTGATAAACGAACTAATCTTATCCAGATTTTCATTTGAAGAAATTTTAAATTTTTCTATACAATATTTTAATTTTCTATCTTCATCTGTACTATTTAATTTTTTTAATTCAATACTATCTTTGAAATCAATTTTTTTATTAATAACATTCAATATGTCCATGAAAAATTCTACACGTAGTTTTATTTGTTTGTTTCTTCGTGAATCGTCTGATAATTTATTTGCATTAAATTTATAATATTCAATATATTTAATTCTGTCATTTATAGAAAGTTTTGACTTGAACATAAATGTATTAATTAAATTTAATATTTCGCCGTTATTTTTAGTTATTTCTGATTGATTATTAAATATAACATTTCCAAACTGATCACATAAAATTATATTATTTGAACTAAATTTGGATTTATTGTTTTCAATATAATTTTTAATCAATAAAAATTCAGCAACAAAAACCACAAGTACTTTATTTTTGGCTTTATCATTAATTAAAAAATAAAAATTATCAAACAAACCGTCCATAGCTTTATTATATTCGTTATTAATTATATTACATAATATTCCATGCAAAAAGGGAGATAACACAACTTTGAAAGTGCCAATTGTGAAAATTTTATTTGCATCTATTTCTTTAATTTTGAAATTATTTTGAACATTTATATTAATTAATTCATCATATGAAATATATTTTTTTTCTTCTTTATCAAATGTAAATAAATCGCCATATTTTCCATATAAATTACTTAAAACTACTGTTTTTGTTTGGGTTTGCATTTGTTGAACAAGTTGCGTTTGCAAATTAATTGTTTGATTAATTTCAAATTCTTTATGTTTGATACGACTACTCTTAAAAAAGTTTTCAATAAATTTTTTTTCAGTTAAAAATTCAGAGTCATACATTATAGTATCATAAAATACTTGTTCGTTGTAACTTGTATTGATATAATTGTTATTCTTTCTTAACAAGTATTTTAAACATTGAATATTTGATCTGGATATGGTACTTGCCTTAGTATGTTCTTCTATTTCATTTAGTTTATCATATAATTCAACCCCACGGAATGTTTCTGGTAAATAATAATCAATAGTATGTCCAATATTAATTTTTCTTAATCTATAGATTCCTTGTGAAACTTCTGTTAATGTATTGTTATTATTTAATACTACTAAACCGTGCATACTGAAAGGTTGTTTAAAATCCATACCAACACAATTTTTATTATCATAATAAATAAACACATTTTGAAAAACCTCTTCAGAATATATTTTACTTTGATTTTCATCATAAATCATTTTTTGGCCATTATCATTAACATATAATAAATTAACACCATAATCCTTGGTTAATTGGTAAATTACTTTAATAACATCTAATGGTTTATTTTTAAGAATAATACCTCCAACATCAATCAATGCGTTGTATTTTAATTTTCCATTTTCATCATTAATTAGATGTGTTTTTAAATAGTCAATAAGATTTTGTTCATTATTTTCTAAATCCTCATAATATATATTGGTTGATTTATCATTTTGTGTCGAACTTTTAATAGCAGATTCAATTTCACCCTGATAAAATTCATCAATTTCAATTTTATTTAATTGAGAATCAATAGCATCGTCATAATTTTGAATCATTGTTCTATAAGATTTTCCAGATTTTGTTTGTTTACCTGAATCAGGTTTTAAGTTATTTAAAATATCAGTTGGTAAATTAAAGTTAACTGTTCCTGAAAACGATATTTTTCTTTCTACAAGATTTTTATCAAATAAATCCACAAATGATATATTATGTTGAGTTTCAAATAGTTTAAAATATTTTTCAAAAACAAAATGTTTTACATAAAAATCAATAATAAAATCATTTTTGAATATATCAGTATCAATATATTTTTTAAAACAAAATTTAAACTTGGATTCTGTCTCAGAACTCTCTATAATTTCTTTTAATGTTTTTTCATTTTCTAATATTCTTACCATAACTTGGATTAATTCAGATTGTGTTAATTTAATAATTTCAAATTCATCTTTATTTAAAAAACCAAATAATTCAAATAAATTATCATTATTTAAGAATCTATTTTGATATGCTTTAATTGTTAGGTAAATTGATAATTCAAAATCACTAAATTCACTACCTTCTGATGGATAATCGTTAGCTATATAAGGGATTGCAATATAATTTAATTTTTTATTTTGTTTATTGTCAATTTTACTAAATCCAAAATTTTTATTATATTGCATTGATTGCACTATTTTTTTCATATTATTAAGTTTATTACAAATGGTTTTAGTAAAATCCATATCAGATAATTCAAATTCTTTAATCATAAGGTCTGGATTTGATGTTGATGTTATTCTAAGTTTATTTACTTCAAAACCAAATAGTAATTTATTGTAATCTAATTTTGATACATAAAATAAAATATTTATAATATCATCAAAAAATGGATGAATAAATTTATTATCATCATTTGGTATATTTAAATCACTTTTTAATGGATTAATAAGTGTATCTATTTCATCATATACATAAAATGTTTTATTTATTTTTTGAATATTTTGATCATCATTTTTAATTCTTAGTTTTAAGATAATTTCTTTAAAAACACTATCGCTGAGAATATTAATTGTATTATTATAATAATTGTAAAATGACGAATTAATTACTTTAGATATAATCGTATTTGTAAATATTTCACAGTATTTGGTCATAATATTATAGCTTGATTCGACAAGATGACTAGGTAATACAATACCAAGTTTATTATTTTGTTGAATAAAATTTTGAATTAACAAATATGGTGTCATGGTTGTAGTTTTCCCTTTACCCATTAAAATTTCATATGCATAATTATCTTTATTTTTTATACTTTCTAATAATAATTTAAGTTTCGCTTTTTGTTCCTCTCTAATAAATATTTCACTTTGTAGTTCAAATAAGATATCAGTAGCTGTTCTTTCTTTGTCAAAACTATAAATTAAATTAATATCTAAAAGTTCAATAGTTTGCAATATTAAAGCACAACTTAAATTACGTTGATCTAGTTTTTTTATTTTTTCATAAATATCAAGATACAATTTATATATTAATTTTTTATAAAAGTGTTGGTAGTATTTTAGATAAATATTAGGTAAAATTTCAAGGGCTTTCCTATCATAATCAACCAAAATTAAATCTTTTAAAATATTAATGCTAATGTCATCTGTTACGTAAGATTGTTTTTTGTTAATTTCACAATAGATTTCTTGTAAATTTATTTCTTCTTCTCCACTTCTGTCATCTTTTAGTATTTTACCACATTTTTCTCTAAATCTTTGTAAGAATTTTTTTAGTTTACAAGATAACGATGACTCATCAAATTTAAATTTATATTTTTGTATTTTATTGCTAACTAAATTTATCAATTTAATAAAATTAATCTGATTAATTTCTGAAAGATCAAATGAAGTTTCTGGTTGTAAATTTATTGATTTAAATTTAGTATATTCTAGTCTTTGTGGATTATTTAGTTGGTCATTTAATACCATAAACCAAAATGGAATATTAATTTTTTTGGCATGAATTAAAATATAAGCCATTTGGTTTTTATAAATTGAATTATTATTATGTAATTCAGTTAAAATTCTTGACCTTAATAGCGAAATCGCAACAATATTATGAGATAAAATCAAAGATAAAAATAATGCACAAAAATCATTGGAATTTGTAAATTGAAAATTTAATTTTGAACTATTAAATTTAATTAAATGAAAATTATTTTCATTAAGTGTATATCCCCAATAAATCATTACTTCGTTTTTTTTAGTCCATTGCATTTTATGTTCAAATAGTGAATGATTAATATATTCTTTATCCATAATCATAAAAATGAATAGATTGTTATCTTTCTTAACTAAAATACCATTATTCATGAATAATGTCCAAAATAATGGTAATACACCATCAGAATCAACAACATCAAATATCATATTATTGTAGTTTAATTTAATATTATAAATATCTGTACCAATATTATTTTTAATTTCAAAATAAATAATTTCATCTTTATGAATGATTTGAATTATGTAATTTTTGGTAGTAGTATCTTTATTAAACCATACAGAATAAGACAAATCTTTTAAGCAAAGATTTAATTTTTGAAGCAAAATATAAAAATTGTTTTTACTACCCTTCATTAATTCGAGTAATAGTGATAAATTATTTAAATACTCATAACTAATTAAATTAATTTTTTGATAAATTTTACCTGATTCGATGTCAACATTAATTTTAAATAAATGATTATTTATACGATAAAATGTTTCCTCATTTTTGGTATAACAGTAGTAACAAAATGAACTTTTTTTATAAAATTCAATATCGCTAATAAATGAATAATTTGGTAAATTTACAAGATTCAATATACTATTAATAGCAGTAGTAAAAATTAACTTATTTTGTGATTCTAAATGTTCATTATATGTTAAATCAAATTTAATGTTTGAATAATCTTCCAATAAATATTGATAAACATAAGCATGTTTTAAGTTTAATTCATCAAGTTTACTAATTATATTCTCTTTATTCTTTTGAGTCAATAATGACAATTTATTTAATTTCATTACCAAATACAAAATAATTTCTAATAAGTTGTCATTAAAATTATCTACATGACTAAGTGATTCAATAAAAGAATCTATATTTAATTTTGAAAAAACATCATATAAATATTTATCAAAATTATAGTTTGTGTGCATTAAAATTGAAATGTTAAATTGATTATTGTTATTAATATTATAATTTATCAGGTCTTTATTATATCTTTTAGGTACGTAATTATTTATGTTACCAATTATTCGAAGATTATTTATGATTGAGTCATTATTAATAATCATTTTTTTATTATTAATACAATTTACAAAGTCATCAATTTTAAAATGTACAATAGACCAAAAAATATCATCTGTTTCTTCAATAACAGCAAAATTATCTCTAACTATTTTCGTTTTTATATCTAAATCATCTTGTTCATCATTATAATTATCAATATTAATTTTTAAAATATTATAATACTCAGAAACTTTATTTTCTTCTACAGGTATATTACAAAACACTAAATAATCATCATTATCTTTAAATAAAATATTTTTAAATTTTAAATAGTGTGTGAAAAACTTGTATAAATTATACTCTTCTAAAATAATGTTATGTCCCAACATATCTTTAATAATTTCATTAATATTTTCATCATATTTTTGGACAGTTCCTATTATTGAAGAATCATATTCTTCATTTAAAGTATTTATTTTAATTAAAAATTGAGCTACAACGTTGTTAATTATTATTTGTTTGGTATATACAGAAAATTTATCTTCATCCTTGAAATATTGGTATAATTTTAAAATTATATTATTATATTTTGCATAGAAATCATTATAATTATCTCCTTCAATCATTATAGGTAATGAATTCGATTCTATTGACTTGTAATATTTTTCAAAACCTTCTCTGATTATTTTAACTATAATTATTAAATACCAATTTGGTAAATCCATATCATTTTCTGTTAAATATTCAGCATTTTCTGGTAAATTAAAAATGTTAATTAATGTTGAATATATAATATTATCAAAATTGTTGAAATCTTTATTTAACTCTACTATAAAGTCATCATAGAGTTTACTTGTTTTATTAAGGAAATCCAAATCAAATTTTATAGTATTATCTTTTGGACAAAAATCAATATTATCTACAGTGTTTAAAACATTTATTTTTTCAACTAGAGACTGTTCTAATTCTGGTTTGCCTTCAAACACATTATCTTTTGCTAAAAGGTAAGCTGAATAATAATATTCTTTTGGAGATTTATTAAATTTGTTAATATCATTAAATTCAATTTTAAAGTCATTTATTTGTTTTGTTTTATATGCAATGTTAAAATTTTCAAAATTTGATCCAAATAAATATTTGAACAATGAAAATGGAGCCCAAAAAGCACACGAACCCATCATTTGTTTATAACCCTTATCTAATCCTATTTGTGAATCTTTGCTACCTAGTAGATTATATACTGTATCATAATAAACTTTATCATATTTTTTATTTGAAATAAATTCTTTTATAACATTATTATAATAAAAATAAAAATTAGTTTCTGTTTCATCTTCATTTGGTTTCATTCTTTTAGTGATGTTAGACTCATTAATATTAATAATAGGATACATAAAAATAAAAAATTTAATTAACTTAAATGCCTTTTGAATAGTAGATACATATTTTATTACATTATAATTTGTTCCACTTTCATCAGACCAATGATAATCCACACCTAAACCAGAATTGCTAAAAATTATATTAACATGATTTGTATCAGAATCATATTCAATATATGTGGAAATTGCATGTCCAGGATGTTTTTCAGTACCACCCCAACCATTTGAAAAAAAATAATCATTTTCATCAAAATTAATTGATAAACTTGCTTTTCCGCTTATGATATCAAATATATCAACAATAACTAAATTTTTGGTGGGATTTTTTCTTGAAATCATTTTATCTTTAAAACCTAAAGCAATAATATCACTGTAAATTTTTTCTTCATTATGTAATGGTTGTCCATCGATTTGAAGATACGGATCAAAAAATGATGTGTAAATGTGGAATTTTTTAATATTGTATTTTCCATTTATATATAAAATTATATAGAAATTATTTATATTATTAAAACTATTACACATATTTAGTTAAATTAATTTATTTGGTAGCTTCGACTGCCAATTTATCAGCCCAAAAATTACCAAACCAGTTAAAATATTCATCGGAATCGGGTTTTGGTTCTGACTTGTGAGCTGGTACATGTGTGTATTTAACATCTAGATTTTTGGATAAATAATATAATTTTTTAACAAGTTCT
>Ga0233424_10002373_pt1 | contig 13569 bp, 14 predicted proteins | sample Watercolumn_Towu_FD_181011 | JGI IMG/M metagenome (GOLD analysis project Ga0233424, IMG submission 181011) | Freshwater microbial communities from Lake Towuti, South Sulawesi, Indonesia - Watercolumn_Towuti2014_125_MG | ecosystem: Environmental > Aquatic > Freshwater > Lake | place: Indonesia...
GTGCCGATGCCGCCCTTCATGGCGCGGGCGAGGCCATAGGCCTTGCCGACCGTTGCGCCAGCGCCCGCACCGACCGAGCCCTCCGCGGGGGCTTCGGTCGTGGCAGCGGCGCAGGCCTTGTAGCCGGCCTCGGCATCCGGGCGGATGCGATGGTCGCCCATGCCGAGATCGAAGAGGATGGCGGCCGGCACGATGGGCACGCGCGCCGGTCCTGCCGGGAAGCCGATGCCCTTCTCCTCGATGAAGCGCACCGCGCCGGTCGCATCCTCAAGGCCGAAGGCGCTGCCGCCGGCCAGCATGATGGCATGGACGCGGTCGACGAGATTGGCGGGGTTGAGGAGGTCGGTCTCGCGCGTGCCGGGGGCGGCGCCGCGCACGCCGACGCCGGCCGTCGCCCCCTCCTCGGTGATCAGGACCGTGCAGCCGGTCGGGCGGCGCGTGTCGGTGAAGTGCCCGACCTTGACGCCGGCGACGTCGGTGATGGCCCCGCCAAGCGGAGCGGTGCGGGTGGCCTGCGCCTGGGCCGCGGCGGGTGTCGCCAGCGCCGACAGCGCCCCGAGGCCGAAGAGTGCTGCGGTTGCGTCGCGCCGGTCCATGATCGCCTCCGTTGTGCGTGTCGACGGAAGCTAGACCGGTCACCGGAGGAGGTGAAGACGCGTCTCACGCCCCCTTGGGCCGGAAGGCCACGCAATGGGCGGGGTTCGTCTCCAGCCGCGGGCCCTCGATCAGGTCGATGCAATAGGGGATGGCGGGCATCACCGCGTCGAGGCATTCGCGGATCGACGAGGGCTTGCCCGGTAGGTTGACGATGAGCGACCGGCCGCGGATGCCGGCGGTCTGCCGCGACAGGATGGCGGTGGGCACCACCTTCAGGCTTACCTGCCGCATCAGCTCCCCGAAGCCGGGCATCATCTTCTTGCACACCGCTTCCGTGGCCTCGGGCGTGACGTCGCGGATCGCCGGGCCGGTGCCGCCGGTGGTGAGGATCAGCGGACAGTGCTCCTGGTCGGCGAGTTCGATCAGCGCCGCCTCGATCACCACCTGCTCATCGGGGATGACGCGCGGCACGGCGTGCCAGGGGCTGGCGAGCAGGTCGGTCAGCGCCGCGACGATGCCGGGGCCGCCCTTGTCCTCGTAGAGGCCGCGGCTGGCGCGATCCGAGACGGTGACGACGCCGATGGGGATGGAGGTGCTGGTCATGCGTCCTCCCTAGCGCCGGCGCACGGCATTCTCAATGCGACGCGGCGGCCTCGAAGGCCTCGCGCGTCAGGCTCATGTCCACGTGGGGCACATCGGCGCCGCGGGCGGCGCTGGTCTTCACGCTTTCGCCGGTGCGGCGGAAGCCGAGCTTCTCCTGCACCCTCAGCGAGGCCGGATTGTCGGCGAAGGCCCCGGCGTCCAGCCGCTGGATCTCGGGATCACGGAAGGCGAGGGCGATCATGGCCCTCACCGTTTCGGTGGCGAAACCCTTGCCCCAGACGGATTTGCCGAACCACCAGCCGATGGTCGCCGCCGCGCCCTGGCGGGAAAAGCTGACTACACCGATGAGGGCGTGGGGCTCCTTCGCCCGCGCCACGGCGAGAGCGAGGGAATCGCCCGTGAGGTTCGAGGCCAGCACGTCGCCGATGAAGGCGGAGGCATGGGCCTCGGTATAGGGATGCGGGACGGCGAGCAGCATCCGCGCGACGTCCCTGTCGTCGGCGAGGCGGGCGAGGCGCGGCACGTCGTCGAAGCTCGGCTGGCGCAGGACCAGCCGACGCGTCGTCAGTGGCACATGGGGCAGGAAAGGTCCGGTCATCAGGCCCTCCCGCGAACCCCGCCGGCCGTGCCGGCGGGGGGCTGCAGGATGAGACTCACGCCAGGCAACCCGCGACGACCTTCGGCGCGGAGCGCCGCAGGATCGGGTCGCGCCAGGCCTTGAGGCTGGCCCAGAGGGTGCGGTCGAGGCGGAACTTGTCGACCGGCACCGAGCTCGCCAGCAGGCGCGAGCGGGTGAGGCCGGCGCCGACCCACTGGAAGCCGCAGCGCTCGATGACCCGGCGCGAGGCCGGATTGACGACCCGGGCGCGGGCGGCCACCGCCTCGGCGGCGCGATCCGTGAACAGGTGATCGACGACGGCGCGGGCGGCCTCCGTCGCATAGCCGCGGCCCCAATGGGCGGTGCCGAGCCAGTAACCGATTTCGGGATCGCCTGTGTCGGGCATCACGAAGCCCGTCGCACCGATGGGCGCGCCGTTGGCCTTGAGGGTGATGAGAAGGGGATGGTCCTGGGAGGTCCAGGCGTTGGCGATCCAGTTCTCCGCGTCTTTCGCCGCATAGGGATGCGGGAGATTGGCCGTCATCTCGGCAATCCGTCGGTCATTGGCCAGCGCCACGACCGCCGGGACGTCCTCGAAACGCGGCACACGGAGAACGAGCCGCTCCGTCTCGAGGACGGGCATACAGCTCTCGCGCAGATCGCCGCCGAGGCGGCCTTCCAATTCGGTTTCCAGGGCAGTCATGGCAGGTTCCTTCCCTTGCCTGTCAGCGGGCCTGGAACCATTTCCAGGACCGAAGAAGAAAGGGGCGCCCGGCTGTTTCGCCTGGCGCCCCTCGATCTTCGATCCGCGATCATGGGGCAGCCTGGCGAACTCGCCGGCGGCCCCGATGTCGGTGCCGCCTGTTACTCGGCGGCGGCAATCATCGGAACAACCGACACGTAGGTACGGTTATTCGCTTTCGTTCGGAACTCTACGCGGCCGTCGGTGGTCGCGAAGAGCGTGTGATCCTTGCCAAGCCCGACATTGGTGCCGGGATGGAACTTCGTCCCGCGCTGACGCACGAGAATGTTGCCGGAGACGACCTGCTGGCCGCCGAACCGCTTCACACCGAGACGCTGGGCGTTCGAGTCGCGACCGTTACGCGACGAGCCGCCTGCCTTTTTGTGAGCCATGAGGAGCTCCCGATTCCGTTGGTCTTATAAGACGTGTTGTGCAGAGAGATGGCAAGAGCGTGGCGAAGAGCCCCGCTTACTTGTCTTCCCCGGATTCCAGCTCGGCCTTGTCGACCTTGGCGCGCGGCGGCTTGCCAGCCAGCAGCTCCTTGGCCTGCTCGACCCATTCCTCGCGCTTGGCGCGGCCACGGAGCGCGAGCTCCTTGTCCTTCGCCTCGAGCGCGGCGTCATCCCAGGAGGCGATCTGCTCCCAGGAGGTGATGCCGGCGGCGCGCAGCTTCTTCTCGATCGTCGGGCCGATGCCGGCGATCAGCGACAGGTTGGACGTGTCCAGCTTGCCGGTCGGGGCAGCAGCGGTCTCGGCGACCTCGGCCTTGGCAGCCTTGCCCTCGGCCTTGTCGGCCTTCGGAGCGGCGGCGGCCTTCGACGGCTTGGCGCCGCCGGTGAGGATCTCGGCGATGCGCACGATGGTCAGGTCCTGGCGGTGACCCTTCTTGCGCTTCGAATTCTGGCGGCGGCGCTTGCGGAACGAGATGGTCTTCGGGCCGCGGGCCTGCTTCACGACCTCGGCGGCCACGGAGGCGCCGGCCACGAAGGGGGAGCCGATGGTGATGCCGGCGTCGCCGCCGACCATGAGCACCTCGGGGAACACCACCGTCTCGCCGGCCGCAGCCTCGAGCTTCTCGATGGTGATCGTGTCGGAGGCGGCAACCTTGTACTGCTTGCCGCCAGTCTTGATGACTGCGTACATCGTTTTCGGTCCTTGTCGACGATGCCTGGCGGGTCGGGAGGGAAGCCCCTCGCGCCTTGGCCGGCCGTCTTCTTGTTTGGTCTTGCCGCCGGCGGACCGGCGGTTGTTGGTGATGCCCGCATCGCACGACGGAACCGGACGGTTCTTAGCCAAGCGGAAGCGGGACGCGGCTCAATGATGGAAACAGGCGCGCGAGTCAAGGAAAACCCGCGCGGCGCCGCCCTTTTTTGCCCCTGCGGCCGGAGAGGCGGTGTCGCCCGGGTGCCGTGAGGGGCCAGGCCTTGGCCGACGGGAAGCGCTGCGGACGGTCGCAAGGCGCGAGGGCCGTCGACGCCGTTCCCGCGAAATTCCGTGCTTGCCGCGACGCCGTGCTTGAATGCGGCCGTCCGTTCCGCTATGTCGCGCTTCGCTTCAACTCGGGCGGCGCTCCTTCTCGCCCCGCCTTGCGACCGCGGAGAGGTGGCTGAGTGGTTGAAAGCACCGCACTCGAAATGCGGCATACGGGCAACCGTATCGGGGGTTCGAATCCCTCCCTCTCCGCCAATCGTCCTTGAAATCGCTGGGTCAATGTCGCTGCTGGGCGACTCAGCCAACAGCTATCCTAACGCGCCTCCGTCATCGACGTCGTGGAAACTCCACTGGGCGCGCGGGGACTGATCAGCCTGATCTCGAACATCTGTGAGTTGGTTGCCACGCGCTGGCTTGGGCGCTGGGCCGAGTTGTGTGTGAACCGGATGTCAGTCTGCTTCTGAGCCCGGAGCAGACGGTCGAACGTCCAGTTTTCATTGCGATGCCCCAGCCGGTGGTTGGGAGGTTCCCGCCTCAGAAGTTCTCGCCGGCGTACCGATCGACGAGGAAATCGATGAAGGTGAGGATCTTCGCCTGGGGCCTCGCCGCCGGCGCATAGACCGCGGAGATGGTCAGTTCGCGGGTCCAGTACTGACCGAGCAGCCGCATCAGGCGGCCGGCCCGGATCTCCGGGGCGACGATGAAGGCCGGTTGCTGGATGATGCCCTGTCCCGCAATGGCGGCTGCGAGAAGCGCATCGCCGTTGTTGCAGACGAGGTTCCCCCGCGGCTCGACCTTGGTCACCACGCCCGCGGCATCGACCAGCGGCCAGGTGCTGGTCTCCGCGGGACGCACGCGTCCGGTCGCCGCACGTGCTAGAGCTGCTCGATCCCGGACGCCCGGACGACGCGCTTCCACCGCTCGATCTCGCCGACGACGAAGGCCTTCATGCCCTCCGGCGTCGAGCCCTCGGGCTTCACGCCGAGGAAACCGAGCTGCTCGCGCACCTGCGCCGACAGCAGCGCCTTGTTGATGGCGCCCTCGAGCCTCGCGATGACCGGTGCGGGGGTCGCGGCCGGCGCCGCGATGCCGATCCATGAGCGAACCTCGAAGCCCGGCAGCGTGGTCGCGATCGGCACCACCTCAGGCAGCGCCGGCCAGGGCTCGCGGCTGGTCACGCCAAGGCCGCGGATCGTCCCGGCCCGGATCGCCGCGCCGGTGACGGTGATGGAATCGACCATCAGGTCGATGCGGCCGGACATCAGGTCGCTGAGAGGCTGCATACCGCCGCGATAGGGAACATGCGTCAGCTTGATGCCGGCCGTCTCGGCGAAGAGCTCGCCGGCCAGGTGCTGCGTCGATCCAAATCCGACCGACGAGAAGGTCAGCTTGCCCGGCTCGCGCTTCGCCGCCTCCACAAGCTGGGCGATCGACTGGATCGGGCTGTCGGCCCGCGCGGCGATGACGAAGGGAAAGGTTGCCACCAGCGAGGCGAAGGCAAAATCATCGACCGGATTGAAACGCAGGCTCTTGTAGAGCGCCGCCGAAACGGCATGGCCGCCGGTGAGCAGGATGATCGTGTGGCCATCGGGCGTGGCGCGGGCGACCTGCTCGGAGGCCAGATTGCCACCGGCCCCCGGCTTGGCCTCGACCACCACCTGCTCGCCAAGATCCTGCGAGAGCGCGTTGGCGACGACGCGGGAGATGGAGTCGGCGTTACCGCCGGCGCCGAAACCGTGCATGAGCATCACGGGACGCCGCGGCCAGGCCTGGGCGGAGGCCATCCGGGGCATGAGGCCGGTGGAGAGAAGGGCGGCCACGGCCGCGCGGCGTGTAGGCATCGGGGGCTCCTTGGATGCGTGACGGTCGGGAGCGTCTTGGCGCGCTCTCGTCTTGATGTGCGGCGCCCTGGCGCAGCGGAGTCTCACGTCGGCGCGAAGGCGCGTTCGATCCGATCCCAGCAATCCGGATAGGCGCCGTCCATGAGGTCGAGGCTGGAGGCATAGGCGGTGGGGCTGAGCGGAAAGCGGGTCTCGAACATGAAGGCCATGGTCCCCGACAGCTTCTCCGGATGCAGCGGCTTGTTGGATGCCTTCTCGAAGGCCTCGGCATCGGGGCCGTGGGCGATCAGCGCATTGTGCAGGCTCATCCCCCCCGGCACGAAGCCACCGGGCTTGGCGTCATAGACGCCATAGATCAGGCCCATGAACTCGCTCATGACGTTCATGTGGTACCAGGGCGGGCGGAACGAGTTCTCCATCACGATCCAGCGCTCCGGAAAGATGACGAAGTCGACATTGGCCGTTCCCGGCGTGTCGGAGGCCGAGGTGAGGACGGTGTAGATCGACGGGTCGGGATGGTCGAAGAGGATCGACCCGACCGGCGAGAAGCGGCGCAGGTCGTACTTCACGGGTGCGAAATTGCCGTGCCACGCCACGACATCCAGCGGCGACTGCGGCAGGTCGGTCACGTAGAGCTTGCCCAGCGCCTTGACGAACATGCGGCAGGGCCGCTCCTTGTCCTCGAAGGCCGCCACCGGAGCGAGGAAATCGCGGGGATTGGCGAGGCAGTTTGCGCCGATCGGGCCGCGCTCGGGCAGGGTCAGGTAGGAGCCGTAATTCTCGCAGACATAGCCGCGCGCCGGGCCGTTGGGCAGGTCGACCTTGAACTTCATCCCCTTCGGAACGATGACGATCTCGCCGGGCGCCGCATCGAGAATGCCGCATTCGGTGAACACCCGGATGCTGTTCTCCTGCGGCACGAGCAGCATCTCGCCATCGCAATTGTAGAAATAGTCGTCGCCCATGGACTGGTTGGCCACATAGACGTGGCTCGCCATGCCGGCCTGCATATGGGCGTCGCCGCCGGTGCAGATGGTGCGCAGGCCCGACAGGAAGGTGCAGGGCTCGCTGGGGATGGCGATGGGATGCCAGCGCATCTGGGCGATGGGCAGGGAACTCTCATCGCGGCAGGGCGCCGTGCGGATCAGGCCATGGTCGACCTGCCGGAAGCCGCGACCATGCTTCACCGAGGGCCGGATCCGGTAGAACCAGGTCCGCTTGTTCGTGTGGCGCGGGGCGGTGAAGGCCGAGCCCGATAGCTGCTCAGCATAGAGGCCCTGCGGCGCCTTTTGCGGCGAGTTGCGCATGATCGGCAAGGCGCCTTCGACTGCCTCGGTCGCGAAGGAATTCTCGAAGCCGGTCATGTAGGCGATGGAGCCGTCGCGCGGCGACAGGACCGCCTCGCTCGGCGCGAAGGTGGGAACGGCGTTCACGGCTGTCTCTCCTCTGTCTGGGGCGGCGTCGGCGTTAGAGATGGCGCCCGTTGTCGACGACGATGGCGCTGCCGGTCGTCAGGCGCAGATGCGTGATGGCGGCGAGGATCGCGAGGGCGACGTCGTCGGCCTCCGTCACGATCTTCAGCGGCGTGCTGGCGGCCTGCTTCTCGACAGTCTCGCGGCCTCGGCCCGGCACGAAATCGGTCGCCACCGCCGCGGGCGCGACGGAGATGACCCGCGTTTCCGGGGCCAGAACGCGGGCCAGCGACAGGCTCATCGTGTCGAGCGCGCCCTTGGAGGCGCAGTAGGCGATGGAACTGCCGAGCCCCGTCGTTCCCGACAGCGATGACACGTTGATCACGACGGAATCGCCGCTGGCCCGCAGCAGCGGGGCAAAGGCGCGGATCGTCGCGAAGGGGCCGCGGACATTGGTCAGCAGGATCCGGTCGAAGGTCGCATCATCGAGGGCGTCGAGGTCGGCATGCGGGACGGCGCGCGTCACGCCGGCGGAATTGACGAGCACGTCGACCTTGCCGAAGGCCGCGCGCACGGCCTCGGCGGCGGTGACGATGGCGGCGCTGTCCTCCATCGGCAGATGCAGGGCGAGATGGCCCTGGCCGGGCAGCTGGGCGATGAGCGCCTCGGCGCGCTGCTGGCCCGCGTTGTAGCCGACCACGACCGTGGCCCCGGTCGCGGCGAGCCGCTGGACGGTGGCGGCGCCGATGCCGCTGCTGCCGCCGGTCACCACCGCGATGCGTCCGCGGAGCGGATATTCGCCCTGCCCGCCCTGTCGCAAGCTGCTCACTGCGTCTCTCCCTGATCGTTCCGGTGACCCGGCTTCGCGGGTCATGGCCCTTGTGGCGTCATTCTACAGGTTTCGCCGGGATCCCTCTGTCCCAAGCGATGGGGACATGGTCGTCAGGTGTCGACCGGCAGCGCCGGCCGGACCGTGCCCCGACAGGTCCCGAAGCCGATGGAGGCAAAGCCGGGCTTCTCGCATCGTCCCGTGAGCGACAGCTCGTCTCCATCCTCGAGGAAGCGGCGGCTGTCGCCATTGGCCAGTGTTTTCGGCTCGCTGCCGCCCCGGGTGATCTCGAGCAGGCTGCCGAGGGCATCCGGGCCATCGCCGGAAATGGTTCCGGTGCCATAGAGGTCGCCGGCCTCCAGGCTACAGCCGTTGCTCGTCTGGTGCGCGACCATCTGCGCCGGCGTCCAGTAGAGCCCCGCCGCGGAGGCCGTGCCGAGACGCTCGGCGGGATGGCCCGTGGCGGCCATGGCAGCCGTCCGGAGCCAGGCGGACAGGGTGATGTCGAGGCCTCCCATGGCCTGGTCCGCAGGGTCGAGCAGGTAGGGAAGCGGCGCCGGGTCATCCGCCGCCCTGGCGGCGGCCGGCACGCGAAACGGTTTCAGGGCCTCGGCTGTCACGACCCACGGCGACACCGAGGTCGCGAAGCTCTTGCCGAGAAACGGTCCGAGCGGCTGGTATTCCCACGCCTGGATGTCGCGGGCAGACCAGTCGTTGAGGAGGCAGAAGCCGAAAATATGGTGCCACGCCGCGCCGATGGGGACGGTCTCGCCGACCGCGGTGCCGCCGCCGAGGAAGATGCCGAGCTCCATCTCGTAGTCGAGCCGCAGGCTCGGGCCGAATGACGGCGTCTCCTCCCCCTCCCGGCGCCTCTGACCATTCGGGCGGCGGATGTCGGCGCCATCCGCCCTGATCGTCGAGGCCCGCCCGTTATAGGCGATCGGCACGTGCTTGTAGTTCGGCAGGAGCGGCGCATTCGGCCGGAACAGGCGCCCCGCATTGGTCGCATGCTGGATCGAGGCGAAGAAGTCGATGAAGCCGCCGGGACGGACGGGCAGCCGCATCTCGGCATCGGCCATGCTGAACAGGAAGGGCTCGAGCGCGGCCTGGTGCGGCGATCCCGCCTCCAGGCGTTGGACCAGGGCGTAGCGCAAAGCCCGCCACGCCGACGGCTGAAGCGCCATCAGCGGCCCGAGCGACGGCGCGGTCAGCACCGTGACGGCGGAATCCACCTCGTCGCCCAGCTGTGTCGCGATTGCCGCGAGATCCAGGATGCGGTCGCCGATGGCGACCCCGATGCGGAACTCGGCAGCACCTTTCGGCCGGAACACGCCGAGGGGCAGGTTCTGCAGCGGGAAATCGGTCCGGGGATCATGGGCGGAGGCAACCCAGCTGCGGCGTTCAGGAGCATGGGTCTCATCGATGGGGCTGTCGGTCACGACGCTCTCGGGTGCTTCGGAAACGCCCGGCAGTGTCGCACCGGATCGCTCCCGGCGCTGTCACAGCGCGTGGGGACAAGGGCTGGGGTCCGCGCGCGGCGGCCGGCGGCCATCACATCATCAGGCGGCGCATCAGCTCATTCTGCGAGGAGATGCCGAGCCTGGCATAGGCGCGCTTGCGATAGGTCAGGACGGTGTTGAGACCGATGCCGAGACGCAGCCCGATGCCCTCCGATGTCACCCCTTGCGCGATCAGGGTGCAAACCTGCCGCTCGCGCTCCGTCAGGCCCGGTTCGAGCCGTCTGATGCGCGCGTCGAGATTGTCATCAACGCCGCGCGAACCCTCGGCCGAGACCGCCTCGTCGTGCCGCCACAGCAAGGCCATCAGCAGATCGGCCATCTGCCCGAGCCGGGCGACGTCCTCCTGACGGAAATCGTCATCCCGCGCGCGATAGACGCTGAGGCGCATTGTCCGTCCGTTGCGCTTCTCCGCGACTGACAGCCGGTGGTCGAGGTTGATCTCGGCGTAGCATTCCCGGCGATAGTCGCCCTTCTCCACATCGGCAGCGTCGATGTCGACGATGATGCGGCCATCCCGCGCCGCGGGACCGGCGAGCAGCCGGGTGACGGGATCGTTGTTCCAGTGCCGGCGGATGTAGCGGTCGGCGACCGTCCGGGCCACGCGGCGGGGCCCAAGGTTCTCCGCCAGGACGGTCTGGATGGTCCCGCAATGGGTCGTGGCGAAGGCGGTGACATGGTCGGTGCCGAGGGCCGACCGCGCGAAAGTCAGGAATTGCGACACGAAATCGCTGTGGCCGATATGGGCGATGAGCCCGGCACATCCGGGATCCTGCGTGCCGAACCGTCCCCCGTCATAGACCTGCATCGGTCATCTCCTGCCCATGGCGCGTCGCCAACGAGCGCCTCGTGCCTTTGCATTCTTGTTTGCATGCAAACTCGCATGCGTGTTACGGAGGTGTCAATGAAGGGAGATGTCCGAGGTGCGTTCGCTATCGGTCACGACGCCAGGCGCCGGCGCGCTGCCGCCCCAACGCCGCTCAGGAGAGGTGTTCGATCGCGTCCGGCAGGCGATCATTGCGGGCGAGTTGCGTCCCAATGAGCCGCTGATCGAGGCCGATATCGCCGAACGCCTCGGTGTCAGCCGCACGCCGGTGCGCGAGAGCCTGCAGAGGCTGGCGGCCGCCGGGTTGATCGTGCCGCGCAAGCGTGGCTGGGCGGTCCGGGAGTTCTCGCTGGAGGACCTCACCCTGAATGCGGAGGTTCGCGCCGCGCTGGAGGGCTTCGCCGCGGGATTGGCGGCCCAACGCGCCACGGCCGACGACCTCGCGCAGCTGTTCGCCATCCATGCGGAGCGTCTGGCGCTGGATCCGCAGGACGAGAAGGCCCGCGTGCGCACCAACCGGGCCTTCCACGACGCGGTCATCGCCGCGGCCCGCAATCCGAAGCTGGTCGACGCGATCGACGCGACGGGCCTGTTCTACTTCAACGGCGACGTCGTGCGCATGTCGTCCGCCGAGCAGATGGCGCAGGGCAATGCCGACCATGCCCTGATCCTCGAGGCCCTGGCGGCGAGGGACGCGGCCGCGGCCGAGCGCCATATGCGGGCCCATATCGAACGGACGACGAGGATCATCCGCAGCAGGTGACCATCTTTTCTCAAGGGCGGCTTTGCCGAACCTTCGCGGGCGGGACCATCGCCGGATCATGGGCCGCGCGAATGGGCAACGATGCCATCCAGGACCTGCGTCGTGACATCCGGCACGGGGCAGGGCGTCACGCCAACACGCGACGGGTGGTCGCGAGCAAGAGCGGGCCACTTGTCAGCCGCACGCCTTGATTTTGTCGGCGTCAGGCCGGCGCAAGGTCGCCGAAGAAGTAGGATGCGGTTACGCCGCCATCCATCAGAACATCGCTCCCGGTGATGAAGGCGCCATCCGGGCCCATGAGCAGGGCGCCGACGGCCCCGACCTCGTCAGGCGTGCCGCCACGCCCGACAGGGCAAAGATCGATCATGCGGCGGTAGCCCTCCGCGCGGGGCCCTGACAGTTCGTCCCGCGCCAGAGGCGTGAAGATGATCCCAGGGCTGATCGTGTTGATCCGCGCACCGCGCTTTCCCCACCGGACGGCTTCGGCCATCACGCGCAGCGCATTGCCGCGCTTGGAGAGCTGGTAGGCGTGAAGGGAATCGGTGACGCGCTCGGGCTGCAACATGGGAAGCGAGAGAAGCTGCTCGGTCGGCGTCAGCGCCAGGGCCGCGTTATCGTCCGGCGACAGAGCGCCCAGCCGATGGCCGGACTGGGAGGCGATCACAACGCCCGAGCCGCCAGCGGCGATCACCCTGCCGAACTCCTCGAGCACGACAGCCGTGCCGTAGAGATCGACCTCCAGAATGGTCCGTGGCGACGCCTGGGAGGGCGACACACCGGCCGCATGGATCAGCCCCTTGATCTCGCCGCGGGCGGTCGCGTGTTCAACGACGGCCTGGATCGACGCACGGGATGCCACGTCGACGGCGATCGTGCTGACATCGAAGCCGGCATCGAAGAGAACCTTTGCCGCGGCGTCGGCATTCTCGAGGCGAAGATCGGCGAGGACGAGATGCCTGCCGGCGCTGACCCGCCGGGCGATGGCCTGGCCGATCGAGCCGGTTCCGATGAGTACGTTGACGTCCATGGCGGTGGCCTTTCCTGTTGTCCGGCCTGCATCTCGGGAGGGATCGGAGCGCGCCGCATCACTGCGGGGTCGGCAACCTGCCGGAACGCATCGCAGCGACGACGCCGCCGTCGATCAGCAGGTCACTGCCGGTGACGAAGCCGGCATCGGGCCCGAGCAGGAAGCTGGCAGCCACGGCGATCTCATCAGGCGGCGCCATGCGCTTGGCCGCGCTCGCCTCGACCATGGCGCGGTAGACGTGGCCGATCTCCGAATTGAGCTCATGGGCCGCCAGCGGGGTCACGACGATGCCCGGGCTGATGGCGTTGACGCGGGCGCCCTTCTGCCCCCACTTCACCGCCTCCGCCTGGACGCGCAGAAAGTTCGCGCGCTTCGCCACCATGTAGGCGACCATGGAATTCGGGATCGCGCCGGGCTGGAGGCAGCGCAGCGCCAGAAGCTCGTCGGCCGGCACATGCGCCAACTGCTCCTCGTCCTCCTGCGGCAGGGGTCGCATCATGTGCCCGGCCATGCTGGAAATGATCAGGCCAGCGCCGCCCTCGGCGATCACCTCACCGAACTCCTCGAAGACCACCGCTGATCCGTAGAGGTCGACCTCGAGGACCTTGTCGACGGGCGCCATGTTCGGCGACAGGCCCGCGGTGTTCACCACCTGCATGACCCGTCCCTCTTTCGCCGCCGCTTGTGCCAGCGCACGAACCGACGCGCGCGAGGTCACGTCGACCAGATGCGACACCACCACGTAGCTGGCGGCGGTCAGATCGGAAGCTGCCTTCTGAAGCCCGTCTGCGTTGCGATCGGCAAGGAGGATGATCTTGCCGACGCCTTGCCGTCGCGCAATCGCCTGACCGATGCCGCCAGCGCCGATCACCACCACGACGTCCTTCGTCATCTGCCGCCTCCATGACCAGTTTGGGCCGTTGGCCCTTTCGTGGAGACGATGTAGCGGATCGCATTTTCAGCTATTAGCCGCTAAGTTCTGCATGTCGTTATATTGGCAGCTTATCAATGAAGCGGGATGAACTGAGCGATCTGGCGGTGTTCCTGGCAGTGGCGGAAGCCCGCAGCTTCACACGCGCGGCAACCGCTCTGGGCACGTCACAATCAGCCATCAGCCAGATCGTCCGGCGGCTGGAGGCATCGATTGGGCTGAAGCTCCTGACGCGGAACACCCGCAACGTGGCGCCCACGGAGGCGGGCGAGCAATTGATGGGGACCCTGCGCCCGGCTTTCAACGAGATCGACGCCCGCCTCACATCGTTGAGCGCGCTGCGCGAGCGGCCGTCGGGAACGGTCCGGATCACATCCAGCCGGCACGCGGCCGAGACAATCCTGTGGCCTGCGGTCAGCAGGATGCTGAAGGACTATCCGGAGGTGACGGTG
>Ga0233424_10002375_pt1 | contig 13566 bp, 13 predicted proteins | sample Watercolumn_Towu_FD_181011 | JGI IMG/M metagenome (GOLD analysis project Ga0233424, IMG submission 181011) | Freshwater microbial communities from Lake Towuti, South Sulawesi, Indonesia - Watercolumn_Towuti2014_125_MG | ecosystem: Environmental > Aquatic > Freshwater > Lake | place: Indonesia...
GTGCTGGCGATCACCTTTCTTGTAGTCGCGCAGTTGCAGGTAGAGATAGCCCTGATGCTGCCCCCAGATGATGGGGGTCGTCCGTTCCTGGGGAACGCCGGCCTCGCCATGACACGCCGCGCAAATCTGGGCCATTTCCTGCACCCTGCCGCCGTCCTGAGCGGCGGCCGGCAAAGAACCGAAAACAAGCAGAGAAACGGCGATAACGTAGCGCCGCAATGCCAAGCTAACCATCGACATGAGCCGTTGCAAACCCCGGATAAACCCGCCGCCGGGCGACGGAGCGGACGGGAACAAAAATGGGGCGGAGCGATGGTCGCATCGCTCCGCCCGCTAAGGCCGTTCGCCGTCCTCAGCCGACGCTAGTCGGCAAGAGTAAACGCGATCAGCGTGTTGCCGAGCTTGTACTTGATCTGGGTGTTGCCGCCGGCCGCGACGACGATGTATTGGCGGCCGCCCACGGTGTAAGACGACGGTGGCGCGTTGACGCCGGCGCCCGCCTGGAAGCGCCACAGCTCCGCTCCGGTGTCGGAATCGTAGGCCCGGAACAGGCCGTTACCCTCGCCCGTGAAGACGAGACCTCCCGCCGTCGCGAGAATGCCGCCGATCATGGGCTGCTGCGTCTTGTACTGCCAGCGGATCTTGCCCGTGTTGTAATCAAGCGCCGTGACGTTGCCCCACTGCTCTTCCGACGGGATCACCTTGAATGCGCCGCCGAGCCACAGCTTGCCCTTTGGATAGGGCGTCGACTCGACATGGTAGGTCATCGGCTGGTGGAGGTTGATGGCGTATACGAGGCTTTTCGTCGGGTCGATTGCCATCGGCGACCACTCCACGCCTCCGTTGGCGCCGGGAAGCATGCGGGCGCCGTCCTTGGTCGGCAGCACCCACATGTTCTCCTGCGGCACCATCGCTTCCGAGAAGCGGACCAGGCTGCAGTCCCGGGCGTCATGCACGTAGACATGGCCGGTCTTGCCGCCGTGCAGCACCCCCTTGATCGGCCGGCCGTCCTTGCCGGCGACAGTGGTGATGATGGGCGGCGAGACCGCGTCCAGATCCCATACGTCATGCGCAATATACTGGAAATGGCAGACATACGCGCCCGTTTCGAGGTTCACGGACACCAGACTGTTGGTATAGAGGTTGTCACCGGGACGCAGCGAGCCGTCGAGGTCAGGCGAAGGATTGCCGACCACGAAATAGATGCGCCGCGTCTCGAGGTCGACGGCCGGGTTCTGCCACACTCCGCCGCCGAGCGTCCGGTAGGGATCGCCAAGGCGGGCCAGGGCCGCCTTTTCTTCGGCAATATTGCGCTTCATGTCGCGCCCAGTGGCGTCATGCGTTGCCCACACGCCGACCGAGTTCTCGGGAATCGTGTGGAACGTCCAGAGCAGCTTGCCGTCGGCAGCGTTGTACGCCTTGACGAAGCCACGGATGCCGTACTCACCGCCGTTGGTGCCGATCAGCACTTTGTTATCGACCACGGTCGGCGCCATCGTCTCGGAATAGCCAAGTTCGGGGTTCGCGATCTCGATCTCCCAGAGCAGCTTGCCGCTCTTGGCGTCAAGGGCGAGGAGCTTCGCGTCGAGGGTGGCCATGAACACGCGGTCGCCGTAGACCGCAACGCCGCGGTTGTTCGGCCCGCAGCAATAGACGGTTACCGGCCCCATCTTATGCTTGAAGTGCCAGAGCTGCTCGCCGGTCCGCGCGTCCACCGCGTAGACGTGGTTGAACGCCGTCGAGAAATACATGATGCCGTTGACGATGATCGGCGATGTCTCGAAGCTGTCCTTGACTTCCGTCTGGAACATCCAGGCCGGACGCAGCTTCTGGACATTCGACGTGTTGATCTGCTTGTTCGGGACGTAGCGCGTCTGGTGATAGTTGTGGTTAGTATGCAGGAAATTGTTGGCGTCGCCCGCCGCCCGGTTGAGCATATCTTGGGTGACCGTATTCATGTCGCCCCATTTGTTGGCGCCCTGTACTTCCTGGGCCGTCGCGGTCGACAATCCGCCGGTCAAGCAAAGACCAACCGCGCCGATACCGGCCGCCAGATGTCGTTTCAAGATAGAAATCATGGCTTTTCCTCCTATACTTAACGCGTACAGTATATCATCATCATGGCCCCAAACACAAACTTCCGGACAGTCCTCGCGGCGGCCGAGCATGTCAACCAGGATATGGCGCTTCTTGCCCTTAACTTTCTTGCCGGCGTCATAACCCGATGGATCGATCGACGCCCCCCTTTTTCGGCGCCTTTGGCGCTCTGGCTGTTGATGATGGCGACGCTCGGACTGGCCTCGCGTCCGGCGCGTTCGCGCAGCTCGACATAGAGCGTGTGATGGATGCGCAGCAGCGTCCCGTCCCAGTTCCACAGCTCCAGATACTCGTGCACGGTGCTGCGCGGCGGGAAGTCTTTCGGCAGGGCGCGCCATTGGCAGCCCGTCGAGAGGACATAGAAAATGGCGTTCAGCACTTCTCACATTGACCGAACGCTTGCGCCCGCCGTGCCTGGCCGGCGGGATTTTCGGCGCCACCAGCGCCCACTCACCATTCGTCAGATCGCTCGGATAACGCAGGCCGCGGCGGTCATAGACGCCGCGGTTCTCGGTCGTCCACATCGGGCACCCCCTGGTTGCGACTCGGGTGCCCTTCAATGAATCACGACCGATTCCTTCGACTCAACTTCTTTCCGGACCGACACTCAGCCCAAAACGTATACACTTTCCGGTATTGGCTGGCAACATCCCGGGGCTGTGCTGCGTCCAGTACGCACACGTTCCTTAAATCTATGTGAGCCCATCGTCGCCGTGATGAGCAGATCCCAAGCCCTCGTACTACGCGATCTCTCGTTTAGTTATGGCACGAAGCCGGCGCTGACGGGTGTGACGTTCGACGTGAGGCCCGGATCCTTCACCGCGCTTCTCGGGCCCAACGGCGCGGGCAAGACCACGCTTTTTTCGCTCATCGCCCGGTTGTTCGAGCCGGCTCCCGGCTCGATAGCGATCGAGGGCGTGGATGTGGCCCGTGCCGGCAGCCGCGCGCTGGCGCCGGTAGGAATCGTGTTCCAGCAACCGACCCTCGATCTCGACCTGACCGTGGAGCAGAATCTCCGCTACTTCGCTGCCCTGCACGGCCTGCCCCGCCGGCTGACCGATGCGCGTATCGCGGACGGCCTCGAAGCTCTGTCGATGCCGGATTGGCGCCAGTCTCGCGTGCGTGAGCTCAGCGGCGGGCAACGGCGGCGCGTTGAGATTGTCCGCGCGTTTCTGCACGAGCCGCGCCTCCTATTGCTCGACGAGCCGACCGTCGGTCTCGACATCCCGACCCGCGCGGCCATCGTCGACCGTGTGCATGCCATATGCCGCGAGCGGGGTGCCGCCGCGCTGTGGGCGACACACCTGATCGACGAGGTTCGCGGCAGCGACGATCTCGTTGTGCTCGACGCGGGACGCGTTGTCGCGGCCGGATCCGCGGGCGAGGTAGTTCGGCGGTCGGGAGCCGAAAGCCTCGGCCATGCCTTCGACCGCATGACGCGCAGCAAGGCAGCCGCCCCATGAGCACCCCATATTGGCAGGCGCTGCAAGGCATCGCCGGGCGCGAGATACGGCGTTTCCTCCAGCAGCGCGAGCGCTTCGTCGCCGCCCTTGTGCGGCCGCTGGTTTGGCTTCTCGTGTTCGCGGCTGGCTTCCGGGCGGCTCTCGGCGTCTCGATCACCCCCCCTTACACGACCTACGTCACTTACGATGTCTACATCGCCCCTGGCCTCGTGGCGATGATCCAGCTCTTCAACGGGATGCAGAGTTCGCTGTCGATGGTCTATGACCGCGAGATGGGCGGAATGCGCGTCCTGCTGACGGCGCCGCTGCCGCGCTGGTTCCTGCTGTTTTCGCGGCTCTTCTCCAACGTCCTGATCTCGATCCTGCAGGTCTACGTCTTTCTTGCCCTCGCGCGCCTGGCCGGAATCGATCCCCCGGCCAACGGTTATGTCGCGGTCCTGCCGGCGCTCATGTTGACCGGTCTCATGTTCGGCGCACTCGGCATGGCGCTCTCGTCGAGCATCCACCAGCTTGAGAATTTCGCCGGCGTCATGAACTTCGTCATTTTTCCGATGCTGTTTGCCTCCTCGGCACTCTACCCGCTGTGGAGGGTGCAGGAGGCCAGCGATACCCTCTTCTATTTCTGCCAGATCAACATCTTCACCCATGCCGTCGAGCTGATTCGTTTCGCACTCTACCTCGAGCCCAATTGGCCCGCACTCTCCGTCGTGACGGCGGCAACGACGGTTTTTCTCCTCGTCGGATTTTGGGCCTACAAGCCGTCGCGCGGCATGCTCGCCCGTGGGCCCCGTGGTGACTGAATCGTCGGCCGTGGCGGGGTGCAACAAGAACCCGCCCCTTTGGGCTTGCCGGCAGTAGTTCCCGACGGAATGCCGCAGGGCATCGGTTTACCGGACGTTGATCGTGGCCACCGCCCCTCTCGTCTCGAGTCCTTTCGCGTAGATGCGGTACTTTCCGGGCCGGATCGGCACGAACACCAGCGTCGCCCGGCCTTCGCGCTCCATCTCGATCTCGTAGACGCCACTGGTCTTTATCTCGACATCGGCGACCTCAATCTTCCGCATCCAGACAAAGTTGAAGAAATCGTCGCCGCGAAAGGCGTATTCGCGCTTGCCACTGGAAACCAGGGTCAACTGGTAGGCCTTGCCCGTTTCCAGAGCGTACTCGCCCTGCGACACGGCGAACCCGCTTTCGTCGACCCCGAACACGAGATCGGGCAGTTTGGTGATATCGGTTGCGAGAAAGCCTTCGGCGCGCGCCGAAGTCCCGACGGCTGCCGCCAGCAGCGTTGCTACGACAACGCAAGTCATTCGTATCATGTTCCGACCCTCTCTCGCCGCGGGGGAAAAGGCGTGTGATGGCCCCCTTTACAGGAACGCTCCGTGATTGTCCCAGCCGAACGCAACGCGCTGCCGCCATCCAACCGCAGGGCCGGGATCGAGGACGATCCCCGCGAGCGTGCCGTCCTCCGCAGCGGCAAAGCAGTTCCCGTTGCCATTCACCGCGAGAGCTCCGACATCGGCCAGGTAAGCGGCGCCGAGCCAGACCCGGTCGCTTCGGCGCCAGGCGCCGACCATGCCCGCCAGCCTGGAGGTCGTCAGGATGCAGTCGCCGGCCACGGCAACGTCGCTGCAATAGCCGCGCAGCGGATCGGCGGCTGCCATCGGCAGCGGTTCGAGATGTCCGCCGTGCCAGAGCGCCGCCGGCGGCGTATCGGCCAGCGAGGTCCCGAGACGCTGGAGCACGACCGCAAGCCCGTTCGGGACAGCGGCGATATGACGAAGGGAGTAGTCGGCATACGATGCGCCGGCCTCAACGAGCGCGGCAGGCCGCCCGGACAGCCTGTCGATGACGGCAAGCGAAGCGGTGATGTGGCCATCGGGCGATGCCACGCGACCGACATCGTAATAGCCGCCGTTGGCCACCGCGATGTGCCGGTCATCGATCCATAGCGCCATATGCGGTCCGATGCCGCTGGTTTCCAGACGTCCGACCTCGCGCCACGCGCCGCCGGCCTCACGCAACGACAGGAACCCGAGCGCATCGCTCGCGCGTATTTCGACAAACGCCGCAAATACCCCGTCCGGCGATACGGCGACATGGCCGCTGAAGGCATGGCCCTCGGCGGGGCGGACCGTCACAGCCGATTGCGGATCGGCCGGATCGATCACGACCGCCCAGCGGTCGGAACGGCGGGCGACGGCGACGACCGTACCGTTGCGCCCCACCGGCGCCACCGAATGCGCGCGGCCGCCAAGCGATATCAATTCCCGCGCCACCCCGGTCGTCGTGTCAAACAGCGCTAGCAGGGCGGTGCTGCCGCGCTGTCCGCCGGCAACAAAGCTGCCCTTCGGGGCGACGGCGGCAGCGACGGGTCGGATCAGGGCCCCGGCGAGCGCTCCGGCGATGGCGGCGCGGCGGCTGACGATCGATCCGGTCGCCGGGGAATCGGCATTAAGGCATTTCATACGAGCCCTACCGCGTATTCAACGCTCGAAGAGCCGTAGGCGGAAGCGGCCAAGACCGTCTCCGCTCTTGCGGCATAATGAGCCGGTGAAGGTCACGATGTGCAGCATGCTCCGGAGCGGCGTCCGGGAGCTTATGCCGACTGGCCATAATCCTACACGGGTCGCCTCCGCGTTGCAACAACAAGCCTCAGCAAAGCCTCAGCACATTAAGATTCAAAGTTAACTATTAGAAATTAAACAAATATTCCCCACCGGTTGCAAGGGTTGCTGCTATCGCCTGACCACGCCATTTTTTCATTAGAATCACATTTCTGAAGACTATATTTCAGGTTTAGCCTGAGCTCTTGGGGCGGCTCGACCAGGCCTCCCGGTAGACCGCCTCCAGACTTTTGGTGAAGCCGGCCGGATCGCACAGCGGCGAGTTTGCCAGCCTGTCCCTGAGGGCAGAGCGCAGGTTGCCGAGGGTGGCGCGATCGGTGGCAAGCCGGGCCGCGGCCTCGACATAGGCCGCGGCGTCTGAGGCGATCAGGTCATCAAGGCCGAGCGTCGCCAGGACTGAATACGTATGGCGACTGGCGAAGCGCTGTTCCGGCCGGGTGATCACGGGACAGCCCATCCACAACGCCTCGAGAGTGGTGGCGCAGCCCGAATAGGGCCAGGTGTCGAGTGCGATGTCGATCCCGCCATAGGCGCCGAGCAGACCGCGATGGGGGAGTTCGCCCTCGATGATCAGGCGCTCACTTTCGATGCCGTGCCTTTCGAACACGCCTTCGATGCGTTGCCGGTTGGCGCGCGCGTCCATCCATCGGTACCGCAGGCGCAGGCGAGCGTCGGGAATGCGCTGGAGAATAGCCGCCCAGCTCCGCATCAGCGACGCGTTGATTTTCGCCGGATTGGAGAAGCAGCCGAAGGTGATGAAGCCGTTGCGCTGAAAGGGCGCCTCGCCGACCGCGGGCGCATAGGCCGGTGGCTCGAAGCAGACAAAACTCTCGGGAAGGCGGAAAACCTGCTCGACATAACTCCCTTCCTGTCCCGGCGGAACGTGGAACCGGTCGGCGATCACGCCATCCATGGCGGCCAGGCCGGTCGTGCCGACGGATCCCATCCAGGTCAGCTGCACCGGCGCCGGTTTGGCGGTGAACACGCGCAGACGATTGCCAGAGGTATGGCCGGCGAGGTCGACCAGGATATCGATCCGGTCGCTCACGATACGTTCGATCAACGCGGCATCCGAAAGTCCGGGTGTCCTGCACCAGGAGGTTGCGGTTTCCTTCATCGTCGCGGACATCTCGTCCTCAACGGCGCGTTCGGAGTAGACGACCGCCTCGAACCGGTCCCGCGCGTGATGGGCCAGCACGCCGATCATGAAGTGGCCGATGGGGTGGTTGGCCAGGTCGGGGGATACGTAGCCGATCCGCAGCTTGCGGTCCGGCCGCCGGTCGGCGAAAGCCGGGCCGGGGGCGCAACGGGGCAGGGCGAACCGGCGGTCCCAGTCCTGCGCGCGCTCGCGGATCGCGGCCGGCGTGGCGTCGGGGACGTAGTTCAGCGCGTAGACGATGTTTGCCAGCGCCCTGTCAAGCTGCTTGTTGCTGTGCAGCGCCCGATCGAAACGGGTCACGGCGGCGGCGGCATCGCCGGCGTAGAGCGCGGCATTGCCGTGGTTGAGCCACGCCTCGGCATAGTCGGGCCGCCGCTCGATGGCCCGGGCATAGTGCGACGCGGCTTCGTCCAGCTCGCCGCGCCCGTGATGGATGGCGCCGAGATTCATCTCGAGCACGGGATTCTGCGGATCGGTGGCATGAGCGTGACGCATCCACTGCAGCGCCGCGTCGTGGTTGCCGCAGGCGGCCAGGGCATGCGCCAGGTTCATGGCGCTGCGCGCGTCGTGGCGGTCGGCGGGGCGTAGGCGGCGATGGCCCCCATGGCGTCACCGGCCGCCCAGAGCGCATCGCCTTGCGCCTTGCGCGGCGTCATCACCGCTCAATCGTGCGGACTCATCTGCCGGGGGAGCCATACGTCGCGTAGCCTAGCAGGTCTGCAGGAGGACAAAGAGAGGCTGGCAACGAAAGAGGGGCCGGAACGCGTCCGGCCCCTCCTTGGAGATTGGCTGCCGTTCCTGAACACCTATCGGACCATGTGCCTCGCGCCAAGCCCCGAGTTCCGCCTTGTCTTGCAGCAGGTGCGTGACCTGAGACTGGTGGCCTGACACCTTTTGATTGCTGTTTAGCGGACGCTTGACGCGTGGCGCGAATCGGTTGTAGAGTGACACCTAAACATACGACGGGAGAGAGGGAAAATGACCGGTGCGAGGGAGAAGTTCGGGGCGTTCATTCGCCGCGAACGCGAGGGCAAGGAAATCGGATTGCGCGAGATGGCCAAGATGATCGGGGTGAGCCCCACCTACCTGTCGAAGGTCGAGCGGGACGAGTTCCCGCCGCCGGCCGAGGACAAGGTCCGGTCGATCGCCGGGATCATCGGCTGCGACGCCGATGACCTTCTGGCGCGGGCCGGGCGCGTCTCGACCGACATCACCGACATCATCAAGCGCCATCCGGTCGAGTTGGCGGCGCTCCTGCGCACGACCAAGGGCCTCACCGCCGACGAAATCGCCCGGTTGGCCCGGCAGGCGCAGAAGGCGAAGGGCGACTGACCGGCACCAACATGAGCGCGCTCGCCGTGGTCGATGCCCAGGTCTATGGCGCGGCGCAGAACCCGGCCGGGTAGGCGCTAGCCGGCGTAGCCGAACAGGCGCGGCAGCCAGAGCGTGATCGCCGGGAAGGCGATCAGCACGAAAAGCACGACGGTGAGCGGCACGCAGAACTGCCAGATCTCGCGGTTGATCTCGCGGATCGGAACGCCGGTCAGCGAGGCGAGAACGCACAGGATCAACCCGTAGGGCGGCGTGATCATCGCGATCATGAAGTTCAGGATCAGCACCACGCCGAAGTGAACGAGGTCGATGCCCAGCGCCGTGGCCGAGGGCAGCAGCACGGGCACGAAGACCAGCAGCATCACCGCGCCGTCGAGAACCGTTCCCAGCACCAGGAAGACGAGGTTGACCACCAGCACGAAGCCCAGGGGCGAGAGCTGGAGACCGTCGATCCAGGCCGCCAGGCCGGCGGCGACACCTTCGCGCTCTAGGGCGAAATTCACGATGAACGAGCTGACGATCAGCATCATAACCACGGTCGACTGCCGGGCCGAGGCGGCGAAGACCGCGGCCAGCGCCTTGAGGCCGAGATTGCGGTAGACGAAGAGGCTGATCAGCATCGCCCAGAAGGCGGCAACGGCCGCCGATTCGGTGGGCGTGAAAACCCCGCCCCAGATCCCGCCCAGCAGGACGGCCGGCAGCGTCAGCGGGATGACGGCCGCCCGGAACACCGCGGGCAGCTCGCGCAGCGCCACGGGGCGGCCGAAAGGCAGGCCGCGCCGACGCGCGATGAGGGCGATCAGCACCATTAGGCTGATGGCCATCAGGAGCCCGGGAACGATGCCGGCCAGGAACAGGGCGCCGACGGAGGCCTGGCTGAGGATCGCGTAGATGACCATCGGGATCGACGGCGGGATGATCGGCCCCAGCGTGGAGGCGGCCGCCGTCAGCGCGGCGGCGAAGCCGCCCGGATAGCCGCCCACACTGCGCATCATGCGGATCGCCACGAGGCCGGCGCCGGCGGCATCGCTCACCGCGCTGCCCGACATGCTCGACACGATCAGGTTCATCAGCACGGTCACGTGGCCGAGGCCGGCCCGGTACCGGCCGACCAGCGCATCGGCGGCGGCCCAGATGCGCTCGCTGATCGTCGCCGCGTTCATCGCGTTGCCGGCCAGGATGAACATCGGCACCGCCAGCAGGACGTGCAGCTGGAAGGTCGAGTTCAGCGTCTGATCGACGATCAGGCCGATATCCTGTCCGCTGACCCAGAGATAGGCCAGGCCGGAGACGAACAGGATCATGGGTATGGGAAAGCGCAATGCCGCGCCCGCCACGAGGACGGCGCCCATGGACAGGATGGCGTCGCTCATCGCCGGCCGTCAGCCGAGAAGGTTGCCGCGCTCGTCGGGCGCCACCGTGGCGACATGGTCGCGCCAGTGCGGCCCGACCACGCGGGCGAGCTGGGCGACCGCGCGCACGATGACGGCCAGCCAGTAGACCACGAAGCAGGAATAGACGAGATCGAGGCGCCAGCGCAGGACGGCGGTACGTTCCCGCCAGAGGAACGCCACGTAGTCGAAAACCAGGGGCAGCGAGACCAGGAAGACGAGGGCGATGAGCAGGGCGGCCGCGGCCCGGATGGCCTGCCGGCCGCGGGGGCCCGCGATGTCGTACAGGGCGTCGAAGGCGATCTGCTCGCGTTCCTCGATGACGAAGGCTTCCGTGAGGAAGACGAACCAGAGGAAGATCACCATGATCAGCTCCTCGGCCCAGATCAGCGGCATCGACAGCGCATAGCGCATGAACACGCCGAGGACGAAGAGCACGAACATGGCGGCGAAGGCGACGGTCGACGCCGCCTCCGCCGCCCTGGCCAGGAACCGTCCGAGCCGCGCGGCCGTCACTTGGTGTCGACCGCCTGACGCATCATGTCGCTGTTCCAGGCCTTGGCCATGTCGGACGCGGCGTAGACCTTGTCCGCATTGTCACGGAAGGGCTTGAGGTCGACCGGGGTGAGGTCGAGGCCGAGCGTCTTCAGGCGATCGGCCACCTGCTGCTCGTCGGCGAGCCGCGCCTCGTCGTTGAACCGGGTGGCGGTGACGGCCGCCGCCTGGACCTTGGCCTTCTGGTCACCGCTCAACTTGTCCCAGAGCGGCTTGCGCAGGACGTAGAACACCGGCTGCACGAGATGGGCGGTGAGGACCACCTGCTTCGTCACCTCGTGGAGCTTGGCGGCGTTCATGATGGTGAGGGGATTCTCCTGCCCATCGATCTGCCCGGTCTTGAGAGCGAGATAGACCTCGGGCATGGCGAGCGGCGTCGGTGTCACGCCCAGGGACTGGCCGAGGAGCAGCCATTCCGGCCCGCCGGGCATGCGCAGCTTGACCCCGGCGAGATCGGCCGGGCCGTTCACCGCCCGCGTAGCGCGAAGGTTGAGCTGGCGCGTGCCGAGATAGGTGGGGGCGAGGATGACGATATCCATCTTCTCGGCGACCTCGCGCCGAAAGCGTTCGCCGAGCGGCCCGCTGAACACCTTCGTGACATGGTCCCAGTCGCGAAACAGGTAGGCGCGGTTGAAGAAGCCCCACTCGGGAATCTGCTGCGCCACCTCGAACGTGGTCATGGTGCTCATCTCGAGGTTGCCGCGCTGGATGGCCGGCACCTCCGTTCCCTGGCGGAACAGGCTGCTGGCCGGATGCAGGCGGATCTCGAACTGGCCCGGCGCCGCCTTCTCCAGCTCCTCCTGGAAGCGCTCCAGCGACTTGCTGAGGAAGTCGGCCGGCGGCGCGGCGGTGGAGAAGCGCAGCAGGATCTTGTCCTGTGCCAAGGCCGGCGCGGCACCGAGGACGAGGCCGAGCGCAAGAGTGAAACGACGGATGGTGGACGATGCGAAGAGGCTCATGGCCTGTCTCCCTTTGCGGATGGGTAAGGCGGGTTCAATCACCGGGCTAGGCGGAAGGAGCGATCTCGACCGAGAGCGTGCCGATGCTCTCGATGGTGGCGTCGATGCGGTCACCGACCTTGAGGAACGTGCCCTTCGGGGCGCCCACGCCGGCCGGCGTGCCGGTGAGCACGACGTCGCCGGGGTCGAGGGTCATGATCCGGGACAGCCGGGCGATCTGCTCCGCGATCGAGAAGATCATGCCGGAGCTGCGCGCGTTCTGCTTGGTGTCGCCGTTGACCTTGAGCTCCAGGGCCAGATCCTGCGGATCCTTGATGAACGAGGCCGGAACGATGACGGGGCCCATGGGGCAGGCGGTGTCGTGCGCTTTGCCGGCCACCCAGTCGAGCTTGAAGAAGGATTCGGGCACCCGGTTCAGATCGCGAGCCGAGATGTCGATGGCCACCGTGTAGGCGGCGACATGGGACAGGGCCTCGCTCTCGGACACGGCCCGCGCGCGCCGCCCGATGACCAGGGCCAGCTCGATCTCCCAATCGAGCGCCTTGGTGTCGAGCGGCATGCGCACGGTCCGGCCGGAACCGACCACCGCGTTGAGCGCCGGCTTGAAGAAGAAGAACAGCCGCTGCGCCTCCTTGCGCGTGTCGGCCACGCCCATCTCGGCGATGTGATCGTAGTAGTTGGCGCCGGCGCACAGCACCTTGCCCGGATAGCGCAGCGGCGCCAGCAGCCTGGCCCCCGTCTTTGCCAGCGCGAGGTCGGCGCAGGCGGCCGGGGCGCGGCTGGCCAGACCCTCGAGCGCGCCGAGGAAACGCGGCCAATCGCCGAACCCGTCGATCAAGGCGCCGTCGAGGCCGCCGATGCCGAGCCGCGCGGCGGCCGCCGCCACCGGATAAAGCCGCTCGTCGATCACCAGGCAGGACTGAGGCCGCCCTCCGATCTCGGCGGTTGCCAACGCGAACGCAACGCCATTCCCCTCCTGAAACTCGACCCTGGCCCCGAGCCTAGTCGCCCGGTCCGGCGGAGTCCATGAATTTCCAAAGTCCGTAAATCTTGGATTTTCTTCCGCGGCTGCGTTAGGCTAACGCCCTCAAGAACGGAGACACGGGATGAAACGCGCGCTCGTCATCGCCCAGCTTGCCGACCCGGCCGGCCCGCCGCCGCGCACCGTCGCCGAGGCGGTGTACGAGCGGCTGCGCCTCGATCTCGTGGCGGGCCGCTACGGATCGGGCGAGGCGTTGCGCCTCGAGCCGCTGATGGCGCGCTATGGCTGCGGCATCAGCCCGTTGCGCGAGGCGCTCAACCGTCTCGCCGCCGAACGGCTGGTGAGCGCGGTCGGCCAGCGCGGTTTCCAGGCGGCGCCGGTGTCGCTCGCCGAGATGTGGGACATCACGCGTCTGCGCCAGGAGCTGGAGGCCGGAGCAATCACCGAGGCCATCGATGCCGGCGATGCACGGTGGGAGGGCGAGATCGTCGCCGCGTTCCACCGGCTGGCCAAGGCGCCGCCTCCCGGCCGCGACCGCGCCGATCCCGACGCCTGGGAGCGCGATCACCGGGCGTTCCATCGCGCCCTGATCTCCGCCTGCCCGTCGTCGTGGCGGCTTTATCTCATCGACATCCTTCACGGGCATACCGAGCGCTACCGGCGCATCCGCTTCAAGCGCACGGTCGCGCCGAAGCTGCTGCGCGACGTGACGGCCGAGCATCGCGCGCTGATGGAGGCCGTCCTGGATCGCGACAAGCGCCGCGCGGTGCGGCTTCTCGCCAACCATCTCGAGCAGACGGCGCATTTCGTCGAGCAAGAGCTCGTGGCGGCGGACCTACCACCACCTGCGCGAACGCGCCTCCGAAGACGAGATGCGCGCCGACGAGGCCTTTGCGCTTCAGGCCGAGCGCCTGCTGGCGCGGATCGACAACCCGAAACGAAAAAGGAGATTCTGGCGATGACTGATACCAACGGCCTTGGGATGTGACTCGATTTGGGGG
>Ga0233424_10002376_pt1 | contig 13563 bp, 13 predicted proteins | sample Watercolumn_Towu_FD_181011 | JGI IMG/M metagenome (GOLD analysis project Ga0233424, IMG submission 181011) | Freshwater microbial communities from Lake Towuti, South Sulawesi, Indonesia - Watercolumn_Towuti2014_125_MG | ecosystem: Environmental > Aquatic > Freshwater > Lake | place: Indonesia...
CTTGTAGATACCAACGTGCTCTCATTTCTGATGGTGCGCTTAAAGGTTTTCCTGCCATATATTTTAAGGGTTAAAAGTGTTACCCTTAGTTTAGCAGAGTGTTACCCTTTAAGGGTGATTGTACATGTAGTTCTTGGTGGTTTATTAGTAAAGTATATATCAATGATATAATCTCATTCACTCGGAAATAAATTTGCAAGCAATTTACTTCCCTCACTCATTTCGATTATAATACAATAATTACAAACCACCAAGGAGGTGGATTATGACGGCCAAGAAAGAAGGATCTCCGTCTGAGACCATCGTCAAAAACCTTGAAGATAAAGGGTGGAAAATAGTTGAGAATGTTGAAGCGACAGAATTTGAGGTTAAAGACCTGGAACTCGTCTCTGTTCTAAAAGACGGAGAGGAAAGCGTGGAAGGCGATGAGATGCGTCGCCGGGCAGTAAGTTTAATGGCTAATCTTGGTCTTGATGATGCCATGTATATCTTTGATCACCAAGCAGAAATTCCTCCTGAATTTAGAGGAAAATATATTCTGTTTCCAGGAACGCTTTTTGATTGCCAACATATACCATCTATGTGGTGGGAAGATGGTAAATGGTTGTTTGGCTTTATCCCAGTTATAATCGGTTTAAAATTTTTTGAGGACGATTTTCTAGTTCGTTGTAAAAATACTCGTCACGGCAAAGCCTAGTGGTAGCAGATATAAATTTTGACCCTCATTTTAGAGGGTCTTTTTTTGTCTGGACAAAATTTTTACTTCCATGCTAACATTATCCCAATATGCGCAGAACTAGATTTTTTGGAAAAATTGTAATTTTGGCCATTTTCGTCTCTATTTTTTTGTTTTCCCATGCTGTTTTGGCTCAAACGCCAATTAGTTCTTTAGTTGAAGTGGATTCTACTACCACCTCGGCTGTTTCTACCACCAGCAATATCGAAGAGGCGATGAACGCTGCTTCTACTTCTTTTTCCGAACGTGAATTTATACCAGAACCAACTATTCGTGTCGGTTTGTACAAAACAAAAGAGCCGGTCAAATTTACTTCTGATTTTATTTATGAAGTTTGGATAAATAATGAGTTTGTTGGTGCTTTATTTACTCAAGATAACGTAGTTTTAAGCTATAAAAATGGTGTCTATAACCTTAACAGCGATAGCCTGTCTTTCACTTCTTCAAAATATATCCGTTTAGTACCACAAGATTCCGGTGCTTTTTTTACTTTGACTAATTATAGTCGTCCGGTAAAAGGCAGAGGGAAGATAAATTTCAATGTTTATCGTGGCACGCTAGAATATCGTTATTCAGCTAAAAGCAGCCAACCATATGTGATAAATGAATTGCCGCTAGATGAGTATGTGTTAGGTGTAGCTGAAACATACAACACCGCTCCACAAGAATATGTCAAAGCGCTGATGGTAGCCGCGCGTTCATATGCCTATGCGCTCACTAGCAAACTTCCTCCAACAGACAAAAGAATGTTTGATGTTTATCCAACCACAGTAGATCAGATTTATTTAGGCTACAATTCAGAGTTATTCATGCCGCGTGTGGCCCAAGCTGCCGCGGACACTGCTGGCGAAATGGTAACTTATCACGGCAATCCGGTCATTACTCCATATTTTAGTCATTCAAACGGCGCTACTAAAAGTTGGAAAGGCAAAGACCGTCCATGGCTAAAAAGTGTAAAAGCAGTTTATGATAAAGGCAAAACAATGTATGGCCACGGTATCGGTATGAGCAATTATGATGCTGAAAAACATGCTAAAAAAGACGGCTGGACTTATGATCAAATTTTGCAGTACTACTACTCTAGCACCACAGTAGAAAAAGTTTATTAAAAAATCCCCGATTAGTCGGGGATTTTGTTTTAATGTTTTTCGTGGTATTTCTTGTCTTCGGCAGCCAAGTTTAGAATTATTTCTCGCAGTTTATTTGGATTGGCCACGTTTCTAAAAGTAAATTTTGGTACAGAGCCGGCAGTTTGTAAAATGATATTGCCATAGTTGAAGATTGAAGGAAAAATTCCATGCACTTCCGAAGTCATATCTTGTATCTGGTACAAATCAACCTCGGAAATTGTCCGGGCAAATAAAGTTTTTTGTTCTATATCCAGCAAGCGATCATTGGTCACAATCCATAAATCCAGATGAAATTCTACAAAAGAGGTGTAGAAAAACAGGATTACTGATAAATAATATACACTGGCCAACAAAATTCCGGCTGCGAAATATACTTGATTTTGTAAAAATTGATTTAGAGAATTTACAAGAAGGAAATATACGCCAATTGGTAAGATTGCTAAAATTATCAAAAAAATAACTATTGGAACAAATGTTATCCAATGTCTGTGCACCACATGCTCCACTTTTTCGTAAGATTTTTGTTGGAAAAGTTTAGCGACATTCATATATTTTTTTAAATAGTGTTAAATTTTTGTCCAAACCAAGAGTTGTCCCAAATAGTTATGGTTTGTGACCAGTCTGTGCCGCGCAAAAAATACCAAGTACCGAACAAAACCAGGGTGATGGAAGCTAAAACAATAAGTGTGGCTAAAAAACTGGAAAAAGTAGTAGCGCCAGTGAAAATTATATGAAAAAAATTTACTGCAAAAAATATAGCCAACATGACCAAAATTACCAGATAAATTATTAGAAAAACCGATATTGGAATTGTTAACATAAATAAAATTAAATTAAAGTTGATATTTTTGGTACGTCATATCCGAGATGCACATAGGCAGATGGGGTGGCTTTGCGTCCGCGAGGGGTGCGTTCCAGAAAACCTTGTTGCAATAGAAATGGCTCATAAATAGTTTCAATAGTGTCCATTTCTTCGCTGATAGCCGCAGCCAAAGTATTTAATCCAGCTGGCCCGCCGCTAAATTTATTTATCAAAACATCTAATAGACGGCGATCTATTTCATCTAAACCAAGTTGGTCTATAGCCAGCATATTTAGGGCTTCATCGGCGATTTTTTTGTCTATCTTTTTATTTTCATGGCGTACTTGAGCAAAATCGCGCACTCGTTTTAGCAGGCGATTGGCAATGCGGGGAGTGCGGCGGCTGCGCGCGGCCACAAGAGCCGCAGCATCAGACCCTATCTCCATGTTCAAAATTTTGGCGTTACGCAAAAGTATAGTTTCTATATCGCTATGATCATAAAAATCCAAATGAAAGGTGTGGCCAAAGCGATCACGTAAAGGTGCGGCGATAAGCCCGATTTTGGTGGTGGCGCCAATCAGGGTAAATTTAGATAGTGGCATGCGAATAGTGCGCGCGGCCGGGCCTTTGCCAATAATTATATCTAATGAATAATCTTCCAGAGCTGGATACAGAACTTCTTCAATAGTTTTGTTTAAACGATGGATTTCGTCGATAAATAAAATTTCTCCGTCCTGCAAATTAGATAGTATGGCTGCCAGATCACCTACTTTTTCTAAAGCCGGGCCGGAAGTAATTTTGATATTACTATTCATTTCTTTGGCAATGATATTCGCCAGAGTAGTTTTGACTAGTCCCGGGTTGCCATAGAGCAAAATATGCTCCAACATTTCGCCGCGCTGGGTAGCAGCTTGCATAGAAATACCAAGATTTTGTTTTATCTGTGTTTGGCCGATAAAATCACTCAATTTTTGAGGACGCAAAGTGACTTCCAAAACATTTTCTTCAGTATCTGCTTCAGGAGCGGTTAGTCTAGATTGTTCGTCTTGAAGATTTTGATCGTTCATATCTCTTAAGTATAAGGTAAACAGTAGTTGTTGACAAGAAGATGTTTTAATGTTATTATAATTTGTATTGTTAGTTTTAAATTAGCAAAACATCTGTGCCAAGTCGGTGAAGACCTGGCCAGCAGAAAGAGGAAAATGATGAGCGAAACTATTCCTTTCGAAATGACAGTCGGTGATCGCACCTATGAAATAATTAGTATTCTACGTGGCCAAGCCGAGCGGAGAGGTAGAAAATATGTAGCTGGTCACATCATGATCAAGCGAGCAGAGAGTATAGGTGCTCACCTAGGGGAAGAGGATGGGGAACACATTCTCAAGCACCAGAATGAGATCCCTCCTTCATTGCGGGACAAGGTCGGCTTCGTTTTTACAGCATGGAGTTTGCGCAGCGATTTTATTCATGAAATATGTTGTGTTTATTGGGATGGTCGTTGCTGGATTAAGCGATGGGATAAAGTCTATGCTAATGGCTGTTCCCAAAGCTGTCGAGTGCTCCGCCGCAAATCATAAGCACGAAGCAAGGCTCAACAAACCTCATTCGGAATTCACGAAAAAGTGAATCCGGTGGGGTCTTTTTATTTTATAAAATTTTTAGGTGTGGATAAGTTATTGCGTACTTGATTTTTTCTTTTATTTTAGCCTAACCTGCGTATGTTTGGCGGGTATTTGAAAAAATGTTATAATGTCTTTACCTTCATCTTTTTACTATATCTAGTGGTTAAAAAGATTTTATACTACAAATTGTAGTAAAGGGGTTTTAAAGCATTATTAACCATTTTTAACTCATTTTTATATGAACACCACGCTGGCAACCAAGACCTTTGTCTTGGATAATAACTTTAAGTATTCCCCAGAGGGTTTACGTTTTGCCAGACTTTTTACTAAAGACAATGTCAGTCCTTTTGACATGTTTACCTACGAACTTCGTTCGTCTGTAATCCGTGAAACTAGCGGCAAAGTTGTCTTTGAAATGAAAGAAGTAGAGGTACCAACTACTTGGTCTCAGGTAGCTACAGATATATTGGCGCAAAAATATTTTCGCAAAGCCGGCGTGCCGCAATATGACGCCAACGGCACCCTACAACTAAATGCTGACGGTACCCCAGTGCTTGGCCCAGAACACAGCATGAAACAAGTTGCTCACCGTTTGGCTGGTACTTGGCGTTATTGGGGAGAAAAATATGGATATTTTGCTAGTCCGCAGGATGCGCAAGTCTTTTATGATGAATTGGTGTTCATGTTGATTTCTCAACGCGTTGCTCCAAACTCTCCGCAGTGGTTTAACACCGGCCTGTATTGGGCTTATGGCATCAACGGTCCAGCTCAAGGCCATTATTATGTAAATCCAGACAATGGCGTGCTTACCGCTTCAACTGATTCATATTCTCATCCACAACCCCATGCTTGTTTTATCCAATCCATCAAAGACGATTTGGTAAACGAAGGTGGTATTATGGATCTCTGGATTCGTGAAGCCAGACTGTTTAAATACGGCAGTGGTACTGGCACAAACTTTTCTAATTTACGCGGTACCGGAGAAAAACTTTCTGGTGGTGGAACTTCTTCTGGTCTGATGAGCTGGCTCAAAATTGGCGATCGCGCTGCTGGGGCAATTAAGTCTGGAGGCACTACTCGCAGGGCCGCTAAGATGGTAGTTTTAAATATTGATCATCCAGATATTGAAGAATTTATTGATTGGAAAGTAAAAGAAGAAAGAAAAGTGGCCGCGCTTATTGCCGCTGGCTATGATTCTTCCTATGAAGGCGAAGCTTATCAAACAGTTTCCGGGCAAAACTCAAACAATTCCGTTCGTGTTACCCAAAGCTATTTAGAAGCAGTAGAAAACGACAAAGATTGGAATCTGCTTGGCCGGGTTGGCGCTAAAGTTATAAAGACTGTGCGAGCCAGACAACTCTGGGACAAAATCGCTAGCGCGGCTTGGGCTTGCGCCGATCCGGGTGTGCAATTTGATACTAATATAAATGATTGGCACACTTGTCCAAAATCCGGCACTATCAATGCTTCCAATCCTTGCAGTGAGTACATGTTTTTAGATGACACAGCCTGCAATTTGGCTTCTATAAATTTGGGCTACTATTATGATACCGACACTTTAAGTTTTGATGTTGAGGAATTTAAATATACCACCAGAGTTTGGACAGTAGTGCTGGAAATTAGTATTTTGATGGCGCAATTTCCAAGTCCGGAGATAGCTCAAAATAGTTATCTGTTCCGTACACTTGGTTTGGGTTATGCCAATATTGGCAGCGTGCTGATGACTGCTGGTATTCCTTATGATTCTCCAGAGGCAATGGCCTTTGCTGGCACTGTTACCGCCATTATGACTGCCGAATCATACGCTACTTCGGCTGAGATGGCGAAATTTTTAGGTCCCTTTGCCGAGTATAATAAGAACAGAGAAGACATGTTGCGTGTGATGCGTAATCATCGCCGAGCTGCTTTTAATGCTGCCGATGACGAGTATGAAAATTTGGCAGTCAAACCAATGGGGATTAATCCGGAATTTGTGCCAGCATATTTACTGGTGGCGGCACGCGAAAGTTGGAACAAAGCATTACAGATGGGTGAGTTATATGGCTATCGCAATGCCCAAACCACACTACTTGCTCCTACCGGTACCATTGGTTTGCTTATGGATTGTGCTACTACTGGTGTAGAACCAGATTTTGCTTTGGTGAAATTTAAAAAATTGGCTGGTGGCGGTTACTTCAAAATTGTAAATGAATCTGTGCCAGTTGCACTGCGTGTAATGGGTTATACTGAAAGCCAAATAAATGACATTATCAATTATCTTCGTGGTCACGCAACTTTGAAAAACGCACCACACATAAATCACACTAGTCTGAAAGAAAAAGGATTTAATGATGAAGATTTGGCAAAGGTAGAAAAATCACTTTCCAAAGTTTTTGAACTGGCTTTTGCTTTTAATGTTTGGACTTTGGGAGAAGATTGTGTGGCACGACTAGGATTTTCTGCTGAACAGTACAATGATCCCAACTTTAATTTATTATCTGCCCTTGGATTTACTAGCGAACAGATTTTGGAAGCTAATGAATATGTTTGCGGCGCTATGACTATAGAAGGCGCGCCGCATCTGCGCAAAGAACATTATGCTGTGTTTGATACAGCTAACAAAAATGGTAAAAAAGGTTTGCGCTACATACATTATTTGGGTCATATCCGCATGATGGCCGCAGTGCAACCATTTTTGTCCGGTGCAATTTCCAAAACTATCAACATGCCAAACGAAGCAACGCTCGATGATGTCAAAACTGCCTATGTTGCTTCTTGGAAATTAGCTCTAAAGGCAATGGCTTTGTATCGTGATGGCTGCAAATTATCTCAACCATTATCTGCAAAATCTGATAAGAAAAAAGAAGAAAAAGCGGAAGTAAAGGTAGAACAAAAAGAGGTTGTAGTTGCCAAAGAAGAAACAGCCAAAACTTCATATAGTTTATCAACTAAAAATGAAACAGTGGTAAATCAGGTGGTCTCAGATGGTCAGGCCAGTATAAAATACAATCATGATGGGTCTGTTCATGGTAGCCGTATTTATGTGCATGGTGAACAGCGCAAATTGCCATACAAGCGCAGCGGCATAACTGTCAAAACAAAAATTGCCGGACAAACTCTATTCTTGCGAGCCGGTGAATATCCAGATGGAAAGTTAGGAGAGGTGTTTATTGATATGCACAAAGAGGGCGCCGCCTTCCGCAGTCTTCTCAACCTGTTTGCTATCTCTGTTTCTACAGGCTTACAGTATGGCGTTCCACTAGAAGAATACGTAGAGAAGTTTACCTTTACTCGCTTTGAACCAAGCGGCATTACCGATCACCCAAATGTTAAATTCTCCACTTCTATTATAGACTTTATCTTCCGAGTATTAGGTATGGAATATCTAGGCAGAACGGATTTTGTCCAAGTAAAACCAAATGGTATTCAGAAAAATAAGGCAGAACAAATGGAGCAGTTTGTAGCAAAAATGGGCGGTCAAAATGTAATGCCTTTAGGGGACAAATTAGAAAAAACAGAAGCTCAAGCTACTTTGCCAAATATGCCAAAGGCTGAATCAAATCAAGCAACCACCACAGATGCTGTAGGCAAACAGTTATCTGGTATGATGGGCGATGCGCCGCCCTGTGGAACTTGCGGACACATCACAATTCGTAGCGGCAGTTGTTATAAATGTCTAAATTGCGGTAGTACCACTGGATGTAGCTAAACTAAAATTAAAGATAGAATAATAAAGGGTGAGTTGCTTCTCACCCTTTATTATTCTAAAATATATTTGTATGAAAATTTATACAAAAACCGGTGATACCGGAGAGACAGGACTTTTGGGTGGTAAACGTGTAAGTAAGAGTGGACCAGAAATGCAAATTATTGGTGAAGTGGATGAGTTAAATGCCGCTTTGGGCGTGGCTATTTTATATATAACCCAAGAAAAATTGAAATTATTTATCCAAAATATTCAGAGGGATCTATTTAAAGTTGGAGCAGAGTTAGCCGCTCTACAAACCACAATGTTAGAAAGATTGGAAAAGGTAGGGAATAGTAGGGTAGAGGAAATGGAAAAAATGATCGATGAATTTTGGAGCGAATTGCCAGAATTAAAAAATTTTATTTTACCTAGCGGCTGCGCAGCCGGAGCGCATCTGCATTTAGCGCGAGTTATCTGTCGTCGGGCAGAGCGGGAGTTGGTGTTATTTGGTAAAACTTCCGTTTTACGACCAGAGCTTTACATTTATTTTAATCGTTTAAGTGATTTTTTGTTTGCTTCTGCCCGCTGGGTGAATTTTAAGGCCGGTGAGGAGGAGATAAAGGTTTGATCGAATGTTCTTTAACAGGAGGTAGTCATGGCGAAAAAGAAAAAAATTGAGGAAGAAATAATAGAAAAGGTGAGAGGGAAAAACCTCGATACGCCTATTTGCAAAGTTCGGGTATTTCATATTGAAGATCCAAGTTATACATTTGAATTTGTAAGGGAAGAAGGCGATCAAGTAATATTAGTGGATGATAATAATGAGGAGGCGAAAGATGGTGGTAAAAAACTAACAATATTTCCTGCCAATGACTTGGTAAATGTGGTTGTGTTTCGCATGGCCCTGCTAGATTCCGAGACAAAAATTGTGTCTGGTAAATAATATAAAGAACAGCTTTTCAGCTGTTCTTATTTTGTGCTCTAATCATACACTTCGCGCGAACTTTTTTCGAGAACCCACCGGCTCGCTGACGCTCGCCGGACGCTCGGGCGCGGCGGAATTCCCCCCCCACACCCCCCTTCCGCCGCGCCCTCGCTTTTGCACGCCGCCTAGTTTTTCTTTTTTATGTGAGCCCAAAAATATCCGACTGCAAACGCGCCCATCGCGAGCAAGTCACCAATCGCGAAAGGCCCAAGCCCCGGCGCGACCGACGGGTCAAACATTGAGCCGTCAAGAAACGTGAACCGCGCAATGAAACTCAAGACGACTACGACGAAAACGCCGATAAGCCCCGCTTGAAATGGCTGTGTATTTATACACAAAATTATATCAGGAATTGGTCTATTAGACCAATTCCTTCTCAATTACTTTTTTTTGACGCCGCGCTCCACCGCCTCGTCAGTTTTTAGCCAGTTGAGATAGCGAAGAATTGCCTTTTGGTGCGATGGCGGCAATTTTTCAAAAGCGTCTCGTGCACGTTTATTTTTTGATAGCGCGGCGGCCAATTTTTTATTCATTGGGACGATACGAGGTTTCGGGTCAAACGCGATAACCACCTTTGCCATATCGCCAACATTGATTCCCGCGTCTTTGCGCATTTCCGTATTCAGATACAAACGCCACGCGCCGCGATACTTCACGATTGTTTGTAGAAATTTTCTGCCGTTCAATGTTCCACGAACAGGGATTGACCTACTGGCTTTTCCTGCGTTATGCAAAAGCCGCCGCGCGATAGTCTCGGGAAAATTAATGCACGGGTTGATACCGAGCTTGTGAATTTTTGCAGTGATTTTTTCCGTCTTACTCATAATTTTGTTGTCCGACTTGATACGCTTCGCGTATCCATTTCTCAACTTCCTTATCAAGTTCTTTTGGATTGGTTAGTTTGAATTGGTATATCCAATCGTGCGGCGGCGAACAAATTATCTGTGACCGAGCTCGACTTGCCCACCAATATCAAACTTTCCGATTTTTGCCCGACCGATTCAGCCGCACGAAGCGCGGAAAGGTTTGGAAAAATATTTGGGAAATATTAACGAAGAAAGGTGGTGGCTGAATTAGATAATTGAGCTGGGGCATCCGCACACACACCAGATGAATATGCGACTCTAAGCGTTTTGTCATCTGGCATAGTCATCAAAATACTCCCAGAAATTTGCGTAAGATATATTTTTCCTCGTGTGGTGTCGCTCTTAAATTTCTCATAGCAATAAATTTTGCCGTCTGGTTTTACATCCTTAAAATCCCTATTAATTACTCCGGTTGACTGAGGTAAGAAGCTATAAATACCAAATTGTAAGCCGGCAACAGAGCTCCCCATTACTATAATTGGTTCAGCTGGATCAATGTAATCGTGGAGTAAAGCCAAAAAAATTGAAAAATCTTGTGTATTCATAATTGTTTTATCGGTGAGAAACCAGTTGCCTTGAGCGGTGCCGAGGATATCTTGGGCAATCGTTCCCCAGCGCGGTTCAGCAATTCTTGCGACTGTCCCATCATAGCTTTTTAATCGATCGGTCATCTGGTCTTTTAGTTCACTAATTAAATACGGGACGGGTGAAACGTAATGAAGATAATCAAAATCATATCGGTTAGGATTGGCAAATTTGTGGGTGATGCGATAATCTACTGCGCCCCAATCGACTCCACTACTGCCATCATTGGTGCCAGCTAGATCCCCCATTTTGACCCGAACATTTGTTTTAAGTTCACATTTTCTGATATCATCGCCAAGCCCAAAACGAAAATCTTTGCAAATAGGGTTGCCAGCATCAAAGGCTTGTGTAAGAGCTTCAGAGATAGTTCCTAAATGGAATAAATAAGATTTGAATTTCTCGCAAGGATAAAAAACTAGTTGGTAACCGCTGCCCTTATCGCTTTCCATAAAAGTAATTTGGGTAACTACGGCGTCAGAAGGAAAACGCACTGGCAACCCTTTTTTGCTTTCACTTGGCTGATTAATGACAAAATTGGAGTGTTTGGCTCCAAAAATATGGCTTGGAAAAGTTACAAAACCCAAGGGACGAAACGCAGTGAAATCCTCTAGGCGCATTGGTAGAACGCTAAAAATTGGCACTTCAACATCTTTGGGACAAGCTGTTAAACCAGATTCAAATACCTCTTTTGGAGCAGGGGTAGGTATCTTTTCCTTTTCCAATAAGTTAGGCGGTTTATCTTCTGAGCTGGGATGTTTTGCAAACCGGTAGCCTATGCCAACAATGGTAATAAGAATAATAGCGATGAGCACAATTTTGTTTTCGAGAAGATTTCTCATAATTTTATCTAATAAGTTCATCAACGCTTATAGAAAGGACTTTCGCAATCTTTTTGAGCGTATCTAAAGTCGGGTTCTGATTTTTGCCCGCCTCGATTTTGACAATAGTATTGTTGGCAACGTCGGAAAGCCGGGCTAATTTTTCTTGCGAAAGCCCTTTCTTTTCCCGTAATTTCTTCAAATTTGTAGAAATGTTTGACATATATACTACCACAGTAGTAGAATTATAGTATCAGCACTGATCTCTCGCTATTATGATACAAGAAAATTTGAGAAATTACAATTTAGGGAGCAAAAATGATGTCGTGTGCGTATGGGAGGGTGGGACAAACACGACACCCCTTGTTTTGGATTTTTCTGCGGCGCATTTCGCGAAGCGAAATGTGAATGGCGGCGGCGTGCAAAAGCGAGGGCGCGGCGGAAGGGGGGTGTGGGGGGGAATTCCGCCGCGCCCGAGCGTCCGGCGAGCGTCAGCGAGCCGGTGGGTTCTCGAAAAAAGTTCGCGCGAAGTGTATGATTAGAGCACCAGAAGAAACTTCCGAAGAAACAGCGGAGTCGCGCGGTTTTTGCGAGGCAAAAATCGCGCTCCTCTGTCTTGATTCACCATTTGTTTTTGCGGCGAAATCCCACAGGGCGCTCATAAGAATATTAAAGAGCTCAAACCAAAATCTCAATGCGTTCTCTACACTCGCAAGAGTACTGAAGAAGACGACAAGCAAGTTATGAGCATAGAAGCTCAACTATTTGAATTGCGCGACTATGCGAAGCGAGAACGCATTGAGATCGTGAAGGAATTTACCGAGGCGAAAAGCGCAAAGAAGCCAGGACGAGAACAATTTGCCGCCATGCTTGATTTTGTAGAACAGAGCGCCCGTCCACTCGGTATTTTGGCGTGGCATCCCGACAGATTGGCGCGGAATAGCGTGGACGGCGGTAGAATTATCTACCTCGTAGATACCGAGCGGATAGCTTCTTTGCGCTTTCCGCAATTTTGGTTTGAGCCAACTCCGCAAGGGAAATTCATGTTGCAAGTGGCATTCGGACAGAGCAAATACTTTTCGGATAACTTGGTTGAAAACGTGAAGCGTGGTATCCGCCAAAAACTCCGCCGGGGAGAATGGCTTACGCTCGCGCCCCTTGGCTATGTAAATAATCTCAAAACACGCAATATCGAGCCGCATCCGGTGTACAGCAAGGTCATACGCCTCACGTTTGAGGAATACGCCAAGGGGTCGCATACGCTCGTGTCGCTCGCGGAGTTTTTGGCGGAACATGGCATTGTCCAAAAGAAAGGAACGCCACTTGCAAAAGTTTCCGTCGTGAAAATGCTCACTAACCGCGCGTATCTCGGCTTCATCAAACATCGCGGCGAATGGTACGACGGAAACTTTAAGCCGATTCTTTCTCCGACACTGTTTGAAGCAGTGCAGAAAATCCTCTCGTCCAAACGAAAACCGCGCAAGTTGAAAACGATTATCCCGTTTCCTTTCACGCAATTTGCGCGGTGCGGCGAGTGCGGCTGTGCGATTACGGCGCAGTACGCAACTAATCGCTGGGGTACAAAATATACCTACTATCGCTGTACCAAGAAAAACGGCTCTTGCGCACAGCCGTATATTCAAGAGCACGCACTCGCCGCGCAAATGGATTCACTGCTTCAATCAGTGTCGCTTCCTCTCGAAGAAATTGAGGTCATGGAAAAGCAGATTGACGCATGGGAAAGCAAATCAATTTCTTCGAGAAGAGCAGATGCCCAAAATCTCAAATCGGGACTGGCGGAGACGCAGGAGAAACTTGACCGCCTTGTGTCACTCTATCTCGACCAAGACATCAAACGCGACTTGTACCTCACGCGCAAAGACGCGCTCTTGCGCCAAAAAGCCAAGCTGGAGGAAGATTTGGGAGATTTTGGGCAACTGGGAAAGAATCGGCTCGAACCCTTGCGGAGTTTCGTTTTGTCCATGAGAGAAGCCAAAGATTTAGCGGAAAACAAAAACAAGACCCAATACCGCTCGTTCTTCCGCAAAATCGGCTCTAACCCCACTCTCATGGACAAAACGCTTTCAATCAATTGGAGCGCCCTGTGGGATTTCGCCGCAAAAACAAATGGTGAATCAAGACAGAGGAGCGCGATTTTTGCCTCGCAAAAACCGCGCGACTCCGCTGTTTCTTCGGAAGTTTCTTCTGGTGGAATTATATAACTCTGCTCGAACGCATTTTGAACGAAACGCCTGACCGCGCCTCGCCCGCGCACGCCTTGCTCGCGCGGGGAAAAACCCAAAAATTTCCCATCATTTTTATTTGCGGCTCCCCCCCCCACACACCCCCCGC
>Ga0233424_10002377_pt1 | contig 13561 bp, 12 predicted proteins | sample Watercolumn_Towu_FD_181011 | JGI IMG/M metagenome (GOLD analysis project Ga0233424, IMG submission 181011) | Freshwater microbial communities from Lake Towuti, South Sulawesi, Indonesia - Watercolumn_Towuti2014_125_MG | ecosystem: Environmental > Aquatic > Freshwater > Lake | place: Indonesia...
CCTGATTTCGTCACTTCTCCAAAGTATGCAATTTCATTTAGCTTCGACGGCGTACTCGCCGCTCTCAAGCCACCTGATGGGTCCCTGGTCAGGTGTTAGCCACTACTTCCGCGAGATCGTTCATTCCACCTCGATTCCGCGGCTGCGAAGATACTGAGCGAGCGCGTCGAAGTCGCCGAACCAGCGGCTTTTGATCAGGCGGAGTTTGTCGGGCAGCGTCGGCATGTGCGGGAAGAGCGATTCGAGCTTTTCGCCTGCTTCCAGCAGTAGCTTCAGGCACTCGAGCTGGCGTTCCGACTCGGCCCAAACGAGTGCGGTGCGGCCGAACCCGTCTTTCTGGCCGGGCCTGGCGCTGTGTTCCAGCAGCCAGCGAACTCCCTCCGGCGAACGCGATTGCACGGCGAAATGCAGCGGCGGCACGTTCTCCTCGCCGATGCCGAGATTGAGATCGACGCCGGCCGCGAGAAGCTCGTTCAGGAGCGCGGCGTCTGTCCAGATGTCGACGGTTGCGAAGGCGTAGGCGCGGTCGGCCTTGCTGAGGATCGGCATCAGCTCCTTGAAGCGCGAGAGCTTGCCGTCCACCTGCAGCCAACGTTCGCAAAGCGGCTTGGGCCGGATGATTGCCTTGTCGAGCAGCGCCTTGAGAAAGTCCGGCTTCGCCTCCTGCGCGAGATAGTCCATCACCGTCATGATGCGCATGCCGCCGTACGGCGTGAATGACTCGGTCAGCTTGCCCTTGGCGCCATGCCAATCGAGAAAGGCCTGCACATCGTTCTTGCGGATCGCATCCAGCCAGCCCGGTAATTTCTGTCCAGGCGCCGGCGCGAGGCGAGACAAAAGCGTCATCAGATCCGGCGCCACGGGCAGACACATGCTGGCAAACATCTGCTTCATCATGAGGGCGGCTTGCGGGTTGCCGGCCATGTCCGGCATTCCCGCCATGCCCGGGAACATCTGCATCGGCGTGTACGGAACGACGATCTTGCCGGCCTGCTTTCCCTTCAGACAAATGAGCAGATCGACCAGCCCGGGCGCCGCTCCGTCGTCCTTGAAGCGCGCCTGACCGATCGGCACAAGATCGTCCGGCAAGTCGTTGGCGCGATGGATCGCCAGCGTCTCGCCGAGCTGATGGTCCTTGTCGGCAGGCTTTCCATCGACGGCAAGCGAATAGAACCGCACGATGTAGACCGGGAGCGAACTGCCTTCATACTTCAATTTGAGGTGGTTCGGCTCCGGCTCGCCACCGTTCTGGACCAGCAGGAATTGTCGATAGCTCTCCGGAAGCTTGACGTCATGCTCCTTCTCGAACGCAGCCAACGCGCTCACCGTGAGCGCTGGCCCGGAACTGCGGAACGTGACATTCGTCGGCAATGCCGTGCTCGCGGGTTCGGGCTCCGGCTCATCGATGATGCCGGTTTCGAGGCCGTGCTCGTCGTCCCAATCGACGTGGAAGAAGATGTCGATGAAGACATCACTGTCGTCGCCAACGTGCATATGGATGCTGCCGGGACCGCCATGGTCGAGGATGGATTGTTCGGTCGGCTTGCCGTCGGGGCCGAGGTCGAAATTGTCGAAGCCCCAGCGCTCGTAGCCGTCCGAGTGGATTTGATAGCTGTTGAGCACCTCGCCGCGCAAGGCTTTCTGATGCTGGTCGAAGCGCTTGCACAGGCGGTCGTACGCGTCGAGCAGCGCCTTCAGGGATTTCGGCTTCTTGACGGCCCAGCGCATCGACAGCGAGAACGTCGTCCAGTCGCAGGCCAGGCCGGCCGGCTTGCTCCAGCTCACGCTGACTTCCTTGCCGTCGATATCCACGTTGTACGCGCCGATCCTGGTGAGCCGATGGAGCAGGGCGTCGTCGTCGGTGGGCGCCGGGCGAAAGATATGCGGATACTTGTCCTGCAACTGCGCCGCCCTGTGAAGGATCTCGCGCATGCCCGGCACGAGTTCGTCGGCAGGCCGCCCGGCGTATTTTCGGTAACACTCCAGGAACTCGCGGCGACTGGCAGCGATCTTCCCGTGCGTGATCTTGGGGGTTTTCGTCAGTTGCTCCTCGAGCTTCGCGATCAGGTTCGCAAGCTTCGCGGCGTCCTCGAATTGCCGTTCGCGATCGTACTCGGCACGGCGAATCGCTTCCAGCTCGGCATTGCGCTTCTTCGGGTCGAATCCGGGTTCCGCGCGCGGATCGCCGTGCTCGGCCATGTCGGCCTGCAGTTCGACGTCGTGAGCTTCGACGTAGCGCTGCAAGGCCTGGTGAATCTCGGCGAGCGTTTCGATTTCCGGATCGGGCTCGATTCGTTTCGCGGCGGGAAGGCCGGCGGCAATTGCCGAATCCGGAAAAGCGCGGCCGATGTTCGCTTTCATCTCCGCGATGGCCTTCGCCGGATCGATGTTCTTGTAGGCTTCCATGAGCGCCCGGTAATCGCCTGTCTCCATGGCGGCGCCGAGCGGCGACGTGTTGCGGAGCGTGCGGATCTTGGCAGCCGTGCGCCGCGCTCCGATGGCGTCGAGCGCCGCAGCGGTTTGCTCGATGCGATAGGCAGCGTCTTCGCCTTGCTCGTAAATATCGGCATTGCGCCAGGTCTGCAGGTCGAGCCCGCTGCGATTGCTGTCGATGAAGTCAGCTGCGACGCACGTCACCAGCCCGGCACGCGAAATCTTCTCGGCATAGGTGCGATACCGCTCCGCGTGCGAGACGTTGCGCACGTAGAGACCGGCAAATTCCGCCCATTCGCGGTAATTCGCGGCGGTGAGTTTTTCCGATGACATCGGTAGTCTCCAGGACGACGGACGGTGTTGGCGACCCCTTTGCGCTTGCGGCCGCGAGCTTCCTAGCGTAACATAATACGATCCTGCCATCCAAGGAACCCCCATGCTCACCGTCCTCGGCTCTCCGAAGCGATTGTGCGATGGCCTGACGCGCCGCGAGATGCTCGTCGCCGGCGGCCTGTCGGCGCTGGGTCTAAGCCTGGGCGATTACTTTCGGCTGCAAGAGGCGCAAGCCGACGAGCCGCGCCGCGATCGCACGTTTGGCCGCGCCAAGTCGTGCATCTTGCTCTTTCTCTACGGCTCTCCCAGCCAGCTCGAACTGGCCGACCAGAAGCCGGACGCACCGCTCGAGATTCGCGGCGAGCTGGGCTCGATTCGCTCGTCGCTACCGGGCTGCGACGTCTGCGAGCTGTTGCCGAACGCCTCGCGCGTCATGGATCGCATGACCGTGGTGCGCTCGATGACGCATCCGCATCCGATCCACGGCGTCGCCTATGCCACGACCGGGACGCCGACCATCGATATCCCGATGGAACTGAACCCGCGCGACGGCCGGCATCATCCGTACATCGGCGCGGTTGCGGATTACCTCTGGCGTGAAGCTGCGACACGCGGCGGAGCGCGAGCTCGTCAAGTGCCCGACAACATCGCGCTGCCGTTCCAATTTTCGAGCCATCGCGTCGGCGAGGTGCCGCGCGCGGGGCCGTACGGCGCCTTCCTCGGCAACGCGTACAATCCGCTCTGGACAGAGTTCCACGGGCGGGCAACGAAAGTGGCCGTCAAGACGCTGCAAGATCAGCGATTCGAGGACGTCGAACCCTACGTTGGTATCTCCAACGACAGTAAATTCGCGCTGGCGTCGGCGACCAACCTCGGGCCGGACCTGACAATCGATCGGCTCCATCAGCGCCGCACCCTGCTCGATCAACTCGACACGGCGCGCCGCGACGCCGAACCTGCGATTCAGGGGCTCGATCGCTATCGCGAGATGGCGTACTCGCTGATCGGCTCGGAGCGCATCCATACCGCGCTCGACATCGGCCGCGAACCGATGCCGCTGCGCGAATCGTACGGCATGACGATCTTCGGCCAGGCCTGCCTGTCGGCGCGGCGACTCGTGGAAGCGGGGAGCCGCTTTGTCAGCGTCTTCTGGGACGAATACGGCCTGGCGGGTTCCGGCTGGGACACGCACTGGGACCACTACGGCCGAATGAAGAATGAGCTGATGCCCGGGTTCGACATGGCGCTGGCGGGATTGATCGACGACCTCGACCAGCGCGGCATGCTCGACGACACGCTGGTGATGGTTCTGAGCGAGCATGGCCGAACGCCGCGCCTGAACAATGCGCGCGGCGGCGGGCGCGATCACTGGTCCCAGGCCTACACGACGCTATTCGCCGGCGGCGGCGTGGCGCGAGGCCGGGTCGTCGGACGCACCGACCGCCACGGGGCGACCGTGACGGAACGGCCCGTGTCGCCGAAGGACATTCTTGCGACAGCGTATCACTTGCTGGGAATCGATCCACACACGCTGCTGCGCGACCGGACAGGCCGCCCGCATCCGCTTGTCACCGATGCGCACGTGGTGCGCGAGATGCTCGCATAGATTGGACTTCGATCAGCTTCACTTTTTCAGACTCGTCTGGATCGCACTGGAACTGGCGCCCGTCATGACATTGGTTTGTGCCCCGAAGTAGCCGATGGCCACCAGCGCCACGGTGATTATCAGCGAAATCATCATCAGGTATTCCATCAGGGTCGCGCCTCGGCGGCGCGGCGATTCGTGCCCGGCATGGGTGCGAGTCATTTACCTTCTCCCTTGGCCTTCGCTTGATAGAGTTCATGCGGTCTTCTTGGATTGCTCGACGCTGCCCGGATCGCTGGGCTTGAGCACCGGCACGCCCTGCTTTTGCAATTCTTCGAGCATGTGGTTGAATTCGTCGCGCATCTCGGTCAGATGGTCCCCCTCGCGCAGCTTGACCGGCCTCACGGCTTCGCCGCGCGCGATGGCCTGAATTGTCTGGCGGAAGCGCACCAGCGGCCCCACCAGGCGGTGCGAGAATTTGATGGTGTCCCAGGCCATGACCGGCACCAGGACGACGAGTAGGATGAACGCCGGCGCATTTTCCTTTAGCGTGGCGATGAACTGGCCTGCGGGGTCGATAGGACCTTCGCTCCACATCTTCCAGGCAAAAAGCAGGTTACAGAAGACAAACAGGAAAACAAACAAGTAGGCGGCAATTCGCAGCGTCAAGCGCGTCTGGAATGGATCGATCCAGACTTTTTTTCGTTCTTCGGCCATGGCGCCTCCGTCCCGGATGCGGGCGATGCTGCGTTGGGCAGAACGCGATTGGTATGTTGGAACATAGGTCAGAAATGAGAGAAAGGCAAATAGCTGTTAGCTGTTAGCTGTTAGCTGTTAGCTGTTAGCTGTTAGCTGTTAGCTGTTAGCTATAAGCTACTTCTTCTCGCGGATCGTCCACATGTAGAGGAACTTGGGACGAGTGCCGCCGGTGTCGAATTCGACGACCTGGTCGGGTTCCATGTTGGGGAACGGATAATCGTGGGCGACGATGCGCGTGCCAGGCTTGAGGCGCGACTTCATTTGCGGTTCGAGCTTTTCCATGAACTCGGGCAGCATGTAAAGCATGATGACGGTGGCGCGTTCCAGGTCCTTTACCTTGAGAGCGTCTCCCTGCCGGATGTCCACGAGTTCCTTGGTGACGCCAGCTTTCTCCATCGTGGCGAGCGAGTCCTTGATGCGGTCCGGGTCGATATCGACGCCGACTCCCTTGGCCCCATATTTCTTCGCCGCCGAGACGACGATGCGCCCGTCGCCGCAACCGAGATCGAAGACGACATCGGACTTCTGCACTTTGGCCATCTGCAGCATCTTCTCGACGACGACCTGCTCGGTCGGTACATACACGATGCGGCACGGGACCTTTTCTTGCGCGGTAATGGGGAGCAGAGCCAGGCCGAGTGCTGCGAGGATGGCGGCCAACTGAATTCGCTTCATGATCGCACCTCGGAAACGGTCAGAGCCTGAAGCGGCTGCGACGCGTGAAGGGCGCTTCACTTCGCTGACGCTTCAGGCTCTGATTTCAAAATTACTTCGCGTCGTTGGAGGCCTTCTTCTTCTCCGGCACGACCCAGAAGATGACCTTGTGGTTGTCGCGGCTCTGGCTCTTCACCGTTGCCGTTGCCGTCGGCTCCCAGCCCTTGGTCCAGCTGTAATCGTGCGACACGATGCGGGTGCCAGGCTTCAGCGTCTTCTCGGCGATCGGGAACCACAGGTCCATGAATTCCGGGAACATGTACATGACGACGACTGTGGCATCCTTGAGGTCCTTGGGACGGAGCGCGTCGCCGTGGCGCGTCTCGACGAGGACGCCAAGCTTCTGGTATTTCTTTTCCCAGAGGTCCATGGCTTCGCGGATGCGGACGGGGTTGAGTTCGAGGCCGACGCCGCGGGTGCCATACTTTTCGGCGGCCATGTAGCAGATGCGATTGTCGCCGCAGCCGAGGTCGAAGATGACGTCGTCCTTGGTCACCTTGGCCATCTCGAACATCTTGTAGATGACTTCGTCGGCGGTGGGGACGAAGGTCGGGTTGTTGTACTTGGGATCGTTCTTGCCCTTGTCCTTTTCGCCGCTCGTGCCGGCACTGACGGTGAGCATGGCGACCGCGGCGGCGAAGAGGCCGACGCACAAAACGCGCTTCAACATGGAACACTCCTCAACGATGAAACCACAGTTGACCGAAAAATACGATAAGCGCCAGCTGGCGCATGTGTCAAGAATTTTCCCCGGTTTGCGCCCGCCCGGATGGGTCGAGCCGCTTGACGCATTTGAGCGGGAGCTAAACGGGGACGCAGCCTACACACCCGCGGCCTTCTTCAGCGTGGCCGCCTTGTCCGTTTTCTCCCAGGTGAAATTCGGCAATTCGCGGCCGAAGTGGCCGTTGCGGGCGGTTTCCTTGTAGATCGGGCGGCGCAGGTTCAGCGTCTCGATGATACCCTTCGGCGTCAGGCGGAAGTGCTCGCGGATGAGTTCGACGAGCTTGTCGTCATTAACGCCGGGGGCCGTCGTGCCGTTGGTGTTAACCCAGATGTTGAGCGGATCGGGGTAACCGATGGCGTAGGAGAGCTGCACTTCGCATTCGACCGCCAGGCCGGCGGCGACGATGTTCTTGGCGATGTAGCGCGACATGTAGGCGGCGGAGCGATCGACCTTGGTCGGGTCCTTGCCGCTGAAGGCGCCGCCGCCGTGCCGGCCGCGGCCGCCGTAGGTATCGACGATGATCTTGCGCCCGGTCAGGCCGCAGTCGCCGTGCGGGCCGCCCATCAAGAAATTACCCGTCGGATTGATGTGGCAGAAGATAACGTCGCCCTTCGTCTTCTTGGGCGGCTTCCCGGGCGTGACGATCACCATTTCACCCTTGAGCAGATCGGCTCGCTCGGCCTTCAACGTCGGCATGATGAGTTTGTCCACGATGATCTGGCGGGCGTCGTCCGTGAACTTGCCGTTCTTGCCGATCACGCTGGCGTCGTGCTGCGTCGAGAGCACGACCGTGTGGATGCGGTTCGGCGTGCCGTCGCCGTTGTATTCGACCGTCACTTGGCTCTTGGCGTCGGGTCGAAAGAACTTGACCGCACCGGTCTGCCGCAATTTGGCGTGATTCTCCACGAGCCGATGCGAAAGATAGATCGGCAACGGCATCAGCGTCTTGGTTTCCTTGCAGGCAAAGCCGAACATCATGCCCTGATCGCCGGCGCCGCCGACGTCCACGCCCATGGAAATATCAGGCGACTGAGCGTGCAGGTTGACGTGGATCTGGGCAGTCTTCGCCGCAAAGCCGATGTCCGGGTCGGTGTAGCCGATTTCGCGAACCATGTCGCGGATGATGCGATCGACGGTCTCACGCGACAGGTCGGCCTTGGTCGTGATCTCGCCGGATACGATGGCGAGATCGGTCGTCACCATGGTTTCGCACGCCACGCGGCTCGTCGGATCGGCGGCGAGGCAGTGATCGACTATCGCATCAGAAATCTGATCGGCCACCTTGTCGGGATGGCCCATCGAAACCGATTCACTGGTGAAAAGAAAACGTTTCGTGGAGGACACAGAGGCACCCTTTGCGCTGGAGGACTAAATGGTTGGACTTGGTTCGATTATAGAAAAAGCCGCCAGAAAGCCCACGGACGGCGGTCCGTGGGTGCGTAGGATGCACCAAGAAATGGCTGGACGTTCGTGGCCGAATATGCGACGATAGTTGTCGTCAAGACGCCATCAAGGAGAAACAATGCGTACGATTTCGCTTTGCATTTTCGCTTTGCTCGGTTCTGCCGGGCTCGCCTTTGGGCAGCCGCCGACGCTAGAAAGCAAATGGGCCGACCTCGCGAGCCCCGACGACGTCAAGGCCACGCGCGCGTTGCTGGCGCTGGCGGCAACCCCGAAGGAAACCGTTGAGTTCCTCAAGGAGAACCTCAAGGCCGTGAAGGCCGATCCCAAGCAGGTCGAGCAGCTCATCAAGCAGCTCGACAGCGCCAACTTCATCGTGCGCAGCAAGGCGATGGCGGAACTCGAATACTACGGCAAGTACGTCAAGGCGGACCTCGAAGCAGCCCTGAAGTCCAACGCCGGCGTGGAGACGCGCTTGCGCATCCAGCAGTTGATCGACAAGATGCCCAGCGACAAGAAGCCGGAACCCCCGCCGGCGTTCAATCCAGGCGGCGGCGAGAGCATCTCGGTGATGAACGTCAACGGCCAGATCACCATTTTGGTGGACGGTAAGCCGATCAACCTGGCGCCGTCGAACCCGCCGCCGCCGCCAGGGCCGCCCGCGCAATGGCTTCGCGCTGGCCGTGCGGCACTCATCCTCGAGCACCTGGGAACACCGGAAGCGCAAGCCATCCTCCAGTCCCTTGCAAGCGGCGAGTCTGACGCGCTGCCGACCAGGGCCGCCCGGGAAGCGCTTGATCGCATGAAGAAGAATTGATGGCGGACAAACGCATGTCATCCTGCTATGGTTGCCTTGTCATCGCGATTCCAGAGACGAGGCAACCGTGAAAATAACACGCATCCGTTGCTATCAAGCCGACCTGCCGCTCCACGAAGGCACCTACAAGTGGTCGGGAGGCAAATCGGTCACCACCTTCGACAGCACTGTCGTCGCCATCGACACCGATGCGGGCATTACTGGTTTCGGCGAGGTCTGTCCGCTCGGGCCGTTCTATCTGCCCGCCTATGCGAATGGCGTCCGGGCCGGCATTGCGGAGCTTGGGCCACATCTGCTCGGCGCCGATCCGTGCGAACTGGGAAAGCTCAATCGACTCATGGATGCGGCTCTCAAGGGGCACGCCTACGTCAAGTCCGGCATCGACATGGCCTGCTGGGACATTCTCGGCAAGGCGACCCGACAACCCGTATGCGCGCTCCTGGGCGGCCGGTTCGGCGAGGACTTTCACCTCTACCGCGCCATCTCGCAGGAAGCGCCGGACGCGATGACGAGCCGCGTGGCCGAGTATCGCGCCCAGGGCTATCGCCGCTTTCAGCTCAAGGTCGGCGGCGATCCAGGTGACGACATCGCCCGCATCCGCGCCGTCGCTGCCAAGCTTCAACCGGGCGATCGCCTCATCGCCGACGCGAACACTGGCTGGCTCATGCACGATGCCATGCGCGTCGTCCGGGCTGTCCGCGACATCGATGTCTACATCGAGCAGCCGTGCCTGAGCTATGAGGAATGCCTGTCGATTCGCCGGCACTGCGATCATCCCTTCGTGCTCGACGAGGTCATCGATTCGCTCGACATGCTCTTGCGCGGCCACGCCGACCGTGCCATGGATGTCGTCAACCTCAAGATCTCGAAGCTCGGCGGCCTGACGAAGACGCGGCAGGCGCGCGACCTGTGCGTCTCGCTTGGAATCGCCATGACGCTCGAGGATAGCTGGGGCGGCGACATCGTGACGGCCGCGATCGCGCACCTCGCTCACTCGACGCCGCCGGAGTTCCTTTTCACCGCGACCGATTTCAACAGCTACGTCACGGTCAGCATCGCCGACGGCGCGCCGAAGCGAATGAACGGCCGCATGGCCGCGAGCACGCAACCGGGATTGGGAGTGACGCCGCGCATGGAGGTGCTGGGCAATCCGGTGGTCGATGTCGGATGAGAGCGCGGCGCAAAAAAAAGCGGGGTCGCTTCGTGGCCACACGACGAGTAATTACGGTGGGGCAGACATTTCTGTCTGCCAAAGCATGCTTGTGTCATTGGGCAGACAGAAATGTCTGCCCCACCGTGATTACCTTCCCCGTTTAGCGCCCGCGCAATCCGTCCGTTTCGCGTGGGCGCTAAACGGGAAACGTAACTACTCTTTTGTGTCGATGCCGACTGCCGAGTTGACGACGACGTCATAACTGGCCAGCCCGGTATGGAAGGCGCGGTAGGCGGCCTCGTCGGCGGCGGTGGCGGGGCCGATCTTCAGGCCGTTCTTGATCAGGTAATCGGCAATCTCCTGGACCGATCGGCCGCCCTCGACGAAGCGGTTGAATTTCGCCTGGATCTGGGCCTCGCCGCGTTCGAGCGCCACGGTCGCTTCGTAGAACTCTTGCAGGAAGCGCTTGGCATCGAGATACTGCGCGGTCGGCGTTTCGTTGACGCGCTTGACCAGGTCTTCGCGAAGCTTGTCGGTCTCGTTGCGCACGTCGCGTAGAATGTTGACGTCGAGGCGATCCTTGGCAGCCCCCTTGACCAGGTTTTGAATCTGCTCATCGAGGGCCTTGCGCTGCTTGGTCGTCAACATTTCCTGAAGCGCCGTCGGCCAGGTCACCTTGCCCTCATCGCGCAGCACGCCGAGGCCGTAGGTGTTCTTCGTCACGTTCAGGCGGGTCAGGACGCCTTCCTCGAGCGCCATCGTTTCGGCTGAGACTTTCTTGCTGGGGTACTTGCGCAGATCGTCGAGCAAGTAGTTGATGGCCTTCCCGTTGGTAACTTCGCCAGGGAGCGAATTCGTCTGGATGCGGCGAAGGGTGACCTTGGCGATGCGCTCCTGTTCCTGCGTGTAGGTCGGCGTGTTGGCCTTGATGTACATGCGCAGGTCGAATTCGCGCTTGACGGTGTCGAGCTTCGCCTGGCGCCATTGCTCGTTCAAGAGACGAGCCTGCTCCTGAGCCGTCACCACGCTACCGTAGGCGCGCATCACGTCGGCAGAACCGATCAAGGTCGCGCCCGGGTTCGGACCGTAGATGAGCGGGTTATACGGGTTGTACTGACTGGAATAAGTTGGATCATTGAAGGGTGTTATGTTATAGCCAGGGCTTGACTGGCTGTACTGCGTTTGGCCGGTGTACGGATCGACGCCGCTCGGCACAACAGGGTTGGTCGGCACGAGCGGGCGGGAATAGGCTGCCTGCATGTTCCAGAGTTGCGCCTGGTAATACGCATTGTAAGGGTTGTAGTACTGGGCTTGAACGGCAGGCTGAAACGCCAGGACCGCCAGACCGACCAACGCCAGGCCACGAAATGTGATCTTCATAGGATCGACCTCGCAAAAACGGCTATCGGCAGGGAAATGGAGCGCGGCTGAGAGTGGTTACCACAGGGTTATTATAGTACCGCTGAAGTTTGCGGTGCAAGAAAACTCTGGCAATTCGTGTGCCGTTTTGCCAGGCCGAGGTAGGGCCAGGTATGACGATTCTGTTCTTCGATCCGCTGTTTCAACGCCACGACACGGGACGCCACCCCGAGCAGCCGGCTCGGCTCGCTGCCATTCAAAGCCGGCTGGAGAACGCCGGGCTGGTGGCGCAATGCCGGCGCGGTGTGTACGAACCGCTCAGCGAGGACAAAGTCGCACGCATTCATGCGCCTGGCGTCGTTGCTTTAGCAAAGCAAGTCGCCGAATCGGGGGGCGGTTGGCTCGAATCTGATACGTTTGTGTGTCCGGAATCGTATCAGGTCGCGCTTGCCGCGGCGGGGGCGTGCGTCGCCGGCGTGGACCAGGTCCTGGGCGGCCAAGATAACACGGCCCTGTGCCTGGTGCGGCCGCCGGGCCATCACGCCACGCCGACGAAAAGCATGGGATTTTGCCTGTTCAACAACGTCGCTCTCGCAGCCGACCATGCGCGGACCGCGTTTGGCCTGGATCGCATCCTCATCATCGATTGGGACGTCCATCACGGCAACGGTACGCAGGACATTTTTTTCGCCGATCCCACCGTTGCTTTCTTCAGCATCCACAGGTTTGGCGACGGCTTCTATCCGGGCACCGGCAACGCGGATGAGACGGGCACGGGCGCGGGTCTTGGCTACAACGTCAACATGCCGGTTCGCATGGGCACATCGCGGCGCGAGTATCACGCCATGTTCCGAAGCGCACTCGAGCGCACCGCGGACAAGATCAAACCGGACCTGGTCCTCTTGAGTGCTGGATTCGATGCGCACCGCCGCGATCCCATCGGCTCGCTCGGCCTGGAATCGGAAGATTTCACCGAGCTAACCGTGGCCGTGCAGGAAGTCGCCAGGACCCACGCCAAGGGACGACTCGTGAGTTGCCTGGAAGGGGGGTACAACCTGGAAGCCCTCGCGGAATGCGCGACAGCACATCTTGAATGCCTGCTCGGCTCGTGAGGCGTACTCGGAATCGGTCGCCAATCGATTCCGCACGAATCAACTCCCTCTGTGGCATTTTTTTACAACCAATTACTATGTAGGTCTTTACGGCGACCATTGGCAAGAAACAAGAAAAAGGAGAATATTCTCGCCAAAGTCGCGTGTCATTTAGCTTCCGTTTTTCGATTCCATAGGTAGAGGTTTTGCACCGCGTTCGCTCGTCTTGCGGAAATGCGGCGGGGCCGTCCTTTCTACTCACTGAGGTGCATGATGTTTGAATCGCGTTTCTTGTCCGGGCTCCGTACAAGATCTCGAACAACCGCTTTCTCGCGGCTGACGGTCGAGCAACTCGAGTCGCGGGATTGCCCTTCGACAGTCACTCTGAACGCTCAAGTCCTGGAGGATCATCAGGTTCGCCTGACCGGCCTGGTGACAGACGGAGGCGTGGGTGTTGCCAACGTGCAGGTGCAGTTCAGCGGCGCGGCCGGCGGCAGCATCGTGTCAGCGGCCGATGGGTCTTTCAGCTACACCACCAGCAATGCGGAGCTTGGAGTCGCCCACGCCGTCGGCTATGTCGGTGGGCAGGCCGTGACCAACACCGCCGATGCGAACATTTCCGTTACGGCGCCAAGTCTTGCAGCATCCATTTCGGGTGTCAACCAGAACCTCGTCACCATCTCCGGACACGTTGACGACCTCGATGCCGACGAACTGGTCGTGGTCTTCAGCGGGATCGGTTCGGCTCAAATTACGCCGGACGAGAACGGCGACTTCATGATCACGCTTGAAGCCTCAGGACTAGGCGACCTTGAGGCTTCGGTCGTGGACCTGTGGGGGCAGGCCGCCGATCCAGTTGAGCTTGAAGTGAACTCCGACGCCCCAGTGATCTCCGAGTTTGCCGCCGTCAACGAAATGTTCACCATCTGGACCTTCCGCGGCTTCGTCAGCGACGAATCCGCCGCGGGCATGACGGTGCGCCTGGGCGGGCTGCCCTCGCTGGACGGCGTCACTGCGACCGTGGGCTCCGATGGTTGGTGGGAGGTGACGCGCACCCTGAACGCCGGAGAGACCGGTACTGTCACGGCAATCACGACCGACTGGTGGGGCCTGGATTCCAACCTGGCAATGACCAGCGTGAGCTAACGTCCGTGTTTCCAGGAATCTGAACATTTAGCGGAGTAAGCAATGC
>Ga0233424_10002379_pt1 | contig 13558 bp, 10 predicted proteins | sample Watercolumn_Towu_FD_181011 | JGI IMG/M metagenome (GOLD analysis project Ga0233424, IMG submission 181011) | Freshwater microbial communities from Lake Towuti, South Sulawesi, Indonesia - Watercolumn_Towuti2014_125_MG | ecosystem: Environmental > Aquatic > Freshwater > Lake | place: Indonesia...
AATCGTGCTCCCCCATCTCCGCCGTGCAGTTGGGACAACGCGGGACGAGGTCCACGGTCTTGACGCCGTACGGATTGGGATCGGCGTCAAAGTCCGGGTTGTGCGTCTTGGCGTCTTCCGGAGCGCCTTCCACTTCTTTGGCCTTATCGCCGATCGGCGCGACGAACGAGTGAGAGCAGAAGGGACACTTGATTTTCTTGCCGCGAACGTCCGTCTTGGGTTTGAACTTCTTCTCGCACTCCGGGCACGTGATGATCGCGCCGGCAGCCGCGGCGGCTTTTGTGCCCTTGGATTTCTTCGCATCATCCTTCATCGCGTGGCTCCGAAAGCTACGCGTATCTTCGCAAGCGAGGTTCGCGATGTCAATGACCTGCGCTGAATTCCGTCCTTCCATTCTCCAGCAACGGTGCGTGCCTTTCTTGGCAGCACGTCATCGTCTTCGAGAAGAAACCCGTGGGCAGCATCAGCAAGGGATCGTGTGCGCTAAACCGCAAGCGAATGGGACTTTGGTATTCTCGTGCATCCTTCCATGGTAATAGCAACCGTGCGTGCCTGCCTTTCTTGGGTGAGAAGATGCGCCTGGCGCGATTTTGCGTATTCCGCATATTTTTCAATCTTTCCGTTGATCGCTCTTTCTCCCGTCGGGCAAATCAGGTAAAATGAACCACACTTGTCCAGAGCATAGACAGGCGTGGCAGGCATCATTGACCTAACACCTTGACGGGAAAGGAAGTTACGCTTGCAAAAAGAGAAGATTCGCGTCTATATCTTAGCTCGCGAATTGAACGTCGATACGACAGACTTGCTGCGCCTCTGCAAACAAGCAGGATTCGATGTCAAGAATCAATTGAGCAGCCTTGACCACGACCAACAGGTCAAAATCGAAGAGATGGTCAAGAAGGGCTCCAAGGCGCCGCCGGCGCCCGCGCCAACGAAAGCGGCCGCTAAGGTCGTTCCGCCCGACGAGAAGGCCGTGCCGAACTTGGCTGGTCCGCGTCCTGTAAAGCCGCGGGAAGTCGAACCGGTGCGCGCCGAGCCAGAGGTGGTAATAGAGACGCCGCCGCCCGAGCCACCAGTCGTTGAGGCGCCAGCGCCGACGGTCGCGGAGACGCCGAAGCCGGCGATTCCTGTCATCAAGGAAAAGGTGCTGCCGGTCCTGACTTCCAAGCCGGCCGTGAGCAAGACGGCGCCCCCAGCACCGCCTGCGCCGCCGCCCCTCGCGCCTACGCCTCCCGCGCCGCCAAAAGCCGAACCGCCTCCCGCGCCGAAGCCGCAAGTGAAGCCCGAGCCGCCGAAGCCCGTGCCGACGCCGGCAACGCCGCGCATTCCTCCGTCGAAAACGCCGCAGGACCTTGGCCGAACCGCGGCGCGCGACGGGGGAGGCCGCGACCGCCGGCCCGAGCCGCGCCGTCCGACATCGCCTTCGCAGTTCGCGAGCTTGAAGCCAATCGCGCCGCCGTCGCTCAAGCCCACGCCAGCCAAAGCGCCTGAGAAGGGTCCCAAGATCCTTCAGCCGCTGGCGCCGATGACCCGGGACCACATCGTTCAACATCAGCAGAACCGTCCGATTCGCGCCGAGGACCTGCTCCGACCGGCTCAGCCCGTCGTCGTCGAAGGCGAGGCCGAAGAGGATGAGGGGGGCAAGAAAGACAAGAAGCGCGCCATTCCGGGCCGCGAGCAACGCCAGAAAGAGCGTAGCGAGCGCGCCGAGAAGCGCAAGGTCGCCAAGCCCGGCGGCCAGGTCCAGATCGTCGATGGCAAGGTGCAAGCGCTCTACGAGGACGAAGTGCGCCGCGGCTCACGCCGCCTGAGCCACAAGATTCTCGACAAGAAACGTCCCGTCAAGAAAGAGCGTCCGACCTCCCTCGAAGTCGTTCCGCCGGTCACAATTCGCGTTCTCTCCGAAGAGCTTGGCATCCGCTCCGTCGAACTCATGTTCAAGATGAAGGACCATGGCCTGACGGCGAACCTGACGATCAATTCGACCATCCCGAACGAAATCGCCCAGCTCGTCGCCCTCGAATACGGCTGCGAGCTGAAGCTCAAGGAAGCACACACGGACGAAGAAAAGATCCTCGACGAACTCGATCCGCCGGACAAGCCCGAGGATCTGGTTCTGCGCGCCCCCATCGTCACCGTCATGGGGCACGTCTATCACGGCAAAACGTCGCTGCTCGACAAGATTCGCCAATCGAACATCGTCGATACGGAAGCCGGCGGCATCACCCAGGTCATCCGCGCCTGGCGCGTCGAGCACGGCGGCAAGCCCGTCACCTTCCTCGATACGCCCGGCCACGAAGCGTTCACCAAGATGCGCGCCCGCGGCGCCCAGGTCACCGACGTGGCGGTCATCGTTGTCGCCGCGGACGACGGCGTCATGCCGCAGACCGAGGAAGCGATCTCCCACGCCAAGGCCGCCGGCGTCTCGCTCGTCATCGCGATCAACAAGATCGACATGCCCAGCGCCAACATCAACCGCGCTCGGCAGCAGCTTTACAGCCTCGGCGTGATCCCCGACAACATGGGCGGCGACACCCCCTTCGTCGAGACCAGCGCGGTCTCCGGCAAAGGCATCGACGAGCTTCTCGATCAGCTCGCCGTCGTCGCCGAATTGAAGGAACTTAAGGCCAACCCGAAAAAGCACGCCAAGGGCACCTGCCTGGAAGCGATGCTCACCGAAGGCGAAGGCGTCGTGGCCACGCTGCTCGTCCGCGAAGGCACGCTGCACAAGGGGGACGTCCTCCTTTGCGGCGGCACGTCGGGCCGGGTGCGTCAGCTGTACAACGACATGGGCAAGCCGATCGACGAGGCCGGCCCCGGTTTTCCAGTGCGCATTACCGGCCTCGACATCGTGCCGGATGCGGGGGCCAACTTCCAGGCGCTCGACGACCTCAACATGGCCGCCGAGTTTGCCGAGAATCGCCGGCAGCGCATGCGCGAAACCAGTGTGACCAAGCGCGAGCCCCTCACGCTGGAGCGCTTGACGGAATCGAAGATCGAGGAACTCAAGGTCATCCTCAAAGCCGACTTCCGCGGCTCGATCGAAGCGATCCGCAAGGAACTCGACAAGCTGCAGCACGCCGAGGTCCGCGTGCGCGTGCTGGAAGCCGGCATCGGCGCCATCACCGAGAACGACGTCTGGCTCGCCCTCGCCTCGCCGGAAGACACGATGATCGTCGGCTTCAATGCCGTGCCCGACGACCGCGCCCTGGCGCTCGCGGAAGACCGCGGCGTGCAGATTCGCGAGTACAACATCATCTACAATCTGACCAACGACATCCGCGCCGCGCTCGAAGGCAAGCTGAAGCCGCGCGAGGAAGTCGTCCATCTTGGCCGGGCCATCGTCCGCGAGACGTTCAAGATCAGCCGCGTCGGCACCATCGGCGGCTGCTACGTCACGCAAGGCAACATCAAGCGCAATGCCAAGGTCCGCGTCATCCGCGACGGCGTCGTGATCTACCCGCCCGCCGACCGCAACGCCGGCCTCGATTCGCTCAAGCGCTTCAAGGAAGACGTCGGCGAGGTGCGCGAAGGCTTCGAGTGCGGCATCAAGGTCGCCGGCTACGACGACATCAAGGTCGGCGACGTCATCGAAGCCTACCGCGTCGAGCAGGTGCAGAGAACGCTGGAGTGATTGCGGATTGCAGATTTCGGATTGCGGATTTACAGAGTGACACTGCAATCTGAAATCTGCAATCTGAAATCTGCAATCAACATGATCGTCGGCACACTACGCGTCCGGTTGCTTCTTCGCGAGGCCCGCACGCTGAAAGACAAGCGGCAGGTGGTGCAGAGCATCAAGGATCGGTTGCGGCAATCGTTCAACGTGTCGGTGGCCGAAGTCGAGGAGCAAGATCAGCCGCGCTCGGTGGTGGTCGGAATCGCCATGGTGTGCAACGAGGCGCACCCGATCAAGAAAGTGCTCGGCGAAATCGTCAACGCCCTTAAAGCCCACCCGATCGCCGAGTATGTGGACAGCGAGATGGAAGTTTAGCCGGCGAGCTTGCTCGCCGCGATTGAAGTAATCATGAAACAGCATCGCATAGCACGAGTGTCCGAAGCCATCCGCGAGGTGGCCGCCGAGACGATCTTGTTCGAGCTGCAAGACCCGCGCATCAAGAACGTCACCGTCACCCGCGCCGAAGTTTCGGCAGACTTGCAGAAGGCCAAGATCTACGTGTCGGTCATGGGGACCAAGAAGGAGCAAGATCTGTGCATGCACGGCCTCAAGCACTCAGCCGGGTATGTGCAGTCGAAGCTGGCTTCTCGTTTGCAAACGCGCTACACGCCTACCATCACGTTCATCCGCGACGAAGGCGTGAAGAAAAGCATCGAAGTGTCTCGGCTCATCAACGAAGCGCTGGCTCAGTCCCGCCCTGATGCTCAGCCCGAAGCCGACGGAACGGCCGACGAGGTAACGGAGGAAGGATGATCGCCGCCGGCCCCTGGGCCGCCCACTCGGAACAGGAGGGGTTTCCGAGGCGACGATCGTCTTGTACTGGACGCAATCTTCCTTTTGTGTGAGCAATCAAGACATGGCAACCACCACCAACAAGCAAAAGATCGTGACGCAGCTCTTCAACGGGCTAGGCAAGCACGCCAAAACGAAGCCGCCGCAGGAACGGCCCGTCCTCGAGCAGTTCATCTATGCCATCCTGCGCGAGAACACCACACGCGAGGCGGCCGACCAGGCCTTTCGCAGCCTTCAGGAGCGTTTCTTCGACTGGAACGAGGTCCGCGTCAGCTCGACTCTCGAAATCGTCGAGGCGCTGAACGGCTTGGTCCCCGACGCCGAGACGCGGGCCCAGCGCATTGTCGATTTCCTGCAGGAGATCTTCGAGACGACGTACTCCTTCGACCTGGAGCCGTTGCTCGATGTCTTGCAGAAGAAGGGTCTCAAGCAGGCTTCCAAGCAAATGTCGCGCTACCAGGCGGCCAACGATTACGCCGTCGCCTGGGTCATGCAGCAGAGCCTGGGCGGCCATGCCATTCCGCTCGATTCCTCTGCTCTGCGCGTGCTCAAGCGCATGGGGCTGGTGGAGAATGACGGCGACTTCGAGTCGCTGCGGGCGTCCGTCGAGCATCAGGTCCCCAAGGCCAAGGCCAGCGCTTTTGTCGATTTGATCAGCGAACTGGCCGACGCTCATTGCCACGAAGACGATCCCGCGTGTTCGCGCTGCCCTCTGCGGAGTGCCTGCCCCACCGGCCTCGAAGCCAAGGCGCCGGTGGCGTCTTCCAAGAAACCTCGCTAACCCAGTCAAGCCTCAAAACGAAAGGACTTTGATCTATGCGAAAATCAGCGTATTTGCTCAGCATGGCCGTCTTTGGTCTCGGTCTCGCTGCGGCGTTCGCGGGCGATGCCGAAAGCCTGATCGGCGAATGGGAAATCACCGAACTGGTGGTTGGCGGCAAGAAGGTCGAGGAGAAGGAAATCAAGGGGATGAAGTTCGTCTTCGACAAGGAGAAGCTGACCATCGTTCCGCCGGCAGCGGATGGCGGCATCGTGGACAAGCGGACGTTCTCCTATAAGGTCGATTCCAAGGCCAAGCCGGCAACGGTGATGCTCACCGCGCTCGACGGCGAACACAAGGGGACGGTCAGCCCGGGCATCTTCGAAATCGAAAAGGGAACGATGAAGTGGTGCCAATCCGATGAGCCGAAAGCCAAGGAGCCGCCGAAGACATTCGAGTCCCCTGAAAAATCCGCCATCTACCTCTTCACGTTCAAGAAGGGCAAGTAGACGAGGAATGACTAATCGGAGCCGCGTCCCGCATAGGTCGCGGCTCTTTGCATTCGTCTGCCACTTTCCGGTTGTCATTGCTGGAATAGGTTATTGCGTACGCGAGACAGACTGTCAAATCCGTCAGGAGAACATCATGCGAAAAAGAATCGTGGCGTACCTTCTGATTGCTGCGGCCATCGCCGTGCCCGCTGCGGCGGCCTATGCGCTGGTCATGGCGCCGCCCCCAGGCCCGGTCCGCATCGTGCAATCGGATGCCGTCTTCGTGGGACGGGTCACGGCCATTGAGCCGACCGACATCGAAGCGACGCAGTACCCCGGCGCCAAGCAGACGGTCAAGTACAGCATCGCGGTCGTGCAGGTCAACCAGATCGTGCGCGGCCTGAAGGACGAGAAGACGATCCGCATCGGCTTCGTGCCTTTCGTCGCGCCGAAACCTGGCCAGCCAATCATCGGCGGCGGCCGCCGGCCCCCTAGCGTCGAGGTCGGACAGGACGGCCTATTCATGATCGGCAAGCATCATGAAGGCAAGTTCTACCTGCCGCCAAACTTCGGCTACTTCGTGTCCTCGACCGACAAGAAATTCGACGAGGAAGTCAAGACCGCCAAGAAGGTCGTGATTATCCTCGCCGACCCGAAGGCCGCGCTGAAATCGAAGGATGCCGAGGAACGCCTGACCGCTGCGACGCTACAAGTCACCGCCCACCGCTCGCAGCGTTTCCCAGGCCAGGCGGTTCAGGAACCGATCGACGCCGAGGAAAGCAAGCTCATCATGGACGTGATTCTCGGTTCGCCGTGGAAGCAAATCCGATTTGGCGAGAACAGCGCGCAACAACTCTGGTTCCAACTCGGCATCGGCCCCGCGGAAGGCTTCAAGGCGCCGACGAAGATCACCGACGTAGACGAGATTCGCCAGGCCGCTCAGACGTGGTACAACGAGCACAAGGACTACCGCATCAAGCGATTCGTGCCCGCCGCCCCAAAGTAAGATAGATCGTTCGTGACGCCGTGACGCGCAGCGGAGCGCGGGAACCGTTTGTCCCGCATTCCGCTGCGCGTCTTTTTTTCATTTTGTCCGTTGACATTCCGCATTGCCCAACCCTACAATGCACGCAGAATATATGTTAGCTGTAACTAACATTTGTAAAGGGAGCCCAGATGAATCCCCTGATGCCGGTGCCGGCCTGTTCCGCATGTCAAACTCCGCTTGATGCCAACGGCAACTGCCCGCGCTGTGTGCCGCCCGAGTGGAAGGACCACATCGACGCCGTCGAATTCGTCCGGCGGCGGTTTCGCGATTGGCACGCGGAAGGAGGCCTGACCGATCGGCAGATGGCGCGCCTGAATGATCGTTACGAAAAAAAACTCGTCTCACTTGCGGCAGCGGCCAATGCGAATGAGCCATTCGAACCCAAGGAGAGCTTTCCTTTCGCCGATGAATGCTGGAGCTGCAAGGAGTACGTGGGCAAGCCGGGCGCGCTGTGCCCCTCGTGCGGCGCACCGCTTGCCGATCCGGGCGTGACGTCGCTGCGCTACTGGCGCTATCTGTACTGGGAGCTTCTCGCGCACGAAGAATCCGGCGAACTGACTCTGCGGCAGGGCGCATGAGTACATCGACGAAACCAAGTCCCGCCTCGACAAGCTCAAGCGAAGCCTCGAGCAGAAGCGCGTGCCGGTCGTGATCCCGGTCGACATGCCGCCCGCGACCCCGCCGCCGCTTCCGCGCCGCATGGCACGATTGCAGAGCTCAGAGACGCCCGCACCGGTCGACGAAGGGCCGCGCCGCAGCTTCCTGGAGATCATGCTCGACCCCAACACCATTCGCTGGCTGCTCGGCTCCGGCGGCGCGCTCTTCGTCATCGGCCTGATCATCTGGCTCACCAGCATCGGCCTGTTCGCCAACGACATCTTCGCGGCCATCGGGCTTGGCGTGGGCAATGCCATCCTGCTCGGCGCCGGCTACTGGTTGATCCTCGGTACGCGCTTCAAGAGCGCCGGCCTCGCCTTGACGCTCCTGGCCTGCCTGACCATGCCGCTCAACTTGTGGTTCTACCACTCCCACGGGCTGCTCACGCTCGAGAACAATCTCTGGATAGCGGCCGTCGTCTGCTGCGTCGTTTACGTCGCCTCCGCGCTGATCCTGCGCGATTCGCTCTTCGTCTACGTCCTCGTCGGCGGCGTCACCTTGACCGGCATGCTCATCCTGGCACAGCTCCATCTTTTCGGCCAGATCTTCGCGCCGATCTGCTTCCTGGTCACGCTCGGCCTGATCTGCATGCACGCCGAACGCGCTTTTCCCGCCGGCGACAGCCCCTTCTCGCGCGAAAAGTTCGGCCTGGCGTTTTTCTGGTCGGCGCAGGCGCTGCTCGCTGTCGGCCTGCTGCTCCTGATGGGCGCTCAGCTCATCGGCTGGCTGCACGAACCGGTCTTCCATCTCGCAGGCCCACGGCCGGACGTGGCGACGCGCGACTTTCTGCCGCTCACGCTCGGCATCGTGCTGCTGGGGACCTATGCGTACATCTATTCCGATCTCGTCGTCCGCCAGATCGGCGTCTACATCTATCTGGCCGCGGTCACGCTGCTGTGGGGCGAGATTCTTGGCATCGTCTACATCGATCCGACGCAGATCGAGGCGATCGTCATCGTCACGCTTGCTCTGACCGGACTCGCGGTCAATCTGGCGCACATGATGCTGCCGGAAAATCGCGTGCTGCGGACCGTACCGCCGCTGGGGGTCTTGCTGAGCCTGGTGGCCGTCGTCTTCGGCATCGTGCTGCACTTCCGCGCCACGAACATCGTGCTCCATCGCGGACTGGCCTGGCCGTTCGAGATTTCGTGGTGGCACGTCGGCGCGATGGCGGTGGCGGCGCTTTGCTGCCGGGCCGGGGCCTACGTCTATCGTCAGACGCATACGGCCACCACGGCGATCTACTTCTTCGCCACCGGCGCGTCGACGCTGGTGGCCGCGGCGGCGCTGGCGTGGATGCTCGGACTGCACGCCTGGGAAACGCAGGCGCCCCTCGTCATGCTCATTCCGATCGTCTACCTCATCGCGTCCTACCTCTATCGCGGCCAATCGTCCGAGCGACCGCTCGTTTGGGTCGCTCACGCGGCGACGGTGGTCATGATCCTGTGCAGCCTGTGGGCCGCCGTGATGCCTGAAGTCTTCCCGCGCCTCGAAGGGCCCAAGCACAATCTGCTTCTCGCAACCTTCTGCCTGGAGGCGGCGGTCTTCTACGGCATTGCCGGCGTCATGCATCGCTCGCAGGTCAGCCTTTACCTTTCGGCCGCCACGCTGGGCGGCGCGGTCTGGCAGCTCCTGGTCGCGTTCGATACGCCGGCCGAAATCTATCCGGTCGTCTTCGCCCTCGCCGGGACGATTCTGCTGGTCATCTATCGCACCGGCCTCTTCGAGCGCTTCGAAATGCCGACGCTGGAACGAGCCGTCTTCCAATCCGCCAACGCCTTGACGACGCTCGGCTTCGTCGCCGGCGCACTGTTGTCGCTGACGCGCTTGCCGATGCACGAAGACGCGGCCGGCGAATGGCGCGACCGGATCAAGATCGTCCTCTACCTGCAGATTTTCCTGATCGTCATCAACGTGCTCTCGGCATGGATCGTCCAGCATGCGGTTTGGCGCCGCGTGCACCTCGTCCTCACCGCCATCAACGGCATCCTGCTGCTCCTCGTCATCCACAAGCTCAGCACCATGTCCCCCTGGCAGCGCCTGGAAATCGTCAGCATCATCGTAGGGTCGGTCGTGCTGATCCTCGCCCATGTCGGCTGGTACCGCGAAAAGGAGCAGACGAACGACCTGGTCAGCTTCGCCTTCCCGGTCGGCGCCCTGGCCCTCGTCGTGCCGCTGTTGATCGGCAACGTGTACGCCCGCTGGTTCCGCGTCGATGAGATGGGGATGCCCGCCCACATCCACACGCCCGGCTGGAACGACCTCGGCCTGGTGGTGAGCTGCATCGCCCTTCTCCTCAGCGGCATCCTGTGCCGCATCCGCGCGACGACGCTGATCGGCACCGCCGCGATGGCAGCTTACCTGCTGGTGGTCCTGGTCAGCCTGATCGGCCATCTGCGTGAAGTGTACGCGATCGGCATTTACATCACGATCGGCGGCGCCCTCCTCTTCGGCACCGGCATCGCCCTCAGCATCTACCGCGACAAGCTGCTGACCCTGCCCGACCGAATCAAACGCCGCGAGGGAGTATTCACCTTCTTCGACTGGCGTTGACCCAGTTGGTCGGGGTCTGACGGATCCCCTGGCTTTACTCACCAACCCTGAGCGCCAGCGAGGGGATGCCGGCATCCCTTGAGGATACGGTTATCCCCTCGCTGGCGCTCAGGGTTAGAGTGTCAACGGTGCGCACGCTCACCAGCTCGTGATCGTGGCAATTCGCAGCGGTCCCATGCGGCAGGCCGGGCCGGTAGATTCTTCCGTGACCCCTCGGTACAATGCAATGAAGTTCGTCAAGGGACCGCAAAGCAGGCGACGCAATGGCAATCACTTTTTCCTGTCCGAGTTGCAAGGCGCACATCCAGGTCGGCGACGACCAGGCCGGGCAGACCGGGCAATGTCCGCGCTGCGAACGGCTCATGATCATTCCGTCGGCCCAGGTGCATCGGCCGGTGCTGCTGGACGCCGACGGGAAGCCGGTGCCGGTGCTGGTGCCGGTCTCGACGCAGCCGGGGCGCAGTGGAACGCAGGAGCGCGACGAGCCGGAGACGCGCGGCCGACGCAGCCGCGTGCCCGTTGAAAAGAAGCCCAGCGGACCGATGTGGCCGTGGGTGCTCGGCACGATCGGCGGCATCATCGTCGGCATCCTGCTCTTCGCTAGCTTCCTCGCGCTGTGCAACTACCGCCCGCCCGAGCCGTCGCCGCGCGTGCAGTTCATGCAGCCGCGTGCGGAAGTCGTGCAGCGCACCGTCCTCGCCGGGCGACTCGAAGGGCAGCGCGCGTTCCTGCAGAACGGAGTCTTTCAGCTTCGCTCGAATTTGACCACCAACGACCCGGTCAGCGCTTTTGACGCGGCGTGCCGGAGCAAGCGCTATGAGGTCGATCTGCGCCGCGACGTCGGTTACGTCATTGAAATGGACAGCCGGCAGGTGGCCTCGACGATACGCGTCTTCGATCGGTTCAACAACTTCATCAACAGCCGCAGTAACCCGGGCATCGGCGACGCATCCCTATTCCACCGCCCGCAATTCACCGACAATTTCTTCATCGAGGTCAGCACGACTCGCCCCGGCCTCGGCGAATTCGTCCTCACCATACGCGAAGAATTCGTTCCCAAGCCGCACGTTCCGTGAGCCGGCACACCTTTGTCCCATTCGCTTGCGGTTTCGCGCGCCGTATCACGCGCGAGACCCCTTGCGCGAAACCGCAAGCGACCGGGGACAATCGATAGCACGCCACGAGTTCGCAGCGTTCCCTACGTGAATTGGACGATCCATTCTGCGGCCCGTTCCATCTCCGCATCGGTGTTGTGAATGTGCGGCGCGATTCTCAGGTACCCGCCGCGCTCCGTGGTGATGACCTTCTGTTTGAACAATTCTCGGCGCAGTGCGTTGACGTCGCCCGGCACGTTTAGCGAAAGAATCGGCGTGCGTTGCGGCGGAAGGAACGCCGGTCGCACGCTGCTCGACTTGATGCGGTCGAGAAAGACATCCTGCAGCCGATATAGCTCCGCCTCGATCGCCTTCAAGCCGTAGCGCAGCGGCAATTCGCGGATGCACGTTTCGAGAGCGGCGGCAAGCGCGATCGGCGACGTGCTGTACTCGAATGCCCGTGCCGTCGAAACCGGCGCCCAGGTGTGGTCGAGGTAATCCGTTCCCTGCTGCATCGTCTCGGCGCCGACCAGGGTCAGGTCCAGCTTGTCGCGGAGCGCTTTTGACGTGAAGAACACGCCGGTGCCGATCGGGCCCATGAGCCATTTCCATCCTGACGACACTACCGCCGCCAGGCCGAGTGCGTCGGCATCGATCGGCAGACAACCCAGCGACTGGGCTGCATCGAGGATCAGATCGATGCCGCGCGACTTGCAGAAATGCGCAAGGGCCGACAGGTCCGCTGCGTACCCGCTGGCGAACTGCACGTGGCTGAGGGCAACGATCCGGGTCCGCGGCGTGACGGCCGCTTCGAGCGCCTGCATCGACCAGGACGTCGGCCGCGGTCCGTGCGGTTCGGCGTCCGGTAGCAGGACCAGCTTGACGCCGCGGCGTTCCTGCAATTTCCACGGATAGTGATTGGCGGGATATTCGTGGACGTAGCTGATGACTTCATCGCCCGGCTCGAAGCGATAGCCGTTCGCAAGGATGTTGATGCCTTCGGAAGTATTCTTGACGAAGGCAAGATTTTCCGGAGCGGTATGCAACAACGCCGCCGACGCCGTGCGAAGTCCATCGAGGATGGCGTCATATTGCGAATAGACAACCACCCCACCACGGCACTGGGCCTCGGCCATCTCGCGCTCGCGCTGCAGCGCGGCGCCGTAAAGCGGCGAGATGCTGCAGTGCGACAGAAAGATGTACTCGCGCTTGACCGGAAACGCGTCGGCGCTCTTGTCGAACATGCGTCACCTGTTGCTCCTCTCGCGCCGACGGGCGAAAGGAGCGAGCGGAGGGCCGATCCGTCAATCGGGAATTTGCACGAGTTCGCCGCCATTCCGCGTGATGAGAGCGCGCAGCGTTTCTGGCGGCGTGTTGGCGCGGATGAAACGCACCGTGCCGTCGCCGAACAAAGCGTTGAAGCCTTCCGGCGATGTTCCGAATTTGGGCAGAGGCCCCTTCGGATCGAACGGCAGATCGTCGGGCCTCGTCCAGATCGTGGCCTCGGCGGCCTCGACGGCCATGATCGTGTTCGACGTACCGTCCGTGACGCTGGCCATCTTGATGCGCTGGCCCGGCTCGAACATCGTCTGCGGCCCGACCAGCACGCGATAGTGTGTCATGCCTTCCGGCGCCTCCGTGCCTGGCACCACGTAAATCTGCGGCATCCTGGCGATCAGCTTCTTGTTCGTGGGATGGTTCCACGGCTGGGTCAGATCGAACTGGTTGTAGAGCGGCCCCTGGTCGATGTAAGGAAGGATGGCGACGCTCCAGCTCAGGATCGGCTTGCCGGTCGGGTCGTTGATGCTGCTGATGCCCGCAGGCGGCAGACGCTTGTTCGCGTCGTGATAGGAGTGCATCGCCAGGCCGATATTCTTCAGGTTGTTGACGCTCTGGGTGCGGTCCCCTTGGAAGCGTATCTTGCCGACGACTTCCTTCACGTAGCGCTTGACGAGGACGGCGTCGAGTTCCATCTTGACGTTGGCGCGGACGGTGTTGCCGTTCAATTCGACCTTGGCGTTGGCGAGGGCTTGCTTCATATTCTTTTCAAGCGTCAGTTTCCAACCGCCCGGTTCGCCATTCTCGTTGCTCTTTTCGATCAGCAACTCGGCGATTGTCTTCATCGTCTTGACTGCCTGGAGGGCGTTGGCAGCGCTGGCTTCATTGGGAGCGTGGAATTGCATGCCCAGGTCGAGGTTCTTGCCCAGCTCCAGGGTCAACCCAATTTCAGTCTGCAGCAGCGGCGACATCGCGGCGAAGACGCGCTGAAAATCATCGGGAGCGAACGGATTCATGAGGGCGCGGCGCAATTCAACTGGCATGTTGCCGCCCGCAACGACGACGTGCTGCTTGCCGGCAAGTCCTAGCGCGGATCGCATGGGTGTCGCGGTCGGACCAGGGGTGCGTGCCGCGTGCTCGCTGTACCGGGCCACCTCCCACGGCATGCCGATCATCACCGTATGGTCGGTGAGGAACAGTGCCCTG
>Ga0233424_10002380_pt1 | contig 13554 bp, 16 predicted proteins | sample Watercolumn_Towu_FD_181011 | JGI IMG/M metagenome (GOLD analysis project Ga0233424, IMG submission 181011) | Freshwater microbial communities from Lake Towuti, South Sulawesi, Indonesia - Watercolumn_Towuti2014_125_MG | ecosystem: Environmental > Aquatic > Freshwater > Lake | place: Indonesia...
GGGCCTTGGTGTGCAGACCGCGCTGCTCGCCGCGCGCCTGCACGCCGCCCACACGCAGGGTGCCGATCTGGCCAGCGTGTTCGCCACGCCCGGCAGCGACAGCGAACGCAACATCCGCCGCGCCGGATTCCGACTGACCACCCTGCGCCTGACCTTCACCCGGACCGGTTAGAGCACGCCCACGCCCACGCGCAGGTGCGCCAGCGCCGCGCGGTCCACCGGCCCCAGCCCGTGGGGCAGGGCGTCCAGTGGCCAGAAGCGAAGTTCGGTGCCCTCCAGCCCGTCCGCGCGGGGCACCCCCTCCCAGCGGCGCACCACGTACGCGGCGGACACCTGATAGAACTCGTCGCCGTTCGGCAGGCGCACGAAGGTGTCCGGCCCGCTGACCACCGTGAACAGGAGGGAGTCCAGGACGCTCAGGCCGGTCTCTTCATGCACCTCGCGGCGCAGCGTGTCCTCCAGGGACTCGCCGGGTTCGCACAGCCCGCCCGGTGTGCCCCAGCCGCCGGTGTCGCTGCGCCGTTGCAGCAGGACCTCCTCGCCGCGCAGCAGCAGCGCGCACGCGCCGGACAGGATCAGCGGCATCGGGCCGGTGCGGGCGCGCAGGTCGCGGATGTATGTCACGCGGTCCATGCCAGGGCGGCGCGGCCCAGGCGGGTCAGCGGGAGGTGCGGGAGGTCGGCTCGCGGGAAGAAGCGCAGGTCGGCGAGTTCATGCCCGTCGGGCTGCGGGGTGCCGTGCCAGCCGGTCACGCGGTACGCGGCGGTATACGCGAAGAACTGGTCGCCGTTCGGAGCCTCGCTGAGCCCGGCCGGGGCGAGCAGGTCGATCAGGTGCGCGCCCTTGACGGTCAGGCGGCTCTCCTCGTGGACCTCGCGGCGCAGGGTGGTATCCGGTGATTCGCCCAGTTCGCTGAGGCCCGCGATGAGGCCCCAGCGGTCGGCGTTCACGCGCCGCGCGAGCAGCAGGTGCCCGTGCAGGTCGGTGATCAGCGCGGCGACGCCGATCAGGTTGACGGGGCGCGGACCGATCAGCGCGCGGAGGTCACGGACATAGCCTTCTCTGCTCATATGAGCATGTTACACAACGTACTTCTAGTGCGATGTCGGGTTCGAGCAGCGGTTTCCAGTTCCGCCCAGGCGCCAACGGCACGCCCCTGGGCTCCACTTCCAACCGCTGGTCTTGACGGCTTCTCGCTTCGCTCGTTTCAGGGGTGCCGAGAAGTACCCTCACCACCCCTGAATTCCGCTGAGCAGCGCACCGCGTCCCGCACCGCCGCGCACACCGCCTCCTGCACCAGGGCGCCCAGCAGCAGCGGATCGGCCGCCGGGAGCGCCCCCGTGCTCACCATGAACGCGCTGTCCCCATCCCAGAAGGTGTGGCTGGGGTGAATCACGCGCGACAGCGCCGCCTGCGCCGCGTCCGCCAGCCGCCGGCACTCCGCCTTGCTCAGGGCGTGCTCGGTGACGACCGCGACGAGCGTGGTGTTCTCCGCGTCGCCCGGCGTGAACGCCGCCGCGCCCGGCCCCACGCCCGGCCCGGCCAGCACCCCGCCCTGCTCGTCCAGCACATCCCCGATCGGGTTCACGACCGCCAGCGCCCCCACCCGCACCCCGTGCCGTTCCAGCAGGACGCTGCCCAGCCCGCCCGGCACCGCGCCGCGGCCCAGGTACTTCCCGGCGGTCGCCCCGGTGCCCGCCCCCACCCGTCCACGCGGTACGGGATCGCTGCTGGCCGCGCGGGCCGCCTGTTCCCCCTCGGCGTCGCCAGGGCGGACGTCCGCGCGGCCCACGCCCAGGTCGTAGATCACGGCGGCGGGCACGATCGGCACGCGCGCCCAGGGCGTCTCATGGCCCACGCCACGTTCCTCCAGCACCCGCACCACGCCCGACGCCGCCGCGAGCCCGAAGGCACTCCCGCCCGTCAGGAGCAGCGCGTGAATGCGCTCCACCTTCTTCTCCGGGGCGAGCAGCACGCCCTCGCGCGTGCCCGGGCTGGGGCCCAGGAACGACGCGGACGCCACCGCACCCGCCGGGGGCAGCAGGATCGCGGTGCAGCCCGTGCGGGCCTGGGCGTGCGTCCAGTGGCCCACGCGCACGCCAGGGATGCCGGTCAGGGTGAGGTTCGGGGTCATGCGGGCATTCCAGCACTTCCGCACGCGGCAATACCACTTGCCACCGCGCCACTCACCACAGCGCGCGGCCCAGGCGGCATCATCCGGGGCACACATGTACCGCGGCTCCCTCCTGCCGGCCCTCGTTCTTTCAGCGTCCCTGCTCGCGCCGGGCGCGGAGGCCCTGACGATGACGTACCCGAACTCCACCACCACCATCCACGAGCAGCCCGGCGACTGGGCCGGCGGCGAGGGACGCGGCGCGGTCGCGGGCGCCGCCGGCCTGAGCCTCGCGCCCGGCGCGACGAGCGGCACCTGGACGTCCGCGCCCCTGCGGGTACCCGCCTTCGACGAACTGGTCCCCTCGTGGAACGCCGTGACGCCCGCACGCGGCAGCGTCAGCGTGGAGGTCCGCGCGCAGAACGCCGGCGGCTGGACCCGCTGGTTCAGCTTCGGCACCTGGAGCGACGCCGGGGACCGCGCCAGCCTGGATGGGCAGAAGGACCGCGCCGGGCAGGTCCTGACCGACACGCTGCGCCTGACCGCCAAGTCCAGCGCCGTGCAGTACCGCGTGACGCTGCGCGGCGCCGGGACCGCCGTGCGGCTCGTGGCGCTGAACACCAGTGACCGCGCCCGCCGCAGCGAGGCCCAGGGCGCCCCCGGCAACCGCGCCGCGTGGGGCAAGGAAGTGAAGGTGCCGCAGCGGTCCCAGATGCTCTACCCGGACGGCGGGGAGGTCTGGTGCAGTCCCACCAGCGTCTCCATGATCCTCGCCAAGCACGGCGTGAACGTCAGCGTACCCGACGCGGCGCGCGGCACCTTCGACCGGGTGTACGACGGCACCGGCAACTGGGCCTTCAATGCCGCGTACGCCGGGGCGCGCGGCATGCGCTCGGTCGTGCTGCGCCTGCCCAGCCTCGCCGCCGCCGAGACGTTCACCGCGCATGGCACCCCGCTGGCCGTCAGCCTGGGCTGGAAGGCCGGGGAACTCCCGGGCGCGCCCCTGCCCAGCTCGGGCGGGCACCTGATGGTCCTGACCGGCTTCGACGCGCAGGGCAACCCGGTCCTGAACGACCCGGCCGCCCCCACCGACGCGGGCGTGCGCCGCACCTACCCGCGCGCCGCGTTCGAACGGCTGTGGCTGGGTCACTCCGGCGGACTGGCGTACCTGATCACGCCCCGCTGAGAACCGCACCCGACCACCCGTCGCCCCCCTGACCGGGTGTGTACCTGAACGGGTGGTCACTGCCCAGTTTGAGGTATTTTCCACAGCCGCGCGGACGTACCGTGAAGGCATGAACACGTCTCATGGGGGGAGGTTCAGCAGACCTGAGCAGGGGGTGGCACTGGTCGTCACCCTGCTGTTCACCGGGATCGTCCTGATGATCATCGTCATGACCAGCGCCACCCTGGTCACCGGCGCGCGCAGCGGCGGCGCCGAGGAACGCCGCGCGTACCAGGCGCTGCTCGCCGCCGAGAGCGGCCTGAACACCGTCATGGTGCGCGTCAACCGCCGCCTGACCAGCACGCCGTACACCGGCAGCACCCAGACGGACCTGCAGACCTGGCTGGGCGGCCTGAACAGCGACCCCGAAGCGGCCCTGTTTCCCGCCACGTTGACCTTCACCCCGAACAGCGCCGACACCTTCACCGTCGAGTCACGCGGCAGCGCCGCGGGCGCCGTCAAGATCGCGCTGCAGGACTTCACCCTGAAACCGGTCTACCTGTCCACCGGCATGCGGCTGCGCGCCGCCCTGACCTCGCTGCCGCGCATCAACGCCAACGGCAACGCGACCATCACCGGGCAGTCGAACCGCGGCCAGATCACCACGCTGGCCGGGACCGGCGTCAGCGCCGCGCTGGGCAGCAGCGTCGTGACCGTGACCGTCACCGACGCCAGCGGCCTGACCAGGGGCGACTACGTGCAGGTTCCCGCCGGTACCGCCGGGCAGCGCTTCCGGGTGGACGGCATCAGCGGCGCGCAGCTGAGCCTGACCAGCGTGCCCGGCCCACTCGCGACCGCGCTGGCCGCCACCGCCGGGACCGGCGTGGACCTGATCCTGAACGCGGCCGCCCAGACGACCACCAGCGTCACCGATCCCCTCACGCAGCGCGTGTCGAACGCCGCGGACTTCACGCCCGGGGAAGTCGTCACCGTCGGCGGCTTCAAGGCGACCGTCACCGCGATCAGCAGCAGCGGCAGCGGCCCCGACGGGCTGGTCCTGGACTGGCAGGCCGGGCAGCCCGCCGCCATCCCCGAGGGCACCGAGATCACCCGCGACCTGTCCGCCATGCGCAGCGCCAACGCCATCGACGTGAAGGACACCGACAAGGCCCTGAGTAACTTCACCATGGACGGCAGTCAAGACTGCGTGATCACCGGCACCAAACCGAACACCAGCGTCAAGTGCGAGGGCGCCGCCGATCCACTGCTCACGAACGGATCGGCGCTGGAAGCCGACAAGTTCTTCACGCAGCAGCTGCTGGGCATGACCGACGCGCAGCTGAACGAGCTCGTGCCGCTGTCCTACCCGGATGCCAGCGGCAAGTTCCCGCCGATGGTGAACGCCATCCGCCGCATCCGCGCGCAGGACTTCGACGCCATGCTCAAGAACAGCACCTCCAGCGGCCTGCTCATCGTGGACGGCGACATCAACTCCAACGTCAACGGCAACACCATCTTCAACGGTTTCATCTACTTCCGCGGGAACCAGGGCGGAAAGTTCAATGGGAACCTCACCGTGAACGGCGCCATCGCCGTGCGTGGCGGCCCGATCGAGGGCATCACCACCGACGATGTCGTCACCGACATCACTGGCAGCCTCAACATCAACTTCAATGCCGTGAAGCTCCGCCAATTGCTGATGAACACGCGTGGCGGCCTGACGCTGAACGACACCCAGGGCACCTGGAGGCAACGGTGAGACCCGCCGGTTTCACGCTGCTGGAAGTGCTGATCGTCGTGGCGATCGTGGGCATCCTGGCCGCGCTGGGCCTGGGCAGCTACACCCGCTGGCGGGCCAGCAGCGCCGTCGGCGAGGGCACGCAGGTCTTCACGCAGGCCGTGAACGCCGCGCGCACCGGCGCCAAGCGCCTGAACACCTGCCAGGAGGTCCTGCTCACGGCCGTCAGCGCCAGCCCCTCCCTGACGGTCCGCTCCTACCCGGGCAGCACCTGCAGCGGCACGCCCACCACCCGCACCCTGAATCTCCCGGCCGGCGTGCAGGCCAGTCTGGACACCGGCACGAACAGCCTGTCGTTCCGCGCGCCCTATGGGTCCACGGACGCCGCCCCGGCACAATTCACCGTGTTCTGGGCGGCCAACCCGGCCATCACGCGGCTCGTGCGGGTCACGGGCATCTTCGGGAAGGTGATCGTGAAATGAACCGTACCACGCACGAAGCGGGCCTGACGCTGATCGAGGTGCTGATCGCCCTGGCGATCTTCACAGTGCTGAGTATCGCCGTGCTGGGCGTCCTGCCCACCCTGTTCAAGGTGAACCGCAGCAACCAGAACGACCAGGCCGTCACGGTGGCCGCCAAGGCCTTCATGGAATCTGTCCGCACCGGGTACAGCGCCCAGAGCACCTTCGACGCGGGCACGCTGCCCGCCGCGCCCGACACCAGCCTGATGGGCGGCCTGACCTGCACCACCAGCCAGACCAACCCGGTCCCGACCTGGGTGACCGCCACCGGCAGCCCGATGCTGCGCCGCGTCACGCTGAGCTGCACCGGGAGCGGCCAGCCGACCTACGCCTTCACGCTGGACTTCGGGCGTCCGGTCGGCACGCCGGGCGGGGCGGGCTCGTGAGGCGCGCCGCGCGCGAAGCAGGGCTGACCCTGATCGAGATCCTGCTCGCCCTGGGCATCATGGGCGTCGTGATGGCCCTGATCACGAACTGGCAGACCGGCACCCTGAACATCACCACCCGCACGAACGCCACCGCGCGCGGCCTGACGGAACTGAACGACCTGACCGGGTACGTGGGCGACCGCGTCCGCACGGCGCAGCGGGTCCGGGTGGCCACATCGGGGCTCAGCGTGAACAGCGGCAGCGGGAACACCTGCTCGGCGCTCTCACCCTGTCTGGCCGTCGTGCTGCCCGAGACCAACCCCACGACCGGCGCCGTCACGAAGTACGTCCTGTTCGTGTACCGCATGGAACCCCGCTCGAAGGTCACGGCTGACAAGACCCCGGACGACTGGGCGGAAGACCACGTGCAGGTCATGCGCGAGTACCGCAGCGGCGACTCGGGCACCACACCCGTGAACTGTGTCCCTGCCGCCGGGCAGACCTTCGAGACGGCCACGGGCGCGGGCTGCGCCGCCATGCAGGGCCTCGCGGGGCTCACCTCGGTGGGCGGGTTCAATCCGTACCTCGTGGCGGATTACCTGACGCCCTCGGATCAGCTGCCGGGCAGCGCCGCGCCGTTCGAGTGGAGCGCCGCGACCCGGTCGGTCACGCTGCGCGTCCAGTTCCGCCAGCAGGCGGGCGGCCGCGTGACGAGCCTCCCCCCCACCCAGGCCTACGCCCTGAACGTCCAGGCGCGCAACGCGCCGGTCGTGCCCTGACCGGGGACCGCTCCCGCGTCCCGGCTGGGAGAATGAGGGCATGCCCCTGCCCGTCCATCAGGCCCCCCTCGCCGACCACGCCGCTGCGGCAGCCCACCTGTCCCGCGACCCCGTCCTGGCCGGGGTGATCGCCCGGGTGGGCGACCTGCCGGTCCTGGCCCCCACCGCTGACCCATTCGGGACACTGATCCGCAACGTGACGGGTCAACAGCTGAGCGTGAAGGCCGCCGCGAGCATCCATGCGCGCGTGACGGCCACCCTGGGCGAGGTCACGGCCGACACGCTGCTCGCCGCCAGTGGCGACACCCTGCGCGGCGCGGGCCTGTCCTGGGCGAAGGTGCGGACCGTGCAGGCCATCGCGCAGGCCGCGAAGACCGGCGCGGTGGACTTCACGCACCTGAGCGGGCAGGACGACGAGACCGTGATCACCGAACTGCTGCCCCTGCCCGGCATCGGCCGCTGGACCGCCGAGATGTTCCTGATGTTCGCCCTGGCCCGCTCGGACGTGTTCAGCCTCGGGGACCTCGCGCTGCGCCAGGGCCTCGCGCGACTGCACCCGGACGCGCCCACTGCCGAGATCCTGAACCGCTGGGCCCCGTACCGCACGCTGGCCGCCCGCTACGTCTGGGCCGACAACGCCCGCGTGAAAGCGGGCGGGGAACCGGTGTAAGCGGGTGATGGGTGATGGGTGATGGTCAACAGCGTGTGCGCGGCGTACCCGCCCGCGTCAACTCACTTCCCACTCCCCACGTCCCCCTGCCCCTTCTGCCACTCCTCGAAGGGAATACGGTCGATGACGAAGGTGTCGCGCGTGCGGGCGTACGTGCCGCGTCCGCCCATGCGGCCGATCAGGTCCAGCAAGCCCGTGTCCACGTGGTGCCGGTCGACGTCCTGCACGGCGTCCGAGCGCAGGGTCAGGCCCAGCACCTCGCCCAGGATGATGCGGGTGCGGCCGATCAGCACGGTCTGCACCTCGCGGCATTCCAGCGCGGCGGGCGCGGCAGCCACGCGCGGCACCGCGACCTTCACGCCCGGCGCGAGGGAAATGCCCAGCGCGTCCGGTTCCCCCTGCCCGTGCGGGAAGTCGGTGGCGGTGGCATTCATGGTGACGGCCAGCGCCTCGCTGACGAGGTTCACGGTGAACTCGCCGCCAGAGGCGATGTTCAGCGCGGTGTCCTTCGGCGTGCCGTCGGGCCGGTCGCCGGGCGCGAACGCCACGACGGGTGGGTCGCTGCCCATCAGGCCGAAGAAGGAATACGGCGCGAGGTTCACGTGCCCGCCCTCGCCCAGCGTGCTCACCCACGCGATCGGGCGGGGCGTAACGGTCGCCGTGAGCAGCTTGTACCGCGCCGCGCCGGGCAGCGCCGTCAGGTCGAAGTGCGCCACTGGCAGGGCGGCCGGTGCAGAATCGGCGGGGGTCATGCGCGCAGCGTAGCGGTAGCATGGCCAGCATGACTGAGCCTCAGCCCACCTCGTACCGGGAGGCGTACGCCCGGCTGAGCCGCATCGCCGCCGAACTCGAATCCGGAGAGGCCGACCTCGACCGCGTCCTGCCGCTGCTGGAGGACGCCCGCGCCGCGTACGCCCAGTGCCGCGAGCGCATCGAGGCGGTCCGCGCCGTGCTGGCCGGAGACTGGGCCGACGGTGAGGATGGAAGCGACGAAGACGAGGAGTAGGTGGGAAATGGAGGGTGGGTCGGAGGTCAGCCCCGATCCACTTCCCACTGCCCACTTCCAGCGCCGCGACGACCTGCGCGACCGGGGTGTCCCCGGCGACCACCTCGAAGGTCTGCCCGGCGCGGCGCAGGTCGTTCAGGTAGGCGGGCAGTCCGGCGCTGACCCTGCCGGTGCCGGGGGCGTCGGTCAGACCGCCGGGCCGCACGACCGTCCATGCCAGCGGGCTGGCCGCCGTGCTGCGCGTCAAGGCCGTCTCGGACGTGCAGTGCAGCACGGGGGCCAGGAAGGGCGGCATCTGCTCGGGGCGGTCCAGACCCATGGAACTGACCACCACCAGCGGCCCCGGACTGCCCGAGACGCGGCGGCGGACGAGTTCAGCCGTCGCGGCGGTCAGGGCGTCCCCGTCGATGGCCTGGAGGTGGCCGCTGGCGCCGGCCCCGGCGGCCCACACGACCGCATCGGCACCGTGCAGCGCGAGCATGTCGGCCTGTTCCGTGGTGGGTACCAGTGCACGCACCTGATGCCCGGCGGCGGCCTGCGCGGCCACGCGGCAGCCCACGCCACCGGCCGCTCCGATCACTGCGAGATTCATGGCCGCGCAGGCTGCGCCCGTCAGGGTGGCGAGACCGCACGCTCTGCCACGGTTGTCCCCACCACCACCGGAAGGGTCAGCGTGGTCCCTGCGCACCGGGCATGCGCCAGAACGCGGAGGTCAGTTCGTGGGTGCGGGCGTATCCTGCGGGCAATGAGTGACGCTGCTCACCCCGAGAAGCCCGCTGCCCCGTCAGCCGCTAAGGCCCCCACGGCCGAGCCGCCCGCGCCGCCCGTCATTCCGTGGGTGTACCGGCTGGTGGTGGACACCACGTACCTGCCCGTGATCTTCAGCGGCATGCACCTGGAGGTGCACGGCCGCGAGCACGTGCCGCCGCCCGGCACGCCGCTGGTCGTCGCGGCCAATCACGTGAGCGCCCTGGATCCGTTTCTGGTCGCGCGGGCGCTGCCGCCGGGCCGGTTCCTGCAGTTCATGGCGAAGAAGGAGCTGTTCATCCCGGTTATCGGGGACATCATCCGCGCCGGGGGGTCGTTCCCGGTGGACCGCAGCGGGAACGACCTCGGTGCGGTGCGCACGTCGCTGCGCATCCTGAAGGCGAACGGCACGGTCGGGATCTTCCCGCAGGGTACGCGCGGCGGGCATGAAATGCAGGGCGGCGTGGCATTGATCGCGGCAAAGGGCCGCGCACCGATCCTGCCTGCTGGGGTCAGCCGCGACGGCAAGCGCTGGATCGTCCGCTTCGGGGCGCCCATCCCGCCGCGCGGGGGTATCAAGGCCATCACCGGGGAACTTGCCGAGGTGCTGTCCACGCTGGCCGTCCCGGTCGGGCAGCGGCTGTAGCGTCCGGCGCTATACTCGCGGGTGACGGCTGCGGGGGGAAGTCCGGTGAGAGTCCGGCCCTGTCGCGCAACGGTAACCCTGCCCCCTCATCACATGATGGGCGGCGGGGAAGGCCGAGCACCCCCGCCGTTCGCGCCGCCCGGAGTGGGCGGGCGTGGCTTGACCCCTCGCGGACTGGGGGCACGCCGTGAGCGCCCCCTGTGCGGGGCCTGCCACGGACACTGTGTTTCCCGCCGCCGCCCCCAGCCGGGCGGCGCGTTTCGTTGCCGGAGGGAAGGAGTTTTCCATGACGTTCCCTATGAAAGGCATCCTGACCCTGATCACCCTGAGCGGCGCCCTGAGTGGCGCGGCCGCCGCGACCTCCTACCCGCTGACGATCACCGACGACCTGGGCCGCAAGGTGACCCTGAAGGCCGAGCCGAAACGGATCGTCAGCGTGCTGCCCAGCACCAGCGAGACCGTGTGCGCGCTGGGCCTGTGCGACCGGCTGGTGGGCGTGGACGACTACAGCGACTACCCGCAGCAGGTGACGAAACTGCCCAAGGTGGGCGGCCTGTACAACCCGAACATCGAGGCGATGGTGGCCCTGAAACCCGACGTGGTGCTCGTCAGCCAGTACGGGAAGCTGACCGAGCCGCTGACGCAGGCGGGCGTCACCGTGATCGCCGTGAACCCCGAGACGTACGACGAGGTGTTCAGCAAGACGCTGCTGCTCGGGAAGATCCTGAACCGCGAGGCTCAGGCCAAGACGCTCGTCGGGAAGATCAAGGGCGACATCGCGCGCGTGGAGATCCTCACGAAGAACGCCGTGCGCAAACCCACCGCGTACTTCGAGATCGACCCCACGCCGTACTCGATCGGGCCGAACTCGTTCATGGGCGTGCTGCTCACCAAGGCGGGCGCGCGGAACATCATCCCCGCCAGCATGGGCGACTTCCCGAAGGTGGACCCCGAATTCATCGTGAAGGCCAACCCGCAGCTGATCCTGGGCGTGGACGCCAGGACGGCGGGCGCGCGCCCCGGCTGGAGCGGCATCAGCGCCCTGAAAACCGGGAAGGTCCGGGACATCCCGGCGGAGCTGAACACCATGCTGGGCCGCCCGGGACCGCGCCTGGGGCAGGCGCTGATGGGCCTGGCGAAACTGATTCACCCGGAACTGTTCAGGTAAATGCAGGCCGCCGCGCCCCGCCGGGGGCTGGGGGTGGGTCTGGGCACGCTGCTGCTCGCGGCGCTGCTGCTGGCCGCCGTGGTGCTGGGCACCGGGCTGGGCAGCGTCACCATTCCGCCCGGCGAGGTGCTGGGCGCGCTGTGGCGCGGCGTGACCCGGCAGGCGCTGGCCGGCAACGACGTGATCGTGTGGCAGATCCGGCTGCCGCGCGTGGTCATGGGGGCACTGGTGGGCGCGAGTCTCAGCGTGTGCGGGGGTGCGTTCCAGGGCGTGTTCCGTAATCCGCTGGCGGACCCGTACCTGCTGGGCGTCGCCAGCGGCAGCGCGCTGGGCGCCACGGTCGCCATCGTGGCCGGGTGGCCCCGCACGCTGATTCCTGTGTCGGCGCTGCTGGCGGCCCTCGCGGCGGTCGCATGCACCCTGTCCCTGGCGCGCGAGGGGCGCCGCTTTCCGCCGACGCGGCTGATCCTGGCGGGTGTGGTGGTGGGCAGCGTCCTGAGCGCGGCGACCACCGCGCTGATCCTGCGCGGCGAGGACCGGGCGCGGCAGGTGCTGGCGTACACGCTGGGCGACCTGGGCTTCAGCGGCTGGCGGGACGTCCTGACGGTGCTGCCGTACGCGGCGCTGGGCTGCGGGGCGCTGCTGCTGCTGGCGCGCGCGCTGGACACCCTGCAACTGGGCGAACTGACCGCCCGCAGCCTGGGCGTCCCGGTCGAGCGGCTGCGGCTGATCGCGGTCCTGGCCGCGAGCCTCGCCACGGCGGGCGCGGTCGCGTACGTGGGCGTGATCGGCTTCGTGGGCCTGATCGTGCCGCACATGATCCGCCTCGCGTTCGGACCCGGGCACCGCACGCTGCTGCCCCTCTCGGCACTGCTGGGCGGGGCGCTGCTGGTCGGCGCGGACCTGCTGGCCCGCACCACGCCGCTGTCGCAGGTGGGCATCGTGACGACCCTGCTGGGCGGCCCGTTCTTCCTGTGGCTGCTGCGCAAGGAACGCCATGAATAACGGCGCGCCGGACACCGACGCGCTGGTCGCGCGGGACGTCCACGTTCACGCCGGGTCGTTCCCGGCGGTGCGCGGCGTGAGCGCGGCGTTCCGGCCCGGTGTGTTCAGCGCCGTGATCGGCCCGAACGGCGCGGGCAAGAGCACGCTGCTGCGCGCCCTGCTGGGCCTGAACCCCGTCACGCAAGGGGAGGTGACTCTGGCCGGGCGGCCCCTGAAGGCCTGGAGCCGCGCGCAGCGGTCGCGGCAACTGGCGTACCTCGCGCAGAGCGAGGGGCTGCCGGACGGCGCGCGCGTGCGGGACGTGGTGGCGCTGGGGCGCGGCGCGGGCGACTGGCGCTTCGGGCTGCTGCCCCGCACCCCCTGGACCCCCGCCGACGAGGCCGCCGTGGACGCCGCGCTGGACCGCACCGACACCCGCCGTTTCGAGGACCGCCGCGTGTCCGAACTCAGCGGCGGGGAGCGGCAGCGGGCGGCGCTGGCCCGCGCCCTGGCGGCCGAACCGCGCTTCCTGCTGCTGGACGAACCCACCAACCACCTCGACCTCGCGTACGCGCTGGACGTCGTGCGCTACCTGCGCTGCGAGGTCGCGGGCGGCCTGGGCGTCGTGGCGGTGCTGCACGACCTGAACCTCGCCGCGCGCGCCGATCACCTCGTGCTGCTGTGCGGCGGGCGCGTGCAGGCCGCCGGGTCCCCGCACGAGGTGCTGACGCCCGGGCACCTGCACGCCGCGTACGGCCTGCACGTCAACGTGGTGCAGCACGCAGACCGCCTGCTGGTCATCCCGCAGGATTGAGCAGCGTCACGTAAGGAGAGGCATGCCCCCGAAGTTCTTCCCCACCCACGGCCACCTGCTCGTCTGCCAGGGCCCGAACTGTCAGGCGCGCGGCTCGGCGCTGCTGCACAAAGCCCTCTGGAATCACCTGGAACGCCAGTCGCTGGCGTACTACAAACGTGGCGGGACGCTGCGCCTCACCGAGAGCGGCTGCCTGGGCGCGTGCAGCTACGGCCCGGCGCTGTGCGTCTACCGCCCCGACCCCGGCGGCGCGGGCCTGGAGGAAGCGTGGTACGCCGCCGTGGACTTCCCGCTGGCCGCGCGGGTGGCGCAGGCCACGCACGACCGCGCGCCCCTGCCCGCCGAGCACCGCTACGGACCGGACCCGGACGCCTGAACGGACAGCGGCAGGGGGCGGGCCATTCGTGGCGCCGCCCCCTTCCCTTTCAGCCGACCTTTCAGCCGCGTACGACGTCCAGGATCTTGTCGCCGTACTTGCCCAGGCGGGCCTGCCCCATGCCCTTGACCTCGCGCAGGTCGTCCAGGGTGTACGGGACGCGCCGGGCGATCTCGGCGAGGGTGGCGTTGCTGGCGATGATGAAGCGGCTGATCTCCTGGCGTTTGGCCTCGGCGTTGCGCCACTCGCGCAGGCGGGCGTAGATTGCCAGTTGCCCGTCCGTGAGGTTCGCCGCCGGGTCCTCCTTCCCGCCGGGCAGGTCCGGGGGCAGGATGACCGGGGCAGGTTCGGGCGTGGGCTCCGGTTCCGGCTGGGCGTCGGCGGGCTGCTCCATGACGGAACCGGCCTGTTCCGCCGCGGGCTGGTCCTGCTCATCGACGGCCTGATGGCGCACGTCCG
>Ga0233424_10002382_pt1 | contig 13552 bp, 9 predicted proteins | sample Watercolumn_Towu_FD_181011 | JGI IMG/M metagenome (GOLD analysis project Ga0233424, IMG submission 181011) | Freshwater microbial communities from Lake Towuti, South Sulawesi, Indonesia - Watercolumn_Towuti2014_125_MG | ecosystem: Environmental > Aquatic > Freshwater > Lake | place: Indonesia...
GTGCTTGCGCGTGCCGGGACGGAGAAAGAGCGGATTGCACCAGAGCCCCGTGGCGCCCGCGTCGCGCGCGGCCCGCGCGACGTCTTCCAGCAGCGCGGGCCTGTCGGTCAGTCCCGGCAATACCGGCGCGATGCCGACGCCGACGTCGATGCCGGCGTCGGCCAGCACGCGCAACGCGCGCAGGCGCTGGCGCGGCGGCGCGGTGCCGGGCTCGGTCTTGCGCCAGATGTCCATGTCGAGCGTCGGCAGCGAGAAGCTGATCCCGACGCCGGCGCGCCGGGCGGCGGCCTGCAGCACGTCGACGTCGCGCACGATCATGGTTCCGCGGGTGATCAGGCTGAACGGATTGCGGGCGCCGCCGAGCACTTCGATGCATCGGCGCGTGAGCCGGTACTTTCCTTCGGCCGGCTGGTACGGATCGGTCGCCGCGCCGATCGCGACCTCTTCGCGCTTCCACGACGGGCGCGCGAGCTCGAGGCGGAGCACGTCGGCGACGTTGATCTTCACGCGGATGCTCTGACCGTAGCGATCGTCGGACGGGCGGTCGGCGCGCCGCTCGTACGCGCGGACGTAGCAGTACGTACAGCGGTGGACGCAGCCCATGTACGGATTCAGCGACCAGCTGAAGCCCATCCCCTGAACCCGGTTGAGCGCGGAACGGCAGGGCTCTTCCCGGTACTCCACGGCCATTACAGGGGATGCTAGCAAACTACTCGTCAGTTGGCGAGTATCGGCGCGTGACGGCGAATCCCAGCGCGGACCCGGAGAATCCGGCCTCGACCAGGAACGGCGCGAGAGGATGGTCGGCCGCCGGCCGGCCGTTGATCTCGCTCACCAGCACGCCGTTGGTCCAGGCGGTGACCGCGAGCTTCTTCGCGACCTCGCGCGCGACGATCGCTCGCCGCGGGTCGTCGTCCGGCAAGCACACCGTGAGCTGACGGCCGCCGCGCGCGAGCCACGCCGCGACGGCGCCGTTCACGAGCACGACGGTCGCGCCGACCGTGCGCGTCGGGCCACGGCCCTCGTGCTCCGCCGGGGGCCACTTGAGGATCGCGCCGTAGGGATTCGCGGGATCGGTCGCGGCGAGCTGCACGACCTCGGGCGCCGGTGGATCGTCGCGCAGCGCGCGCAGCTTTTCGAGCGCGCCGGGCAGCGCGAACTGCGCGGCGCCGACCTCGGCGGCGAAGTAGCCGCGCCGCACGCGTCCGCCCTCTTCCATCACCTTGAAGACGTCGTAGACGGCGCCGAACCCGCCCGGGATCGACTCCGCGTGCGCGGTCTCGCGGCTCACGACGCCGTAGCGCGCGAGCAGCTGCTGCGCGACCGCCGCGCTCCACTCCGTCGGCGACACGGCGCCGGCGACGCGGGTCGCGAGCAGCGACCACCGGCCTTCGACGGTCGGCGGCGTCGTGCGACGTGAGCGATACGGTTGCCGTCTGCCTTGAACCTTGACGGCATACGCCGTCAAATGTCTTCCGCGCCGGTCGCGGCGCTCGGGCGGCGCGGTGAACGCGCGGAGCGCCGTGAACGTGTCGTTCGTGACGAGCCCGCGCCAGACGAGGCTCCACAGCGCGGCGACCGTGTCGCCCGCGAAGCCGCTGCCCGCGCCTTCGTGCACGGCGGCGAAGAAACACGCGCCGCGCGCGCGCAGCGCCTCGACGAGGCGCGCTTCGCGTCCGCTCAGCGGCGTGGGATTCGGCGCGGGGCGCCAGAGCTTCGGGAGCATGTCGGTCAGATACAGCGCGATCCGTCCGTCACGCTCGCCGAGCGACTCGACGCCGACCCACGTCACTTCACCGGCGGCGGCGAGCGCGTCGAGATCGCCGGCGCGATAGCCCTCGATGCGCGCGGGCAGAATCTCGCTCTCGAGGATCGACGCCGCGAGCGGCGCGCCCTGCAGGTTTTCGACCGCGTCGAGCAGCGCGTCGAGGCCGGCCCGGCGTCGCACGACGCCCTGCCACGTCGTGATGAGCCGGCCGAGGACGGGCGGCTCGACCGGCTCGACCTCGTGACGCAGGCGCGCGAGCGAGCGGCGCCGGATCGTGCGGAGCACGTCCGGGTCGCACCACTCGCGGTGCGTGCCGCGCGGACGGAACTCGCCTTCGAGGAGCTTGCCGGCGTCCGCCATGCGACGGAGCGCCGCCTCCGCCACGTGCGGCGCCAGGCCGAACCGTCGCGCGACGTCGTCGGTCGTGAACGGCCCGTGCGTGCGCGCGTAGCGGTGGACGAGATCGCCGAGCGCGTCGCGCACGGGCGCGAGGAACGCCGGCGGCACGTCCGCGGGGAGTGTGACGCCGAGCGCGTCGCGATACCGCCGCGCGTGCTCGACCGCGATGTAGCGCGGCTCGCCGGCGATCACGACCGGGAGCGCGCGCCGCTCGCGCACGAGCGTATCGATCGACGGGCGCGCCACGGCGCCGCCGTCTTGCGTATCGCGCGGCGCCGCCGTGCGCCGCGCGAGCTCGTCGCTCGCAAGGTCGCCGAGGCCGAGCAGCAGGTCGTGCACGCCGTCCATCGAGCGCGCGCGGAAGCGCTCGTCGATCCGCTGGAGCTCGCGCTCGAGCTGATCGAGCGCATCCGGATCGAGGAGCTCGCGCAGCTCCGCGTCGCCGAGCAGCTCGCGCAGCTGCGTCTGGTCGATCGCGAGCGCCTGCGCGCGGCGCTCCGCGAGCGGCGCGTCGCCCTCGTAGATGAAGTTCGCGACGTAGCCGAACAGCAGCGACGCGGCGAAGGGCGACGGCACGTCGGTGTCGACGGTGACGGTCTCGATCCGGCCGTCGCGCCGGGCGGCGAGCGTCTCGACGAGCGCCGGCATGTCGAACACGTCGCGCAGGCACTCGCGATAGGTCTCGAGCAGCATCGGGAACGAGCCGTACTGCGCGGCGACCGCGAGCAGATCGGCGGCGCGCTTGCGCTGCTGCCAGAGCGGCGCGCGGCCGCCGGGCCGCCGCTTCGGCAGCAGCAGCGCGCGTGCCGCGACTTCGCGGAAGCGGGCCGCGAACAGCGCGGTGCTGCCGAGCTCGCCGAGCACGAGCGCCTCGATCTCCTCGGGGCCGGGAAGCATGGGGGCGACGTCCGGCGGCTCGTCCGTCTCCGGGAATCGCACGACGAACCCGTCATCCGACCACATCGTCTCGACCTCGCGCCCGGTCTGCTCGCGCACCGCCGCCGCCGCGGCCATCGCCCACGGCGCGTGCACGCGTCCGCCGAACGGCGTCAGCACGCACACGCGCCAGTCGCCGAGCTCGTCGCGCGAGCGCTCGACGACGATCGTCCGGTCGTCGGGCACCGCCCGCGTCGCGGCCGCCTGGTCGTCGAGGTATTGCAAAAGATTCTGCGCGGCGAGCGCGTCGAGGCCGTGCGTGCGCGTGAGCCGCGCGAGCGCGACGTCGGGCGGCGCCGCGCGCAGCTCGCGGATCATCGCGCCGATCCGGCGTCCGAGATCGAGCGGCCGTCCCGCCGCGTCGCCTCGCCAGAACGGCATCTTGCCGGGCTGGCCGGGGGCGGGGGAGACGAGCACGCGATCGTGCGTGATCTCTTCCACGTGCCACGACGACGCGCCGAGCAGGAACGTCTCGCCCACGCGCGTCTCGAACACCATCTCCTCGTCGAGCTCGCCCACGCGCACCGCACTTTTCGCTCCCGCGAGGAAGACGCCGTAGAGCCCGCGGTCCGGAATGGTGCCGCCGTTGATGATCGCCACGTGGCGTGCGCCTTCCCGGGCCGTGAGCGTGTGCTCGACGCGGTCCCACGTCACGCGCGGCTTGAGCTCCGCGAACTCGTCGGACGGATAGCGGCCGGCGAGCATGTCGAGCACGCCTTCGAAGATCGGCCGGCTCAGCGCGGCGAACGGCGCCGCGCGCCTGACCAGGGCGTAGAGCGCGTCGACGCTCCAGCGCTCCATCGCGAGCATCGCGACGATCTGCTGTGCGAGCACGTCGAGCGGGTTGCGCGGATATCGGCTCGCCTCCACGCGCCCGGCCCGCATCTCCTCGACGACGGCCGCGGCCGCGACGAGATCGCCGCGGAACTTCGGAAACACGACGCCTTCACTGACCGCGCCGACCTGGTGGCCGGCGCGTCCGATTCTCTGCATCCCGCTCGCGACCGACGGCGGCGCCTCGACCTGGACGACGAGGTCGACGGCGCCCATGTCGATGCCGAGCTCGAGCGACGACGTGGCGACGAGCGCACGCACGTTCCCGGCCTTGAGCTGCTCCTCGATCTCGAGCCGCTGCGCGCGGGCGATCGAGCCGTGATGCGCGAGCGCGAGCGTCTCCCCGGCCAGCTCGTTGAGCGCGGCCGCGATCCGCTCCGCGAGCCGCCGGTTGTTGACGAAGACCAGCGTCGACCGATGCGCCCGCACCAGCTCGAGCACGCGGGGGTGAATGGCCGCCCAGATCGACGCGCGCTCCGGATCGCGCCCGGTCGGCGCGTCGTCGCTCGCGCCCATCGTGGCCATGTCTTCGACCGGGACTTCGATGCGCACGCGCAGCTGCTTCGGCTCGCCGGCGTCGATGATCGCCACCGGTCGGTACGCTGACGGCGCTGGCGCGCCGTCGTCGCCTTCGAACTCGTCGTGAATCTCCGCGCGCGGCGTCGATACGGCGGGTCCTGGCGGGGGATGAGGGGCTCCCGACTCGTCGTCGCCAGGCTCGACGCCGCGATCGTCCGAAGTGAGAGAGATGTCGCCGCGGCGGCGGGTGGCAGGGGGAGTGGGGGCTCCGATTCGTCGCGGAAGGGACCCACTGGGGGATGGGTGGAGCGACGAATCGGAGCCCCCACTCCCGCTGACAGGACCCGCCGTGACACCGCCGTGCATACGCCCGACACCGCCCGCGACGCCGCCGAGAAATCGCGCGACCTCGTCCAGCGGACGCTGCGTCGCCGACAACCCGATGCGCTGCAGCGACGGCGTCGCGACCAGCGACTCGAGACGCTCGAGCGACAGCGCGAGGTGCGCGCCGCGCTTCGTCGGGACCAGCGCGTGGATCTCGTCGACGATCACCGTGTCGATCGAGCGGAGCGTCGCGCGCGACTGCGACGTCAGCAGCAGGTAGAGCGACTCCGGCGTCGTGATCAGGATGTCGGCCGGCTCGCGACGGAAGCGCGCGCGCTCGCGCGGCGGGGTGTCGCCGGTGCGCACCGCGACGGCCGGCATCTCGTAGTGCACGCCGCGGAACTGCGCCATGTTCGCGATGCCCGCGATCGGCGCGCGCAAGTTACGCTCGACGTCGACCGCGAGCGCCTTCAGCGGCGACACGTACAGCACGCGGCAGCGATCCGACGGGCGCGGCAGCGCCTCGAACATCAGGCGGTTGATGCACCAGAGGAACGCCGCGAGCGTCTTACCGCTGCCGGTCGGCGCCAGGATCAGCGTGGATTCGCCGCGCGCGATCGCGGGCCAGCCTTCCGCCTGCGCGCGCGTCGGGCCGCCGGAAAACGACGCGGCGAACCAATCGCCCACGGCGGGATGGAAGCGGGCGAGGGCGCCGGACGACATCGCCCTATCCTACCCATCGCGTCGCCTGATGGCGCTACGCTTGACCGATGCGCCGTTTCCGTGGAGGACCATCGCTCGCGCTCGCATCCGCCGCGCTCTTCGGGCTCAGCGGGCCTGCCGCGAAGCTCTTGCTTGCGAGCCTCGATCCCTGGTTGCTCGCGGGGCTGCTCTATCTCGGCTCGGGCATCGGCCTGACCGCCGTGCTGCTGGCCCGCGGGGCTGTGGGTGTCCGGTCGCATGAAGCGTCGGTGACGAAGGCGGATCTTCCGGCCCTGGCGGGGGCGATCACGGCGGGCGGCGTCATCGGACCCGTGCTGCTCATGTTCGGGCTTGCGCACGGTGCGGCGTCTCGGGCCGCGCTGCTCTTGAACCTCGAAGGCGTGTTCACGGCGCTCGTCGCGTGGATCGTCGTTCGCGAGCACGTTCACACGCGGATCGCCCTCGGGATGTTCGCGATCACGGCCGGTGCGTTCACGCTGGCGATCGGGAGCGGCGGGACCTTCGCGATCGACGGCGCCGCCGTGCTCGTCGCCGGCGCCTGCCTGGCGTGGGCCGTCGACAACAACCTGACCCGGACGATTTCCACGGCGGATCCGCTCCAGATCGCGGCGGTCAAGGGCGGCGTCGCGGGTCTCGTCAACGTGGCATCGCGCTTGCGTTCGGCGCCGCCTGGCCCCCGCTGCCGACGGTCATCGGCGCCGGTGTCGTCGGGCTCCTCGGATACGGCGCAAGCCTCGTGCTGTTCGTGGTCGCGCTTCGCCATCTCGGGACCGGTCGAACGGGCGCGTATTTCTCGACGGCACCATTCCTCGGGGCGGTCGCGGCGGTCGTCGCTCTTCGTGAGCCAGTGACGATTGCGCTTCTCGTCGCGGGCGCCGCCATGGCGGTCGGGGTGTGGCTCCACCTGTCGGAGGCACATGAACACGAGCACACGCACGAGCCGCTCGAGCACGAGCATGCGCACCGGCACGACGAACATCACCAGCACGCACACCCGCCCGGCATGGGCGCGACGGAGCCGCACACGCATCGTCACGTGCACGCGGCGTTACGTCACCGGCATCCTCACTATCCCGACGTCCACCATCGGCACGAGCACTGACCCTCGCTTTCGTGACCCTGCTGCGCTGCCGAATCTTCAGATCGCCGTGGGGATCGCGAATACCACGGCCCTCGCTTGCGCTCGACGAGCGGCCGAAGTCGGGAGGCCAGTTCTTCTCAACGACCCGGTATATCGTTCGGGTTCTGGGGAGGACAGCTGAGTGGAGCTCGAATGCGTCTTCGTGATCGCCGACCTCGCGGGCTACACCGCGCTGACCGAAGCCATGGGCGCCGAGGAGGCGGCGAACGTGGTGGACCGGTACGTGGTGCTCGCGAGCACCGCGCTCTGTGCGGGGACCCGGCTCATCGAGCGCGTCGGTGACCAGGTCCTCATCACGGCGGTCGACGCGTTGAGCGCGACGCGGACGGCCCTGGCGCTGCGCGAGGCCGTCGAAGCCGAGCCGTTTTTCCCGAGCGTCCGCATCGGACTTCACGGTGGGCCGGTGCTCGAGCGCGACGGCCGCTACTTCGGGCCGGCGCTCAACCTCACGGCCCGCGTCGCCGCGCACGCGAGGGCGGGCCAGGTGCTCTGCACGGGGTGGATCGCGGCGGCGGTGACGCCGTGCGGTGTCGACTGCCGGCCGCTCGGGGCCGTGCGGTTCCGCAACGTCGCCGAGCCGATCGACATCTTCGAGATCGTCGATGTTTCGGAGGAGCAGACGGTGACGGTGCTCGATCCCGTGTGCCGGATGCACGTGCGTCGCGACAGCGCACCGGCGCGCCTGCCGTTCGCGGGCGCGACGTATTTCTTCTGCTCGTTCGAGTGCGCGAGGCCGGGCCATTGTTTGACAGCCAGAGCGCGCTCCCGCTACTGTACTGAGCGTGACCGCGCGGATTTCAGCCTCGTTCGTGCTCCTTCTCGTCTTGCTGACCGTCCTCGGCCATGCCTGTGAGCTGCCGATCGGGCTGGCGCTCACGGCGCACGCGCATGATGACGCGGAGGACGCGGCGGAGCATCACAGCGACGACAGCCAATTCGAATGCGACCCCGTGCTCGGGATCCGTTCGAGCACACACACATCGTCCACCGTCGCTGTCGACGTCCACGCGGGTCCTTATCCGGTTCTCGACACCGTTGCCTTTCACGTCGTCACCGCGCGCCCTGATCTCTCGTCGAAGCGTCATCGACCGCCGTTGTTTCTGCTGCACGCAGCGCTCCTGATCTAGTCCACCGCTTCCCTTCTCACGTTCTCGTTTCGACTCGACGCCATGCATGCGTCTGTGCCAGCGCGCTGGTGCGGCGTCGGCCCGTCATTCAAAGGGGGGGAGCGGTGGATCGTCGACGAATGCCTGTCACAGGAACGCTCGTTGTCCTGCTGGGCGTCGCACGGCTTGCGGGCGGCGCGGCCGACCGCGCGGCCGCGCACACCGACCACGATCACGCCGACGTCCCCGCGGCCTACGCCAATGCTCACGTTCCGGATCACGTCTGGACGGACCCCGCGATGCTCGCCCAAGGCAGGGAGATCTACACCGCGAAGTGTCTCGTCTGCCACGGTGAGAAGGGCGACGGGAAGGGGCCGGGGGCCGCGGCGCTGACGCCCACGCCGGGCGACTTCACGGACAGGAAGATGGTCGCGGAGATGGCGGGCAACTACTGGGTGTGGCGGGTCAGCGAAGGCGGGCTCGTCGAGCCGTTCAAATCGAAGAAGTCCGCGATGCCGGCCTGGAAGAACGAGTTGTCGATGAACGATCGGTGGGCCGTCATCGCGTACGCCCACACCTTCTCGGGGCACCGCGGCCCGCACGTGGCGAGCGAGCACCCGCGGCTGAAGCCCAAGCCGAAGACCGTCACCGGCGAGGGAACGATCGTGGCACTCCGCCCGGACCGCCAGCAAGTCGTGGTCGAGCACGGTGAGATCAAGGACTTCATGGACGCGATGACGATGGGCTACAGGGTGGCGCCCGCGTCGCTGCTGGACATCGTGAAGCCCGGTGACAAGGTCCGCTTCACGATCGACACCACGGCGAAGACGATCACGAAGATCGACAGGCTGGAGAAGTGATGCGTTCGCGCGTCGGCCGTGTCGTCTCAGTCCTCGCCTCTCTGGCGTTCGCGGGCTGCGCCACGTATCAACCCCCGCCGCTGACGGCCTCGCACCCGGCCCATCCCGACGCCCCGGTTCCGCGCGCGGTCGCTGCCTCGCAGACGCTCGCCTACACGCGGGCCGACGCGGACGCCGTCCGCGCTCTCGCGTCCACGCCACCGGCGCCCGGCGAGCACCGATTACCGGCAGCAAAGACCGTCGTCGGTGAAGGTGAAGTGATCGCGACGACGCCTGCGTCGGGCCAGATCGTCGTCGATCACGGCGAGATCAAGGGGTTCATGGACGCGATGACGATGGGGTATCGCATCGATCCCCCGTCGTTGCTGACGACGGTGCGACCCGGCGACAAGGTGCGGTTCACGATCGACGTCGACCGTCGCGCGATCGTCCACATCGAAAAGCTGCAGTGACGGGAGCCATCGGATGACCGCACTATCGATCGTCTGGATCTCCCTGATACTGGTCACACTCACGGGCTGCGCGTCGGTGGACCTGAGCCGCGGGTTTCCCGAGGTGAGCGCGCAGGTCGAGGAGCGCGCGGCGGCGAAGATCGTCTGGAACCAGGCGATGGAGCCGGAGGCGGCCACGGCGGAGCGGCTGCGCTCGCTCCTGCAGCAGCCCCTCACGGCCGACGACGCGGTGCAAATAGCGCTGCTGAACAACCGCAACCTGCAGGCGATGTACAGCGATCTCGGCGTCGCGCAGGCCGATCTGGTGCAGGCAGGGCTCTTCAAGAATCCGGTCTTCGATGCCGCCGTGCAGTTCCACCTCGGCCCCGCGAGTCCGGATCTTCAGCTCGGGGTCGTGTTCGGCTTGCTCGACGCGCTCTACGTGCCGCTGCGCAAGCGCGTGGCCGCCGCACAGTTCGAGGAGGCGAAGCTCCGCGTGACTGGCGCCGTGCTCGACTTCGTCCTCGAGGTGCGGCACGCCTTCTACACGCACCAGGCGAACGAGCAGATGCGCGAGCTTCGCGCGACGATCGTGGACGCGCTCGCCGCCTCGCTCGCGGTCAGCCGTCGACTGCACGCGGCGGGGAACATCACCGACCTCGATCTCGCGCGCGATCGGGCGTCGACGTTGCGGTCGAAGCTCGAGCTGCGCGCCGCCGAGGTGGCGGTGCGTCAGAGTCACGAGCGACTGAACGCCTTGATGGGGCTCTCGGGAGCGGAAACCGCCTGGACGAGCGCGCAACGGTTGCCGGACATCCCCGTCGATCCGCTCGCGCCGGACGAGGCCGAGCGGAGCGCGGTGGAGCGCAGCGTCGATCTCGGACATGCCCGCCAGCGCATCGTTGCCCTGGGCCAACGACTCGGGTACGACCGCGCGACGGCGCTGATGCCCTCGCTGGAGATCGGCGTGGGGGCGGAGAAGGAGGCGGACGAGGTGTGGGGCGTCGGGCCCTCGGTGTCGATCCCGATTCCGATCTTCGACCAGGGCCAGGCACGCGTCGCGCGCGCGACCGCGGAGCTTCGTCGCGCGCAGCACGAGCACTACGCGCTCGCGGTCCGGATTCGCGCCACGGCTCGCGCGCTCGTAGAGCGTGTGCGAGGCGCGGGCGAGCGTGCGTTGTACTTCCGTGACCTCGTCCTTCCGCTGCAGGAGCGCATCGTCAGCGAAGCCCAGCTGCAATACAACGCGATGCAGATCGGCGTGTTCGAGCTCCTCCGTGATCGGCAACAGCAGATCGAGGCCGGTGTGGAGTACGTCGAGCTGCTCCGAGCGTACTGGATCGGTCGGGCGGATCTGCTTCATCTGCTGAGTGGCCGGCTGCCGTTCGCCGAGGAGCCGCGAGCCGTCACGGGACGAGCGAAGACCAGGGAGAACGGAAATGGCGAATAGACTTTCGCGGCGGCAGGTCCTGGGGATCGGCGCCGGATCCCTTGCAGCGGGCATCGTGTCGCCGAGCCAGAGTCAGGCGGACCGTGGGAACGGCGGCCGCCCGTATTGGGACACGAGCTACAGCGGCGGCCCGATCGACGTCACGCCGCTCGCGCCCGGCCTGCCCGGCCGGCACTACACACCTGTCGTCGTGCCGAACGGCGCCTCCCTGCCGTTCAAGATCGTCGACGGCGCGAAGGTCTTCCACGTAATCGCCGGCGAAGTGGACCACGCGTTCGACTCGGGGCTGCGCGCCACGTGCTGGGGTTACAACGGGCGCGTGAACAGCACGATCATCGAGGCGGTCGAGGGCGAGCGCGTCAGGATCTACGTCACGAACCGATTGACGGTCCCGACATCGATCCATTGGCACGGTGTCTTCCTGCCGAACGGGATGGACGGCGTGGCCGGCCTGACGCAGCCCTACATCAAGGCCGGCGAGACGGCGAAGTACGAGTGGACCGTGCGGCAGCACGGCACGTTCATGTTCCACTCGCATCACGACGAGATGACGCAGATGGGCATGGGGCTGATCGGCATGCTCATCTTTCACCCGCGCAACCCGACGGTGGACCAGCGCGTGGACCGTGACTTCTCGCTCATGATCAGCGAGTGGGCGGTCAAGCCCGGGACGAGCCGGCCGAACACGATCGAGATGACCGACTTCAACGTGCTGACCATCAACGGCAAGGTCTTTCCGTCGACCGCGCCGCTCGTGTGCAAGACCGGCGATCGCGTCCGGATTCGTCTGGGGAACCTCGGCGCCACCGATCACCATCCGATGCACATCCACGGGCATCGGTTCCGCGTCGCGGCGACCGACGGCGAGGACATCCCGCTGTCGGCGCAGTGGCCGGAGGCGACGGTGCTCGTCGCGGTCGGTCAGACGCGGACGATCGAGTTCATCGCCGACGCGCCGGGCGACTGGGGCTTCCACTGTCACATGACCCACCACGTGATGAACCAGATGGGACACGGCATCCCGAACATGGTGGGACTCGACCCGAAGGATCTGGAGCAGAAGATCCGGCCGCTGCTGCCTTCGTACATGACCATGGGCCACACGGGCATGGACATGGGCAAGATGGCCGAGGTGATGCCGTATCCCCGCAACACGATCTCGATGAAAGGTGCCACGGGACCGTTCGGCGACTACATCTCCATGGGAGGGCTGCTGACGATTCTGAAAGTGCGTGACGACCTTCGCACGTACGACGAGGATCCCGGGTGGTATCAGCACCCCGCGGGGACCGTCGCCATGAAGGCCGCCGAGGGCGATCTCGCACGTGACGGCATCGATGTGAACGCACCGCTCGCTCCGCCTGCGCCGAGCGGCGGCCATCGCCACTGAGCCAGGTGCACGATGCGGCCTCTCCGGGTTGTCGCGCTGCTCTCCGCGACCCGCCGACGCTTCGCCGCGGTCTCGGATCGGGCGTCATCGTCGACCGGCGCGGCTACATCGTCACCAACCACCGCGTCATCGAAAGCGCCGAGCAGATCAAGGTCACGCTGCCTGACGCGCGGGTGTTCTCGGCCCGAGTCCTCGGGACGGGCGGCCCCACGGTGACGGCAACCCGGCCTGGGCAATTCAGGAGGTCCACTCGATCGGCCCACGGGATCGGGTTCACGATCCCGATCAGCACGGTGCGAGCCGTTGGTGACTCGAGGGCCGGACATTCCATGGGGCACCGCCGCGACACTGGGGTGCGTGCGCATCCGCGCCACGCCGGCCCTCGGAGCAACACATGATGCAAATGCCACGATTCCGATCACTTGCGTGGCCGATCCCCCACGCGACCCTTGGCAGATGTCTTGCGCACATGATCCGGCGAGCGGATTCGGGCAGGCCCGGACGCTCAGGACGGATGGAGCGAATGTCAGTCGATCGCCGGCCTCTGGTCGTCGTGCTCGCACTCGCCGCCGTGCTCGTCACCGGCGCGACCGGATTCTGCGTCTTCGACACCGACGGCCACGACCACGACGGCGTCGGCCTCGATCTGTGCATCGCGATGCTCGCGGCGACCGCCGGCACCGTGCTCGCCGTCGCGCTCGGCGTGGTCGGCACCACGACCGAGCGGCTCGGCTGGGCCGCCACTCCGGCGGCCGTGTCCGTCCTCGATCCGCCCCCCTGGCGCTAAGCCCTTCGTCGAACGTCGTCCTCCGACGTCGCACGCCCGACAACGGGCCGAAGGGAGGAGTCTCCCCATGTGGGACTGGCTCGACGCGAACTGGACGAGCGCCAGACCCGAATCACTCCACGGGGCCGCCGACGGTGATGGAGATTCGTGTTGAGCGCTGAGCGCCCGCACGGCGGCACGACCGGCGGCTCCCGCGGCGGCAACATCAGCCGCTGGTCGATCGAGCACCCCTACATCGTCACGGCGTTCTATCTCGGCGTCGCGCTGCTCGCGGTGCTCGTCATCTTCTTCCAGATGCCGCGCCGGATGATGCCCTACGTCGAGAGCCCGATCGTGGGCGTGGTCTCGATGATGCCCGGTCTCTCCGCCGAGGAGATGGAGACGTACTTCTCGAAGCCGATCGAGGAGCGCATGGTGGACCTGAAGAACGTCCACTTCGTGCGCTCCACCTCGCAGGAAGGCTTCTCCATCGTGTCGGTCGAGTTCTGGTACGGCACCGACATGAAGAAGGCGCTGTTCGACGTGCAGTCGCTCATGAACGTCGTGCAGGCCGACCTGCCGATGACCGGCTCGAACCTGAAGCCGTCGTGGGTGCTCGCGATCGATCCGCTCAACATCCCGGTGTTGAGCCTCGCGGTGACCGGCACGGGCTACGACAGCGTGCAGCTCCGCACGCTCGTCGAGAACGAGATCGTCAACCGCCTGAAGGTCGTGAAGGACGTCTACTCCGTCGTGCCGTTCGGCGGCCAGAAGCTCCAGATGCAGGTCGTCGCCGATCGCGAGCGGCTCGCCGCCTACAAGATGAGCCTCCTCGATCTCAAGACCATGCTCGACATGCAGAACCAGTCCCTGCCGGCCGGGACGCTCACGTACAAGGACCGCGA
>Ga0233424_10002383_pt1 | contig 13537 bp, 12 predicted proteins | sample Watercolumn_Towu_FD_181011 | JGI IMG/M metagenome (GOLD analysis project Ga0233424, IMG submission 181011) | Freshwater microbial communities from Lake Towuti, South Sulawesi, Indonesia - Watercolumn_Towuti2014_125_MG | ecosystem: Environmental > Aquatic > Freshwater > Lake | place: Indonesia...
GGTGGAAGCCATCCTGGGTGACCGCATCAATCCCGGCGACGTGCTGGTGATCCGTTACGAAGGCCCGCGCGGCGGCCCCGGCATGCAGGAGATGCTCTACCCCACCAGCTACCTCAAGTCCAAGGGCCTGGGGAAGGCCTGCGCCCTGATCACCGACGGCCGCTTCTCCGGCGGCACCTCTGGCCTGTCCATCGGCCACGTCTCGCCGGAAGCGGCGGAAGGCGGCGCCATCGGCCTGGTGGAGGAAGGCGACAGCATCGAGATCGACATCCCCAACCGCGGCATCCGTGTGGCGGTGAGCGATGCGGAACTGAACCAGCGGCGCGCCGCCATGGAGGCGGAGGGCGCCCAGGCCTGGAAGCCGGTGAACCGTGACCGGCCGGTATCCGCCGCCCTGCGCGCCTATGCCGCCATGACCACCAGCGCCGCCAACGGCGCGGTGCGGGATGTCAGCCAGGTGGAACGGCGCGGCTGACAGCATCTTCCAGCCACGTCGACCGGCCATGCCTGATTCGCCGCCCGCTTCCCCATCCCTCCCCGTTGACGGAGAGGGTGGAAACCCCTCCCCCGCGAGCGGGAGGCGCAGGCGGGAATTCGGCGAGCCTGTCTCGCCGCCGCCGGAGCCGACCGGCTGTGCAAAGCCGGCCGTGGACGGCGGGGAGGGGGAGACACCCCGACGCTTCCGGAGCTGGCGAGCGTTCCTGTTCGCCGCCATCGGCGTCAATGCCCTATACCTGTGGGGCATGATGGGCCTGACGAGAGACCCCGCGTCCGCGCTGTGGGCCAAGACCCTGGCCTGGCTGCCTTTCAACCTCATCGCTACGGTGTTGTATTACGTATTCATCATCAAGCTGTCCGGCACCGGCGGATTCGCGGTCCGCGGCCTCGCCGGGGCGTTCTTCGTCGCCCTGTGCCTGGCGATGATCACCCTGAACTGGCTCGCCTTCTTCGCCGCATGATATTCGCCGACCGCGGCTGCCTCCCCACCCCAACCTTCATGCCCTTCAGGGTGCTCCCCGTGAACGGGGAGGGAGCAGGCGCCTCCCCCGCACGCGGGGGAGGCCGGGAGGGGGAGGGCCGTCTTGTTTCTTCCGCATAATCCTCAACCTTACCCAGGAGACCCGGCATGACCCTCGCCGACCTCAATACCCGCTTCGGTATCGCCAACCAACTGAAATTCATCGACGGCCCCGGCGGCCTGACCTTCGCCGAAATCGACAACGCCCTGGGCACCGCCTACGTGTGCCTGCAAGGCGCCCACGTCACCACCTTCCGCCCCAAGGACCAGGCCGAGCCGGTGGTCTGGCTGTCCGACTACGCCAAGTTCGCGCCGGGCAAGTCCATCCGCGGCGGCGCCCCGGTGTGCTGGCCCTGGTTCGGCCCCCACGCCACCGAGAGCGGCTTCCCCGGCCACGGCTTCGCCCGCACCGTGATGTGGCAGGCCACGGCCAGCGCTTCTCTGGACAGCGGCGAAACCCGGCTGACGCTGATGCTCATGCCCAATGAACTGACCCATGCCCAGTGGCCCCACGCCACCCGCCTGGAACTCACCGTCACCGTGGGGGCCAGCCTGAAGCTGGACCTGGTCACCACCAACCTGGACACGGAAGCCGTGAGCATCGGCGAGGCCCTGCACACCTATTTCCACATCGGCGACATCGCCGACATCCAGGTCACCGGCCTGGAAAACACTGTCTATCTGGACAAGGTGGCCGGCTCCACCCGCCACACCCAGAGCGGCCCGATGACCTTCGGCGGCGAAGTCGACCGCGTTTACGTGGATACCGAGGCCACCTGCGAGATCGTCGACGCCCGCCTCAAGCGCCGCATCGTCGTCGCCAAGTCCGGCAGCCGTTCCACCGTGGTGTGGACGCCCTGGGCCGAGAAGGCCGACAAGATGGGCGACTTCGGCCCGAACGGCTGGCGGCGCATGGTCTGCGTGGAATCGGCCAACGCCCTGGAGAATGTGGTCGCCATCGCGCCGGGTGAAAGCCATTGCCTGCACGTGGAATACAGCGTGGTTGTTGACGCGTGAGCGGCTTTACAACCACGGCGTGCCCCTTGCGGGTACAGCGCCAGGTCGCTGTGAGGCTGTGGTTTTCGGCCTTGGTTCCTCCCCACCCCGGCCCTCCCCACCGGCGGGGGAGGTCGGGAGGGGGAGCGCCGCGTACAGAACACGGAAAATCTTTCGACCCGGCTTCGCGTTACAATGCCGGCCCTCCTAGCTAGTTGATTTCACAGCGAATGCAGCTTTTCGCCTGCGGCGTGAACCACCACACCGCTCCCGTCGCCATCCGGGAGCGGGTAGCCTTTCCGCCCGACATCCTGCCCAAGGCCCTGTCCGACGTGACGGGGCAGCGCCGCATTGCGCGGGAGGCGGCGATCCTCTCCACATGCAACCGCACCGAGATCTACTGCAACACCCAGGAACCCGACGGGGTGGCCGAATGGCTGGCCAACTTCCACGGCCTGCCGCCCAGGGACGTGAAGCCCTACCTCTACCTGCTGCCCCAGCAGCAGGCCGCGAATCACGCCTTCCGCGTCGCCTCCGGGCTGGACTCCATGGTGCTGGGCGAGACCCAGATCCTGGGCCAGATGAAGCAGGCGGCGGAGAAGGCGCACGATGCCGGCACCCTGGGCCTGCTGCTCAACAAGCTGTTCCAGCGCACCTTCTCGGTGGCCAAGGAAGTGCGCACCGCCACCGAGATCGGCGCCAACACCGTGTCCATGTCCGCCGCCGCGGTCACCCTGGCGGAACGCATCTTCCCTTCCATCGCCGACCAGGCCGTGCTGTTCATCGGCGCCGGCGAGATGATCGAGCTGGTGGCCACCCACTTCGCCGCCCGCAATCCCCGCCGCCTGATGGTGGTGAACCGCACCATCGAGCGCGCCCGGGATCTGGCCAACAAGTTCGGCGGCGAGGCGGCGGCGCTGACCAACCTGCCGGAGGTGCTGCCGGAATTCGACATCCTGGTCACCTCCACCGCCAGCCCCCTGCCCATCGTCGGCCTGGGACTGGTGGAGCGGGCCATCAAGGCGCGCAAGCACCGGCCCATGTTCATGGTGGACCTGGCCGTGCCGCGCGACATCGAAACCGAAGTCGGCGAGTTGGACGATGTGTTCCTCTACACCGTGGACGACCTGGGCGAGGTGGTGCGCGCCGGCCAGGACAGCCGCGCCTCGGCGGTGACCCAGGCGGAGGCCATCATCGCCGCCCGGGTCAACGAGTTCATGCGCTGGATGGACACCCGCCAAGCGGTACCGGTGATCCGCAGCCTGCGCGACCACGGCGAACGCCTGCGCCGCCACGAACTGGAAAAGGCCCACAAGGCCTTGCTCAAGGGCGACGACCCCCAGGCGGTGCTGGAGGCACTCAGCCGTGGCCTGTTGAACAAGCTGCTGCATGATCCCAGCCACGCCCTGAACCAGGCCGGCGAAAGCGAGCGCGAGGAACTGGCCCGGCTGGTCTCCAGGCTCTACAACCTGCACAACGATTAGAAGCAAGTTGGCAGTCATCAGTTTGCAGTAACTGCCTACTGATCACTGCCAACTGACGACTATGAAGTCTTCCCTCCAGTCCAAGCTCGAACAGCTCGCCCTGCGCCGGGAGGAACTCGACCGCCTGCTGGCCGACGAGAAGGCCACGGCGGATCTGGCCCAGTACCGCAAGCTCAACCAGGAACACGCCGACATCGGCCCCGTGGTCGAGCACTACCAGGCCTGGCGCGCGGCCCGCGCCGACCTGTCCACCGCCGAAAGCCTGCTCTCCGACCCGGACATGAAGGACTTCGCCCAGGAGGAAGTGGAAGCCGCCAAGGCTCGTCTGGCCGAACTGGATGCCCGGTTGCAGATCCTGCTGCTGCCGAAAGATCCCAACGACGAGCGCAACCTCTTCCTGGAGATTCGCGCCGGCACCGGCGGCAACGAATCGGCCCTGTTCGCCGGCGACCTGTTCCGCATGTACGCCCGCTACGCCGAGCGCCAGCGCTGGAAGGTGGAGGTGGTTTCCGAAAGCGAAGGCGATGTGGGCGGCTACAAGGAAATCATCGCCCGCATCGTCGGCGCCGGCGCCTATTCCAGGCTCAAGTTCGAATCCGGCGGCCACCGCGTCCAGCGCGTGCCGGAAACCGAGACCCAGGGCCGCATCCATACCTCCGCCTGCACCGTCGCCGTAATGCCGGAAGCGGCCGAAGCCGGCGAGATCGACATCAACCCCGCCGACCTGCGCATCGACACCTTCCGCGCCTCCGGCGCCGGCGGCCAGCACATCAACAAGACCGACTCGGCGGTGCGCATCACCCACCTGCCCAGCGGCCTGGTGGTGGAATGCCAGGACGACCGCTCCCAGCACCGCAACAAGGCCCAGGCCCTCTCGGTACTGGCCGCGCGCCTGAAGGACCAGCGCGACCGGGAACAGCAGGCCAGGGAGGCCAGCACGCGCAAGAGCCTGATCGGCAGCGGCGACCGCTCCGACCGCATCCGCACCTACAACTTCCCCCAGGGCCGGGTCACCGACCACCGCATCAACCTGACCCTGTACAAGCTGAACTTCGTCATGGATGGCGACCTGGACGAGCTCATCGCGGCGTTGACGGCGGAACACCAGGCGGAATTGCTGGCCACGCTCTCCGGCGAAGAATGACATCCCCGACACGCCGCACGGCACTTTCTCCTCCCCCGCAAGCAAGGGAGGCCGGGAGGGGGAGCGCTGCGGCATCGCCCGCGTCCGGGAACACTGTCTCCACGCTGCTACCCACCCTGACCGATCGCCTCGCCGCCGCCCTGGACCTGGAGCGCCGCGAAGCCCGGCTGGAAGCGCAAATCCTCATGGCCCACGCCCTCGGCGTCGAGCGCGCCTGGCTCGTCGCCCATGATCGAGATGCCCTGTCCGAACCCCAGGCCAACGCCATCGAGGCCCTGGTGCGGCGCCGCGAGGGCGGCGAGCCGGTGGCCTACATCCTGGGCGAGAGGGAGTTTCACGGCCGGCTGTTCAAGGTATCCCCGGACGTGCTGATCCCGCGGCCGGACACCGAACTGCTGGTGGAGGCGGCCCTGGCGCGCCTGCCCGCCGATCGGCCGGCGCGGGTGCTCGACCTGGGCACCGGCAGCGGCTGCGTCGCCGTCACCCTGGCCCTGGAGCGGCCGCGGGCGCAGGTGCTTGCCGTCGACGTCTCTCCCGCCGCCCTGTCCGTCGCCCGGGAAAACGCACGGCGCCTGGGTGCGGCCAACGTCGCCTGCGTGTTAAGCGACTGGTATGCGGCCGTAGGTGTAAAGAAATTCGACATCATCGTCAGCAACCCGCCCTACATCGCCGAGACCGATGCGCATCTGGCCCAGGGCGATCTGCGTTTCGAACCCCGCCATGCCCTGAGTTCCGGCGCGGACGGGCTGGATGCGATCCGCCTCCTTGTCGCGGGGGCCCGCCAACACATGGCTCCTGGCGGCTGGCTGCTGTTCGAGCACGGCTGGCGGCAGGGGCCGGCTTGCCTGGCTCTGTTGGCGAAATCGGGAATGGAGGAAACGCAATCCTGGCGGGATCTCTCCGGCATCGAGCGCGTTTCGGCGGGGCGACAGCCCAAACCCTGAGGGTGGCCAGGCGTGTCGAGTTTTTTTACATCTCGATGCCTTCGCGCGTCTGCGGATACAATCCGCTCCCTTGCAGATGCCGCAAGCCCGTGTTTTCAGGCCTAGCCCGATGGATGGCACATAGCTTGCTTACAATGTGTTAAGACGATTATTCAGCTGGAGAACGCGATGAGCGACCAACAACATCCCATGCTTCCGCCTGATGCGAACGCGACCCCTGAAGTGGATGTCGCGCGCCGCCGTTTCGCCAAAGCCGGGTTGGGGAGTTCGGTCATCTTGGCCACCCTGGCAAGCCGGCCGGTTCTGGGGTCTACCTGCCTGACCCCCTCCGCTGCCGGCTCGGGCAATCATAGCCAACATAAGCCACTGCAATGCGCGGGCGGCAGCAATCCACAATGGTGGATCGACAATGTACCCAGAAAAAATAATGGCAACCCTGACCTGAATAAGAAATGGCCCGGTACGAATTACAAGCCGAATGATGATTTCCACCCGCTCTTCTCAAAGGGCGCATATCTGAACTTCATGAAGAACCAAAATAATAGTTACACCCTCTGGGAAGTCCTCAATGGGCAAACTCCAAACGCGCCTATCGTCCCCCCTAACAGTTTAGGCAAATGGTTTGTCGCCGGCTTGCTGAGTGCATCAAATAACCAATATGCAGGCGTCATCCAGGCCATTGGTCCCGACCCGAGCGTGCGCGGCATCGAGGATGAATACGCCACCAAAGGATTCTTCCAGGCCACGGTGGGCAAGCAGTGGGGTGCGAACACCATCATCGCCTACCTGCAGGATCCGGGTTCCGTATTCTGAGCCCGCCAGCCGCTCCGTTGCTGTTGCGCACTTGGGACAACCAGTGTGTGGCCTACGATCCCATCAGCGGGGATACGCATCTGCTCAGCGCGTTTGCCGCGCAACTTCTGTTGCTGGCCGGTAACGGCAAGGGTTCGGAAGAACTGGTTTCAGCCATCGCCCATGCAGCAGGCCAGGAACCTTCCGACGATCTCCGTGCCGACGTGGAGGGCATGATCGAAGAATTGCAGTCCAAAGGACTGTGGAACCGCACATGCTGCTCTCCCAGTTAAGTTCGAAGGAACTGCACGCCAGGTTGGGCAAGCATGGGCTCCGCTTGCGCATGGGTGGCTTCACCGTGCACTTGAACACGACGCTGCCTGGTGTCGTCGAAGGCATCGGCAACATGTACGGCGACTTCCCGCTTGCAGAGGATTCCGGCTTCGCGGACTTCCATGTCAGGGTCGATTCACCGCGCGGCCTTCGCAGCTGGTTCCGGCCGCAAGTGTTGTTTTCCCACGATGGCCACATTCCCTTCAAACCGCTTCCCGTCGAGCATGGCTATGCCTTGCTGGAATGGGGCCTCAACTGGTGTATATCCAGCCATTGCCACCAATACCTGGTCATCCATGCCGGAGTGATCGAGCGCGCAGGACGGGCGGTGATCCTGCCTGCGCCACCGGCATCGGGGAAAAGCACCCTGTGCGCCGCCCTGGTACAAAGGGGGTGGCGGCTATTGTCCGATGAGCTGGCCCTGGTATCCCGCAGAAACGGCCAACTCATACCCATTGCCAGGCCGGTCAATCTCAAGAATCAGTCCATCGACATCATCCGCGCCTTCGAACCTGCCACCGTCATCGGCACCGCCGCCAAGGACACCAGCAAGGGCACCGTTGCCCACATGCGCGCCCCGAAAGAGAGCGTTGCCCGGGTTCAGGAGCCAGCCCCGCCAGCCTGGGTCATCTTTCCCAAGTACCAGCCCGGAAGCTCGGCCACCCTTGACCGCATGCCCAGAGGCACCGCCTTCGTCGAACTGGCGGACAGCGCGTTCAACTACAGTGCGTTGGGCGAAGAAGGGTTCCGCGTCATGGCCGAAACCATCGATCGATGTGACTGCTATCGTTTTACCTACAGCGACTTGGATGAGGCTGTCGCCATCTTTGCCTCGCTGAAGCCTTCCGAGACAGTCTGAATTCGCGCCCGGCCCTGTAGAATTCCGGGCTGCCTGCCGATTGGATGAACATGCTGGCGCACGATTCACTTCTCGCCGTCCTGTTGCGTGAGCCTGAACGGCTCGGGACTCTGGTCCCCACACAGTGGGACATGCTCCTGCCCCAGGCCAGAAAAGCCGGGCTGTTGGGCCGACTGGCCGCGCTGGCCGAGCGGCATGGGCAGTCCGTGCCCGGCAGGCCGGGGGAATACCTGGAGGGAGCGCGGGTCGTTTCGAAGCGGCAGATCGAGGCTGTGCGTTACGAGGTTGGGCGCATCCAGGACGCCCTGGCAGGAAGCGGCACCCCCATCGTATTGCTCAAGGGGGCCGCCTACGTGATGGCAGGTCTGCCCTGTGCGGTCGGCCGATACTTCACGGACATCGACCTGCTGGCACCCCGGGAGGACATCGCAGCCGTGGAAAAGACCTTGCGATTGCACGGCTGGGGTGCCGGCCACCACACCCCTTACGATGAGCGCTATTACCGTAAATGGATGCATGAGATTCCGCCGCTGATGCACATCCGGCGGCAGACTGTCATTGACCTGCACCACGCCATTCTGCCGCTGACCGCGCGCATAAAAAGCGATCCCGGCCCGCTCTTCAAGAATGCCCGGCCTTTGCTGGGATACGAAAGTCTTTGTGTACTGGCGCCCGCAGACATGGTGCTGCACAGCGCCGCCCACCTCTTCACAGACGGCGATTTCAGCCACGGCCTACGGGATCTGGCAGACATGGATGCGCTGTTGCGCCATTTCTCTGCCGATCCGCATTTCTGGGAAGAGCTCGGTCGCCGAGCCGAGTTGCTCAACCTCGGCTTGCCCCTGCACTACGCGTTGCGTTACTGCATGGCAGTGTTTCACACCCCCGTGCCGGATCAGGTGGCGCAACTGCACGGGAAGTTCCCGCTGTGGATCGCGCCCATGGACGCCCTATTTGGCCGAGCACTGGCGCCGGACCACGAATCCTGCGCAGATGGGCTGTCCGGTCTGGCCCGCTGGATGCTCTACGTGCGCGGCCACTGGCTGCGCATGCCGCCGCATCTGCTGTTGCCGCATCTTTTCTACAAGGCTTTCCTGGCGGAACGCGCGGAAGCGGCGCAGGAAAAGGAAATCGGGGCCGAACGGCCCCGTTGAGTCACGCGCTCAAGCGGTGCGGTGGTAGCCCACCACCACCTCCACCTCGTTCTTCGAACCCAGGATCACCGGCACCCGCTGGTGCAGGCCTTGCGGCTCGATATCGAGGATGCGCTCGTAGCCCGTCGACGAGGCGCCGCCGGCCTGCTCGACGATGAAGCTCATCGGATTGGCCTCGTACATCAGGCGCAGCTTGCCGGGCTTGCCCGGGTCCTTGGTGTCGCGCGGGTACATGAAGATGCCACCGCGGGTGAGGATGCGATGCACCTCTGCCACCATGGAGGCCACCCAGCGCATGTTGAAGTCGCGGCCGCGGGGGCCTTCCTTGCCCTTTAGGCACTCCTCGACATAGCGCTGCACCGGCGGCTCCCAGAAGCGCTGGTTGGAGGCATTGATGGCGAATTCCTTGGTGTCGGCGGGAATCTTCATGTCCGGGTGGGTGAGCAGGAATTCGCCCACTTCCCGATCCAGGGTGAAGCCGTTGACGCCGTGGCCGGTGGTGAGCACCAGCATGGTGGAGGAGCCGTACAGGGCATAGCCGGCACAGACCTGCTTCACGCCGGGTTGCAGGAAGTCCTCGGCGGAAGCGGCACGGTTGGCCACCGGGGCGCGCAGGATGCTGAAGATGGTGCCGACGGAGATGTTGATGTCGACGTTGCTGGAGCCATCCAGCGGGTCGAACACCAGCAGGTACTTTCCCAGTGGATACTTGTCGGGGATGGCGTAGACCTCGTCCATCTCCTCGGAGGCCATGCCGGCCAGGTGGCCGGCCCACTCGTTGGTGCGGATCATGATGTCGTTGGTGATCACGTCCAGCTTCTTCTGCGTCTCGCCCTGCACGTTCTGGCTGTCCAGCGCCCCCATCACGCCCACCAGGGCGCCCTTGTTGACGGTGTTGGAGATGACCTTGATGGCGGTGACCAGATCGTTGAGCAGGGCGGTGAAATCGCCGGTGGCGCCGGCGATGTGGCGCTGTTCCTCGATGATGAACTGGGTGAGCGTGGTGCCGGTATGCATTGCGCGGCCTCTCAGGATAAATATTAGAAAGTACTAATTTTACAGAATCAGTCTGCTTTATCCCAGCATAAGTCGAATTATTGGCTGGTCAGCTGGTCGGAGCGGGTGAAGGACCAGCTGCGGGTGATGCCCAGGATGTCCACCTTCTTGCGCATGGCCTCCGGGAAGCGGGCAAAGGGCGCGGCCATCTCCACGATGTTGATCGCCGCCTGGTCGAGGATCTTCGAGCCCGAGGAACGATCGATCTGGATGGATTCCACGCTGCCGTCCTCGTGGATGTTCACGGTCAGCACCAGCGTGCCGTACAGGCGATTGCGCTTGGCGGCTTCCGGGTAATTCAGGTTGCCCACCCGCTCCACCTTGATGCGCCAATCCTCCACGTACTGGGCGAAGGTGAATTCCTGGGCGCGGGCACCGACGAACATGCGCCGGGGGCGCTTCTGGTATTCGTCCATGTTCATGTCGATGCGCGCCTGCAACTTGGCCATTTCCAGGCTGCGCGCGGTCAGATCGGCCGGTGCCGGGAGGGGCGAGGGCGGGCGTGGCTCGGCCGTGGCCGCCGGCTTTTGCTCGGGCATGGCGAAGTCCGACTTGATCTGCTTCATCATGGCCTGGGTCTGCCGTTCCAGGGCCTGCACCCGGGCGTTGAACTCCGCCTCGGCGCTCATGGCCTGCTCCCGGTCCGAGGCAGGCAGGGGCGATCTGGCCTGGCGGTTCTCGTCCACGTTGCCGCCGCCGTCCAGGTTGTGCTGGGCCAGCACGTCGGCCTTGAGGGGCTTGTCCTTGGTCTTGGCATTGACCAGCACCACGTCCAGGGGCGGAGCGGCCTTCTCGAACAGCCTGGGGTTGGCGGCCTGGAACTGCATGCCGAAGATGACCAGCACATGCAGGATGGCCGAGATCAGGATGGCCTTGGTGAAACGGTTGTCCCAATCCGCCGAGGTCAGCGGCAGGTAGGGCGCGGGAGACAGCGCCTCCCTCAGGCGTTCAACGGGACCAGGTAACGACATGTCAGGTCGATGTCGAGCAGGTCGATGTTGTCCACCGCCACGCGGAGGCGGTCGCCGGGATTGAGGGTGGGCGCCCCGGTAAGCTTGGCGACCAAAGGCAGGCCGTCCAGGCGGATGAGATTCTCGCGCCAGAGCGTGGCATCGATCTCCCGGATGCCCTCCTGCAGCAGCCAGCGCAGGCACCAGTAGCGCTCCATGCCGCGCTGGAATTCGGCGTAGGCGTCATAGGCCAGTTCGAAATCGCGCACGGCGGCGAACAACATGGGATCGTTGCCGGCATGGGGCGGCGTCTCGCCCCGCACGGCGGCCAGGATCTGGCGCTGGTTGAGCAGGTCCACGTAGCGGCGCAGCGGCGAGGTGCTCCAAGCGTAATGGGCCACGCCCAGCCCCTCGTGCGGCGCCGGCTTCAGGGTCATGCGCACCTTGCCGGCGGTCTGCGCCCGGTAGACGCCGGCCACGCCCTTGTCCGCCAGCATCCCGCCCCAGCGGCTGTTGGCCAGGATCATCAGTTCCGAGACCACCTTGTCGATGGGATTGCCGCGCACGCGAGTGAGGATCTGCACCCGCTCGCCTTCCACCCTGAACACGAAATCGTTGCGCTGCGCCTGCTCGGCCTTGCCACGCGCCGCCTCCAGGGAGCGGGCGAAGCCGAACAGCCATTCCAGCTCGCGGCGGAAGGGGTAATCCGGGCCGCCGGCGCCGATGCTGGCCTCGTTGAACAGGGGCTCCAGGGTTTCGTGGCGGAGGTTGGCGGCGATCCTCACCACATCCGCCTGGGTCGTCAGGCTGGCGATGGCATGATCCGGCGCCACCTCCGCGTACAAAGACAGTGCCGGACAATCCCGGTTCTCCGCCAGGGTGTAGCGGGCGATCAGCTCCTCCGGCAGCATGGTGATCTTGTCACCCGGCATGTACACCGTGGACAGGCGGGTGGCCGCCAGCCGGTCGAGGTCGGAGCCGGGCGCGATGCCCAGGGCCGGCGCGGCGATGTGGATGCCCACCCGCACCGAGCCGTCCGGGCGGAAAATGACCGAGAAGGCGTCGTCGATTTCCGTGGTGGCGGCATCGTCGATGCTGAAGGCCGGGGCATCGCCCGCCGGCAGTTCGGGCGGCGGGGACGGCGGCCGGAGGGCGGGAAAACCCGGCCCGCGCGGAAAGTGGCCGAGCAGGAAGGCCTGCCGGTGGAACTCGTGGCTGGAGGGGATGGCGCCGCAGCGGTCCAACAGGCGCGCCGCCGACAGCCCGGTTTCGGCGCAGGCGTCCGCCAGGGCCTTGTACTCCAGGCTGTTCTTGTCCGGCTTGTGGGCCAGTTCGAATACCTTGCTGCGCAAGGATTCCGGCAGGCGCCCCGCCGCCAGTTCGACGGCCCATTCGGCGCGCAGGGCGGTCTCCCGCGCCTTGCGCTCCACCGCCGCCTTGGCGGCGGCGAGCACGTCGGCGGGCGCGGCGCGGTAGCGTCCCTTGCCGCGCTTGTGGAAATAGATCGGGGCGCCGTGCAGGGCCAGCAGGATGGCGGCCGATTCGGGGGCGCTGGGGGCGTGGCCGTGGTACTCGCGGGCCAGGTCCTCGAAGGCGAATTCGCCTTCCCCGGCGGCCTCCCAGAGGAAATCCAGGTCCAACTCGTCCCTGCCGGCGCGCGCCTGGTCCATGACCTGGGCTGGCGACGGCGCCGCGTAGCGCAGCAGCACGTGGGCAGCCTTCACCTTGGCGCGCTTGCCGTGCTGGGACTCCACCTGCAGGGAGGCGTCGTTGTCGGCCAGGATGGTGCCGGCCTTGATGTCGCCGTCTTCTTCGTAAAGCACGTGCATGGTCAGAACGCCAGGATCGATGGCAGGCAATCCATGAAGCGGCTGAAGCCGTGATCGCCGTCGGGAAAAATCTCCTGGCGGGCGCCGGCGAAGTAGGCCACCGCCTCGCGATAGTCCAGCACCTCGTCACCGGTCTCCGCCAGCAACAGGTAGCGCTCCGGCCTTGAGATCGCCGGCACCCGCAGGGCATCCAGCTCGGCGGCATGCCCGGCGCTGAAGACGTATTCCTCGCCGCTGTGCCAGTTCTTCTGGATCTGGCCGACATAGGTCGAGAGCTTGGCGTGGCAGGCCACGCAGGGATTGATCAGCACCGCCTTGAGGCCGTGCCGCTCCGCCAGCCAGGTGGCATAGAAGCCCCCCAGGGAGCTGCCGATCAGCTTGGCGTGGCCGCGGCTGGCGTTGATCAGCTCCTCGAGCTGGCGGATGGCGGCGGCGGGCCGGTGCGGCAGGTCCGGACAGACGAAAGCCTCGGCCAGGCCGCGCTCGTCCATCCAGGCGGCCATTTCCCTGGCCTTGCCGGATTGGGAGGAACTGTTGAAGCCATGGATGTAGATGAGCATGAGAAAAGCGGATTGGGGTCGCAGGGCGCAGTTTACCGGGCATCGGGCGGCCGCACCCGCGCTAGCCACAGCGTCAGGTCGTCCAGCAGGCGGCCGCTGGCCCGCCCCAGGGCCGCGGCGGCGCCGGCGGCATCGAAGCTGGCGGCCGGCGCCTCGGCGGTGAACACCTGGCGGGCGAGCAGGCGGGCGTCCGGCCGGCTCACCAGTTCGGCCTCCAGGGTCACCCGCGCCACCCCGGGAGCGTGGGCCGCGTCGTGGAGGAAATCGCGCAGGCGGGTATTGAGCTGATACTCCGCCTGCACCCCCGCGCCCAGCGGCACCACGCTTTCGAACGGTCCGGCGGCATTCAGGCGCTGGCGCAGATGGGCGTTGAGGCTGCGCGCCGGCATGTCGCTCCAGCGCGCGTACTGGTAGTAGG
>Ga0233424_10002384_pt1 | contig 13534 bp, 13 predicted proteins | sample Watercolumn_Towu_FD_181011 | JGI IMG/M metagenome (GOLD analysis project Ga0233424, IMG submission 181011) | Freshwater microbial communities from Lake Towuti, South Sulawesi, Indonesia - Watercolumn_Towuti2014_125_MG | ecosystem: Environmental > Aquatic > Freshwater > Lake | place: Indonesia...
TTTTCAGTTGATAGAACGAAACACGAAGATCTTGGTGGGTATCTTCAGAATCTGCTTTAGGCAATATAGCAAGTTTTTCTTCCTCCTCAGCCCATTCGTCATAAATAGCCGGATCGAAAGATGCGAATCCCTCCTCCATGTCTCGATCTGGACTCATGAGATTTTTACGTATGGCTCTGACGTAGATTTCATGGACAGGTTGTGGGCGAGCGATGAGGTGGAGATCGACTATTGTCGATGTATACCCAATGATTGGTCTTCCTAATTGTTTTTCACTTCGTACGGGTTCAATCTGTACTGCAGACTGCACACGCTCAATAAAACGAAACATGGACGTTCGTATTGAATTATTGATTTTTTTCGACCCAGGCTCACCGAGGAGAGCTAGGATTTCCTCTGGTGTAACGATCTGCCCGTCGCGAGAGAGAAAGTGTACGAGAAGATCGCCTTCGCGTGCCTGGAGTTTCAGATTTTTCATGAGCGAAATCCACGATTCTGGGATCTCGCTTGAACTGAAAAGCCGATACCCTTTCTTCTGATCTGCTTGAACAACAAAGCAGGGTGTTCTTGTATCAATTTTGTTCAATTTCGTAATTTTTTTGGAAATTTTTTGTGGGTCAATCTCTCCTTTTGGTCCGCGATTCACTTCCGCGAAAGCTCTTGCAAATGCCTCGTAGGGTGTCGTATTTGGTGCGTGCTTGCGCAGGATGTCGTAATTGAGTCCATGAATACCATCTGACCCTTTCAAGGAGTGGAGATCTTCTGGAGACAGTCCACTGCGTTCCGGAGAGAGAAAGAGAACACCGCCCCTCTGGATAGTGAAAAGCTCCCCAATGTCGAGACCGCGCAGAATTTTGCGGAGATTTCTACGTGAGGCATGGAGAACTTTGCTCCCACCTTCTTTCTTGTATTCAGTTTTTTTCGATCGAGAACACCACTCATTCATTACCTCATACGAAAGGGGGATACCTTCGTGATCCCAGAGAAGTTGAAACATGCGTCTTTGGAAGGGTGTCAACATAGCGAGGATCTTTTCCGGAGGCAGAGGTTCTTGTGAGCGCTCTTTTGAACGAATCTCTTTTTGCTGCTCTGAGAAAATATCTTCGATGTCTCCCAGTTCTTGAAGTACTTTGCGACGCGTATCTCCTTCGCTCAATTGCCCTATAAACTGTGCAAAGAGTCCGCGTATACTTCGCCTCAATACCAATGCTTTGTTGCGTTGTGCCCACGCAGTCGGATCCAATGCAGGATAGACATGCAACGCCTGACGCACGCCGATTTCCCGATGTGTGGGAATGCCAGCAAAACCCGCGCTTTCAAAGCCTTGGACGTTGACCATAAGTGTGACAGTATAACTCTTTTTATTGCCCCTCGATGATTTTCACCATCTTTTCATCATAAAGCCTCGTCCAAGGATTACACCGCGCAATTCTCTTCATTCCGAGAAGCACGCCTCTGACGACACCTCGAGAGAGCACCATTTCCTTCGCATACTCCGAGCATGTCGGCGTGTGGCGGCAGAAGCCGTAGGGGTACATGAAGCGCAAAAGTCCGTGATCGGGTGACACAGTTTTTTGATATGCCGTGATGAGAAAAGCGAGGCTCTTGCGCATGATCTTCCGGAAGAGTTACAGTATACTCCATGATTCAAACGCTTGGAGATGTCTTCATGCTCGTCGGGATCGTGGCCGTCGGGGTGGTCTCTTTCCTTCTCGCAATTTTTCTCTACAACGCGGTCTTCATTGCGATGGATATTCGCAAGATTGTGAAGAGACTCAATGATCTCACCGAACAATTGGAAGAGATGCTTCTTCGCCCCGTAGAACTTGTTTCGGAGATCGTCGATTGGTTGCAGACGAAAGTGTGGGACACGTATGTCAAAAAGGGTGGAGGAGAGACGCGCAAAGAACGAAGGGCGAAAAAGAAGAAACAGAAGAAGAGAAAGAAGATTGGGGCGTTTGAGCGTACTGAGGTATAGAAGGTAAAGAACGTAATGAAGGTGCTGAAGGTGCTACAATATTTTTCTCATGAATTCTCTTCTTCGAAAATTGAAGAAATTCCTCCCCGAGCGCCACCCGGTGCGCTTGGCGTGGCACCATGTGAAAGCGTTCTTTGCCGCTCTGCGATATGGCTTCCCAGCACGGAAGCTTTTCGTCATTGGAATTACCGGTACCGATGGCAAGACGACGACGGTGGAGATGACTGCGCATATTCTGAAAAAGGCAGGGAAAAATGTGGGATCAGTTTCCACTGCATCATTTCAGGTTGGGGAGAGGCAGAACTTTAACCCAACACAGAAAACATCGGTGAGCCCCTTTGTCTTGCAGAAATTTCTCCGCGATCTTGTGCAAAGAGGCTGTACGCATGCAGTCGTCGAAGTGTCCTCTCATGGCCTTGTGCAGGGGAGGGTCGATTTCCTGTTTCCCAAAGTCGCTGCGATCACGAATGTGACTCCGGAACACCTCGATTACCATGGCTCTCTGGAACAGTACCGGGCCGACAAAGGGCAACTTTTTGTAATGCTTGGGGGAAAAGGGGCGAAGGTCTTGAATGCGGCTGATCCCACCTTTGCGCGCTATTCGGGTATTTCTTCCCGCGAGACTGTGTCGTATGGGAAAGAGGGAGGAGATCTCTGGATTTCTGATATCGAAGCGGATGCCTTTGGATCGCGTGCTCGTCTGCATACAGATTTGGGTGGGGAGGCTGCCCTTACACTCTCTATCCCCGGGGCATTCAATCTGGAGAATGCACTGTGTAGCATCGCGTGTGCGCAAGCAGCCGGAATCCCTCTTGAAGTCAGCATCAAAGCGCTTCAAACATTCCGTGGGGCTCCCGGACGCATGGAGCGTATCGATGAAGGCCAGAATTTCTCCGTCTTCGTTGATTTCACGGTGACCCCTGTTGCGTATGAGAAAACCTTGCAAGCTCTTCGGAAGATGATTGGAAAAGAGAATCGCATTCTTGTTCTCTGCGGAAGCTGCGGAGATCGCATGCGGGAGAAGCGCCCTGAGGTGGGGAGAGTCGTGAGTGCGTATGCGGATATTGTTGTTGTCAGTAACGAAGATCCCTACACCGAAGATCCTCATCGCATCATTGAAGAAGTCTGGGCAGGGATTGATCAAGCGAAAGTCGAAGCCCATAAAATTTTCGATCGTCTCGAAGGCATTCGCTTCCTCCTCAAAAAAGCGAAAGCGGGCGATGCTGTCATCTTCTGCGCCAAGGGTGCGGACACGACGATGTGGACTGCAGAAGGTCAGATTCCGTGGAACGAGAGAGAGATTGTGAGGGAGGAATTAAGAAAACTTCGGTAAAAAATAATTGTGCGAAGCGCGGCTTTGCCGCGCTGGAGCACATCTTCTTGGAGAGGAGAGCCCATGAGAGGAGAACCTATAGGTTCTCCTCTCATGATTAACTTCCCGGTGACTTGCTCATTTCGTATTCTTCGAAGTGTTCTTCGAGCTCAGTATGGTGATCGGGGGGAGGCGCTTCTTTTGGCTCTCCAGAAAGCTGCAAGGGCTTCGCAGTCTTGGTAATTTTTTTCGGAACAGTCTTTTTCTTTGCCGGCTTCGGGAGGGTAGGGGAGGATTTCATTGAGGGAGAGAATACATGCTGAGAGTGAAAATTGTCAAGGAAGGATGACATGCTCTCCTCGACCGAGGCCGCCTTTAGGCGCGGACGAGTGGAGAGGCTTCTCGACGATCGCTTCGCGATCGCTCGAAGAGAGCGATAATGTATCCTCTGACTCATGTCTCACGTCATCATCGCTGGAATTGATGAAGTCGGTCGGGGAGCACTCGCGGGGCCGGTTGTTGCGGCTGCGTGCGTTTGTTCTAAGGAGGTCTGGAAAGGCTTTCGAAAGAAGATCATGGATTCCAAGATGCTCTCACCGAAGGAACGTGAGGAAGGTTTTATCTATCTCATAGAGCATTGTGCGTATGGGGTGGGGAGTGTTTCTGCGGCAGTGATTGATCGGGAGGGGATTTTGGCGGCGACGGAAAAAGCCATGCAGAAAGCAGTGAGGATGCTTACGAGGAGTCTCCAGCCAACGTACTTGCTCATCGATGGACGGGACAAATTCTGGTTTGATGTCCCCCATTCCTCGATCATACGGGGGGATGAGACAGAGGAATGTATCGCTGCAGCATCGATCATTGCCAAGGTCACGAGAGACCGCTTTATGTGCAGCGAAGATGCCAATTTTCCGGAGTACCGCTTTGGGGAGCATAAGGGGTATGGCACGCCTGATCACCAGAAGAGACTGCGGAAACATGGCCCCTGCCTCTTGCATCGCAGATCCTTCCTCGGTACGCTCCCACCATCAAGAATGCCCCTCGGGGCTTTTTTCCCGAAGATGCGTCACTCCTCATGAAACTCGTCTCCGCAACAACTGCGTACTTCCGCGGCGCACTCGCTGAACTTCATCAGGTCAGGTGGCCCACGCGAAATCAGGCAATTCGTCTCTCAGGGATTGTGCTTGGTTTCACTCTTGCCGCTGCCGCGGTGTACGGCGTTGTTGATTTTCTTCTGGGTCAGGGAATGGCCCAGCTTCTCCGCTTCATCTAATCTCTCATGAGTAAACAGGATCCGAATGCCGGGAGGAATTGGTACGTGCTTCATACATACGCAGGTTATGAGGATGCAGTCGAAAAAGCCCTCCGTCAGCGTATCGAATCTCTCGGGATGCAGGACTACATCTTCGATGTGCAGGTGCCGAAGGAGAAGCAGATTATTTTTAAGAAGAATGAACCGACCGAAGTCGAGAAGAAGCTCTTTCCGGGATACGTCCTCGTCGACATGATTGTGACGGATGAAAGCTGGTACCTGGTCCGTAATACCCCGAACGTCACGGGTTTCGTGGGATCAGAGAATATCCCCGTGCCGGTGACACCGGAGGAATTCGGCGTGATCCAGCGTAGGATCGGAGAGCAGGAGGCGAAGTACAAGAGTGACTTCCAGATCGGCGATCTCGTCGTCATCATCGATGGTCCCTTCAAAAATTACGAAGGGACGGTGGATGCCGTGGACGTTGATAAGGGGAAGGTGACTGTGCTCGTCCTCATCTTCGATCGTGAAACACCTGTCGAACTCGACTTTACGCAGGTAAAGCACAAGTGAAGAAGCTCTGAAAAAGCTCCTTCGCCTCCTCCGCAGGCACGCGTCGGACCGCTGAGCTGTTTGTTGAGCGGCTTGCTAAAGATACTGCTTAGTGCGCGCGTGCTTGGTGCTCCGGAGGCTCAGAAGTTTTTCAGAGCTCCCTTAATTTGCTAAACGAACAACGCCGCAAGTGCCAGGGTCAAAGTTGAGAAGAGCTTGATGAGGACGTGCAAGGAAGGACCTGCTGTGTCCTTGAAGGGGTCACCGACGGTATCACCCGTGACTGCTGCCTGGTGAGCCGGACTCTTCTTTCCACCATGCGCACCTCCTTCAATAAACTTCTTCGCGTTATCCCATGCACCACCTGCATTATTGAGGTAGCAAGCTAAGATCACACCGACAATCGTTCCAACCATGAGGAGCCCCGCAGCAGCTTCCGCGCGGAAGAGGAGACCGACGAGAATCGGGGCAACGATCGCGATGATTCCCGGGAGCACCATTTCCTTGAGCGCTGCCTTCGTTGCAATGTCGACACATGCGGCATAGTCCGGCTCTTCGCGCCCATCCATAATGCCTTTCTTCTCCCGGAATTGTCTTCGCACTTCCTCGACAATCACCCCCGCTGCACGTCCGACTGCGCGGATCGCAAGAGAGGTAAAGAAGAAGACAACCATTGCGCCAAGGAACGATCCCAAGAACACGTTGACCTTTGCAAGGTCAACGACTGTGAGGTGCGCTTCCTCGAGGAATGCAGAGAAAAGAAGGAAGGCGGCAAGAGCTGCAGAACCAACGGCATATCCTTTCGTCAGTGCTTTCGTCGTATTCCCTGTCGCATCGAGTTCATCTGTCACGCGGCGCATATCTTCTGGAGCTTTACTCATCTCGACAATCCCTCCGGCGTTATCCGTAATCGGTCCAAACATATCCATCGCAAGGACGTATCCCACAACCGCAAGCATTCCCATCGTTGCGACTGCTGTTCCGTAGATTCCTCCGTGATTGAGGCCCGTCTGATTCCCGCACCAATAGGAAACGAAGAGAGCAGCACAGACCGCGAGGACAGAGAGCGCTGTCGATTCCATGCCAATAGCCGTTCCTGCAATGATGTTTGTCGCGTGACCCGTTGTGGAGGCTTTCGCAATGGATTGCACGGGGCGGTGCTGCTTTCCTGTGTAGTAATCGGTGATGTAGACGAAGGCAACGCTTGTGAGCACGCCAGCGAGCCCTGAGAGGAAGAACCAGAAGGACGAGGAGTTTCCACTGCCGCTACTCAACATGAGTTTGCTGCACATGAAGAGCGCAATCGTCGTAAGGACTGCTGTGACCCAGAATCCACGCGTCATCGCCTTCATCGGGGAATCTCCGGATTTTGCTCTCACGGTGTAGACACCGATAACGGAGGCGATAAGTCCAAGTGCACGGAAGATCAAGGGAAAGAGGATTCCCTTCATTCCAAAGACCGGGTAGAGCGCAACTCCCAAGACCATGGCACCTATATTCTCTGCGGAGATGGATTCAAAAAGATCTGCTCCACGTCCTGCGCAGTCTCCAACGTTATCTCCGACAAGATCAGCAACGACCGCAGGATTCCTCGGATCATCCTCCGGAATTCCTGCCTCGATCTTTCCCACAAGATCCGCTCCGACATCCGCCGCCTTCGTGTAAATTCCTCCGCCAAGCTGCGCAAAGAGTGCGACGAAACTTGCGCCGAAGCCATAGCCAATGATGAGCGCGGGAATCGATTCCGCCGGGCGATCAAATCCTAAGCGGTAGAGAAGATAGAGTCCGCTGATTCCAAGCAGGGAAAGAGCCGTAATCACAATCGCAGAGACTGTTCCGCCACGGAGTGACATTTGGAGCGCAGCATTGAGTCCGTCTTTTGCGGCCCCCGCAGTCTTCAGGTTTGCTCTGGTTGCAACAATCATGGAGACGACTCCGGAAAGCCCCGAGAGGAATGCTCCAAGCAGGAACGATCCTCCCACTTCGTATCCTCTGATCCATCCATCGCTTCCACCGGAAATACCATAGACGATCGTGATCCCGACTCCGGTTGCGATGGCGAGAAGGGCAATGGTCTTATATTGCCTCCTCACGAAAGCATTGGACCCCGTCTTGATTGCGAGAGCGACTTTCTGCATGGCAGGAGTGCCATCGGGAGCACTCATCACCTGATTCCAGAAAACGAGGCTGTAGGCGAGGCCCGCAGCGGCAACTATAGGAGCGAAGAGTTCGAGGGTAAGGGGATTCATAAGGGTAACGAAGGTAATGAAAGTATTGAAAGTAAAGAAGGTATGGGAAAAGAGCGGATTGCGTAGAGGGTACGGAAAAAGGGGGAGAATGGCAAGGTTGGTGGGCGAGGGTGGACTTGAACCACCGACCGCGGGCTTATAAGTCCCGTGCTCTAACCAGCTGAGCTACTCGCCCACGGGTACGCATCATACTCCACATTTGGTTTCTTCACGCTCTTTCCGCCTTGTGGAATGTTCAATTTCCAAGCATCAATTTTCAAACTCAGTACAAAGCAAATTCTCCCTTCACTGGAAATTGTAAATTGAAAATTGGAAATTTCCATTGGCAATGTCTCTGCTAGTCCTGCTCTTCATTTCCTTGGACTGCTTCCATACAGTGTCTCTGTATCGTTCGAAAGTCGTACGGGAGTTTATAGGTTTCAAGAGCCCTGACGAGCGCTGCAAACCATGTCCATGATGTGTGTGGTTCTGCGACGAAGGCGTTTCCGGATTCCTGCACAGGATTGTAGTCCTGGAGGATAGGGTGACTCGGGGAGACGGGGACTGCTCCGTACGCGAGGCAATTCACAATCTCCGCTTCGTCGTCACTCGAGAAGAAAAGGCCAAGATCGGATGCCGCATACATTTTCCTGCGGAGTGTTTCCTCATCGCGAAGAATTTTGATGCGATGCGCATACTCTTTTTCGAGGAGTGTAAAAAGTTTCCCAAATTCCTCCGAGCCTACTCCCCGAATGAGGAGCTGACAGTGTAAGGGGAGAATCCCCTGGAGTACTTCTTTGAGCTCCTTCCCGCCCTGTGCATCGGACATGCCGCCGGAAAGGCAGAGGAGAGGAATCTTCGGTTCCGCCACCCACCCGAGTTCTTTTTGGAGGGCGATTTTATTCTCCATCTTCGCCTCCAACGTCCGGAGACTGTATTTCCGGAAAATCTTATTGTCATATGACGGGGAGAATGCCGGAGTGGTTTCGGGGAGGGGTGTGGGTTTCACGGTATCTCGTCATTATAGCAGAAAATACCCCTTTGTAGAAGGGTAGAAGCCAAGAAACCTGAGGGATGTCTAGTAGGGGCAAGGCATGCCTTGCCCCTACACGGTTGCCTTGTGGTGTATTTTAGAGCCATGAAGAAGCTCATCCTCCTCGACGCAAACCACCTCATGCATAGAGCCTACTGGGCGATTCAGAGGAATCTGCAGACCTCGAAGGGGGAGCAGACCAATGCGGTTTTTGGAGTCGCTTCTATGCTCATCACGCTCATTGCGCGTGAGAAGCCGGATATCCTTGTCGCATGCTTTGATGAGGGGGATGAGACCTTCCGCCATGCGGACCATAAGGACTATAAGGCTGGCCGCGCAGAGACTCCGGATGACTTTTATACCCAGATTCCCCGTGTTCATCAGTGCCTCCATGCCTTTGGCATTCCTGTTCTTTCCGACCCCAAATTTGAGGCAGATGACCTCCTGGGAACCCTCGCAAAAAGGGGAGTGAAAGAAGGGTATGCAGTGATGATTGTGACAGGGGATAGGGACCTCTTTCAGATGGCATCTCCTGGGATACAGATTGCTATTCCCCATAAAGGATATGCCCTCCCCGAATACCTGGATGCAAAAGGAGTCGAGGGGAAGCTGGGGGTCACTCCAGACCAGGTACCCGATTACAAAGGGCTCACCGGAGATACCTCCGACAACTTAAAAGGGGTAAGGGGAATTGGGCCGAAGACGGCGGTCGAGTTACTGCAAAAATATCATTCCCTGGAAGGGGTCTACGAGCATCTCCCGGAGATGCGCGAGAGCGTCCGGAAGAAATTGGAAGCGGATCGTGAGAGCGCCTTCTTCTGTAAGAAGCTCGCACGTCTTGTGACAGATGTCCCGCTCACTTTCGAGCTTACCGACATGGAAAAGTGGGGGGAAAAGAGCGGGAGAGTGGATGCGTTCTTTCAGGAAATCGAATTCTTCACTCTCCGGAGGCGCTTTCACAAGTTCCTGGAGGAAAATGGATACGCACATGCACACTTTTCCAATGGGGGAGGGAGCGATCCTGGAGGGGCTTTCCTCGAAGAGGCTCCGCAAGGAGAGAAGGGGAAGATGACGGAAGAGCAGCTCCCACTCCTTGATTAGGGATGCTTCGTGACGCGTCGCCATGTCATCCTGAGGAGGCCGAGCGTAGCGAGGCCGTCACGAAGGAGGCTGGCGACGCTCCTCAGCATGACAAAAAGTCCTCCGCTCTGAGAACAAATCTTATTCGAAAAAGGTGAGGGAACATCTCCCTTCAAAAATCAGGAAAATCGGCTTCCATTTGCGGGAAACATTTCCCGTTGGTCGCAATTCTTATTCAAAGAGCTCCCTCTCAAAGTCAAACGGAATATCTCACTTTTGAGTACGGAGAGTGTTCGATCGTGTTTTCGGATATTTTTGATACTATTATTTGAGGACACACATTCGTTTTTTCCTCTTAAAATAGAAGAAAAAATTGAGTAGAAAAGTTATTCAAAAAAATTTTCTTGAGTACGAAAAATATTCATGGGGATATTTGCTTTCGAGAAAGCCCCAAAGGTACACTGCGCTCCTCTTTCTTCTCACGCATCTTTTTATGCCGCACGAACGTGTTCTTGCCAGTCTTGATATCGGAAGTTTCAAAATTCGGACGGTCGTCGCGGTCGTGGGAGATGAGAAGCAGCCACCGAACATCATCGGGGTGGGAATTTCTCCTTCCCTCGGTATGCGTAAGGGGCAGGTGATTGATGTCGAGGAAACAATCCACAACATTATTAGCTCCGTCGAGGATGCAGAGCGCATGTCGGGAGTTCCGGTCAACCACGTCTTCGTCGGCATGAATGGAACGCACATCGAATCCTTCAGTAGTCGTGGGGTCATCGCAATTTCGGGTCCCGAGATCACGGTCGAAGATATCGCACGTGTCCTTGAGGCAGCGCAAGCGGTGAGCATCCCGGCAAACCGTCGCATCCTCCACCTGGAACCCAAGTTCTATACGGTGGATGAGCAGCGTCAGATCAAGAATCCCGTTGGCATGAGCGGGATTCGCCTGGAAGTCGAAGCACACATTGTTACAGGCCAGGTCCAGCATGTGAAGAATCTGGAGAAGTGTATTGATCAGGCGGGACTGGATACCGATGCGATTGTTCCCGCAACGATTGCGGTCTCCGAAGCAGTGCTCACGAAGCGCCAGAAGGAGCTCGGGGTGATCACGATCGATATCGGTGCGGGTTCGACGAGCATGGCGGTCTTCGAAGAGGGGACGATTCTCCACTCGCTTTCTCTCCCCATTGGCGGGGAATCGATCACGAATGATGTCGCGATCGGCCTTCGCACATCCCTGGATACAGCGGAGCGCATTAAGATTGAGTATGGCTCACTCCTCCCCGCGGAAGTCGGTGAGCGCGAGATGATCGATCTCTCCCTCGTCTCGAAGATTGATACACAGACCGTGAGCAAGAGGTACCTCGCCGAGATCATGCAGGCCCGCTACTACGAGATCTTCTCGCTCGTGAAAGAGTCCCTCAAGAAGATCGGACGGGACGGCATGCTCCCTGCAGGAGCTGTGCTCACGGGAGGAGCAGTCAAAGCACCTGGAACACTCGATCTCGCACGCGAAATTCTTGGGTTACCCGTCCAGATGGGATTCCCCGTCGAGATTGGGGGAGTCATTGAGAAGGTGGATGACCCAGCCTACGCAACCGCTCTCGGTGCCCTCGTCTGGGGCGCGCGCGAAGGGCACCGCGCCTACGGCGGCACAACAGCAGCCAACATGAAGCGCGCCTACACGCACGTGAAATCCTGGTTCCGCAATCTCCTCCCTTAATTTTCGCATTTTCGCATTTTCCATTTCTCTTCCTCCCCCTTCCCATGTCCGACACGCTTCGCAGTCTCTTCTCCGGCACAAAGGCAAATGGTCATTCAGGAAGTTCTTCCGGTAGCTCACGCTCCATTGTGGACAATTCTTCCTCTCACCAGGAAGTGCTTCCGGAAATTATTCCAAGCGCCAGCATCCGCGTTGTCGGTATCGGTGGTGCGGGGAGTAATGCAGTCAAGCGCATGATTGAACTGAAAGCACAGGGAGTGGAATTCATGGCCTTGAATACCGATGCCCAGGCGCTCTATCACAACCCTGCTCCGAAGAAGATCAATATTGGAAGGGGCACAACGCGTGGACTCGGGGCTGGAGCAAATCCTGACATTGGGAAGAAGGCAGCGGAGGAGAGTTCGGAGGAAATTAAGGCAGCGCTCGCCGGAGCAGATATGGTGTTCCTCACCGCTGGACTGGGTGGGGGAACGGGGAGCGGGGGCATTGTGCCGGTTGCAGAAATTGCACGGTCACTCGGGATCCTCACGGTCGCAATCGTCACGAAGCCGTTTAGCTTCGAGGGCCTCAAGCGAAAGCATCAGGCGGAGACCGCCCTCGAGCAGCTCCGGGGAAAAGTGGACACCCTCATTGTCATCCCCAATGACAAGATCCTCTCGCTCATTGATAAGACGACTCCTCTCACAGAGGCATTTCAGCTCGTTGATGAAGTGTTGCACCAGGGGATTGATGGCATTGCGAGTCTCATCACGGTGCATGGACTCGTGAACGTCGACTTCGCGGATGTGAAATCGATCGTTCAGGATGCCGGTTCTGCGCTCATGGGTATCGGGTACGGGACAGGCGACAGCCGTGCAGCAGAGGCAGCACGCGCTGCCGTTGATAGCCCACTCCTCGATCTTTCGATTAGCGGTGCCAAAGGTATTCTCTTCAATATCACCGGAGGCACGGACCTTTCGATGTTCGAGGTGGATGAAGCAGCTCGCATCATCACGGAAGCTGCGGATCCCGAGGCGAATGTCATCTTCGGAGCGGTGATTGATGAGAAGTACACGGGAGAAGTGAAGTGCACCGTCATCGCAACCGGCTTCGATGATGCAACAGTGGGGACAACGCTTCCCACAGGTACATCTCTTCTCCGATCACATGCTCTTCCGAAGAGTCCGAACCCCGCTCCAGCAGCGTCTCACGCAGAGCGCGAGACTCTCCAGGACAATGCGCTCAAGGTATCTGAGGAGGAGCTCGAAGTGCCGGCATTTATGAGGAAGAAGATCTCGAAATAGGGGAAAGGGAAAGGGCGGGGGCAGGGATGATTGGTATAATCAGTCAGTATGATGAAGAGTAGCCAGCAGGCCCTTTTCGCCCTCGCCCTCGCCCTCGCCCTTGTTGGTTGCATGGGGAAGAAGGTGCCTGAGCCTTCTCCTTCGGATCTTTTTGGGCCCTCTACGGCGACAGGTACCATTGTGGGGACCGGGGCATCGCTCTATCGGCGTGGAACACATGTCCTCCTTGTGGATGGCCATTCGCGATTTTTCTTGGAGAGTAAGAGCGTGAATTTGGGAGAGTACGAAGGGAAGATGGGGGTCGTTCGCGGAGAAATCACCGCAAATTCCCATCCAAGTTTCTTCCCTGTGATCGAGGTTGAGAGCGTGACTCTTCTTGAGGCAGAACCACTCATTGCACTTCAAAAGTACGATGTGCCGGGTCTCATGCTCTCCTTTGAGGCGCCGCGTGCATGGGAGAGTTCGATCGCAGGGGATCGACTGGTTTTTTTCCTGAAAGGAGAAAAGACCCCCGTCATTGCGGTAGAGAAGAAAATGATGGATGCCCTTCCAGAGGGCCTTCCTGTTCGCGTAGGAGGACGAAATGGAGTCCGCATCATCGAGGAACAGACAGGGAAGCACGTCCTCTACATAGAACGCGTGGAGCGGGAAGCTATCCTCTTTACGTATTTTCCTCAGGGTGATGATCCTGCACCACTTCGGGATGCATTCTATGCAATGCTCAAAACCGTTGAATTTGCTTCTCCGGAAGAATCGTCCCCGGGTTCTTCACTATCTTCTTCGCAGAGCAGCCCATTTATCCCGTGTGGCGGACCTGCGCACGTTCTCTGTCCCTCCGGCATGTACTGCGCCGTCAGGGAATTTGATACGGGGATTGGGGCATGCAAACCACTTTAGGTTCTAGGTGATAGGTTTTAGGTCTAACACCTAACACCTAACACCTAACACCTATAAAACCTTCCTCGGCTTCACTTTCCCGGGATCTTTCGGATCCTTCTCCAGAATTGCGACAGGCAGCTCTCGGTGCCATGCGATGCAGGGTTCTTCGGAGAGAGAAAAGGGGATCGATCGTCCGTGCTCAATTTCCTTCCAC